>Ga0157372_10000393_pt1 | contig 48315 bp, 39 predicted proteins | sample C55metaG_FD_115307 | JGI IMG/M metagenome (GOLD analysis project Ga0157372, IMG submission 115307) | Corn rhizosphere microbial communities from Kellogg Biological Station, Michigan, USA - C5-5 metaG | ecosystem: Host-associated > Plants > Roots > Rhizosphere > Soil | place: USA: Michigan...
ATCTGGCGGTTGCATGCCGATTCGCTGGCTACGCTGCTTGAAATCGGCAGCAATGCTGCGGAAAATGCCGAGCGTGTTTCCATTATGGCCGCGCAGCGCGGACACAAGCAGCACGTGGATGAAATCCAGAGTTCGCTGAAGAAATTGCGCGAGTATAGCAGCATCGCCGAGCGCAGCTTGACAGCGTCCGCAGAGCCGCGTGGCGCCGCTGCTGGGGCGTAGTCGCTATATGGAAAAAGACAGGCCTGAACGCCCGTCTCTCCCAAAGCCAAGATTCAATCGAGAGCCAAGAGCTAGTGGCTGATAGCTCGAAGCTCGCCGCTCACGGCTAATTAATATCAAACTTCTCCTGATGCAGCGATGCATCACTCTTCACAATTACGGTCTTCTTGGTCAGTTCTTCCAGTTCGTTTAACCAGCGTCCGTTGTTGGTTTTGAGCGCCTTCGCCACTTCCGGATTCACTCGCAGCATTACATCTGAATGGTCGAGTTCCTTGGCCAACTTTCGCATCTCGATGTAGATTTCGTTGCATACCGTGTTCACGTTTTTCACGAACCCGGTTGCTTCGCAATATGGACACGGCGAACCGATGGTGCGTTCGAGTGATTGCTTTACCCGCTTGCGGGTAATCGCGACCAAGCCGAAATCGTTGAACTGCAGCACCTTCGACGGCGAGCGATCGCTGCGCAGCGCTTCTTCAAGCGCCTGCATCACTTTCTGACGATTACGACGCTCGTCCATATCGATGAAGTCGATGATGATGATTCCGCCAAGGTCACGCAAACGAATCTGGCGCACGATTTCTTTGATCGCGTCCACGTTCGTCTTCACGATCGTGTCTTCCAGGCGCGCCGTCTTGCCGACATACTTGCCGGTGTTTACGTCAATCGCGACCAGAGCTTCAGTTTGATTGATTACGATGTAGCCACCGCTCTTGAGCCACACCTTTGACTTGAGGGCCTTGTCGATTTCATCTCTCAGTCCGAACTGTTCAAACAGCGGTGTTTCTTTGGTGTAGAGTTTCACCCGCCGAACGATGCCCGGCTGAAAACGATTCGCAAAGCGCAGAATACGTTCGTATTCCTGCTCGGTGTCCACCCAGATGGCTGAGAAGTCTGACGTTACCTGATCGCGCAGAATTCGCTCTACCACGTTGAGGTCGTGATAGATCAAAGCTGGCGACTTGCCGTTGTCGGCGCGCCCGCGAATTTCGTTCCACAGACCCTTCAAGAACCGGATGTCGGCGCGCAACTCGTTTTCATCCGCACCCTGTGCGGCAGTGCGAACAATGAACCCGCCATGCCCGTTTTCGCGCTCGCTCTGAATGATTCGCTTCAAACGCTGGCGTTCCTCATCCGACGCAATCTTGCGTGACACGCCGGTGTGATTCACAGTCGGCATATAGACCAGAAAACGTCCGGGCAGCGCGATGTGGCTAGTGATGCGTGCACCTTTTTTCCCGATTGGTTCCTTGGCTATCTGTACCAGGATTTCCTGACCTTCTTTCAACAGGTCTGTAATCTGTGGCAGGTTCTGTGGCTCCTGGCGACGGAAGCGCCTGCCTCCTCCACCCGAGCGGCGAAATCCTCCTCGACGCGAGCGATCACGATCGAATGCAGGGCGCGCAGCGCGCTGGGTGTAGGCCGCAGTAGCCGCAGGGGCTCGGACCTCGGCGCGCACATCGACGGTCCCAGTACCTTGAACTTCAGCGTCCAGCAAAGCCTCTGCTTCTGCCTGGGCCTGTTCCAGCTCCGCTTCCTCGGCGGCAACTTCATCTACTTCCTCTTCGGCCTGCCCAATTTCTGTTGTTTCCTGCAAGACTGATTTCGCAGAGAAGGGAACTGCATCCTCTTCCTTTTCTGCTGATGCCGCGATTAACGGTTGAGACTCGGCTTCAGCATGTTCCCCGGCGGCGTGCGTTTCTTCTTCGAATTCTTCAAAGCCACCTTCGTCTTTGAGCGCGTCAACGTAGTCCGAGAGCGCGGCTTCTTCTTCGTCTATTTCTTCCTCTTCCATCGTGCCCGAGGGAGCGGCTGCCAAAATTCGATCCGTCTGATCGTGAGAGTGTGGAGCTCTTTCTGCCAACTCCTCGTCGTCTGCTTCCTCATTTTCATGCTGACCAAATATCGCAGCCACATTTTTCTCGTGCTGCTGTCTTTGCTCGCGTTCCCAGTCGTCCGAGCCGACTTCTGGCTGGAACGTGCCTGAAACGATGCCTGCTTCGTGGCCGGAGGCGTCGGTATGGTCAGCCTCTGAGGCCGACCGATTGCTGAATTCATCCCTTGCCGCAGGCGAAAGTTCAGTATCGAGATCGGACGCGGTCTGTTGGGCGAATAAAGGCTCGTCTTGAGGAAATTGCTCCGAAAGCTCGGCGTGCGTATCTTCCGATCGCGAATCATCGCGTAGGGAACCAGCAGTGCCAAAATTATCTTCACGGTGTTGGGGAACCGATGCCGGCCCTCTGTCTCTGTACTTTGAAATCGACTCGCCGGGTAAAAGTATGGGTTGGTATCCCGGGGGCGGACCGAAGTCTTCACGCTCGCGCTCCGGACGAGACTCGGTCTGCGCCGGTCGCGCCGACGGTTGGTCGCGACGTCCACGACGCCGGCGTCCGCGCCAGCCTCCGCGATCACGGTCATCTCGCGAGCTTTCCCGATTCGGTGCTGAGGGCTGGCTCGCTGCCACTGGCCGTCCGTTGCCCTCAACCTGGGGGCTATGCTGCTCTGGTTCTTTGGAGACACGCTCTTGCGGCTTCTCGCGCGTATCGGAAACGTTGTTGATGGGGACCTCATCCAGGTCCTCATCTTCGTTCTGAAGCTCCATGAAATCGGAGACGTAAAGGAAGGCATCGCGCTCCAGACCGATATCCACGAATGCCGATTGCATTCCCGGCAAGACCCGGGTTACCCGGCCTTTATAGATGGAACCTGCGAGGGTGTATTCGTTTTCGCGCTCCAGATACACTTCGGCTAACTGATCGTCTTCCACCAGGCCGACTTTGGTTTCGTGCGGCGTGGAAGACACAAATAATTCTTTTGTCATTGAAACTCCGGTCCGTTAGCCGTCCCGCGGCTACGGATATCACCGGATAGAGACGCACAACTGCGGGAGGGATTGAAGCTGCGATGAGCGCGCTAAAGCAGAACGCTCCGGCCCGTGATGATCTCGGTGGCTCCGGCTGGGTTCTGGACGTACTAAGTTTTTTTCCACTGATCGCAATCTGCCCGGGGTTGTGACCGCTCTCTCAGTTCATGTCGTCGTAGTCCCGACCGCAAATTCTTAAATCTGCGATAGGGAGAACTGAGGGGGCCGTTACCCTGCCCGAGGCTTCTACTTCAAAATCCTGCCCGGCTTTGTCTCCGCTGCCGGTGAGTTGCTCTCTTAACGCGAGAGCAGTCGTAATTTTTTTGTTTGGGCCGGACATTCTCGTCCGACAAGCCAGAACATTCACAACACTTTCTTTTGCACCCGCATTTCGCGGACAGGAGTGTCCGCGCCACACAGGTCAATTCACGAAGCGGCGCATGCGGACGTTCATAACCATCCCCAGCGCAAGAAACATAAACAAAACCGATGACCCTCCGTAACTCATTAAGGGCAAAGGTATTCCGGTGACAGGCATAAAGCCGACCACCATGCCAATGTTGACCAATATATGAAAGGTCAAAACTGCGACTACACCCATCACAATAAACGTGCCAGCACGATCAGGTGCTGTTTGCGCGTTCTGGGTCAAACGCATCAACACGATGAAGTATAACAGCAGCACCGCCAGCGCGCCTACAAAACCATGTTCCTCGGAGAACGCGGCAAAGATGAAATCGGTGTGAGGTTCGGGAAGGAATGCTAAATGGGTCTGCGATCCCGAACTGCTGCCCCATAGTCCTCCGGAGCCAACCGCAATTTCTGATTGCTTGACGTGATAACCGGCGCCTCTGGGGTCGTTGTCAGGCGCCATAAAGCTCACCAACCGCTGCTTCTGGTAATCCTTCAGGTGATGCCACGCCAAAGGCATGGCTAAACCCGCGAGCATTATGATCACCAGCGCTTGTTTGAACCGGATGCCGCCAAGAAAGAGGCCAACAATCGCAATTGGCAGATAAGTAAGCGCAGTACCAAGGTCTGGCTGGGCCAGCACCATCAGCATGGGAACGCCGACAATGGCGCCGGCTTTAATGAAGTCAGTCCACGAGAGCTCACGGCTCTGCAGGTCGGCAAAGTACTTGGCAACCGCGAGAATCAGGATGAGCTTGACCCACTCCGATGGTTGGAAGTGGTTGCCGCCGGGAAGCTTTACCCAGCGCCGCGCGCCCAGGTATTTTTGCCCGAAGACCAGCACCGTCATCAGCGATGCCACTGCCCCGATGTACATCCAATGCACCTGTTCGAGCAGCATCTGGTAGTTCAACACGCTTACCAGGAGCATGCCTCCGAGCCCGCCCATGATCCAGTACATCTGCTTGATGTGGACGCCGGCGAACTTGGTGTGCAGGGTGGCGCTGCGAATCTCGATCACGCCGAGTGCGCAGAGGATCAGGACAAAGGTCACCAGCACCCAGTCGAAATCGCGAAATGAAACGTTACGCGCCATAAATCAGCTATTAGCCCTTAGCTTCAACTCCTCTTGCAAATGTGGAGACAGCCGCCCTCGGCTGTCCTGCTCTTTGTGTCAAACTCAACTCGAGCCGCGCTCGACGGACAGCCGAGGGCGGCTGTCTCCACATGTTCAATTCACTAACTCAATTCAATCCCGGCGCAGCGGTGGCAAGCGGCAAAGACGGCTTAGTCAACTTAATCTGAATTCGTCCGCCGTTAAGTTTTTCGCTCTCGCCTTCTTCACCCTGCGAAGTCCAGAGCGCGCCCACTTCGACTCTGTTGGAACCGGCCCTCCGAGCCACATTTGTCGGCTGGCGCCTTTGTTTATCGACAAAAGCTTTAATTACTTGCGTCGCAATTCTTGCCGCCAGCTTGCCGTGCTCTCCGCCTTCGAATAAAGTGCAGACCACGATGTCGGGATTGCGGCGAGGCGTGAATCCCACGAACCAGCCGTTCTGCGCCAGGGCTTCGTCGTGCGCATGCTTGGCGCGGGTGGCCAACGAGACCACCTGTGCAGAGCCAGTTTTGCCGGCAATATCAATACCCGGAACGTGTGCCGATTGCGCGGTGCCTTCTGGCAACAGTACTCGCCCCATGGCATCCGTGATGGTGTTCCAGCCATTCGGGTCAAAGGGAATGCTCTTGACCTGACTGTAGCGGCTTACTTCTACATAACCGGAGGGAAGGTTAGTAGGGTCGACCACGTGCGGAACAACCATACGTCCGTCCATTGAAATTGCGGAAATCGCCCGTATCAATTGCACTGGCGTTACTGCCACCGCGCCCTGGCCGATCCCGACTGAGATGGTTTCTCCCGCAAACCACTTCTGGCGGAAGTTGCGCAGCTTCCATTCCTCCGACGGCATTACGCCGCTGACTTCATCGGGCAAATCGATTCCGGTTTTTTGTCCGATTCCGAGTGCGGTGGCGTATTTCGCAATGCGGTCGATGCCAAGCTTTTCCGCCAGCGTGTAAAAGAACACATCGCAAGACTGGTAAATTCCTTTAGTCAGATCAACTTCGCCGTGGCCCGTCTTGACCCAGCACCCGAAGCGGCGTCCGTAAAACTCGGCGCCTCCCGTGCAGAACACATGTAGTGTCTGCGCAATGCCCTCTTGCCATCCCGCGGTCGCCATGAGGATCTTGAATGTCGAACCGGGCGCGAGCTGCGCCTGAATGGCTTTATTCAGCAAAGGCTTATTCGGGTCATTGATAAGTTTCAACCAGTCCGCGCGCCCAATCCGAATCGCGAAATCGTTTGGATCAAAGGTCGGTCGGCTGGCCATTGCCAGGATTTCGCCGGTGTGCGGATCCATCGCCACAATCGCGCCATTCTTTCCTTCCATGGCCTCTTCGGCAGCGATCTGCAGATCGACGTCGATGGTCAACTTAAGCGGCTTGCCCGGCACTGCAGGCTTTTCCTCTAATGCCTCACCAACTTCTTTGCCGTGGCTGTTCACCACCACCTGGCGCGATCCGTTGGTGCCCATCAAAAGCTGGTTGTATTCCAACTCGACTCCGGATTTACCAACTACATCGCCAGGGTTATAAAGCTCAAATTGCGGCTGGTTCAGCATGTCTTCACTGACCTCACCGACGTAGCCCACTAAGTGCGCCAGAAATCCCTTGCGCGGATAAAGACGCCGGTAGGCCATGATGCTGTCCAGCTCCGGCAGTTCGCTTTTGTGCGCCTCAATAAAAGACTCTTCATCCATGGTGATGTCTTCTTTGAGGTAAATAGGCTGATACTGCGGGAGCGAAGCAAAATGGTGGATCTTCTCCCGCACTTCTTTGGGATCTAGATGCAGACCCTGCGCGATTAGTGGAGCGTCGGCTTCCAGATTGCGCGAGGAATCGCGCATGAGCAGCGCAGTGAAAGAGGTGTAATTGTCGACGATGGTGCGACCGTAGCGATCGATGATTTTTCCTCGAGGCGCAAGGATCGGAACTTCGCGTACCCGGTTTCGTTCTGCTGCCGCTGAGTAATACTCGCTTTGCGAAACCTGCAGACGCCAAAGTCCGTAAGCAAGGAAAAGGAATATCCCAAGCACGACGTATTGCACCGCGGTCAGGCGGACATGGGAGGGCTTTTCTTCGCGGCCAAGCATAAGTCAGTTGCCGGTCCTTCGTCGTGGGTCGCTGGTAAAAAATGGCGGCGGGACGGGTTAACTGGATTGTAAATCTTCTCTGGATTGTGGGCGAAGAATTTGAGTAACGAAAGTCACAGGCGTCCCATGCCGATCACGGGAACGCTTCTGGCTATGAGAGTATGGAAACGTGAGGATCAGCGTAGATATTTCGAATGTTTTGTTCCTGCGTGCAAAATCGGCTGCGGCGTCGCGTGGCATTTCGCTTAGTCAATTTGTAGCGGAAGCGCTTCGAGAAAAGCTCGGTTCGGCTCCTAGCGTCGATCCAAAACCGTGGATGAAACACTTTGGCAAGCTGAAACGGCTTCATACGGAGACGAAGCTAATTGAAAAGCGAATCGAGGAGGCTTTCGAACACATCGATGCTGAAGAATAACCGATTCCACGGCCCTATGCCCGGTCCTTCAACCGGTCCATCAACGCAAATAACAAAACTCCTAAAAGCGCATTCGCAAAGGCGGATTCCAGCTCGTGGGCCCAGTTCCAGTGCAGGTTCAGGCGAACCATGCCTCTGGCGATCAGGAAATAAATCAATTCGTGGATCACATCGAAGCCGATGACCACCAGAAAGCGCGTGCCCACGCTTTCCACGTCCAGCTTGACTCCCAACGATGATGCGCCATACCCGACCACGGTCTTTGCGATTCCATACAAGCCCAACGGATGATTGGCGCCGGCGAGCGAATCCTGCAAGAGCCCGATCGCGGCCCCGGTAACCAATCCCGCTACCTGGCTACGGCGGGCCATAGCGAAAAAAATTACCACCAGCAGGGGCAGATCGAAAATCGTGAAGAACGGGAAGCGCAAAGGCAGGAAGACCTGCAAAAAAACCGCCAGCAAAGGAACGATCAATGTCACCGGCAAACTGAACCGGTAGACCTCAATCTGCTCGCGCGATGTGTAAGTCAGGGCCACGGTCTATTGAGGAGCATCCCCGGAACTGGTAGGCGGAGTTTGAGTTGATGGCGGAGGCTGAGTCGATGGCGCAGCAGAAATCGGTTTCGTGGCTTGAGGAACTGACTGTTTTGGCGCTGGCTTTGAAATCTGCCCTGAAGACGTGGTTGCCGGTTTAGTTCCAGTTGCCGCATCTGAAGAATTCGGCACCGTCGAACTGGCAGGTTTCGCACTGCCTACAGCAGGTACGACAGAAGATTTCACCTGGCCCGGTATTTCAGACGACGCCGTTACCGGCTGAACGTGGGCGACGCGAGGCGCGAGTGCGACATTGGTGGACGTGGCTGTTCCGGCAGCAGCAGGCGCGGGTGCGGGGGGCTTGTCAGGGACCGACGGCAGGCGCTCAGCCAGAATGTCGGAAGCGCGTACATGCGTGGTGTTCAATGTTGGGTCGCGCTCTTCTTTCTTCAGGATAATGAGCACCTCTTCCAGACGGTTCAGTGCCGCTGTCGGCCTTACAGTGACCTGCAGAAACTCAGGCCCTTTTTCGATCTTGTCGACGTTCCCGATAATTAAGCCTTTAGGAAAAATCTGATCGCCGCCGCTGGTCAGCACCCTGTCGCCCGGCTTCACCTCTTCGTCGACCATGATCTTGTCGATCACCAACTCACCTGAGCTTTTGCCCTTCAACACTCCCTGCAGCCGCGACTGTTCGAGAATCGTGCCTACGCCGCTCTGCTGATCATTGATCAACAAAACCTGCGCCGTACTCTTGTATACGCTGATAACTTTGCCGACCACGCCGGTTGCTGAAATCACCGCCATATCCGACCGGATACCGTCGTCCCATCCTCTATCTATCGTTACGGTTCGCGATTGTTCGCTGCCACTCGAACCAATGACCTGTGCCGCCAGCGTTTTCGCGATGAACTGTTCTTTAAATCCAAGCAACGATTGCAAACGGTGCGCCTGGTCGGCGTCCTGCTTCATGCGCACTTGTTCGATTTGAAGTTGTTCGATCTGGTCCCGCAGTTCGCGATTTTCCTGCCGCACCCCACGCAAATAAAAATAATTGTGCCAAAGATCGGAAGCGCCGCTCTGGACGCGCACCAAACCTTTTTCAAATGGCGTGATGGTCGAAACTGCCCATACCCGAATCAAGCGGGCAGGATGATTTTCACTAGGGCTCTTGACCTGAACCGCCAGTCCCAAAATTTGAAGAAAAATGGCCGCAGCCAGAAAACTCACATTACGATAGCGGCCCATTAGGTTATCCATAAATTAGCTGTCAGCCATCAGCTTTCAGCCATCAGCAACTCAGTTTTAGCGCCGAGAGTTCAACGGCGAGAGAGGTTCTTGGTTTCCTTCGTGTAACTTCGTGCCCTTCGTGGTTAATGGTTTACTCGATCGAGATCTTCCGCAGCAGCTTGAAATCACTCAGCATCTTGCCCGTGCCGAGCACCACGCTGCACAACGGATCATCCGCAATCGATACCGGCAACCCGGTTTCTTCGCGGATACGCTTATCCAGATTTTTAAGCAACGCACCACCGCCCGTCAAAACAATTCCGCGATCGCTGATATCGGCGGAAAGCTCCGGAGGCGTACGTTCCAAGGCTACCCGAACCGCATTCATGATCGTTGAAACGCATTCGCTCAGAGCTTCTCGGATTTCGCTGTCATCGACAGTAATAGTTTTCGGTACGCCCTCTATCAGGTTGCGGCCCTTAATCTCCATCGTCAATGGCTTGTCGAGCGGATATGCAGAACCTATTTCCATTTTGATCTGCTCCGCCGTGCGCTCGCCGACCAGCAGGTTATATTTGCGCTTCAGGTAATTCATGATGGCTTCATCCATCTGATTGCCAGCCATCCGAACCGATCGCGAATAAACGATACCGCTCAGTGAAATGACTGCGATGTCTGTAGTCCCGCCGCCAATATCGACTACCATGTTGCCCGAAGGCTCTGTAATCGGCAGACCGGCGCCAATGGCCGCGACCATGGCCTGCTCCACGAGATAAACTTCGCTGGCTTTCGCTCGATACGCTGAGTCCATCACCGCGCGCTTTTCCACCTGGGTAATCTCTGAAGGCACTCCAATCACAATCCGTGGGTGCACCAGCATCTTGCGATTATGTGCCTTCTGGATGAAGTAGTTGAGCATCTTCTCCGTGACTTTGAAGTCGGCGATGACGCCGTCTTTCATCGGCTTGATGGCGACAATATTTCCTGGGGTGCGGCCAAGCATTTCTTTAGCCTCTTTGCCGACGGCTTCCACTTCGCCCGTGTTCTTGTTCAAAGCGACGATGGAAGGTTCGTTGACGACAATACCTTTTCCCTTGGCGTAAACGAGAGTATTTGCGGTCCCCAGATCGATCGCCAGGTCGCTCGAAAAAACGCTGAATAGCGACCTTACGTTGTGCCCGCCCGATGACCCATTGCGAAAACCATTGGATGACATACGTTGTCCCTTTATTGATCTAGATCACTCCGGCACAACTCTGCCGAAGACCGGGCCCGGCCCGAAAAAACTGAAATTGTTCTGGGTCTTTGGTCCTTATTGTAAGGACTTTTTCGGCCCAACGCTGAAAATAACGCCACTGATTGCCCCGACGATTGCAATGAAAGTAAACCCTTCACTGGATTACTACCTTTTGTTGCTCAGTGTTTACTCCGCCTTTAGCATCCTGCGCTGTCACGGTTATAAGCGTCTCGCCGTTTGGAAGCGGAGGGGTGAAGTAATGGAAACTGCCGTCCCCGCCCACCACCGGTACTTCGTGCCCGTTGACCATGACCCGAGCGCCAATTTCGGTCTTCCCGGTCAACTCAATCACGTGGCCATGCTGGATAAAGGGATCGAGCGACAGGGTGATTTTGCCGGAGCTGGTCTCCTTGGCAATTATTGTGAAACGGTTCTTTTCGCTCTCCGCCGATTCCTTTTCCTGTGCGTCCAATGACCGAACCACCCAGTAGTACGGCCCTTCGTTTAGACCCGATACCATAACGTCCGCAGAATTAACCTTGCGATCCAAAACCAGTGATGAGAAATAAGGGTTGCGCGACACCTGCAAGCGGTAAGACTTAGCATTGGTCATCGGCGTCCATGAGAACTCAATCGGCTTGGGATCATGGGAGATGAAGATCGGCATCATGTTAGCGGGAGAAATTGGTGTCGGGGGTCCGATTTCTTTAACTTTTTCCAAAGTGCCCGAATTGGATTTAAAGCTGGCCTTCTCCCATCCTGCCAATTGCAGGGTCTGGCCGTCGCGTTGGACTACGCCGCTGCCCCGGGTGATTAACAGTTCGTCGTGCTGTGCCTTGGAGTCCCTGCTCACGCGAGCCGCGCTTTCGGGAGCCAGCGTTGCGGTTGCGCCATCCAGGATGACTTCTGACTTCGAGCCTTGCGCATAGGTTCCGGTGGCCAGGTCAACCGTTCCGGTATTGACGCTAACTGCAACATTCGTCTGCTGATGCGCATTAGCCGAGTTCTCTTCGATCACGATCAGCGAATCCTGCTTCACCGTATAGTTGGTGCCGTCGTTGAATACGATCTTCGCCATGCCCTCGGACCCGGTCTGGATCACATCGCCTTTTTCAAGTGGAATGCTGTAATCGGCCTTCACCCACTCGTTACTGTTCGCCTTCTTTACTCGAACGGTCCCATCGAGAGCGGTGATGTGAGCTTGCTGCGCCACCGCACCGCCAGTCGCCGTTGGTTGCGACGCTACTCGTTCGAGAAGATTCGTGAAAAGACTGCTCACCGCTTTTTCTGTAGTGGCGCTGAACTGGGGGAACGCAAACTTTGTTGCCACCAGCAGCGCAACCAAAATAGCCATTACGAAGAGAACCACGCTTCGGTAGGTGACGGTCTTCCAGGCGATCTGTATCCCTGGTTTTTGGTTCGAGTGCACGAATATCCTCTGTAGGACAGAACGGTCCCTTTGGATTTAAGCCAAGGTTATTACAGGCTGGATGGGTAGGGTAACGGCAATCGATGTACTTTAGGTTACTGAGGTCACAAGAGATAGCGCGTTTCGGACAGATTCCTGACCAGCGAGTTTAGCGCCAGCAAGCCGGTTCGCTTCACGAAAAATACTGGCAGACGAACAGAGAAAAACTCCCAAAGCAGACGCCGGCGTCAACTTGCCCGTCCTCTGACCTGGCGGTAGCATTGAGGTTTACCCGGAGGATGTCAATGGCAACCGATACCCTGACCAAGTCGGTAATCGAGGGGGACGCATCCCGTCCTAATGTGTATAAGAACTTCATAGACGGTGAGTGGGTCGAATCCGCGTCGGGCGAGACTTTCGAGAACCGCAATCCTGCTGATACTCGCGATGTAGTAGGCATTTTTCAGAAATCCAACACAGAAGACGTATATGCCGCCGTCGACGCGGCTAAGAAAGCGTTTACGAAGTGGCGGCTGGTGCCGGCACCGCGGCGCGCGGAGATCATTTATCTTGCCGCCGAGATGTTGTTTGAGCGCAAGGAAGATTACGCCCGCGACATGACTCGCGAAATGGGCAAAGTCTTAAAGGAAACTCGCGGCGACGTTCAGGAAGCAGTCGATACAGCGTATTACATGGCAGGCGAAGGCCGGCGTCTCTTCGGCCCGACGACTCCATCTGAACTTCCCAACAAGTTTGCCATGGCGATCCGCCAACCGGTTGGGGTTTGCGGGATGATCACGCCGTGGAATTTTCCCATGGCGATTCCGTCGTGGAAGTTGCTGCCTGCCTTGGTTTGCGGCAACACCTGTGTGATCAAGCCCGCACAAGATACTCCACTTTCCACGTACAACTTGGTCCGCGTGCTGGCCGATGCCGGCGTGCCCAAAGGTGTCGTGAACATTGTGAGTGGATTCGGGCCAGACGCAGGGGCGCCGCTGCTTGAGCATCCGGAAGTCCGCGCGATTTCGTTTACCGGATCGAGCGCAGTTGGGAAGACCATTGGCACCACCGCGGCCAAAACTTTTAAGCACTGTTCGCTCGAGCTCGGCGGCAAGAATCCGATGATCGTGCTCGACGATGCGAATCTGGATCTGGCGATCGAAGGCGCGCTCTGGGGCGCGTTCGGCACCACCGGACAGCGCTGCACCGCAACCAGCCGCATCATCGCTGAAAAAGGTGTCTATCGCGAGTTTGTGAGTCGGCTGGTCGAGCGCGCCAAAAAGCTTCGGGTCGGGAATGGTCTCGACGAAACCACGGATATGGGCCCGGCGGTGAACGAGCGCCAGTTGCAGAGCGACCTGCAATATGTTGATGTCGGGAAAACCGAAGGCGCGAAGCTGCAATGCGGTGGCAATCGCCTGGACAAGGGCGACTACCGTCACGGCTTTTTCATGGAGCCTACGATATTCAGTGATGTCGATCCCAAGATGCGGATTGCGCAGGAAGAAATCTTCGGACCAGTGGTTTCGATCATTCCCTGCGAAAACTTCGAGGACGCAATCGAGATCGCCAACAACATCGAATATGGTTTGTCGTCGGCCATCTACACTCGCGACGTCAACAAGGCGTTTACTGCTATGCGCGATCTGTATGCCGGAATTACTTACATCAACGCGCCGACAATCGGCGCCGAGGTTCATCTTCCATTTGGCGGGACTAAGGCGACGGGCAATGGGCATCGTGAAGGCGGCATCGGCGCAATCGATTTCTACTCGGAGTGGAAATCGGTGTATGTAGATTACTCAGACCGGCTGCAGCGGGCACAGATCGACAGGCCGGAGTAATATTCGTCGTGAATCACAGGTAAAATGTTTCCATGCCCGCAACCCAAACTCGCGAAATCGCTCCCGCTCAACGCCTCGAAAACCTTCGCTATGCCATTCGTGACCTCGTCAGCCTGGCTGATGAAGTAAAGCGCCAGGGACACAAAGTTCTCTATCTGAACGTTGGCGATCCCAACATTTTTGATTTCGCGCCCCCCGCCCACGTGATCGAGGCTGCCTATCGTGCCATGCGCGATAACAAGAATGGCTATGCGCCTTCCGCTGGAGTTCCGGAAGCGCTCGATGCCATTCGCGGCGAGGCCGCGAAAAATGGCATCTCCACGGTGCAGGATGTCTTCATCACCAACGGCGCCGGTGAAGCCGTTGATCTTTGCCTTACTGCGCTGCTCAATCCCGGTGACAACGTGCTCACACCGCGTCCAGATTATCCGCTTTATCCAGCTGTGTTGTGCAAAGTGGGTGCCGAGCCGAATCCTTATTACCTCAACGAAGATGACGGCTGGCAGCCCGAGCTGGATGACATTAAGAAAAGGATCAATTCGCGGACCAAAGCCATTGTTCTGATCAATCCCAACAATCCAACCGGCGCATTGTGCACGCGAAAGATGCTGCAAGATTTGGCAGAGCTTGCCCGTCAGCATAATCTGCTGATCATCGCCGACGAGATTTACGACAAGCTAATTCTGGATGGCGGAGAGCACATTTCGATTGCTGCGGTTGCTCCGGACGTTCCGGTGGTCACGATCGGCGGGTTGTCAAAGAATTACCTCGCTCCCGGATGGCGGATGGGCTGGAGCATTGTGAGCGGCGAGGCCTCGGCAGTAAAGCCCTACATCGAGGGCATTCACAAGATGCTGCGCGCGCGGCTTTCAGCCAATCATCCCGAGCAGTATGCGATCAAACCAGCGCTCGAAGGGCCGCAGGATCATCTCCTCGAAGTGCGCCGAAAACTCACCGCCCGCCGCGACCTGACGGTTGAAACCTGCAACTCGATTCCCGGCATGAGCTGCGTTCCGCCGCGCGGCGCGTTCTATGCATTTCCGCGAATTGACGTTCCCGAAGACGATGCGGCCTGGGTGAAGCAGTTGCTGCTGGAGAAACACATTCTGACGGTGCAGGGTTCAGGTTTCGGGCAGAAGCCCGGCAGCAAACACTTCCGCATAGTTTTTCTTCCGCAAGAAGAAATGCTGCGCAAGGCCTACTCAGAGATTCGCGATTTCATGGCTCGCCGCGGTTGAGGCACGCGGCTTAATCCCCGCACCCGCGCCGCTTTTCTCCGCAAGCCGCAGATCATAATCATTCTGCAGATTGAGCCAAAACTGCGCTGGCAAACCGAAATATCTCGCCAGCCGGATTGCGGTGTCGGCGCTAATCGACCGATCACCTCTGACGACATCGTAGATCCCCGGAAACCTGAGCGCCTTCGCCAGTTGATAAGCGCTGATCTGCATGGGGCGCATGAATTCCTCTTTGAGGATCTCTCCCGGATGCACTGCGAAGACTCGATTTTTTGACATCTGAAACCTCAAATCTCAGTGATGATAATCCACGATCTCAACCGAAAATGCGTTTCCTTGTTCCCAGCGAAAGCAAATGCGGTATTGATCGTTGATCCGAATGCTGTGATGTCCAGCGCGGGTTCCGCGTAGCGCTTCCAAATTGTTTCCCGGTGGAATACGTAAATTGTCCAGTGTCACCGCAGCGTTCAAGATCGCCAGTTTCCGAAAGGCGCGCCTCTGCAAGTCAGCTGGCAGTTTGCGGCTCTTGCCGGTGCGCCACAAGTTCTCGGTTTCCGAATCCCGGAAACTCGCAATCACAAATGCATACTATTGCACCACAGTAGTATTGTCAAGCATTAGTAGAAGCCTAAAGTGCATAGAGCTTAACAAAAAAATCTGCTCTAATCATTTTGCGTGATCGACATTCATTGCCACATCTTGCCCGAAGTAGATGACGGCCCAAAATCCTGGGAAATATCTGAAGCCATGTGCCGCATGGCGGCGGAAGATGGCATTGAGCACATCGTTGCCACGCCGCATTCGAACGATCGTTATTTTTACGACCGCGAATATCTTTTGACCCTGATTGAAGCTTTGCGGCAGCGCATCGGCCCGAGTCCTGCGCTGACTCTCGGTTGCGACTTCCATCTTTCTTTCGACAATATGCAGATGGCTCTGCGCGCGCCGGAGAGATTTTCTATCGGCAAAAGTCATTACATGCTGGTGGAGTTCAGCAACTTCAGCATCTCTCCGCGGGTGGACGAATGGTTCACGCAGATGCATGAGCGCGGCATCACGCCGATCATCACCCATCCCGAGCGCAATCCGCTGTTGCAGCAGGATCCGCAACGCGTTGTGAAATGGACAAAACTTGGTTGCGCAGTTCAAGTCACAGCTTCAGTATTTACCGGGTTCTGGGGGCCGAAGCCGCGCCAGATTGCAGACTGGCTACTGAAAGAAAAGGTTGTTCATTTTCTATCGACCGACGCGCACGAAACCAAGCGCCGGGTCCCAGTGCTTTCGGCCGCCAAAAAAATCATCGCCAAAGAATTCGGAGAAGACCTCGCCGAAGCACTGGTGAACCATAATCCGGGCGCGGTTGTAAAAGACCAGCCACTGCCATATTTTTTGCAAAAGTGATTTTGCTATCGCGTGGGAACGCCCGACATGCTGGCTGCGGGTGACGAAACCTGCATCGAGCTGGCAGGCATTGAATTACCCGACGTTGTCATTGATGCTGTAGACAACTTGGCCGCCGGGCGTGAATTTGTACGTTGCGGAGCTGCCGCCGGCGACATGGTCATCGCGCTCTCCGGATTGAGCAGATGTTCAGAATCAGGCCCCAATCCCAAACGAATCAGCGCGCGTGAGTCGGGAACGGTCTTGCTCTGCCATCCCTGGTCTGATTGATAGCGGTGCAGCGCCTGTTGCGTCGAGGCATCCCAGTTACCCGAAGGCTCGCCCTTCAGATAGTGCTCGCGAATGAGCGCTTCCTGGATTTGCCGTACCCGATCAGTGTCAATCGCCTTCTGCCCCCGAACTCGCTTTTTTCTCGACTTCGCATGATGAGTATGGTGTGAAGTGTTCTGGACTTTCGCAGGCGGGTTCGTGGACGGCTTTTCCGATGCGGCGGAAGCTCCAAAGCCTAGCGTCGCACCCATCAGAACCGTTACCGCCACCGCCCCGAATTTATTCTTCACATCCATGCTCAGTCCTTCGCCGCGAAACCGCAGTTCCGGCGTCCATTCATGATCTCCTGCAGACCGCCTTCGCGCCAGTGCCGTTAGTGCAAGTAACAGTTACGGAAGTGTCCCGGCCAGAAAAATGGTGCCGTCGTTCCGCCCTGCGCCGCGCTGGCGCACGAGGAATACTACATCCTGGCCGCTCTTCAGGCCAGACTGCACCCGATCGAAATCGTCCTCGCTATTCACCTTTTGTTTGTTGATCTCCAGGATCACATCTCCCCGGGTGAGCCCGATGTCGTCGGCGAACGACCCCGGTTTGACCTCTTGAACTACCACGCCCTGGCCGGAGGGAACGTTCAAGCGGTCAGCCATCTCAGGGGTCAGCTCGCGAACGATTGCGCCCAACTTGCTCTGTTTCGGTGTCGATTGCTCGTTGCCTTCCTGTTCATCCCCCAGGCGGCTTGCGAATAACTTGGCGCGGTCGGCAACCGTCACCGCCGCTTCATCTTTCTTACCGTTGCGGAAGTATCCCAGCATCACTTTCGAACCCGGCTTGCGTCCGGCAATATCGGAAACCAGTTCATCGCCGTTTTTAATCGACTTGCCGTCAACCGAATAGATGGTGTCACCAACTTTCAGTCCGGCACGTTCGGCTGGACTGCCCGGAACAACGCTTGAAATCGTGATTCCACCCTGGCCGCCATAGACGCGGGCAATGGCCGGGTTCTCTTGGGCATTGAACTCAATTCCGATCGATCCACGCTCGACGCGATGTTCCGGCCCAGTAAGTTGGTTATAGACCTGAGCAATCGTGTTGGAAGGCAATGCGAAACCAACGCCGGCATAAGCATTAGTGTCGGTCAGGATGGCGGTGTTGATGCCAATCACTTCGCCGTCCATGTTTACTAGCGGCCCGCCGGAGTTGCCGGGATTGATAGCAGCATCAGTTTGGATGAAAGATTGGAACTGCCGACCGGGAACTATGTTTCGTCCCTTGGCTGAAACGATTCCGGCAGTGACGGTTGCCTGCAGACCGAACGGGCTGCCCACGGCCAGGACCCAATCACCTACCTGCATGCTGTCTGAATTGCCGAGTTTGGCGGTCGGCAACCCATGATCCACTTCAATCTTGATTACGGCCAAATCAGTTTCCTGGTCGCTACCGATCACTTTGGCGTCGTGCTGAACGCCGGGCGCGTCGTCTTGTAAGTGAACGCGGATGCGATCGGCTTTCTCGACCACATGGCGATTGGTGATGATGTAACCCTTGGAATCAACCAATACGCCTGATCCCAAGGAACGTTCACGAATCGGACCCTGGTCGCCGCCTTGTCCGCCGAAGAATTTGTCGAAGAAATCGCCGAAGGGGCTTTCTTGATCGCCGCCGTCCTGGTCTTGATCGTTTCCGCCGCGCCGCCGTGTTGGCTTAATGGTCGATTCAGTATTGATGTTGACGACTGCGGGCTCGAGGGTCTTGGCGATCTGTGAGAACTGGTTCGACAGCTGCCGCGGAGACGGTATGGTTAACGGCGTGGCTTCGGCGGACCGCTTCTCTTTTTCCTGGCCCTTAACGCCGTAAGAAACCACCGTGCCGATTAGAATTCCGACTGTCAGCGTGAGCAGAATGACCGCGGTAAATCCCAGGCGGTTGGCTTTAAAACGCCCCCACAGATTGGCGCGCGCTTGCATGTTCAATAGCCTCCGAATTTCAAACCCCTGATTATACAGCCGGAAAGCGTGGCTAAAGACAGCCGGTTAGCCCTCAGTTCCTTAGACGCGTGAGCAGCGGAAAGCGTTGTTGATCTCGGCGTTAGTGCTGTAAAGAAGTGTGACCGAGCTTTCGATCGTCACTGATCGGTGAGTGCAATGAAATTGAAACCGCCTCCCGTTGCATCGACGGCGATCACCGTTTGAAACTGGCTTTGAGTCAAAGCTAGTGGTCCCGTATTGAGGAAAACATCGGTTGTTCCCGGCTGAGTCATGAACACCTGGAAATTTCCAATGACTTCCAACTCGTAGTCAGTGGCTTTGCCGAAGCCGACAGCGGGGGAAGTTGGCATGGCGCCGGCGAGACTTGTGCCCGAATTCACGATGTAGACGTCCGCCGATCCCATGGCCTGCGACGCATTTACTACGCGCACTTTACCGTCCCCGGTAGTGATGGTGGTATTGGTCGCACCGTCTGTCAGCACCAGGGACTGCATTTTTGCCGCAGGGCCTATCAGCAAGAGCGTCTCATTGGCACTGGCACTTATCGAAATGGTCTGATCAAAAACTGAAGTCGAATTGCTTACCGTCAGCGCTTGAATATGCCTCGATCCCGACTTTACCGGCAGGTAGCTGGTCGAATTCGTGTACGCCAGCGAAGTCGCGACTTGGGTTCCGTCGATCAGAATGTCCACGGGAGTCGCATCGGGTGAAGCCATCACGATTCGCACTTGCTGGGTGGTATCGGAGCTGCTGCCCCCACATCCGAGCATAAAAATGATCGGCAGAGTCAATGCGACGAATCCGACACGTCTGCCCACGGTTATCCTCCGGCGAATGTTGTTATTTATCAGAAATTGAGAAATTCTGAAAATAGGATGCGGCACATACCCCAGAACGATGTGCCGCGCAGCAGATTTTCATTTAGAAGCTTACATGAGTATGGTTCAATTTGGCGCGAGCGTGAAATTCACCGTGATCTGGGTGTCGACTTCGACGGGATCTCCATTCAGAACGTAAGGTCTGTATTTCCAGCCCTTCACTGCATCCATCGCAGCAGGCGACAGCAGTGGGTGTCCGGAAACGAGGCGCTCGCTTTGGACGTTGCCATCCTTCCCGATAATCACTGCAATGACTACAGAACCTTGAACGCGCGCGGCCTTTGCATCTGGAGGATAAATTGGTTGCACTTTGGAGATGACCATCCCCTGAGTGACGCCTTGGGAGACCCGTACCCGCATCGGTCGCGTACTTTGAGGTCCACCTGCGCTAGTTTGTGGTTTTGCAGTTGCTACCGATCGCTCGTCGATTTGGGGACCAGTGGCGTTTCCCCCAGCCACCGCCGCAAGTCCGGTGGCGCGCTGACCAAAGCTCGCTCCTCCAGCGACAACTTCGCCGCTGCTCAAACAGGTTGTCGCTTTGCCATCGGAGGCGGAACGCAGGCTGCCGCTCTCATCGGCGCAGAACGCGCGCTGGCCGGAATCATTCATCTCCGGCTCAGCAACGACTTTGTATTCTGTGTTGTCGCAGCCCGAAATTACGTACACGTAACCACCGTGTTTTCCGGTTGCGAGGTCAGCGTACGGCCCATTCAATCCCCCTTGCGCTTTGCCCACCAGGCCCGCGAGATTGCATGCATAACTTCCATGAGACGAATGATAAGAAGTCTCTTCGGCGACGATAATGCGCATCGCAGCTTCTGCGCCTTGCTCGTTTTGCTTGCCGTTCTGGCGTTCGATATTTTTCAGGAAATCCGGATCTGCCAATGGCACTCGCACTTCAGCCCGAATCTCATTCAGCCGCCAAACGTCAGCTTCAGTCTTCATGATGAAAGTAAAGCGCGGAATGAACGGAAGCGGCTGATCGTTGCCTTCCTTGGTGATGTGCAGCGTGAGTTCGATCTCGTCTTCGTCACCGGAGAGGTTGTCGGCCTCGACCGTAATTTCCGTCTTTTGGTTTTGATCAGCTTCTTCCGCTTGCAACAGGGTGGGGCCAGTGTCGAAGGTTTCGAACTTCACTCCGCCCGCTTTGGTCATATTTGCAAACATCGAAAATTCATCCAGCATGCTCATCCCGCCCCCGCCACTCATTCTTTTGAAAGTGTTGCGAGTCGAATCAGACAGATGTTTTTCCAGGTGATTGGGTGCTGTTCCAAAAAACATTTCAATCAACGCCTGGCGGGCGGTTTGGGGAGCCTCTGGGGTTTGCGCAATGACAGAAGATGAAAGCAGCAGGGGAAGGAGCCATGCAAAATAACGGGGCATTGGACCTCCAGAAGACAGCAGCAGCATACCAGAGTTGCCGCCACCCCTTTAATAGACACCTCGAAGCAGTAATTGGCCAGAGGTTGCGACGGATGTGCAAAGTTATGCAGCTTGTGTGAATACGAACATGGTGAGATATATTGATCCACCAGCATCTAAAGCCTTGCCCAGCAAGGCTTTTGGCGAATGTTGGAGACTGTCGGGAAGCCACAGTGCTTTGGTCGCGAAGGTGCAATTTCAAAAGGCAAGAAAAGAGGCTGCCACAGTCCATGCTTTCGATCCTCTTCGTTTTATGTTCTCGACCCGACCAATGCCGTGCGCTCACGGTCTCCGGCGCGTTACCTCTTGGCGCGCTGGTTAGAGCGAACACGGCGCCTTAGCAGAGTTTGTCCCTCCAATTGCCTCTTTGGAACGGTGGCTCCAGAAATGGAGCCACTTTTTTTACGTCACCAAAAAGCCCGCGTCTGTGCGATCCACGTGACCGGGTGTTACCTTAAAAGAAAACTAAATATTTGATCCGAGGTGATGATGCTTCGTGGAATTTTCGTATTCCTGTGTGCAGTCCTCGCTCTTTCTTCCTCTTATTCCCAGACTTCGCGGTCGTCACGATCCGCCGTTCCACAGGAATCTGAATCCGCGACGAGGGCTTTTCCGCCGCAGCTGCGAACTCAGCTGTCGCAGATTCGCGACGCTGCACTTGCGGACGACTATGCATATCAGCAGCTCGAATATCTTACAGACAGCATTGGTCCCCGGCCGCAAGGCTCGATCCAAGCCGATGCCGCCGCGCATTACGTTGCCGACCAAATGCGCAAGCTGGGACTCGATGTTCATCTCGAACCTGTTCCGGTGCATCGCTTTGAACGAGGGACGGACGCGGCGGAGCTGGTCGAGTACCCGGGTCAAGTTGAAGGAACAAAGCAGAAAATATGGGTCACCGCGCTTCGTGGAAATTCACCGACGACAGACGCAGGGATCACTGCAGATGTGGTCGTGGTCAATAGTTTCGATGATTTGCAACATCTAGGGCGAGAAAGAATCGCGGGAAAGATCGTGTTGTTTAATGTGATCTACGATCATCAGAAAGCTCTTGCGGGCCAGTCTGGCGCCGCTTACGGCGAAGTTGTGCGTTATCGCGCCAGCGGAGCTTTGGCAGCGTCTCAATTGGGAGCAGTTGGTTCACTGGTTCGCACCGCCGGCGACGGAGCCTATCGCCTTCCGCATACCGGCTCGAGTAATGACGCTCCCATTCCAGCGGGCGCAGTCAGCGCCGAAGACGCAGGATTGATCGCACGCCTGGCAGAGCGCGGCCGGGTGCAAATCCATTTGACGCTAACCAGCAAAGTGGGGACTGAGGCGCAGGGCTATAACGTCGTCGCGGATTTAAAAGGCTCGGAACATCCCGAGCAGGTCGTCATCGTGTCCGGACATCTCGATTCCTGGGACCTCGGTACGGGTGCGATCGACGATGGCGCCGGCGTTGTCGTCGCCATGGAGACTGCCGAAATCGTTCATAAACTTAATCTTCATCCCAAGCGAACCTTGCGCGTCATTGCCTGGATGAATGAAGAGATGGGCGCAACCGGAGCGACAACTTACGCCAAAGACCAAGACGCCAACGTCGCCAACCACGTCGGCGCGATCGAGAGCGACCTGGGCGCTGAACATCCCCTTGGCTTCCATGCCAAGATCAGCGAAGCTGCTCAAAAACAGCTTTCGCCGGTGTTAAGCACGCTGAGCGTCTTCGGCGGCAATCTGCTTCAGATTGTGACGGAGTCGCCTGAAACTGACCTCGAGCCTCTCGCCGACAAAGGAGTTCCCGCCTTCGGTATCTGGCAGAACGGCCTGACATATTTCACCTATCACCATAGCGCCGCCGATACCCTGGACAAGGTCGCACCGCAACAACTGCGCGAAAACGCTGCCTGCATGGCGGTAATGGGTTACGCGCTGGCGGACATGGCAGAACCGCTGGAGCGATAGCATTGCCGACCCCGGCGTAACGAAAATCAGCTACAAACCTCTAGGCATTGCGATATTCCTGTGTTCAAATGCCGGGGAATGAATGCCGCCGTCATTCTCGGGCCGGGGAATGTAAGCAAACCTCTGGCGGCATTTCAACGCGCCGCGCACGCGCAATGGACCTCACTAATCGAGCAAGCCGATGCAGTTGTGATTTTTGGCGGCGATGGCACGATTCACCGCAATCTTCCGACCCTTGTGGATCTAGGCGTACCGCTGATGGTCGTGCCCTGTGGCAGTGGCAATGACTTTGCGCGATCACTTGGTTTGCGCGATCCCGGCGATTCGCTTGTGGCGTGGCAGAAGTTCGCTTCCGGCAGTGGCAATGTCCGAACCATCGATCTCGGTGTGATTCAACCCTCCTCGAAAATCAGCTCCGTATCCGACGATTCGGGTGGGGCTAATGTGAGCGACCCACCCCACTATTTTTGCTGCGCGGGGAGCGTGGGCCTGGATGTTGAAATTGTCCGCCGCGCTAACAAGCTGCCGTCGTGGGTTCGTGCCCGCGGCGGTTATGGCCTTTCTGCGCCTGGAGAATTTTTTCGATTTCAACCATTTCCTATGAAAGTGTCTCCGAATGGCAACTGTGGCGAACAGTTCCGTCCTACACTGCTCGCGGCGATAGCCAATGCCCCAACTTATGGAGGCGGAGTTAAGATCGCTCCGCAGGCCAAACTCGACGATGGAAAGCTGGACCTTTGCGTGGTCCGCGCCATGGATAAGTTCAAACTGTTTTGCCTGTTTCCGACTGCTTACTTCGGCCGGCATCTGATTTCGAAAAATGTGGAGTATGGACAGACCGACCGCGTGCGCATTGAGACCGATGCTCCCGTAGATGTTTATGCTGATGGCGAATACGTCTGCAAGACCCCGGTCGAATTTCGTGTTGCCCGCGAAGCTCTGCAGGTGATTGTACCCGCGTAGACACCGCGCTCCATGAGAGTGCTAAACTACAACCTTTATGGCTGAGAACGGTCGTTCGCGAGTCTGGCTATGGGTGTTAATCGGAGGAGGCGCATTCTTCCTCTTCGTCTTGGCCGTATTCACCCTGGTTTTCATTGCGCTCCATGCCAGCGGACGTGAAGCCGGCATTCACGCTTTTGGCGACAAGATCGGAGTCGTAGACCTCGACGGTGTCATTATCGACCCCAGTCAAGTTGTCGAGGACATCCGCAGGTTCGCTGACGACGATTCCATCAAGGCAATCATCATCCACGTCAATTCGCCGGGCGGGGGAGTCGCGGCCTCGGAAGAAATTTACCGCGAAGTAAAGCGCGTTCGCGATGAGAAACACAAGCGGATCGTATCTTCCATCGAGACCGTGGGCGCGAGTGGCGCGTATTACGTGTCGTCAGCGACCAACAAGATTTATGCCGACAGCGGCAGCGTCGTCGGTTCCATTGGCGTGATCGCCGAATGGGTGAATTATGGCGATCTCATGCGCTGGGCCAAACTCAAGCCGGAAATTCTGAAAGTCGGCCAGTTTAAAGATACCGGCGATCCTACCCGCGAGCTCACTCCCGCGGAACGGCAATACATGCAAGGCCTGATCGACAATATGTTTGGTCAATTCGTGCAGGCAGTGGCCGATGGCCGACACGCTAAAACCGCCGACATCAAAGCGATAGCCGATGGCCGGGTGTGGACCGGCGAACAGGCAATGGGCTTGCATCTTATTGACCAGATTGGAGATTTCCGCACCGCCGTGCTGGACACAGCGAAGTCGGTCAGCATAAGCGGGGAACCCGTACTGGTGCACCCTGAGCGCGACCGGAAGTCATTGCTCGACTTGCTCTTCGGCGACGTGACTCCTTATCTGCCCACTAAGGAAAAGTTGCTCGACCAGCAGGTTGGGTTTTACTATCTTTGGAAATAACGGGCCGTGACTGCATCTGCCTCTTGCCAACAAGCCCTGAAATTTGAGAAGGTTATGCGAACGGCACTCAACCGGCGTCGGGTGGATCCAGGGCAGTGGTGAATTTCCCGGCGGAAGTATTCTCGACGAATTGGAGAGCAAGTAATCATGACTAAAGCGGATCTGATCGACGAGGTTTCCGGTCTGGTTGAATTGACCCGCAAAGACAGCGAGGTGGTCGTCGAGACCATCTTCGACAGTATCGTCCGCTCACTGCGAGCCGGGGACAAGATTGAGATTCGCGGTTTTGGCAGCTTTCGCACCCGCCAGCGCAAGCCTCGGGTGGGACGCAATCCCAAAACCGGCGACCGCGTGGACGTTCCGGCAAAGAAGATTCCGTTCTTCAAGCCCAGCAAGGAACTGAAAGATTTAGTGAATGGCGAAGCCAGTTCGCATGCTCCGGCGGCGCCTTCGCCGGCGATGTAACGTCGTCCCTAAGTGTTTAGAATTCCCGCAGGATGTTCTCCCGCAAAATTCGCGTTGACTACGATGTCGATGGCAAACGCACGCCTTGTCCGCTGAAATGGCTGGACAATTTTTCTATGCGCAATTTCACCAACGCCAGCATTTTTGACGATACCCTCCCTTGCGGCGATGGGCTCATGGAGATCGGCGAGCGGGTGCCGCTGGATAAATTGAAAGGTGCTATGGAAGATTGGTTCCAGCGAAAAGGTTATCTGTCCAAAGGCACAGGATTGTTGCTCGAAATATTTTAAGTGTAAGTCTCAGCTCGGAATTGTTTCCGGAATTTTCTTGCTGACAAACTGGAGCACTCTCCCTGCAGCACGCGAGAACAAAAGGTTCTCGCAAAGTTGAGCCCCGAAGAGTCGTGCCCAAAGCAGTTCTCCACAAGACGCTACCCGGATTTCGGTCGCCCTCAGCGTCGAAATATAACTGGAGATTATTCGGGTTGATTCCTCTGGATCGCTTGTTCCTTCAAAAAATTTTTCCGCGTGTGACTTCTGTTCTTCCATTCGGACCAGCGCAGTGTCAATCTCGCTGCGAGTGGTGAGGCATGCCTCAGTTTTGCAATCCATCATCTGCTCGATGGCGAACAGCGCACGGTGTTCAATCTTGTCTGCGAACGCAATGTGCAGCATACGGCGATCGTTGGAAAAATGAACTGGTGCCATGCCAAAGTTTTTTAAAAGATAAAAAGGGATTGTGCAGCTGCCCACTCCTGCCGGGACAGTCTTCACCACAGGACAAGACCATTGGCTGGCAAGTGCTGCGGCCACGCTTACATCGCACGCGTGACCGAGTTGTTGCAGCCATTCGCCGATCCGGCCGGTGCCATTTTTCTTTTGCAGCTCCAAGGCCTGCCGCAATTGCTCGCTCGTCAGTTCTCCTCGCGATAGCATCAACAAACCCAGCGGCACCCGGCACGAATTTACCTGCTCTCGCCGTGACGGGGTGGATGTATGTTGCAAACGCCGGAGCAGTTCCCGCTCCAGGCATTCGGGAAAACAAAACGCGGAACCGTGTAACTGCACACTTGGAATTGCGCGCCAAAGTTTTTGTCGGATGGTCGGATCGTGCATGCAGTTCGGGCTGGAACAGATACCCGCAGATTTCGCTGCAGGTTTGAACAGCGACCGAAATTTTGTGCGTAGGACGCTTATAGACATCTTCATGCCGATTCCTGTGCGGGCAGCACTTCCGTAATTCGGATTCCGAAGTTCACATAGACATCGATCACATTAGTCCCGGTATCGAAGGACAGGTTCCACACGTGTTCGATGATCATGGTGCGCGAGACGCGCCGGCCCGCATTCAGCATTAAATATTCCAGCAGACCGAATTCTTTGGATGTAAGCTCGATTCGCTTACTGGCCCGCTCGACTTTGCGCTCCACGCGATCAAGTTTCAAGTCCGCCACTGTCAGCACTGATGCTGCCGGCAGATGGCTTCTTCGCAGCAATGCGCGGATTCGTGCCGAGAGCTCAATGAATGAGAAAGGTTTTCCCATGTAATCGTCGGCGCCAAGGTCAAGGCATTGCACCCGGTCTTCCACCCGGTTTCTGCTGGTTAATACAAGAATTGGCATGCTGGGCTTCCGCGGCCGCAAATGCCGCAGGATCGAGATTCCATCCATGCGTGGCAAGTTCAAATCCAGCATGAACAGGTCATAGTCCAGTTCGGTGGCCATGGCTTTCGCCTGCTCGCCATCATGGGTCACGTCTACGGCATAATGTTCCGCTTCCAGGCCTTTTTGTACGAAGGTCGCAAGGGCAGGGTCGTCTTCCGCAATCAATACACGCATATGAATAATTAGGGTCGATTCATTCTTAGAGGCTGGCAGGTTGTGAGGCAAGGCACGAAGGACGGGGTGCGCAACATAACCGTCGGAACTTTCGTCCACAGGCACTTCTGCGGAAAAATCAACGCCTGAGATTGCAAGCGGAACCTCGCCTGCCACTCGCTATTTATCACGCTTTCGCCAGAGGATAAGGAATTAATCCATGGAGCCTTGGACCAAACGATTTCTGCAGGCGGTATTCCTCCCCGGGGGAGCGATTCTGCTTGGCGCGTGGCTGCTGCTTAATCCCGGATGGATTAATCCCTCGGTGTATGGAGTTAAGTTTTTTTACTATGCAGTTTTCATCGCCGCCCTGGTGTTATCTTGGAGGTTCCACACGACCCGCATTTTTTTGTCTGCGATCGTGTTGTTACTCGCCCATCGGGCGCTCGATTTTTTTTCTGAAGGCCACATTGTTGCCGCCGGGCCCGGCCGAGTGGCATTTGAGGCCATCGCCGTCCTGCTCCCGCTGAATTTTATTCTGCTGACTTTCTTTCCTGAGCGTGGATATCCGGGCCGAAGTTTGTTCTGGTTTTTAGTCCTGCTGTTTTTCGAGTCTGTTTTCGTTGCTGTAATGGCCCGTCCAGGCCAACCCGTTCCGGGACTTCTGCATGTTTCGCCGATCACATCGGTACATTGGAAGCTTCCGCAACCTGCGCTGTTTTTCTTTGTTATCGCTCTTGGTTATTTGCTGTATCGCCTGGTGCGGTTTCAAAAGCCAACCATCATCGGGATGTTCTGGTCTTTGATCGCGATTTGGCTCGCGCTGAATGCGGGAGGAGTAGGAAAGCTCAGTAGCGCATATTTTGGCGTGGCCGCACTGATTCTCGCCAGCTCCATCGTGGAGAATTCCTACGCGCTCGCCTATCGTGACGAACTGACTGGGCTACACTCACGCCGCGCCTTCAACGATGCACTGGCGCGCCTGAAACCGCCATATGCCGTTGCCGCCGTCGACATCGACCACTTCAAGAATATTAATGATACCTATGGGCATGACATCGGCGATCAGGTGCTCCGCATGGTGGCTTCGAAGCTGGCCCGCGTTGGAGGAGGAGGCGATCCGTTCCGCGTCGGTGGCGAAGAGTTCACAATTCTTTTCCCCGGCAAAACCGGCAAAGAGATCGTGGACATACTAGAGCTGCTGCGGCTTAGCATCGAAAGTTCCACCTTCCGTGTCCGCAGTGGCGAGGAGCGCCGCAAAGTTCAACGCTCACCCGAGCGCCGGGCAGATAAGAAAAAGCGCGAAGTCCCTCACCTGACAACCACCAGTTCTTCGGTGTCGCTGTCGGTGACCGTGAGCATTGGAATCGGTGAGTCGCAACCAAAGTTGAGCTCCGACGAGATCATCAGCCAGGCGGACAGAGCTCTTTACCGGGCCAAGCGGGGCGGTCGAAACCGGATTGAAACCGGCATTTCAGAAAAGAAAGTATTAGGGTTCCGCAGGAAAAAAACGAAAGAGAGTTAGGTGCCGGAACTGGCGGTTCTACGAGTTCTTTCCAACGCCATATCCACTATCTCGCCGATAAGTTGCGTATAGGACCTACCCGATTTTTTGGCTGCCATGGCAAATTCATGTTTGCTCGAAAGCCACGGGTTCGGGTTGGCTTCAATCACGTAGACTTCGCCCTCAGTGGTTAGGCGCATATCGATGCGTCCGTAGTCGCGTAACTTCACCGCACGATACGCCGCCAGAGCCGTCTCGGATAATTTCTGGACGGTGCCCTCATCGAGGTCTTCTGCAATTGTCGATTTCGTCAGCTTGTAGGCTTTTGAATCGGTTTCGAACTTTACGTCGCGACTGGCGATCTTCGGTGTTCCTCGTGGCAACTTAGAAAGATCAAGTTCGACCAGAGGCAAAACTTCGGTTTTTTCGTAGCTGCCGAGGACCGACGCGTAAATCTCTCGTCCCTCGATGTACTCCTCGATCAGGGCCGGCGAATCGAATTCGTTTTGCACATACTCCACTCGCTCCATCAGCTCCTTCACCCCGGTCACAACGGCGGCCGCGTCGATTCCGATCGACCCATCTTCGGACTGTGGCTTTACGATCAGTGGAAACTTCACGTCATGCGCATGGTCGATGTTTCCTCGATAGGCCGTGGCAAAAAACGGTGTGCGAATGTCGTGGAAGGCAAACATCTTTTTCGCTGTTGCCTTATCCTGCGCAAGAAAATGCGCATGCGGGCCTGCGCCGGTGTAGGGAAGTCCGAGCAGATCCATGTAAGCAGCCACGTTCATTTCTTTGGTGTCGTCACCAGCGTAGGATTCGGTCAGGTTGAATACCAGGTCGGCGGCGCATTTTCCTAGCCCATAAAGTGACTGCGGCCGGCCGTCCAACACGTAATAAGAAGGTTCATGCCCAAGCTTGCCCAGGGCGTCGAAAATCTCTTCCCGGTCTTCTTTCACTTTGCGCTTGCGTCCGGTTTGGGTCGCCTCCGGTTCAGAGGTGTCTTCCTCACCCCAGACGTCATACAGCACCGCGACTTTTAATGGGTCGGGCATCCACTCGCTCCTAAGCTTGAAACGCCTTGCACCGCGCCAGGTGGGTCATCACCAGCGTGGTCGCGAAGACAGTAATTTCTGAAAGATATTCCGCTTCATTTTTCTTGTCGATCATCAACCGCAATTCCCCACTGCGTTTCTCGATCGATTCCATCAATTTCTTTACCGCGGGCCTTTGCAATGCGGTCCACCTTGTAATGTGGTCCACGATCGTCTTTCGATGCTCGCGCAAGAAAACCTCAGCCAGCTGCGCGCTCTTGCTCTTCTTAGACGCATTAAACATGGCTGCGAGATCGCCGTCCTGAGTCACATCCAGCAATGGAACCTGCTCGGTCGAGTTGCGGTAAAACTCGCCGACCGTCATTTCCATTTCTGCCGCTGTGAGGTCTGGAGTTCCGCGTTTACGCAACGGATCAACGTTTCCCAAGTCGCGCGCAATCCGGTCCATATACTGCAGCTTCGCCAGCGCTCCCCACCCGCGGTACTTCTTGCGCCAGTTCGAGCGAGGCGTCATCCACACTGCAAAGGTCTCCGCAAAATCTTCATCCGGATGCTTTTGCGCGTACCACCCGGGCAGATAACGGACGTAATCTTTCGAGAACAGCACCGGCCGGTAGTTTTCGCGATACGGCCTGCGATACGGCCCGAACAACTGCTTCCACTCCGGCGTGCGATGCAGCTTGTACGCATAGTTGAAAGCATGTCCCGCCTCGTGCCGCAGATACATCATGATCTCGCGAGCGCTTTCCAGATCATTATTCTCTTTTTCAACCTGCGCTACATCAGGCCGCGCCAGGTAAAACGGAATCCCAATCACCGGCTCTCCAGAAGGACATCCCCACTCGTCAGTTAAATAAACTCCGGGATGAAACTTAAGGATTTTTTTCTGCTCCAACTCGCGATAGAGCTGCTGTACCAATTTTTCAAGCGTCGACCCCTCGATCGCCAGTCCCAGATCGCAAATCCGCGTGCTCAACAGCGATTGCCCACTCTCGGGCTCCACGGCTGCCTTCGGTTCGTTTAGCGGTGGCGCTTGATCGGCAGCCGCCTGTTGGTCCAAGTCGGTCACGTGTAATCAGTTTATTAGAAGGCGAGAGTCCGCAATAGTAAGGAGGGAAGTGCGGCCTGCTCATCATAGAGATTAATGGAACCAGTGCCGCGAACAGAAGATGACGTTGGTTACGGGACACGCCACGTCATCTTCCTTGCTCAAGGTTGCAAAAACGCCTATTCGGTGTCCAGCAACACTCGCAGTTCGCTGGATCGCGAAGGGTGGCGCAGTTTCCGCAACGCTTTTGCTTCAATCTGGCGAATGCGTTCGCGCGTGACAGCGAAACAGCGCCCAACTTCTTCGAGCGTATGTTCCGAACCATCATCCATGCCGAAGCGCATTCTCAGCACGCGCTCTTCACGAGGACTCAAAGTCCGGAGCACCCGTTCTGCGCGTTCCTTCAGATTTACCCCAATGACTGCCTCGGCGGGAGAAACTGCTGTCCGGTCTTCGATCAGGTCGCCAAGATGAGAATCGCCCTCTTCACCGATTGGAGTTTCAAGCGACACCGGCGCGCGCATAATCTTCAACGCCTTTCGCACCTTCCACTCCGGGATATCCATTTGTTTTGCAATCTCCGCCGACGAAGGTTCGCGTCCCAGAGTCTGCGCCAGCCGCCTCGAAGTGCGGATCATCTTGTTGACGATTTCGGTCATGTGCACTGGCAGGCGGATAGTGCGCCCCTGGTCGGCAATCGCGCGGCTAATGGCTTGCCTGATCCACCAAGTGGCGTACGTTGAAAATTTGTATCCGCGCCGGTATTCGAATTTATCTACGGCCTTCATCAAACCCACGTTGCCCTCCTGGATCAGATCCAAGAAGTGCAGGCCACGATTGGCGTATTTCTTGGCAATCGAAACCACCAGCCGGAGATTGGCTTCGATCATTTCGTGCTTTGCCGCATCGGCATTCATCTGCCCTTGAACAATCGCGCGCTGCGCGTTGCGCAGTTCGGCGAAGGTCATGCCGGCATCGCTTTCCAGCTTCTTGATCTCTGCACGGTGCTGCCGTTGCGCGGCGAGATAATTCTTCTTGACCGCATCGCTGGAAGTTTTCGTGATCTTCTTTTCCAGTTGTGCTACCTGGCGATCGAGAGAGCGCATAGAATCCGCAGTGCGGACGACACGATCGATCAGCTTCTTGTGTTCCGCAGTCGTAAATCCCAGCGTGCGGATGATAAGCGAAATCCGCACAATCTCGCGCGCTAGCTGCATTTGACAGCGACGAAACTGCTTGGCTTTTTTCTTGGCGGGGATCGTGCTCAATTTTTCCGTCAATCGCAGCGCAGTGTTGTAATGCTTTCGCAGCTGATCGATGCGCCGCACGATATCCTCTGTGCGCTTGCGCAATTTTTCCTCGGTGAGTTCTTCCTCTTCGAAGGTGACTATTTCCTGGATTGCACGCCGCTCGGATTTCAGGTCATCGCCGATGGTCAAAATTTGGCGGATGGCGATCGGCGAACGAGAAAGCGCCTTCAACACCCGACGCTGGCCATGCTCGATGCGTCTCGCGATCTCGACTTCGCCTTCGCGAGTGAGCAACGGCGAAATGCTCATCTCGTGCAGATACAAACGCACCGGGTCGCTGGAAGTATCGGGAGCGCCTGTGCTCAGATCGAGTTCGACCTCTTCCTCATCTTCTTCACTGGCAAGCTTCTGCTCCATGCTGAGCCAAGGAAGCGCCATGTCCCCCGCGATCACATCCAGACCCTGCTCGCGCACCGCGCTGAACAGGTCGTCAGTATCTTGCTCGGTTGACACTTGGCTCGGGCCCAATTCGTCCATCTCTTGTTCGGCGACATATTCTTTTCTTGCTGGCATAGTTCGTCTCTTCCTTCGACAAAGCTGCGGAAGTCAAACAACCTCAGTCAGAACCGGGTTGATTCCTCCGCGGAAATCTAATTTTTAAGAGCGCACGCCTGGTTCAGTGTGCTCGCGACTACTCTTCACCGGAAGCCAAAACCGTGGCGAACTCCAACGCATCCGTCACATCGAGCGCGGCGGATTCCCCATAGATTTGGTTGATAGTATGGCGCAATGCAATGAGATTGCTGCGCGCGGATTCCGTCGCCCGGCTGGCGGGATTTTTCGCCATCTCGCGCTCGTAGGTCCTCAACAGCAACCCACTCTGCTCCTCGAGGCGTTCCACGGTCTCCGGATTGAGCTGCGCTTCAGAGTGCATATCCTAGTGTACGCGATTCCGGCGCTTAATGTTTGCCCTGGGCCCGATGGGGAATTGTGCCTGGCACATGAGCAATTTAGCTCGGAATCGATCTCCTTTCTGTGTCATTATTAAACTGCGGTACTGTGGCGTGTTTTGGACGCTTCGGCCTTCGTAGGCCGTCCTGCCCAGGATACTGAAAGCACCTATGCGCCCATCTCGTCCATCGTTCCGGTCGCGTTTGCGGGCCCTTTTCCCGGCGTGGATAACGAAGATATTGGGCGCCAAACCCCAAGCCGGTGATTTTGCCTCGCAGCGCATGTGTCCTTTTTGCGGGCTTATCACGCCTCGCTACGAAACTTGTTGCCTGGAGTGTGGCAGGGTTCTCAGCGCGGCCTGATCGGGACAACTTTACCCAAAGGCACAAAGACAATCCACGACCTCCATTCGGCGGGCGAATCGAAATACAATATCTTCATCTTCGTCAATCGTTGCCAAAAGCATGAGTTCTTCCGGGAGGAATTGTTGCCATGCCAGGAAGCGTCTCGCGTCGTGAGTTCATCGTCAGCGGAATAGGGGCACTCGCCGGCAGCAGAACAGTTTTTGGGGCGGCTTTTCCGAAGCCATCTGTGCCGGAGTCCGCTCGCGTGGCCAAATCGCCATTTAAGGTCGCTGTCATCACCGACGAAATTTCCCAGGACTTCGGCCATGCTTGCGAAGTTGCTTCCCGACAATTCGGAATGGGCTGGGTGGAGATCCGTAGCGCATGGAAGAAGAACGTCGCAAACTTTGAAGCCCAGGAAGTTTCCGAAATCCTAACCGTGCTTAAGAAACATAATCTTCGCGTCACCGATATCGCGAGCCCCCTGTTTAAGACTGATTGGCCGGACGCGCCCAAGTCCAGGTTTTCCGAAAAAGACCAATTCAATGCCAACTTCGCATATGCGCAGCAGGATGAGGTTCTCGACCGCTGCATTGAACTCGCCAAAAAGTTGTCAACCGATCGCGTACGCTGTTTCGATTTCTGGCGATTGGATGATCAGTCGTCGCATCGCAAGGCGATCAACGAGGCGCTGCAGAAGGCCGCCGAGAAGACCGGACGCGCCGGTTTGGTGCTGCTGCTGGAAAACGAATATGCCTGCAATACCGCGACCGGAGCGGAAGCCGCGAAAACACTGGACGGTGTTCCCTCGCGTCATTTCATGCTCAACTGGGACCCAGGGAATGCGGCCAAGCGCGGCGAACTCCCATACCCTGGCGCTTACAATCTCTTGCCCAAAGATCGAATAGGGCACTGCCACGTGAAGGATGTTGCGCGTACGGAAAAAGGCTACGAATGGGCTGCAATGGGCAAGGGCATCATCGATTGGGCGGGACAGTTCGCCGCTCTCAAGCGTGACGGCTATCACCACGCGGTGAGTCTCGAAACACACTGGCGCGGTGCCGGAACTCCCGAAGCCTCTTCCGTCGAATGCTGGCAAGGAATGCGAGCAGACCTCGAGAAAGCCGACGCCCTCTGAATCGTTTCGTGTTTATGGGAGCCGGCCGCCCTCGGATGTGCTGGGATCACCGACAAATGAGAGGATCGTAATCGCTTAGTCAGACTGGAGAAGATCTGTCCCCGACCCATTTTTCGAAGTTCGACCCAAAGAGTTTTTCGACATCGCGTTGAACATCCTGCTGCGTAACATCGCGGCCGTCTTCTATTGCCAAACGATAGCTTCCTGCCAGAATTGGTGTTAGCGTTCTGCGCGTATTCCGCCACTTATAAATAAGTTGCTCCAGCACCCGGGCGTCCGAGTGTTGCGGGATAAAACTGGTTCCCAGCATTTCAATCCGCTCGCGCGTAATCTCCTCCACAATCGAAGGATTGTTCAGGAACCACCAGCATCCGAAGGGCAGAAGATTGTTAAATTTTCGCGCGTACACGCACAGTTCGTGCTGGTTCTCACGACTCAGCACGCTCACTAGAAAGCGGTTGTCCGGATATTTGGTGCACAAAACTTCGAGTGATCGCAGGTCGGCGCGTCCTACCGCATCTCCGGCCAGTCTAATTCTGGGATTCACCTGCCGCCGCACCCCAATCATCAGCGATAATGGCAAATCGAATTCGCGGCAGGCGGGTAGAACTGCCTCCCGCAACAAAATTCCCTGCGGTGTGTCTGCCGGAAATTCGAATGTGTCCGGCAGCGAGACCGCCATATAAATCGGTCGCATGCGTCGGCACCAATCCGACAAGAACCTGCGAATTTCGGCGATACAACCTGCAGAAGCATGGTTGTCCACGTTGTATCCCAGGGCGGTCAACTGCTCCCATGGGTTCGACCAATCCCGCAGGATTCGATCGAGGCGCAACACTGGCTGAAATTGTGGGTGATTCTCTACGCCTTTCATCCAAATCGGCATTTCTTCGGGATCAAGCGGGTCGTTGGTCATGACAACGATTGAAACACCCGCCATTTTAAAAACGTTTTTGACCTGCGTCTCAGGGGATTGTTCGCTGAAAAATGCTCGCGCTTCGCTCAGGTCAGGAGCTTTCGTCGGCAGACCAAAAGCCTTAAGCACGGCGACGACTCCACGCGTCGATTCCGAGATAGGCGAGTTCTCGACGAACAGAGTCTTCCATATCGCATCGGCCTGGTCTCGTTTCGAAAGCGTCCAGTATTTTTCCGGCGTCATTTCGGAATAACGGAAAAATTCTGCTTCCAAATAGTGGTAAGTGAGCAATTCATCAATTCCCCACAGACCTATTTTGCCGAAGGATGGTGGATAGAGATGCGTGTGCATATCCACGAACTGGGTTGCGTTCAATGCATCGCGGACCGCATTTTGAATTTGATCGATAGAGAGCGCTGCCTGATCGATCTTCGAATTAGCCTTCTCGGACGATGTCGCTTCCACGGTGTACCCCGGCAATAACTGGAATAATCAATTTAACTCTTATCGCAATTCGTTACCAAGCTTGTACCCGCGCGAACCGTTTTGTATAAACACTCCACCAAGGGAACTATGCCCGAAGAGCGAATCGACTCCCATCACCATCTCTGGAAGTACTCTAGTACCGACTACTCGTGGATATCCTCCAACATGGAGTCCATCAGGCAGGATTTTCTTGTGCCAGAACTTACGCAGGTCATTCAAGCCGCGAAAATCGACGGGGTAGTGACAGTCCAAGCCCGACAGAGCCTGAGTGAAACTGACTGGCTGCTGGATCTTGCAGCCGGGCATGACGTGATGCGTGGCGTCGTTGGCTGGCTTCCTTTGGCTGATCCAGCAATAGGTTCGTACCTGGAAAAATATTGTCACCCCAAGCTCAAAGCTGTGCGTCACGTTCTGCAAGACGAGCCCGATGACTTCTACATGTTGCGTGAGGACTTCAACCGAGGAGTGGCGCAACTCGAAAACGTAGGCTTACGGTATGACATCTTAATTTTTGACCGTCACCTGCCGCAGACGATTGAATTCGTAGACCGGCATCCAACTCAGATATTTGTTCTGGACCACATTGCCAAGCCAAAGATAAAAAGCCGGGTTCTTTCTCCATGGCGTGAACGCATGCGTGAGCTTGCCCGCCGCGAGAACGTGTATTGCAAACTGTCAGGGCTGGTGACCGAGGCCGACTGGAATACCTGGACGGAGAACGATCTACGCCCCTTCATCGATGCGGTTCTTGAATGCTTTGGCCCGAAGCGCCTGATGTTCGGGTCCGATTGGCCGGTATCGTTGCTTGCCTGTGCGTACGAGAAGTGGGTCGAGGTTGTCGAGCGAGCGACAGCTTCTCTTTCGGTTTCAGAACGAGATCATTTATTTGGTGGAACCGCGAAAGAGGCCTACCGCCTGTAAAGATCAAGCACCCCTTCAGCTCTCGAATCACTCGAGATGCTGCAGGGGCGCGAGTTGCTAACAGGCAGACAAGCCTAATCGGCAATGACTCCGGGAAAGGCGATCAAAATGTAATTCGCAAGCGAAGACGCGTTGTACGCCGGCTATCGACTCCTTCCTGTGAAAACGTCGAGAATGCCCGGCCGAAATCGGCGTTTCGGTCGAACGGGACGAGCGGTGACGTGGGGTCGTTAAGATCGGTGTGGGCAAGCATCGGCCGACGAGTATTCGGATCCACCTGAATGTTAAAGCCGCCAAGGTAAGAAAAGCTGCTGTCGGCGAAATCCAGATTTGGCATCTTTATCGGGTGATTGAAGATGTTATCGAAGTCCGCGCCAAGTGAGGCGGTCACACGCTCGCCTATTTTGAAGTTCTTATGCACGCCAAAGTTGACTCCCCACGCTCCAGGTCCCCACAAAAGGTTCTTTCTGGCGACACCGGGATTGGTGAAAACATCGGCTCCCATTGTTGGCGGCAGAAATGCATCCGCGTTGAATAGTGCATCTCCGACGTGCTGCTTGTAGTCCCCTACGACGAGTGGTCTGTACCCAATGAAATCATCAAAATCGCCCAAGGCACTGACCGAGTCTACTGCGATATTCCCCGGGCCGGCGGCGCGTAGATTATTGTTACTGCCGCAATTCTCGCATTGCCAGTACGGGGTGAATGCGGTACCACTCTTTGCGAACATCTGAAAGGTCGATTGCCACCCGCCTATCACCGCGTCAGCCCAGCCGGACATTCCGCTTCCCAACTTCTTTCCCCGACCGACTGGTAGATCGTAGATACCGTAGAGAACGAAACGGTGGCGAGATACCCACGCATCCTGGGTGTAATCACTTTCCGGATTGAACGGGTCGTAGGGAACGCCGCCAAGACTGGAATTTCCGCCGTCAATACCGGTCGATTTTTGGTCTGCGTACGTGTACGAGGCATTGAACATCAGACCTCCCGCATACCGCCGGTCGAACTGAACTTGATAAGAGTTCGACTGACTGTGGCCATAATTCCCAAAGGCCAATGCGAAATCCCCGAGGTTGGGATACGGTAAGCGGGCGTAATCCGCTGGCGAGGGAACACAGGTGCCATCGTCAGGATTGCAAGCGGTAATCGGATTGTCTGCAATTCCGTCCCCGTCTGAATCAAGAGCCGTACCCCAAGGATTGTTGCTCGGGGCGATTTCATTTAAGTCGGTGCCGCCAATAAGGCCGTGCGCCGTGATACCAAGATAGGAGAAGCGAACAGATGTTTTGAGGCCCAACTCTCGTTCATAGGTCGCGTTGTACTGCTGGACGACCGGTGCATGAAGCCCAACTGGTACGGAATTGGTCGAGAAAGCCCCCGATACTGTTTGGATATCCCCACCGGTCATTGGAAAAGGCCAGGGCTGCAACTGAGTCGGATTGATGCCGGCATCGCTTTTTGTCCTGGTAATGTTGAAGGAGTTCGTCGAAAGAGGATCGCGAATTCCTTGTGCGGCGCTGGTGGGGAAATACAACCCGTATCCGCCTCGGACCACCGAATTGTCGGTAAGTCTGAATGCCCCACCCACACGTGGCGCAAAGTTGTTCTTGTCGGTTCGAACCAGTCCGCGACCAATTCCTAATCCAGACTGCGCTGCTGTAACCACGGGCAGCGTAGCTGGAACAATCGGATCCAAATACTTCAGAGTCTGAGCGGAAGGGATAATGAACCGCCCGGTATTGTTGTTGAAGGTGGGATCGAAGTTCAGCATGATGTCATGCTTGTCAACGAATGGCGTGACGACTTCATATCGAAGGCCGAGATTTAAGGTGAGGCGCGAGGTTGCCTTCCAATCATCCTGGAAGAAATACCCTTGCTCCCAGTTATGGACGTCCATAATCGGGCGAGCGCTAGGGACGAAAATGACCCTTGAAGCCGGCTCTCCCAACAGGAAATTGGCAAACGGGGTCGTCCCACTACCTCTGTAGGCGATCTGGCCGCGAGGATTACCGCGCGAAGCCGCAAATCCATCTTGACCCACGTTGCGGACAAAATCTGCACCCATTTTAAAGTTATGCTTGTTGACCACCCAAGTCAGCGTATCGCCAAAAGTCGCCAGATACTGGCTGGTCTGGCGCTCGGTATTACGATCGCCGTTTCGGCCAAAAGAAACAAAGTTTCCTGCAATGTTAATGAACGGATGGCCGTGAGTGGAAAGCTGCGACTGACCTACTACTGCCGCGTAGGCATCAATTGCGTTTTGATCGAAGCCGATGCTGGACAGAAAGCTTTGCAGAGTGGTGTTGCTGTGCGTGAAACTGTTTTCGCGATTGAACCCGCCACGGGCTTCGTTGATCATGGTATTGCTGAACATATGAACGTAAGAGCCCGACAAGGTATTGTCGCGAATGTCTCTCTGAGCGAGGCCAAGTCCCGCCATCGGATTGAATACCGGAGCGGAGCCGCCGACCGAGGCTTGGGCGTTGTACACGCCATAAATGTGGTCGTTGTCTGAGAGGTCGTGATCGATACGAAGTGTGCCCAAGTCTCGAGTAGACCCGCCCGGCACCAGGGTTTGGAACAGGTCGTTAACACGTCCGGTGCTGGAATCGATAGCGACCTGGGGACTGATTTTGGGAAAGTAGGTGTTGATCAACTGTTGTACGTTCGGATTGAGGAAGCGTGAAGGGATGGTCAGAAATTGAGTGCCATTTCCCTGATAGGTATCGGTCGCCTTTTCGGTAGGAGTAAGCTGGCTTTGAATATCGGCTGGGACGGCCGGTAACGCGGCGGGATCCACCTGCGAGAAATCGCCCGTCCACAGCGATGGGTGCGGCAGTTTGTTACTCGAGAAGCTAACCGGCGACCGCGAATAGTTCCTCTCGTATGCCATGAAGAACCAGGTCTTGCTGAGCTTGGGAATTGGCCCTCCGAAAGAGCCGCCAAGGTCATTGAAATTGAAATAAGGCGTTGGAAATTTACTCTGGAACTGAGTAGGTAGGAACTGTTCCTTCGCGATGATGTCTTGAGTCTGCCAGGCGGCGAGAGCGGAGTTCTTGTTATTGTAGAAAGCCGACCCGTGAAACTGGTTTTCGCCGCGCTTGGTGGTAATGCGGATATTGGCGATTCCTCCGTATTCCGCGCTGAAATCATTTGAAAGAACGTTGACTTCGCTGACCGCTTCGAGTGAAGGTTCGCTGGTGGTAGGCGAGCCGAAAATTGTGTTAGTCGACCGCTGGCCGTCGATTGTAAAGTTCGCACCATAACTCTGAAATCCGAGGAACTTGAACTCGCCCGAATCAACACCTTGCGTGATGTTCGGATTGAGATAGAGGAACTGGTAAACGTCGCGGCTGTCGCGAGGGAGATCGATAACGGCTGTGCTGGTAATGGTATTGCTGATGGTTTGATCGGCACTGTCGATAATTGGAGCTTCAGACGTCACCACAACTTGTTCAGTGGTACTGGCAACCTTAAGTACTCCATTGGCAGTTGCCACATCGCTGCCGTTCAGCACTACTCCTGTGATGTCCTCAGTACTCATGCCCGCAACCGTGATGGTCACCTTGTATTTGCCAGAGGGCAGGCCGAACATCTGGTATCCGCCACCTGAGTTCGTCGTGGTATGGCGGGTCTCCCCGGTTCCAACATCCAGGATGGTGACACTGGCATTGGGCACCACCGCGCCGCTGGAATCGGTCACGGTTCCTCGAATGGTGCCGAGGTCCGTGCCCTGAGCATGCAGCAGGACGGTTCCGAAAACGGCAAAAACAGCGAAGGCCAGGAGAATAGGGAAGAGAAATCGCGGCTTCATAGACCACTCCGTCGCGTAAGCAGAATTTAGCAACTCGGGACTTGTATCACGAAAAAGAAACGATTCGCAAGCAAAAAAGCAAGCTAAAATAAAAGAATAGGAAAGTATCCGTAAGGCTTCTCCCCTAGGTGGAAAGCGTATTTGTTTGACCACGCGGTGAGTACCTAATACACTCCGGGGTGTTCATGCCACCTTCCAAGCACACGCGACTCCTGGCCGAGGGACGACGTCGCAAAATTCTGGAATTGGTTGAGCGGACCGGGCAGGTGACGGTCCACGATGTTGTCAAACGCTTTGCAGTTTCAGCCGTGACCGCGCGAAGCGACCTCGATGCGCTCTCTTCAAACGGGGTGATGCTTCGTTCCCACGGGGGCGCGGTGCGCTATGAGCCTACTCAGGATTATCCTCTCAAAGTCAAAGCCACGATTCACCGTTCCGAGAAAGCGCGCATCGGTCAAGCCGCCGCGCAGTTAGTGAAGCCGGGAGAGACGATTATTCTCGACTCTGGAACCACCACGGCTGAAGTCGCCAAGGCGTTGATCCGGGAGAAATTGAAGCCGCTGACCGTGGTTACCAACGCACTGAACATTGCCAATGAATTGGCCGACGCCCAGGAAATCTCCCTCATCATGATTGGCGGTCTTTTGCGAACTGTTTCTTATTCGTTTGTCGGTCCGCAGGCAGAAACCATGCTCCGCGATCTCCATGCCAATCAGTTGTTTTTAGCAGTAGACGGACTTGATATCACAAATGGACCATTTACCGCTGACGTGCTTGAAGCGCAGCTCAATGGGCAAATGATGGGAGTTTCGAAAGTGGTTACGGTGGTAGCGGATTCGACCAAGCTGGGACGTCGCAGCCTTTTCCGCATTGGAGCGATCGAGAGCGTCCACAGGTTGATTACCGATACTCACGCGCCCGAAGATTTAACGGAAGCTCTGCGCAACAAAGGCATTGAGGTAATTTTGGTCTGAATGTTGAGGAACTCTCACTGCGTTGTGATTTGTCCCGATATCTCTGCAGTTCGGCGAATCCCCACTTCAACCGGAGGCTGCAAATGTCTCGAACATTGATAGTGGTATTGGTGGCTGCTTTTTGCCTGTCGAGTTTTGGTCAGGACCGCTCAGACTGGCTTGCCGGTCTTCCGAAACAGAAAGACTATGTACAGAAACGCGCTTCGAGCTATGACCGCACCGGGGGAAACTTCGACTTACGGCGCCTGCCGACTGGGGAAACCCTAACACTGTTGGACGACTCGGGTCCGGGAATGATCACCCATATTTGGATCACACTTACCGACGATAATCCGGACAATTTGAAGGCCCTGGTATTGCGCATGTACTGGGACGGGGAAACGAATCCAAGTGTCGAGGCTCCGCTGGGAGACTTCTTCGGCCTGGGACTTGGCGAATATTTCCTCTATCACTCGATTCCGCTCGCGGTTGGGCCCGACCGTGCACTGAATTGCTTTTTTCCCATGCCATTCAATAAGAGCGCCCGAATTACATTGACCAACGAAAGCGATCACCAGGTGCACGCGGTTTTCTTCAACGTTGATTATCAGATTTACTCGCATTCGTTAGCGAGCGACCTGCTCTATTTTCATGCGCAGTACCGGCAAGCAACCCCCGCGAAAGGTGCGACCAACCGGTGGAAGAGTAATGAGGATCCACTGGCTGACGGTAAGAAGGACCCTGATGGAGAAGGCAACTACGTTTGGATGGAAGCTCGCGGCCGCGGACACTTCGCAGGCGTCACCATGTCCGTTTTACAAAACCAGGACGACTGGTGGGGAGAAGGCGACGACATGTTTTTCATTGATGGGGACACGAGTCCATCGATCAACGGCACTGGGTCGGAAGATTATTTTCTGGGAGCTTTCGGCTTCGGCCAGACGCCATTCTCTTACGACTTGTTTGGAGCGCCGGTCAAAGGAGGGCAGACGGCGGGCAGCCGATCATCGGTCTATAGATTTCACCTCGACTCGCCCATTCCATTTACAAAATCGATGCGGGCCACAATCGAGCACGGTCATGCCAATGTTCGCTCCGATGATTATTTCTCCGTCGCGTACTGGTATCAGAGTGAGCCGCATATGGCTTTTCCACCGATTCCTCCTTTGCGTGAACGAATGCCGCGGTTGTATCCAGTCGGAGGGCCGGGCAATTCTCAAAAATTGCCGGAGTGATTGGTGCAACATGTAGAAGCTTGCGATTGCATTTGAACGAATAGATATTTTGGACAACACCATTCCATGAACATCGAAATCTTCAAAGACAAAGCCTCTCTGGCCCACGCTGCTGCTCGCCAGGCCGCGAACATTATTCGGAGCGCCATTTCCGAGAAAGGCGCTGCACGAATTATTGCCGCGACCGGCGCTTCGCAGTTTGAATTTCTGGACGCGTTGACCGCAATGCCGGACATTGACTGGAAGCGGGTTGAGATGTTTCACCTCGATGAGTACATCGGGATTCCGCTCTCACATCCGGCGAGCTTCCGCAGCTACTTGCTTAAACGCCTGATCAACAAAGTAGGAATAAACCGATACCACTTACTGGATGGGGAGCGCGATCCTGCCTCGGTAGCTCGGGAAGTTGGGGCGAAGCTGGCCAGCGCTCCAATTGATGTAGCATTCGTGGGTGTCGGAGAAAATGGCCATCTAGCCTTTAACGATCCGCCGGCGGATTTCGAAACTGAAGAGCCATATCTGGTTGTGAATTTAGATGAGGCTTGCCGACGCCAGCAGATGGGAGAAGGTTGGTTCGCGACTCTTGCCGATGTTCCGCTCACCGCGCTCTCCATGAGCGTGCAGCAAATTTTGAAAGCGCAAGAGATTATTTGTGTCGTGCCCGACGCAAGAAAAGCCCAGGCCGTCGCTGCTTGTTTTCAAGAGCAGGTTAGCCCCGACGCGCCCGCCTCTATTCTTCGCACTCACCCCAGATGTACCGTCTATCTGGATAACGACTCTGCCGCCCTGCTCACTACCGCAAGGCCTCATTGAGTACAGCCCGGTATCACGTAAAAAGGCCTATTTTGCCGTTGACAATTTAGGGTCTTTGCCGGAAAGTGGTAAAGCAAAATAGCGAAAGTAAAAGAAAGCATCAAATGGGAAACATCGCCCGTCACCTTCTTTTTCTCCTATTCTTCATGGGTGCTGCTTTTGCGGTACGACCGGGCGATTTTCAGGTCATCGGCCCCGGAGGTGGTGGGGCGATGTTCAATCCAACCGTCAGCCCACATGACCCGAACACAGTATTGATTTCGTGCGACATGACCGGCTCCTATATCACGCATGATGGCGGACAGTCGTGGCGAATGTTTAGCCTGCGCGGTACGGTCCGCTTCTTTGCTTTTGATCCGCTCGACCCCAAGGTGATGTATGCGCAAGTTACCGGTTTGTGGCGCAGCACGGACGCGGGGGAAAACTGGAACCTGATTTATCCCAAGCCCGATGCGATCAAGTCGATCGTAATGAGGTCCGATCATTCCGATGAGACATTGGTTGCCGATCCCGATCCACTCGGCGAGATTGCTGCCATGGTCATTGATCCGGCTAATTCCAAAACACTCTATGTCGCCGCAGGCGATAAGAACCACACGTCGCTATTTGTTTCTCACGATTGGGGCGAGAGCTGGAGCAAGCAGGAGGATCTGCCTGAGTCGCCTCGACGTCTCTGGGTTGATCCGAATTCATCCGCTGATTCGCGCTCCCTATACATCAGTGGACCAAAATTCTTTGTACTGAAGGACAACGCCGGTATTCATAAATTCTCCGCCCCTGAGTCAGTCACTTTCACCGACGTTTCTTTGGGATTTACCCCCGCTCCTGTCGTTTATGCAGTATCGGAAAAGGGCTCCTTCGTATCCAAAGACGGGGGCAAGACCTGGCGCGAGTCTTCACTTCCAGGAACCGGCTCGAAGGTTCGCGCGGTTGCAACCAGTTTCAAGCACGGAAATATCGCCTACGTCTCTTATAGCGACTTGTCGCTTGATGGAAAGAAATGGATGGGAGTAGCGAAGAGCACGGATGCAGGTGAATCCTGGAAATTGGTCTGGAAAGAATCTGCGTCGCCGGCGCCAAACGTTCACGACGCGTGGATCACGGCGGCCTTGGGACCGGGTTGGGCGGAGAACCCGTTGGAACTCACAGTCGCCGATCAGGACCCGAATCTGGCTTACGGTACAGATCTCGGACGAACCATGAAAACCAGCGACGGCGGGGCAAACTGGTGGGCGATGTACTCCCGCAAAGCGTCATTGGGTGGGTGGACGAGTACCGGTCTCGATGTCACGAATGTATATGGCATCCACTTCGATCCTTTCAATCCTAAGCGGCAATTTCTTACATACACAGACATCGGTCTGTTCCGCAGCGAAAATGGCGGCGCTGGTTGGCAGAGTTCGACTGCGGGCGTGCCGCGGGAATGGCGGAATACAACTTACTGGGTTGTGTTTGATCCCAAGGTGCGCGGGCGGATGTGGAGCGTGAATAGTTACACTCACGATTTGCCGCGTCCAAAAATGTGGCGGCACACCGACCCGGCAAAATTCAAAGGCGGCGTGTGTATCAGCGACGACGGCGGAAAGACTTGGAGAAGATCGAATGCGGGCATGCAAGAAACGGGCGCGACTCACATTCTTCTTGATCCGAATAGTCCAGTAGATGCGCGGGTATTGTACGTCGCCGGTTTCGGCCGCGGAGTTTACAAGAGTAGCGACGGCGGTAAATCCTGGATGCTGAAAAATCAGGGAATCACTCAGACGCAACCGTTTGCGTGGCGCTTGTCGCAATCTTCTGATGGGACTCTGTACGTCGTGATCGCTCGCCGTTCGGAGGATGGAAGTATCGGCAATGCGGGTGACGGCGCAATTTATCGCTCTAAAGATGGGGCGGAGCACTGGGAATCGGTTTCGCTTCCCAGTGGTGTGAACGGTCCGAATGCGCTCACTCCCGATCCCAAATCGCCGGAGCGATTGTATCTGGCAGCATGGGCGCGCGCTTCCGGGACACACGGCGATGGCGGCGGAATTTTCTTATCTGAGAATGGCGGCCAGAGTTGGCGGCAGATTTTTGATGGCGACCGCCACGTGTACGACGTGACCTTCGATTCGCACGATACGAATGTTGTTTACGCTTCAGGCTTTGAGTCTTCGGCGTGGAGATCGACCGACCGCGGTGAGCATTGGTCGCGGATTCCGGGATTTAATTTCAAATGGGGATATCGGGTAATTCCTGATCCGCTGGATCGAGACAAGATCTACATCTCAACATTTGGCGGCAGTCTGTGGCATGGTTCATTGCATGGAAGCGATGAGCCGGAAGATATCGCCACTCCCAGGTTGAGGCCGGGAATAACTGAACCTTAATGCCGGTGCGTCGGTTGCACCGGATTTTATTGTTTTGCGCAGGTTGAAAAGGGCCAATTGACTTCTAGTACCCCAAATGCGTTGGCAGACTGGGAGCACGAAATTTGCGAACGTCAGCCGGAAGCTGCGAAATTACTCAAATCGTCGGTTGAGGAACAACATCGCCGCGGCTACTTCCACACACTACGCGAAATTCTTCAGCAACCGGTCAGCTGGATCCGCACCGCCCAGCAGGTCTCAGAGCGTACCACGGAACTGCGCGAATGTTTAGAGGGCGCAAGGCTCGTAGCCCTTACCGGTTCGGGGAGTTCAGAATACGCGGGCGATTGTGTCCGCCTTCCATTACAAAAGCAGCTTGGGGTCGCCACATTGGCGATTGCGGGAGGCGCTTTCCTGGTTTTGCCGGCAAATCCGCTGCCGCCCGAACGGCCGGGGCTGGTGATTTCTCTCGCTCGATCAGGCGACAGTCCTGAAAGCGTTGGCGCGGTGTCACTGCTGCTGGAAAATGAGCCAGAACTTCGTCACCTGGTCATCACTTGCAACGCCGGCGGAAAATTGTCGACAACATTTCGGAGCAATTCGCGGGTGCAGGTTATCGCTCTCGATGATGCGACGAATGACCGCAGTCTAGTGATGACCAGCAGCTTTACCAATCTTGTCATTGCCGCGCGGTCCTTGGGTTTCGTTAATGTTCCGAGCCTTTACGAGGAGAAGTGCCGCCAGCAGAGCGCCATCGCTTCGCGCTTAATAGAAACTCATCTGGGAACAATTGCGACGGCTGCAAGGTCCAACTTCAAACGAATTGTTTTTTTGGGTACTGGCGCGAAGTTTGGCGCCGCCCGCGAAGCTGCGTTGAAAATGCTCGAAATGACTGCCGGCAAAGTTACCGCCATGCCGGAAACATATCTGGGTCTGCGGCATGGGCCAATGAGCTTCGTTCACCCGGATACTCTCATAATTTGTTTCTTGTCTTCGGACGCGACCGCCAGAGCTTTCGAGTGTGACCTGATCCGCGAGCTTGACCAGAAGAATCTTGGCATGATGAAGCTTGTAATTGGAGATAACATTCCTTCCGATTTGCTGCGGAAGCGCGACATCGTGATTGAATGTCCGGGCTTGTCCGAAGCGGGGGATGATGCTTCGCCGGTAATCGATGTAGTCGTGGGCCAACTTTTGGCATTTTTTCGGTGTCTGGAAGAAGGGCTTCGCCCCGATTCGCCGTCGGAGAGCGGCGTAATTAGTCGGGTAGTACAGAGTTTTACGCTGCACCTCCCTACAGGTTCAGATGGAAAACGTAATTCTTCAGGAGATGGCAAATGAGCAGCAGGCGACAGTGGCTTCGTGGGTTGGGTCTCGCATTAGGCGCTTCGGTCGAGGGTGGTGCAGTCAGGGCTTTTGCCGGGGCGAAGCCCGCGCCTGCTCAGGATTCTCCTGCGCCGCAAACCTCATCTTCAGGTGAGCGCTTGGCATTGGTCGATTACGAACCGAAGAGCATGCTTCAGGTACATGAGACACACGTTGATCGAGCCCGCTTTCCCGTTATCGATGTGCACACCCACATCACTGTTTCTGCAAAGTCGGAGAATGGCGTCGAACTGTCGCCTGACAGAAAATATCTCGGCACTCCAGAAGAGCTGCTTGCGGTCATGGACCGGAAGAACCTCCATACCATGGTGAACCTCACTGGCGGTTACGACGCCGGCTTAGTGGAGACAATTGGACGTTATGACAAAGCGCATCCCGGCCGATTTATCACCCTGACCGAGCCGTGTTACTCGAAATTTCTAGAACCGGATTACCCTAAAATTCAGGCCCAAGAAATTGAACGTGCCCATCAGGCGGGCGCTAAGGGCTTGAAGATTTTGAAGACGCTTGGGCTTTATCTGAGGGAAAACATCACGTCAGGCAAGTTGGTGAAGATTGATGATCCGCGCTTTGATCCGATGTGGGATGCGTGTGGTCAATTGAATATGCCGGTGGCCATTCACATCTCTGATCCGGTCGCTTTTTTCACTCCGACCAATCGCTTTAACGAACGCTACGAAGAGCTGAATAATCATCCTGATTGGTCTTTTTATGATCACGATTTTCCGAGTAATGCGGAGTTAATAGAAGCGCGCAATCGTATGTTCGCCCGCCATCCTAAAACGCAGTTCATCGCACTGCATGTAGGGAACTTTTCCGAAAATCTCGCCAATGTTTCAGAAAACCTCGACCGCTTTCCCAACATGAGTGTGGACATCGCCGCCCGGATCGGCGAACTCGGACGGCAGCCCCGAACTGCGCGTCGATTTTTTGATAAATACCAGGACCGCATTCTCTTCGGGACCGACGCAACGCCCCACGGAGATGAGTTCCCGCAGCAGGTCTTTAACGACAAGCTTTACGAAATCTATTTCAGATTTCTGGAAAGCGCAGACGAATACTTCGACTACGCGCCCGCCAAAGTGCCGCCACAGGGTAGGTGGCAAATTTATGGCATCGAGCTACCCGAGCCGATTCTGCACAAGGTTTACAACCAGAACGCAGCTCGCTTGCTGCACATCAGTGCATGACGGACGGTCGAAATGCAACCTCCAATCCTACTTTACAACGAATTTCCTTCGCGTCGAGAGCAGCACCGCTTCGTTGTTATTCCTCCCATCCACGAAAGCAAAGATCAACCTTAACGGCTGCTTCGGCGGCATTCTAAAAAGGAGAGGTCATGCTACGAAAAGTGAATCGGTCTCTCGCTCTCGCGAGCGCAACTATTTTTCTGTTAAGCGGAGTCGCGTTTTCTCAAGCCGGAACCTGCAGCGGAATGACG
>Ga0157372_10000394_pt1 | contig 48255 bp, 55 predicted proteins | sample C55metaG_FD_115307 | JGI IMG/M metagenome (GOLD analysis project Ga0157372, IMG submission 115307) | Corn rhizosphere microbial communities from Kellogg Biological Station, Michigan, USA - C5-5 metaG | ecosystem: Host-associated > Plants > Roots > Rhizosphere > Soil | place: USA: Michigan...
GCGGCCGGCGGTGAGGACCAGCACGGTCGAGGAGATCATGTAGGCGAGGATCACCCAGACCAGTTCCAGCAGGCTGGTCCCGAGTGCCCGCTCGAGGTCCGGCAGGGCGATGATCAGCGTCCCCGAGTTGGTCGCGACCAACAGCATCCCGAGGCTGGTGCAGGAGAGGGCCCACCACTTGTAGTGCTCGTGCGAGGCGTCGACCCCCGCGCGCCCGACAAAACTCTTTCTTACGTTCACGTCAAATAGCCTAGCATCGCGACGAGACCGTCTCAGTGTCCGCATCACGGACCCTGAAACAGACTCGATGACCTCTAGGATCAGACCGATGAGCGAGCGGACCTGGAGCGTCTATCTCTCCGGCGAGATCCATAGCGACTGGCGCGAGCGGATCGAGAAGGGCGTACGCGAGGCGGGCCTGCCGGTCGCCTTCTCGGCGCCGGTCACCGACCACGCTGCCTCCGACGACGCCGGCACGGGCACCCTGGGCGAGGAGAGCGAGCCCTTCTGGCGCGACCACAAGGGGGCGGGCGTCAACGCGATCCGCACGCAGACCCTGATCCGCGACGCCGACGTCGTAGTCGTCCGCTTCGGCGACAAATACCGCCAGTGGAACGCGGCCTTCGACGCCGGCTTCGCCGCCGCCCTCGGCAAGCCGATCGTCACCCTCCACGACGCCGACCTCGACCACGCTCTCAAGGAGGTCGACCGCGCCGCCCAAGCCACCGCCCGCACGGCCGAGCAGTAGTCGACGTCCTCCGCTACGTGATCAGGGGCGAGCTGCCTTAGCAGATCTAACCCGTATGCGAACATGTGTTCGTATGCGATGGGACGAGCAGCGAGTCGAGAACGACCTTCGCCTGCCGGGAGTGGGCGCGGGGACGGTCGTCCGCACCTTCGACGCCCCGGAGGCGATGGGGATCAACTTCCACGAGGTCCGTGCCCGGTCGGCACTCAATCACGTTCCGGGCGGCCGCTATGGGTTCAGCTGGACGGTCAATCCCTTCAGAGGTTGCAGTCATGCCTGCGTTTACTGCTTCGCTCGGCGCACCCACAACTACCTGGACTTTGGCCCCGGTCGGGACTTCGAGCGGGAGATCGTGGTCAAGGTCAACCTGCCGGAGTTGCTGCGGGCGGAGCTGAGGCGGCCGAGCTGGAGGCGAGAGCTGGTGGCGCTGGGGACGAACACGGACCCCTATCAGTGGGTGGAGAGCCGGTATCGGATGATGCCGGAGATCCTCGAGGCGCTGGAGGCGGCGGAGACGCCGGTGTCGGTGCTGACGAAGTCGCCGCTGGTGATGCGGGACGTGGAGATCTTCGAGCGGATGGCGAAGAAGCTGCCGGTCTCGGTGAACCTCTCGGTGCCGACGCTGGACGAGGACGCCTGGCGGGCGACCGAGCCGCACACCCCGAGCCCGGCGGCCCGCCTGGACGCGGTGGCGGAGCTGCGGGCGCGCGGCATCGAGTCCGGCGTCCTCGTCGCCCCGCTGATGCCGGGGATCAACGACGCTCCCGAGCAGGTCCAACCGATCGTCGAACGCGCCAAAGAAGCCGGCGCCTCTTTCTTGGGCGGCGTCGCCCTCCACCTCCGCGGCGAGGTCAAAGACGTCTTCTTCGCCTGGCTTCAAGAAAAACGCCCCGACCTACTGCCGAAATACGAGCAGCTCTACAGCAACCGTGCCTACCTGAAGCCGGAGATGCGCAAGCGCGCCACTCGTGCCCTGAAAGGCTGGGGGCGAAGCAGGGTGAGACGTCAGGAGGCCACTAAGCCCGAGCCAGGACCCGCCCGCCAGCAAGCCTTCTTCTAGCCCCCTTCGTCCAACTGATCGAACCGACACTCCTTGGGGGCTTTGTCGTCCCGGAAGCTGTGGAACCTGGCTCCATGCCGAATCCGTCCCGATGCCGCATGGTCATATCCCACCTCGATCACCAGCTCCGGCCGCAGCTCGACCCACTCGAGCTCGCGCCCGCCCGTCCATCTGCTCGGCTCGGCGCTGCCGCTCTTGCCCGTCTCCAGCGGCGCCAGCATTGAGCGCATGCTCTGTTTCGCCGCTTTGGAGAAGCCGGAGATGTGGCCGACGGTGCGCAGCTCGTCGCCGTCGTAGAGGCCGAGGATCAGCGAACCGATCGTGCCCTCCTCTTTGCCCGGCCGCCAGCCCATCACCACGCAGTCGATCGTCCGCTCGCGCTTGACCTTCGCCATGCCCTTGCGCTTGCCCTGGACGTAGGGGGCGCTCAGATCCTTGGCCATCACGCCCTCGATACTGCCCAGCCACCGCTCGGCCTGCTCGGCGTCGGTGGTGAGCGGCGTCAGCTCCAGCCCCGCGCCCTCGGCGATCGCCTCCAGCCGCTCGCGCCGCTCGCGCAGCGGGTGGTCGCAGAGGACCTCGTCCCCCTCGGCCAGCAGGTCGAAGACGATGTAGCTGGCCGGGATCTGCTGCGAGAGCAGCTCGATCCGCGACTGCGCCGGGTGGATCCGTTCCTGCATCGAGTCGAATTCGAGGTTGCCGTCGGCGTCGCGGATCACCAGCTCGCCGTCGAGCACCCAGCGCCCCGGCGCGAAGCTCAGCTCGGGGAAATAGCGGTTGAAGGGTTTGCCTCCGCGCGACTGGATGTAGGCCTCGTCGCAATCGACAAACACAACTGCCCGGAACCCGTCCAGCTTCGGCTCGTACGCCCACTCCTCGCCCTCCGGCAGCACTTTGCGGGTAAGCGCAAGCTGCGGTTTGATCGGCGGCGAGAGCGGTAGAGCCATCCTCCGCCGAGCCTACGGAATGCGGCTCAGCCGGCGCTGCCGGCGTGTTCCCGCCGTTCCCGGCTCTCCTTGGGATCCGGAATCGGCACCGCCGCGAGCAGTTTCTTCGTGTAGTCGTCCTTCGGGTTCTCGCAGACCTGGTCGGCAGTCCCCTGCTCGACGATCTTGCCTTCGTTCATTACCGCGATCCGGTCGGAGATGTGGCGGACGACGCCGATGTCGTGGGCGACGAAGAGGTAGGCGAGGCCGAGCTCGTCCTGGAGGTCGTCGAGCAGGTTGACGATCTGCGCCTGAATCGAGACGTCGAGCGCCGAGACCGGCTCGTCGCAGATCACCAGCTTCGGTTTCAGCGCCAGCGCCCGGGCGATCCCGATCCGCTGTCGCTGGCCGCCGGAGAACTCGTGCGGGAAGCGGTTGTAGTGCTCGCCGGCGAGCCCGACCCGCTCGAGCAGCTCCTGCACCCGCCGACGCAGGTCGGCGCCCTTCGCGACCCCCTGCCGCCGCAGCGGGTCGCCGACGATCTGGCCGATCCGTTTGCGCGGGTTCAGCGAGGCGTAGGGGTCCTGGAAGATCATCTGCATCTCCCGCCGCAGCGGTCGCATCCGGCGGCGGCCGAGGCCGGCGATCTCCTGCCCTTCGAACTTGACCGAGCCCGAGGTCGGCTTGATCAGCTGCAGCACTGCGCGGCAGGCGGTCGACTTGCCGCTGCCCGACTCGCCGACCAGGCCGAGCGTCTTGCCCTTTTCGACCTTGAAGCTGACGCCGTCGACCGCGCGCACCTGATCGACCTCGCGGTCGATCAGGACCCCGCTTTTGATCGGGAAGTGCTTGACGAGGTCGGTGACCTCGAGCAGGGGCGCTCCCGTGTTCGCGGCGCCGTCGCTCATACTCGCGGCGCCTCCTGCGGTGCTTCGAGGCCGATCTGCCCTTCCACCTGGCGCTTCTCCCGCTTCTGCTCCGGCGTCAGCCAGCAGCGGTCGCGATGGTCCGGCACCTCCGAAAGCCGCGCCTCGAGGCCCGGGTCCTGCGGACACTTCGAGAACTCGTGCGGGCAGCGGGGCCGGAACGGGCAGCCTTCCGGCAGGTCCAACAGCGAGGGCGGCGAGCCGGCGATCTGCGGCAGCCGGTGCGGACGCGGCCGGTCGAGCCGGGTCAGCGAGCCCATCAGCCCCCAGGTGTAGGGGTGCTGGGGGTCGTAGAAGATCTCGTCGAGCGTCCCTTCCTCGACGATCCGGCCCGCGTACATCACCAGCACCCGATCGGCCACCTCGGCGACGACGCCGAGATCGTGGGTGATCAGGATCGTCGCCAGGCCGTGCTGCCGGTTGAGGTCCTCGAGCAGGCGCAGGATCTGGGCCTGGATCGTCACGTCGAGCGCCGTGGTCGGCTCGTCGGCGATCAGCACCTCCGGCTCGAGTGCCAGCGCCATCGCGATCATCGCCCGCTGCCGCATCCCACCGGAGAATTCGTGCGGGTAGTCGTCGACCCGGCGCTCGGCGTCGGGGATGCCGACCGAGTCGAACAGCTCCACGACCTGCCGCCGTGCCTGCGCCTTGTCGGCGTCGCCTTTGTGGGCTCGGATCGCCTCGACGATCTGGCTGCCGATCCGGTAGACCGGGTTGAACGAGGTCATCGGGTCCTGGAAGACCATCGCGATCCGTTCGCCCCGCAGGCGCCGCATGGTCGCGTCGTCGGCCTCGAGCAGCTCCTCGCCGTCGAGCTTGACCGAGCCGTCGATCCGCGAGTTTTTCGAGCGGGTGAGGCCGATCAGGGTCTGGGCGGTGACGCTCTTCCCCGACCCCGACTCGCCGACGATCGCCAGCACTTCGCCTGGTTTCAGGTCGAAGCCGACGCCGTCGACCGCCTGCAGCAGCCCGCCTTCGGTGGCGAAGCCGACGCGAAGGTCCCGGACCGAGAGCAGCGGCGCCGCGCTCATTGCGCCGAGGCCCCCAGCCGCACCCGCGGATCGAGGTAGGCGTAGCCGATGTCGACCAGGGTGTTGATGAAGACGACGAAGAAGGCGCCGTAGAGGGTGACCCCCATGATCGGCGGCAGTTCGAAGTTGGCGATCGCGTGAGCGGCGTAGTAGCCGACCCCGGTGATGCCGTAGAGGACTTCGGTGATGATCGCGGTGCCGGCGATGGTGGCGCCGAAGTCGAGCCCGAAGAGGGTGACGATCGGGATCAGCGAGTTGCGCAGGACGTGCCTCGTCATCACCCGGCCCTCGCTCAACCCCTTCGCCCGCGCCGTGCGGACGTAGTCCTCGTTCATCACGTCGAGCATGTTCGATCGCAGCACCCGGCTGTAGAAGCCGATCGAGAGCACCGCCAGCGTGAACCAGGGCAGGATCAGGTGGGTGAACCATTCCCAGGGGTCTTCCGTCAACTTGACGTAGCCGCCGTTGGGGAAGATTTCGAGCTTGTAGGTGAGGAAGTAGATCAGCACCGGCGCCAGCAGGAACACCGGGATCGAGATCCCCGCGATCGCCACCCCGGTCAGTGCCCGGTCCAGCCAGCCGCCCGCCCGCGTCGCCGCCAGATAGCCGAGCAGCAGGCCGAAGCTGAGCCAGATGATCCCGGCGCCGATGCTGAGCGAGAAGGTCGCGGGGATGCCTTCCTGAATCTGGTCGTTGACCGGGATCCGCGGCGAGTAGGAGGTCAGTTCGCCGGTGAAGACGTTCTTCATCATCGTCACGTACTGGACCGGCAGCGATTCGTCGAATCCCCATTCTTCTTCGATGCTCTTGACCAGCACCGGCGTCGCGTTCTTGCCGGCGAGGCGCTGCGCCGGCGGCGAGTTGGGGATCACGTTGAAGATCAGGAAGACGAGGATCGAGACGACGAAGAGGACGAAGACCATCCCGACCAGGCGCCTGACGACGAAGCGGAGCATCAGACCGAGGCCCCCTCGAGCTCAGCGACGCCGGTCCGCGCCTCGAGCCGGACTTTCGAGCGCGGGTCGAGGGCGTCGCGCAGGCCGTCGCCGACGATGTTCAGCGACAGCACCGTCAGCATGATCATCACGCCGGGGACGATCGCCAGCAGCGGCTGCGTGGTCAGCAGTTCGACCCCGATCGAGATCATCGTCCCCCATGACGAGTTCGGCGGCTGCACGCCGGCGCCGAGGAACGAGAGCGCCGCCTCGAAGAGCATGTTGTTGGCGATGTTGAGGGTGAAGAAGACGATGATCGTCGAGGCGAGGTTGGGAAGGATCTCGGCGAACATCACCCGTCCCGGGCCCGCCCCCTGGGCGATCGCTGCCTCGACGAACTCTTTCTCCGAGAGGGCGAGGACCTCGCCGCGGATCGGTCGCGCCACGTAGGGGATGGTGAAGATGCTGATCACGAAGATCGGCACCCAGACCGAGCCTCCGGAGAGTTCCAAGGGCCCGATCTTCAGCCCTCCCACCGCGAGCGAGACGCCGAGCGCGATTCCGAAGAGGAGAACGGGCAGCGACCACAGCACGTCGAGCGCTCGCGCGATCACGGTGTCGATCCAACCTCTGTAGTAGCCGGCGAGCAGGCCGAGGATGACCGCCAGGGTGGTCGTGATCAGGCCCGAGACGATGCCGATGAAGAGCGAGATCCGCCCCCCGTACATCAGCCGCACCATCTCGTCGCGGCCGAGTCGGCTGTCGGCGCCGAGGAAGAACTTGCCGTCGGCTTCGAGCCACTGCGGCCCGATCGGCTTGCCTTCGACCGTCACCACTTCCCGGACTTCGCCGTTCACGTGCAGTTTTTCGACCGTGTGGGTCTGGTTCGGGCCGGTGTGGGCGACGTGGTTGGCCCACAGCGGCGCCGCCAGCACGAACAGCACGATGAGGAAGAACAGCACCAAGAAGGCGACCGCGACGCGGTTGCGCAGGAACCGGTTGAAGGCCAGCCGCCAGGGGCTGTAATCGCTCCGGTCTTTGCCCTCCTGCTCAGGGACGGCGGCGCCGGGACCCCCAGCCGGAATTGCAGCCTCGGGCTGGGGGTCGATGGCCACTTCTGCTCGTTCCTGGCTCCTGGCCCTATTCGTTGAATTCGAAGCTGGTCAGGTACTGGAAGAACGTCGGGTTGTAGATGATGTTGTCGAGGTTGACGTTGCTGGAGACGAAGGTGTCCAGCGTGCGCTGCCCGTATGGCGTCCAGGGCGCCAGTTCCATGTATTTCTTGTCCAATTCCGCGTACTTCTTTTCCTGTTCGGGACCGAGCTGTTCTTCCCCGAGCGTGGAGATTTCCTGGTTCAGCTTCGGTTCGTCGATCTGGGCGAAGTTGCCGTTGTTGGTCTGGAGGATGCTTTCGCCCGCCAGCAGCGGCTGGAAGAAGTCGTTCGGGTGCGGGTAGTCCTCGAACCAGTCCGACCAGCCGGTGTCGAGGTCGGGCGTCGAGAGGTTGCCGATCACGGTGAAGTAGTTGTCGGCGTTGATCACCTTCAGCTTGGTGTTGAAGCCGAGTTCCTTGAGGACGCCTTCGTAGTATTCGCCCGCTTCTTTGTTCGGGCTTTCGTTGTCGGTCCAGACGGTGATGTCCATGTCCGACGGGTTGGCTTCTTTCAGCATTTCTTCGGCTTTCGCCATGTTGTGCGGGTAGAGGTCGAACGGCTTATGGCCCGGCATCCCTTCCGGCAGGATCTGATGGGCCGCTTTGATCTGGCCGGAGTAGATCCGTTCCAGCGCCGAGGGATCGACCGCGTAGTTGACCGCCTGTCGGACCTTGACGTCGTCGAACGGCGCCTTCGTCGTGTTCATCCAGAAGTAGTAGGTGCTGATCGTCGGCTCGACCTTGAACTGGCTGCCCTCGTACTTTTCCTTGACCTGCGAGTAGCGCGAGGCCGGGGGCGGGTTCTGCATCCAGTCGTACTTGCCCTGTTCGATGTCGTTGACCTGGGTTTCGTCGTTGCGGACGACGGTTATTTTGGCGCCGTCGATGATGCCGGTCGGGTATTCGGGCATCGCCTTCGAGTTGTCTTTGGCCCAGTAGGGGTTGCGTTCGTATTCCCAGCCGTTGCCCGGGTGCACGTTCTTGATCATGTAGGGACCGGTGCCGGGGGGCGGGTTGGCCGAGAGGTCTTCGTTCGGCGTCCCTTGCGGGACCGGTGCGACGAACATCAGCGCCAGCTCGTTGGTGAAGGTCCCTCGCGGCTTGGTCAGTTCGATCTTGACTTCCCCGGTCTTGTCGTTGGTCTTGATCCCGGGGATGCCGCCGCTCTTGGTTTCGGCGAACTTTTCAGCGCCGACGATGCCGGTGTAGAAGACCGAGCCGCCCGAGTTGACCTTGAACGCTCGTTCGACCGCGTAGGTGAAGTCGGAGGCTTTGACCGGTTTGCCGTTGGAGTATTTGAGGCCCGGCCGGAGGAAGAGCGTGTAGGTCTTGCCGCCGTTGCTGATCTTCGGCATTCCTTTCGCCAGGCCCGGGACGACTTCGCTGCCTTCGGCGCCTTCGCCGTGCTTGTAGGTCAGCAGCGGGATGTAGACCTCGCCCATCGCGGTCCAGCCTTCTGCCGTGTAGGAGAGCTGGGGGTCCATGTAGTCCGGGAAGGATTTGTAGGTGGCGTTGAGGATGCCCCCTTCTTTGCCTTCCCCGCCTCCGCTCGTGGAGTTGTTGCTGCTACCGCACGAAACCAGTCCAACGGCCGCGACCGCTGCAAGGACCAAAACCGCAATCACTCCCCCGAGCTTCTTCAAAGTCCCTCCTCCGTATTCGCGCTGCTGGGGTTTCTCCCCGGCAGCAACTCCACCACAACATCGTCATGTGCGTCAAGCGCGGGGCCAGAGCTTTCATCGGGCTCTAACCAGCTGGCCCCGAGCATCGGCGCCATAACGGCGACGATGGCGATTACCCCGGAACCGGCAACAAAAAACGTCGTCCGCGGCGTCATCACCGCCGCGATCAGGCCGCCGAGGGCAAAACCGATGCCGGGCATCGCCGCGCCGATCGACTCGAGCACGCTCATAACCCGCGCCTGCATCGTTTCCGCGGTCAGCTCCTGGACGGCGCTGATTGCCGCCACCCACTGGACTCCGTTGCCGGCCCCGCCCAGGACCGAAGCGGCGCAGGCGACGGCGAGGGTGGGGGCGAAGGCGAGGCCGAGGTAGCCGACGCCGATCCCGAGCGTGCTGAAGAGGAGCTGATAGCCGAGCGAGGCCTCGCGCACCCGGGCGAAGATGAAGCTGCCGAGCACCATCCCTACGCCCCAGCTCGCCAGCATCACGCCATAGCCCGTGTCGCCGGTGCCGAGCGTTTCCTTGGCGTAGACGACCTCGACCGGGAGGACGGCGGCAAAGAAGACGAAAGCCAGACCCTGGGCGGTGAGGATCCGCCGCAGCAGGGCTTCGCCGCGGATATAGGCGAGGCCGGCGCGGACCCGGTCCCGCATCCTGCCCGCTTCGGGCTCGGCCTGGGGCATCGTCCCGGCGGTGAAGAGGATCCAGGCGACGACATAAAAAGACACGGCGTCCAATAAAAGCGCCGATTGGACCCCGAAACCGGCCACCGCGAGGCCCGCTAGGGCCGGGCCGACCGCGGCGCCGCCGGTGAAGGCGACGTTGAGGACCGCGTTGCCGGCACGCAGTTCGCCGGTCGGTTCCAGGGCGGTGGCGACGACGGCGCGGGTCAGGGCCCGGCCGGCGAGGGCGAGGGCGCCGTCGATCGCCGCCAGGGCGATTACCGCAGCCAGGGAGAAGTGCTCGGCCCCGGCCAGCAGCGCGAGGACGCCGAAGGCCGCCGCCTCCCCGCAATAGATGAGGGGAAGCGCAAATCTGGGCGGTGGACGCTCGGCCTGGGCGACCAGGATCGGCGCGAAAAGGGCCGGCAGGAAGCGGGTTCCGAGGAAAAGGGCAGCGGTCGCCAGGGCGCTGTCCGTGCGGTCGAAGACCAGCACCGAGAGGGCAATGATCCCCATCCAGTCGCCGAGCTCGTTGACCGTGTACGAGGCGGCGAGCCGCCGGAAGAGCGGTTTGCGGAGGGGGTCGGTCAGTCGTGGCTCATGCATATCTGGCCGAGCGTCTTACTGCATTTCTGCACAACTTTTCCTGCAGATGCACAACTTTCCGCCAATCTGTGCTACAAAGTGCCCAGAAATTGTTCAACTCCACGATGCAGCGCACAACGTTGCGGGCTTCAACGACTACGGAAGGGGCAAGGAAACATGGGCTACCGTCACTAAGCTTTCTCAGCAGGCCACCGGTCATTCGGGCCTGCACCAAGACTTCTAAAGGGACGCCTTCGGATGGGGGCGTCCCTTGTCGTTTTCGGGACTGACCAGCCGCCCCCTGCACCGCCAGAAACCCTTGATCGGACGAGAATCCGATTTTGGGCGAATTTGGCCATGCGGCTAGCTGCTCTTGCCGATCCCCTGACACCTGTCTAACTTAGGAGTTCCCAAATAGCGGAACCGCCAACCAGCGGCCTCCGCGCAGGGAAAAAGGCTCCGCTCGTGAATTGATAGGCGGGGTCCCTAATGAGCAGTCCTAGATAAGTCGATTCAGAACGAAGAGATGGCTCAGTCCCGTCCCACCCGACTAGCGCTGGCGGCCATGGTCGTCGGCCTCGCGCTGGTCACGGCTGCCGCGATCTGGCGCGCTCCCAGTGCCACCTGGGACCTGCCGCTGTTCTGCATCCTGCTCGGCTTCTCGGTCTTCAGTGACCTGACCGCGATCAGCACCACCTCGAAGGTGAAGATCTCCGGCAGCTTCCTCGCCCTGGTCCTGGCGATGGTCTTCCTCGGCGGTACGCCGGCGGCGGTGATCGGGGTGCTCACGATCCTCGCCGGCTGGCTGCGGTGGCGCGACGAGGGCCACTACCTGCTCAACAACCTGCTCACCTACGCGACCTTCCCCCTAGTCAGCGGGATCCTCTTCCACGAGATCGTCGTCGAGGGCCATGTCACCGAAAACGACGCCTCCTTCTACGCGCTGATCTTCGGCGTCTTCCTCGTCGCGCTGGCGATCAACTTCACGATGATCGCCTCCTACTCGTGCTACCTGGACCGCAGCTCGTTCTTCAACAAGGTCCGCACGGCGCTCTTCCCGCTGCTGCCCTCGGAGCTGGCGGCGGCGCTGATGGCGGTCGGCGTCGCCTACCTCTACGTCCAGGTCGGCCTCGCCGGGGTTGCGATGTTCGGCGTCGTCCTCGTCACCTTCCAGTACCTGCTCGGCGCCCTGCTCGTCTCCCAGCAGCGGGCGGAGGAGCTGGAGCTGCGCTCGAAGCAGCTGGCGAGCTTCCAGGTCGGGATGTTGAGCGCGATGCTGCGCACGCTTGACCTGCGCGACCAGATGACCGCCCGCCACAGCGCCGCGGTCGCCCGTTATTCGCGCGCGATCGCCCAGCGCGCCGGCTACTCGCGCCGAGAGGAGGAGCTCGTCCACATCGCCGCCCTCCTCCACGACATCGGCAAGTTCATCCTTCCCGACCGCATCCTCAAGGCCAACGTGCCGCTCACCGACGAGGACTGGATGCTGATCAAGCGCCACCCGCAGCAGGGCGCCCGCGTCGTCTCCTCGCTCGACGGCTACGGGCCGGTGGCGGAGATCATCCTCGCCCACCACGAGCGGATCGACGGCAAAGGCTATCCCCGCGGTCTGGCCGGGGACGAAATCCCAGAGTTGGCGCGGATCATCTCCGTCTCCGACACCTACGACGTGATGACCGCGCGAGATTCCTACCGGACGCCGATGTCGAGCTACGACGCGATCAAAGAGCTGCGCCGCGTCGCCGGCAAACAGCTCGACGCCCGCTTCGTCGAGATCTTCATCGAGCTGCTCGAGGGCAAAGACGTCTCCTTCCAGCACGGCGAGGCCGCCGACTTCGAGAAGGAGCTGGCACTGGAAGCGCGGATCGAAGAAACCGCCAGCCCCGACAGCGGCAAAAGCCGTTTCCAGGTCGCCGGCGTCAGCAGCTGAGCGACTATCGTTGCGCGCGCATGCGCGCCGTCACCTTCCAAGCCCCCGAGCAGGTGCGGGTCGAGGAGAAGCCCGATCCCGAGATCGCTGCAGCCGACGACGCCCTCGTCCGGGTCGAGGCGAGCGGCATCTGCGGCTCCGACCTCCACATCTACCACGGCCGGGTGCCGGTCGAGCAGGGCTTCACGATCGGCCACGAGTTCGTCGGCACGGTGGTCGCGGCGGGGGACGGCGTCGAACGGGTCGCGGTCGGGGATCGGGTGCTGGGGACCTTCCACACCGCCTGCGCGACCTGCGCCTCCTGCCTGCGCGGCGACTACCACCGCTGCCGAAAGGGCCGGACCTTCGGCCACGGCGCCCACCTCGGGGACCTGCAGGGCGCCCAGGCGGAGCTGCTGCTGGTGCCGCGGGCGAACCTGACCCTGCGGCGGGTGCCGGAGGGGATGTCGGCCGAGGTTGCCCTCTTCGCCGGCGACGTGATGGGGACCGGCTACCACGCCGTCGCCCACGCCGAGATGCGGGCGGGCGACACCGTGGCGGTGCTGGGCCTGGGGCCGGTCGGGCTGTGCGCGGTCCAGGCCGCTGTGGCCGGCGGTGCCGTGGAAGTCTTCGCGATCGACACGGTCGCCGAACGGCTGCAGATGGCCGAGCGCTTCGGCGCGACGCCGCTGCACCTGACCGAGGACGACCCGAAGAAGGCGGTGCGCGCGGCGACCGAAGGGCTCGGGGTCGACGTCGTCGTCGACGCGGTCGGCGACCCGGGGCCGCTGGCGCTGGCGGTCAGCCTCGCCCGCGACGCCGGCACCGTCTCCGGGATCGGGGCCTACGCGGGGAAGGGCGAGGTGCCGCTCGGCCTCGCCTGGCTGAAGGGCCTGCAGCTGCGGCTCGGCCTCGCCAACGTGATCGCCCACGTCGACCGCGTCCTCGCCCTGATGGAGGCGGGCAAGCTCGATCCCGGCCAGCTCGTCACCCACCACATGCCGCTCGACCAGGCCGCCGAGGCCTACAAGGTCTACGACAACCGCGAAGCGCTGAAGATCGTTCTGACGCCGTAAAAGCGCCCGCGGCATCTGTTTCAGTTGATTCGCACAGTTGTAGGGGATACTGTGCGATCTGATGGCACAGTTGGAGAGAGCCAAGTGCTAGGGCGGGCGGCGGTTCCCGTAAAGGGGGCGTTTGAGCAGGTGGGGGTGATGGTGATCCTCACCGTGCGGACGTTGTTCTCCGCGGTGAGACCTCCCTACCCCTACGGGGAGGAGCTCGTCTGGCAGTTCCTCTTCGTGCTGAAACTGTCCTGGTTTCCGCTGATAATTTCGACCTTCGCCCTCAACTTCGGCGCTCCGGGGCTGCAGGCGGCCGGGATCCTCTCGCTGTTCGGGGCGCTCGACCGCCTCGGTGGGTTCTTCGTCGTGATCGCGATCCGCTGGATCGGGCCGTTGGTCACCGCGGTGGTGGTGGCGGGCGTGGCCGGGACCGCGATCACCGCCGATCTCGGCGCCCGAAAAATCCGCGAGGAGCTGGATGCCCTGCAGGTGCTCGGCGTCGACCCGGTCAAGAACCTGGTGGTGCCGCGCTTTCTGGCGCTGATGGTCGTCACCGCCCTGCTCGACCTCTTCGCGATCGTCATGGGCTTGACCGCCGGCATCGCCGCCGAGCTGCTCTACCACCAGCCGCTCGGCGGTTTCTTCGCCACGCTCTTCACCAACGCCACGATCACCGACCTCTGGGCCTCGGTCCTGATGTGCACGATCTTCGGGGCGATCGTCGCCGTCGTCTGCTCCTACAAGGGCATGTCGGCGTCCGGCGGGGCCGCCGGGGTCGGTCGCGCCGTCAACCAGGCGGTGGTGATCGCCCTCACCGCGGTCTTCTTCTTCCAGTTCGTCGTCAGCTCGGTCATCCTCGCCACCAACCCCGAACTGCAGGCGGTCCGATGATCGGCTGGCTCGACACTCCGCGTAACTGGCTCGATTCCTTCGGCGAGATCGGCCGCTTCGGCCTCCGGGTGGCCGGGCAGGTCTATTCGGGCCGGGCGTTCAAGTTCTTCGGCGAGAGCCTGCGCCAGGCGGGCATCCTCATCTTCGGCTCGGCCCTGATCATCTGGGCGTTCGTCTTCATCCTCGGCCTTCAGTGCGGCCTCCAGGCGGCCTACTTCAACCGCTCGATCGGCGCCCCGTCGCTGGCCGGCGTGTTCTCGGCCTACTGCGATCTGCGAGAGGGGTTGCCGTATGCCTTCGGGTATATCCTCGCGGCCAAGGTCGGGACGGGCATCGTCGCCGAGATCGGGGCGATGCGGATCTCCGACGAGATCGACGCGCTGGAAGTGATGGGGATCCAGCCGATCACGTTCCTCTGCGCGACCCGCCTGTTGGGGGCCTGGATCGCGATCCCGTTCCTCTACCTGGTCGGGATCGGGCTGATCTACGCCGCCAGCTACCTCTCGGTGGTGCAGCAGGTCGGCGACGTCTCCTCGGGCGGCTACCTGCTGATCTTTTGGATGTACCAGAGCCCTCCGGACCTGATCTTCAGCCTGATCAAGGGCCTGGTGATGGCGACCGTGATCGTGCTGGTCGGCTGCTACTACGGCTATACCGCCTCCGGCGGCCCCGTCGGCGTCGGCACCGCCACCGCCAAGTCGATGGTCTTCAACATCGTCGCCGTCCACATCCTCGGCATGCTCGGCACCGTCATCTTCTGGGGCGCCAACCCAAGAGCCCCGATCGGGGGCTGACTAGAAGCCTTTTATGAAGATCGTCCCCATCAGGACGACCCATCCGGTTGCGGCGCCGATGATGAAGTAATTGAGGGTGGCCTGGACAGAGCCAAGACCCTGTTTCAGTTCGCGGATATCCCCTTCGATTCGATCAAACCGCTTGTCGACTTGCTCGAACCGCTTGTCAACTTCCTCAAACCGTTTGTCTACTTGTGCGAATCGCTCATCGATCCGCTCGAGACGCTCTTCGATTTTTCCGTCGGTCCAGGTCACCATCGCCATAGTCGCACCCTATCGATCAAGATGCAACTTTTTGTCGTAGAAAGAAAATTCTTTGAAGATCTTCTGTGACAGAGGTGAGACTTGTGCCGCTAGCGGTGCTTGCGGAAGGTCTCTTCGACCCAGCGGTAGCCGGGGCGGGCGCTGAGTTCTGCGCGGAAGCCGTCGAAGGCGGGGGGCCGGGGGAGGTCGGGTGAGAGGGGGCCCTCGGGCGGGACGACCACCGGGTAGAAGAGCGAGGCGGCGGTGACGTCGGCGACGCTGAGGCTGTCGCCGACGAGGAACTCGCCGTCGCCCTCGGCCAGCTCGGACTCAAGCTTGTCGAGCGCCGCGACGATCGCCTCGCGCGCCCGCTCGGCGTCCTCGTCGCTGTTCGCCCCCCAGCGCAGGCTGGTGTAGGCGCGGGCGTAGGCGCCGACCACGGGCTTCGCCTTGCCCAGTGGCCCCGGCACGCTTTCGGCGGCGATCTCGGCGAAGAGCTCGGGCTCCTGGATCAGGTCGTGGAAGGGGAGCAGGCGAGCGTGCGGCCCGAGGTTCTCGTCGAACCAGTCCTCCAGCTCCAGGGCACGCCGACGCTCGTCCGGGTCGGAGGGGTAGAGCGGCTGGTCAGGGTACTTGGCGTCCAACGCGGCGATGACCGCGGTCGAGTCGCCTATCGCCCGGCCGTCCATCTGCAGCACCGGAAGGGTCGGCTGCGCACCGCGGGTGAGGAAGAGGGAGATCGGGATGTGCGCTCCCGGCAGGACCGTCCGGCGAGCGTGGTCGATCTCCTTGTAGTCGAGAGCCCAGCGGGCCTTTTCGCTGAAGTGCGAGATCTCGATCTGCCAGAGGATCGGCTTCTGGTCGGATTGCGCCGCCATCGTTCGCCTGCCAGCATAAGCGCGTGGCGCTGCTGAGCGATGCGGAGATAGAGGAGAAGCTGGCGGGGCTCTCCGGCTGGGAGCGCTCCGGCGAGGCGATCGAGAAGAGCTTCAAGCGGGGCGACTTCGTCGGCTCGGTCGAGTTCGTCTCCAGCCTGGTCGAGCCGGCGGAGGGGATGAACCACCACCCGGACCTGGCGATCTCCTGGGACACGGTGACGGTGACGGTCTCGACCCACTCCGAAGGCGGCCTCACCGCCGCCGACTTCGAGCTGGCCGCGAAGATCGACGCGCTGGCCTAGCTAGAGCGGTGGCGAAGCGGAAGAAGCAGCGGCGGCCGCGCGAGAAGGCGCCGACCTTCGACTACGCCGACGCCGAGGGCAACGTCCTCACCCTGCGCCAGACGCTCAGCGCCGCGACGATCGCCAAGGTGGAGGAAGGACTGGCGAGCGCGGCGGCCTCGCAGGAGGACGCCTGGCGCCGCCGCTCGGAGCTGCTCTTCGAGCGCCTGGCGGTGCGCTGGGAGATCGCCGGGCTGCCGCTGGACGACCAGAAGATGCTGCTCGGCCGCTACCGGATGGCCGACGCCGAGACCCAGCGCTGGGTGCGGCAGACGATCGACCGGCACCTCGAGCAGCACATCCCCGAGCTGGCAGGCTGAGATGGCCGACGAGCTCCGCATCAACCGGGGGCTCTCGTTGCCGCTCGCGGAGATCGAGCTGCGCGCCAGCCGCTCCTCTGGTCCCGGCGGCCAGCACGCCAACGTCACCGCCTCCCGGGTCGAAGCGGTCTTCGATGTCGAGCGCTCGCAGGCCCTCGACGAGGCGCAGCGGGCGCGACTGCTCGAGCGGCTCGGGCCGGTCGTCACCGCTGTCGCCCAGGACGCGCGGGGGCAGGCGAGGAACCGGGAGCTGGCGCTGCAGCGGCTGGCGCAGAAGATCGCCGCCGGCCTGCGGGTGCAGCGCAAGCGGCGGCCGACGCGGCCGACGCGCGCCTCGAAGGAGCGCCGGCTCGAGCAGAAGCGCCGGGCCGGCGCGCGCAAGCAAAACCGCCGCCGGCCGGCCGCCGACGAGTAGCCTGTCGACAAAGGAGGAGGGACATGCTCGGACAGAACAAAGTCACCAGCGGGTTCGCCGTCAACGACATGAACGCGGCGAAGGAGTTCTACGAAGGGACGCTCGGGCTGAGCGTCGAGGTCCTCGACGAGGAGTTCGGGGTGACGCGGCTGCAACCGGCGGAAGGGGGCGCGATCCTCATGTACCTCAGCGCCGACATGACCCCGGCCAGCTACACGATGCTCAACTTCGAAGTCGACGACATCGACGCGGCGGTGGACGAGCTCGTCTCGCGCGGCGTCAGCATCGAGCGCTACGACAACTTCGAGCAGGACGGGAAGGGCATCATGCGCGGTCCCGGCCCGCAGATCGCCTGGTTCAAGGATCCGTCAGGGAACGTTCTCTCCGTGCTGCAGCAGCCGTAGGCTCGCGCGGGTGCCCTTGCGGTTGACCTGCATGATCGGCAGGTCCCCCGGCCACATCGCCAGGGTGGAGAGGAGACCGGTGAGGAGGAGGCCGGGGGAGACGTAGGTGCCGGCTTCGATCGCGTAGCTGGAGTCGAGGCCGCTCACCCTGACGATCAAGGCGACCAGCCCCGCGGCCCACAACAGCGCCGCGGCCACCAACCGCTCCCGGAAATAGCGTTTCAGCGCCAGGTGCCGGGAGCGACCGAAGACGAGCGGCAGCGTAATCAGGATCAGCGCCGGCCCGACCAGGAACCCGGGGTCGATCCAGCAGAGCGGCGCAGAGACAGGCGACGTCGCTTGCCAGGCGCATGCGCCGGTTCGGCACGTAGGCGTCACGCAGCTGTCCCTCTGGCGTCGTCGCGCTCATGGGGTGAAGCTACGGGCTCTCCGCGGCCTCGTCATCGGCATACAGTCGTGGAATCTCCGGCCGAAACTACGGAGCGTTAGACAGCCGCCACTGCGCCTAGGCTGGCCATGTGGAGGAGGCACCAGACTTGGCGGCTGTCCAGGATCGGCTCGAGAGGTTTCGGGACGAGCGCGACTGGAGCCGGTTCCACAGCCCGGGAAATCTCGCGAAGGCGATCGCCGTCGAGGCCGCGGAGCTGCTCGAGCTCTTCCTCTGGGTTGCGGGGGAAGGGGAGGACGAGGTGATCTCCTCGCGGCGGGCAGAGGTCGAAGCCGAGCTTGCCGACGTGCTGATCCAGTGCCTGAACTTCGCCAACGCCACCGGCATCGACGTCATCGCCGCGATCGACCAGAAGATCGAGCGAAACGAGGAGCGCTACCCGGTGGACAAGGCGAAGGGCAAAGCCGACAAGTACACGGAGCTATGACCGACCTGTTTCTGGTCCCCGCCACCGATTCGCGGGCGAGGGGGAACTTCGAACGGACCGTGCGCCAACGGGTACCGCTGTCGGACCTTGACGGGTTGAGCCCTGCCGCGCTCAAGGTTGCCCGCTCGCGGCGGAACGACCTTGCGGCATGGGGGACCAAGCCCGGAAAGAAAGACATCAACGTCAGCACCTGGCTGGCGATGGACTACGGCGACTGGGTCCTCTTCTACTTCGACGGGCTCTTCCCGGTCTGCGCCCGCGTCCTCGTCCGCGAGCATTCGCCGACGGTCGCCGATCGCCTCTGGGGAGAGGAGAACGGTCAGACCTGGGAATACATGTACCTGCTTGACGGGGTGCGGCAGGTCGACGTCCCGCGCTTGGCCGCATTGAGGAAGCTCGGCTACCGGTCGGGCTTCTATCCTCGCGGCTTCACCAGGGTGGACCGTGATCTGGAGGGCAGATACGGCAGCGTCGGGCAGGTCCTCGAGGAGCTCGCCGGCGTCGGACACGACTTCCACTCCGTAATCGACGCCGTCAGCGTCGACGACGAAGTCGCGACGGCACTGGCGGTCGACCATCTCGACCAGATGTCGGAAAAAGCGCTGCTCGAATCCCTCTCCAGCTTCATCGCCTCGAAGCCTCCCGCCGTCCGCCGGGAAATCGTCAAGCGGTTCAAGCGCAACCTCAAACTGGTCCGCCGGCTGAAGCGGCTGTACGAGGGGAGGTGCCAGGTCTGCGACTTCACCTTCGAGAAAGGCAAGGGCGGCCGGTACTGCGAGGCCGCCCACATCAGGCCGATCTCACTGCGCGAGGCGGACCTCGACATCCGCGACAACCTCGTGATCCTCTGCCCGAACCACCACAAGATGCTCGACCACGGTGCGATGCGCATCGAGTTCGACCCCTCGAAGAAGAAGCTGTTCGCGGTGATCGAAGGTCGGCGACTCGCGATCCAGAACAAGCACATCGGCCTCTGACCCTGACCCCGGACGGCCGAATTTTCCGTTCTCGCCGTCTTTAGGGTTAGAGACCGTGGCCGACCTTCGCCGCTATGAGCTGATCGACCTCTTTGCCGGCTGCGGTGGGATGACCCGCGGCTTCCTCGACAGCAAGCGGTTCGAAGCGGTCTTCGCGGTCGAGTGCGACACCGACGCGGCCGCGACCTACCGCAAGAACTTCGGCGATCACGTCGCCGAAGTCCCGATCGAGGACGTCGCCGTCTTCCGCTCGGTGGACGTGGTGATCGGGGGGCCGCCATGCCAAGGGTTCTCGCCGCTCAATCGCGACGCGGTCGGTTTTGAGCGCCGGGGGCTCTGGCAGGAATACCTCCGCGCGCTCGAGCAGGCGGAGGCGCAGGCGTTCGTGATGGAGAACGTGCCCGAGCTGTTGGCTTCCGCCGAGTACGCCGAGTTCAAGCAGCGGGCCGAGCAGGAACTCGGTTTCACGGTCGACGAGAAGATCCTCAACGCGGCCGATTACGGCGTTCCGCAGCGACGCCGGCGGGCGATCGCGATCGGGGTCAGGAGCGGCTCGGTTCCCTGGCCCGAACCGACCCATGCCGAACCGGGGACCCCCTCCCCGAAGGGGCGGAAGAAATGGGTCTCCTTCCGCAGGGCGGTCAAGGGGCTGCCCTTGCAGCCGAACGGCAAGAAATGGCACCGCGCCCGAAGTCCCCGCTCTTTCAGCATTCGTCGCTACAAGGCGGTTCCGCGGGACGGCGGCAACCGCTTCCAGATGCAGAAGAACCTCGACAAGGCGGGTCTCGGCGATCTCGTGCCCCGTTGCTGGCGCGAGAAGCCGACCGGCACGACCGACGTCTTCGGCCGGCTCTGGTGGGACAGGCCCGCCCTGACGATCCGGACCGAGTTCTACAAGCCGGAGAAGGGGCGCTACCTGCACCCCTCGGCCCATCGCCCGATCACCGTTCGCGAGGCCGCGCGGTGCATGAGCTTCCGCGACAACTTCATCTTCCCCGAGGACCAGGCGATGACCAGCGTCGCCCGCCAGATCGGCAACGCGGTGCCGCCCCTGCTGGCGCGCCGGATCGCCGAGGCGCTGGCGGTCCACCTGGACGCGGCGCTGGACGAGTCGCAGGGCGGAGCGGAGCTCGAGGCCGAGGCTCTCGCCGAGCCTGCGGCTGCTTGAGCTTGCCCTCTACAGGGGCGGCTACCCTGGTTTGCGGTGAAGAGCAGGACCTTGCCGTCGCAACCGATCCCTTCGTCGGCCGCCAAGAGCGCCGAGATGTCACGCGTTGGCCGCAGGGACACCAGCCCCGAGCTGGCAATCCGTTCGGAGCTCCACCGCCGGGGCCTCCGCTTCCGCGTCGATCGAGCCCCCGTCCCCGGTCTTCGCTCCCGCGCTGACATCGTCTTCGGTCCGGCGAGAGTCGCTGTCTACGTCGACGGCTGCTTCTGGCACGCCTGCCCCGAGCACGGCACCCGCCCGAAGGCGAATGCGGAGTGGTGGGACCGCAAGCTGACGCGCAACGAGGAGCGCGACCGGGAGACGAACCGGGTGCTGCGCGAGCACGGTTGGACCGTGGTCCGGATTTGGGAGCACGAGGATCCGGTCGCCGCGGCGGACCGGGTGGTGGAGGCTCTGCATGGCTGATCTCGAGCCCGACAGGCAAGCCGCGCGCATCCGAACGGTGGCGGAGCGCCTGGAGGCGCTCGCCGCGGAGATCGAAAGCGGCTCCGGCGAGAGAGAGGAGGTCGACACGGTCGTCGCCGAGCTGCGAGCTGTCCAGAACCGTGTCTACGGACGCCGCAAACGGGCGGCGTCCGGGACCGGCGGGAAACCGACGATCCTCGCGTATCTACTCGAACGGCTTGGGCAGGTCGTCTACGGCGAAGAGCTGGCTGCGATCACCGGGATAAGCGAATGGCCTCGCCGGGTGCGCGAACTGCGCGTGGAGGACGGCTACCCGATCGAGGAGCTCGGATCCAGCCGGTACCGCCTCGACTCGGCGGAGCCGGACTTCGCCAAGGCTTCCGCGTGGGGACTCGAAAACGCGATCCGTCGCCGGTCCGGATCGGGTAGCAGCCGCATCGCGGCCTTTTTCGAAGCCAACGTCGGCAAGGTGGTGACGCGCAAGCAGATCGATTACGTCTCGAAAATCGGCTCCGCTGCGCGCCGCGTGCGAGAGCTGCGCGACGAGAAGGGCTGGCCGATCAACTCTCACATCGACGAGCCCGAGCTGCATCCGGGGGAGTACCGGCTGACGTCCGCCGATCCAGCCGACCGTCTCGATTCGCACCAGCGGCAATATCCCGAGAACCTGCGACGGAAGGTCTTCGAACGGGACGACTACACCTGTCGCAAGTGCGGCAGGGATCGAGCCAAAGCACTGGCCGCCGGGGAAACCCGCTTTTATCTCGAGGTGCATCACAAGGTGGCGATGGCCGACGATCGCGCCGAGCTCTCGGAGGCGGAGCTCAACGACATCGAGAACCTCGAAACGCTCTGCCATGGCTGCCACCGCGAGGAGACGGCGAAGCTGCAGCGGCGCCGGCTTCAACAGCGCAGGGCTGTCACCAAGGGCGGCTGAAGGCAAAGGCCCAGTCGCCGGAGACGAAGTTCAGGACCCCCAGGACCACCCGCGGTACTCCGAGAGGTGGCCCTGAAGGGCCTTCGTTCCACTCATCGACGGAGAGAGGGCGGTTGCTTGAGGAGGATGGGCGCAGCTGATTTCGAACCCAGCGACAAAGACCAGATCGCGACCGAAAGAACCCAGGCTCGCTTAGTTCTCAGCCTACGACAGGTTTCCCGTCGACGGTCGGTTACGACGGACACGAGGGTGATTCGTTCAGAGACCGGGCTGAGTTCAACCCTGGCTTTGACTAGGGCTCGCTGCCCTCCGTTGCATCGGACTCGGAGTTGACCTCTGGTTCTTCGGCGCTTTCGGGCGGGGTCGCTCCCGGGCGCCCGCCCGGATCGTGGCGCGAGGGAAGCTTGAAGACCCCTACGACTAGGCGCGGAACGTGCATCCGCGTGGTGATGTCGTCTGCGAGCTCGCGCCAGTAGGGCCAGGCGTGCAGGGTCCCGTTTGCGATCGCGAAGTTGTCGAGATCCTCGGCTGCCAGCTCGGCGTCCTCGGCGGCGTGGTAGCTCAGCTCGAAACTGGCCTCGATCTCGATCTCCGGCGGGTGCTCGGGGTCGGCCTCGGGAAGTTCAGTGTGGATTTCATCGGCCCAGTCCGAGTTGTATACGGCGACGAAGGCCGCCTCGATCGTGAAGTCTCTGCCATCCGCGGGTCGCTCGCCGACCTTCGTGTCGAAGCCGACGAAGGCCATTCCCGACCAGTGCTCGGGGATCTCGGTGGCCGCCGCATTCAGGCTCGCGCGCGAGAAGCGCAGCGCGATGTCATGCAGTTCAACCGCGCTTGCGATCCGCGCGATGGAGGAATAATCAACCGGCGTCGCTGCTGCGGTGTTCTTGGAGTTGAGGTGGGTCATGCCTAGCCGACGACCCTTTCCATTCCGCTGAAAGTTTCCATTTCGATCTCAGCCTTCGGCGAGTACATCGGCTCGCCGGAGCGGGCGTTGAGGTAGCGCTTGGCCTTCACGGTGACGGCGGCAGAACCCTCGGCAGCCACCGCCCGCCGAGGGTTCTCGTCTGCCTGCCTGCTGAAGCGCTCGAGCTGCTCGCTGGCGGAGGGAAAGACGCGGGCCTCGACCCGCCCTGCGCCGCCGAGCGCCTCGCCGCCGTCTCCCTGCTCAATCAGCGGCGCCGCCTTCATCTTCACTCGATGCTCGAGGGCGAAGGCGAAGTCCGACAGCGTCCTCAGCGTCATGTTGCGATCTCCGGAGAGGATCTGCGTCACGAACCCCTTCGTGCGGCCAAGCTTTTCGGCCAGCTCTTTGCGGTTCTCGCCGCTCTCCTTGATCAGCTCCGAGATCATCTCGGTCGCCTCGAGTATCAGCGACTCCTGCTCGACAAGGCGCTCGTAATCGCGCTCCTTCTCCTGCTTGCTCTTCTTCAACGTCAACACCTCCTCATTTCCCTTTCAGATATTCCGCCCGCAGCCTTGCCGCCGTCTCTAACCGGCGCCTGCTGCGCTTGCTCTTGTTGGTTTTCTTCCCGAATCCGTCGATCAGCACCACCTCCTGCCCGTCGAAGAAGCAGGCGATCCGCTTCGAGTGCCACTTGAAGCAGTAGATGCCAGCGGGCTCCTTCACGAACTTCGTCTTGTCCTTGATCTCACCGGTGTCCGCCAGCCGCCGAAACAGCGCCTCGAATTTGGCCCGCTCCTCGCGGCGCAGGCCCTCGAAGTATTCGCGTGCCCGGTAGCGGCCCGAGGCGTCGGCGCCCCAGACCAGTTTGCGGCTCGCGCCGTCTCGAACAACATCGGACATTGGTTTATATCTCAGTAAACACAGTAGCTCCCCGGAACTCTCCCCGCCGCTGGACGGATTCGCTATAGTTTAGATAAATGTAAACTACTAGCGCAAGGCAGGCAACGTGAGTCAGCTCGATCTAAAGAGAGATACCGCACCTCCCGGTCCCGGGCCGGCAGAGGGCCTAGGGCGATGAGGACGCTGCTCGTCGGCTACGACCTCAACCGCCCGGGCCAGAACTACTCTGGGCTCGTCGAAGAGCTGAAAGCGGTGCCGCTCTGGTGGCACTATCTCGACTCGACCTGGCTGGTACGGACCGAGGAGGCGCCGGTTGAGCTTCGCGACCGCCTCAGCGCTCACGTCGACCCCGGCGACGAGCTGTTGGTGATCGACGTCACCAGCCGCGCTGCCGCATGGACTGGCTTCGAGGAGCGCGGGGCGCAGTGGATCAAGGACAACCTCTAGGAGGAATGAAGATGGCAACTAATCCCCCAAGGGTCCGGGCGGGCGTGGCGCAATCCGCCGCCGCTCCCAGACCGTCAATCCCCACACCGGCCGCTGGGTCAAGCGACTCCGAAAGCGGTTGTTTCATCGACCAGAAGCCCGACTCCAAGCCCTTTAAGGGCGTCCGCAGGGAGCGCTGATGGACAACGGGATCCTCGCTGAGCGCTGGTATGAGGAGCGCCAGGATCTGCGCCTCTCGACCGACGCCTACCATGGCCTCAAGCAGGGTCTCCGCGACTTCCTGCCGCCGGACGCTCTCGCGGGAGTCGCCTTCCGCGACGGTGAGCCGGTAGTGATCGCGCTCGCCAAGGACGCGCTGCTCGCCTTCACCCCTCCGGCTGAGGGCGCGCTGCTCGACGCGATGGCGCTGCCGATCGAGAGGATCGCCGCCCTCGCCGTGACGAGCACCTTCACCGGAAACGCCGAGGCGACCTACCGGTCCTCCTGCTGGACGCTTTCGGTCCCGCTGTATGAGGTCGCCCCGCTCGAGACCCGCCGTCCGGTCGGCGCCGGGTTCGGGACCGACAGCGGCGGCGAGGCAGTGATGCTGGCGCTCGCCGAGCGGCTCGGCTGGTCGGTCCCGCTTGGAGGACCGGAGGAGCGGACGGGATGACCTTCGAGCTGCAGGCCCAGTTCATTGACCAGCACGCTGGCGCCCGGGTCGAGACGGGTCCCGGCGTCTTTCTCGTCCACAGCGAGGGCCGGACCCGTCGCGCCCGTAGTCTCGCCCGGGCGATCCGGTTCGCCGCCGAGGCGGTCGGCCCGTTGATGGATCGTGGCGACCAATTCGGCGAGGGCTGGGGACTGATGGTCGTCGCCGGCCCGGCCTCGGTCGCTTACGGCAACTGGCCGGTCGGGCCGCCTGGCGACCCACGCAAGGGACCCCCCGGCCTCGATCAGATCCTTCGTCAGTACAGGGCCGGCGATGGTGCCCGCGCCGCCCTGCAGAACGCGATCAAGGTGGTCGAGGCCTTCGCCGAGCGCCGGCCGCATGTGGCCCGGAGGGCCGCGTAGTGGCGGTCGACGCGGTCTTCATCAGCAGCGTGATCGGCGGCTTCGAGGAGGTCCGCGAGGCCGCCGCGGCGGCGGTCTCGGCCAGTGGGCTGTACCCAATCCGCTCCGAGGAGCTGAGCGCCGTGCCCGCCTCCTCCCAGCGCGCCCTGCTCGACCAGATCGCGGGCGCCGAGTACTACTTGCTGCTGCTCAGCTCCCGCTACGGCGAGGTGGCCGCTGGCACGACGAGCCCGACCGAGGACGAGTTCCAGGAGGCATCGCGCCTCGGCAAGCAGATCTTCGTCCTTGTGCAGGAGGCCGAGCTCGAGCCGCGCCAGCGCGAGTTCTTGGAGCGGATCCGCGGCGGCTGGGGCGAGGGCGTCTTCTACGGGACCTTTGCTGGCGCCGGCGATGTCGGCGCCAAGGTGGGCGCGGCGCTCACCCAGCTGCGCTCGGCCATCGAGGAGGACGCGCCCGCCGCCCGCGAGCGGGCTCTGACCCTCGCCGGCGAGCAGGACCGAAGTGGCTGGAACCTCTCGGTTGCGGTGCGGGTCGCCTTCGCGCCCCTGCGCCGGACCGTCCTGCTCGACCCGCTCGCCCTCGAGCAGCCGGGACTCGGCGATGATGTGATCGCCGCTCTGCGGGCGGGCGGGTCAATCCCACAGAGCGTCGGCGTCGTCGCGGATGTGAGCTCGGAGGGCATTCACCTCAGTCCGCCGAGCCAACAGAGTGGGCCGCGGGCGCAGGTCTGCAGTGACGGGGCGATCTTGATCAACGGCTCCGCGGCGAGCGAGGACAGTTTCGCGGGAATGCGGATCTCCCCCGAAGCTCTCGCTGGCTTTCTCGCCTCGGCCGGGCGCTCTGCCCAGCTGGTCTGGGAGCGGATCGACGCCCGCGCTGAGATCGGGCAGGTCGCGGTCGCCACCTGCATCCCCGACGCGCACCATCTCGCCTACGGTGGATCAGGCAGTTCTCTCTCGCTTGCGGGAACGGTGCCGAGTACGGTAATCGTCCCCGACCCGCCGCAGGTGATCCCGCGGGCGCAGCTCGACCAGGAGGCGACGGCGCGCCAGTTGCAGGCAGCGATCAGGCGCGTCTTCGCTGACGCCGGCAGGGCGGAGCAGTGAGCGCCACGACCGAGGCCCATGACGCCTGCCTCGCCGCGCTGGCCGAAGGCGACTTCGTCACACCGGTTACCAAGCTGCGCGAGGCGAGCGCCGAGCTCCACGTATGGCTTCCCGAGGGCGTCGACGGCGAGCTCGAGCGCGTTCTTGGCTCTCCACGATGAGCTTGAAGGTGCCTAGCTCCTGCCCAGCCGCTGCTTGACTTCGGTGGGGAGCGGGGCCTCGCCGAGGTTTGCTCGACGCTCCAGGGACTCGCTTTTCTGCGCGGAGAGAGCTCGGCGCTCTCGCGCGAGCCGATGATCTCTCTCGCCCTCCACGACCTCGCCTGGTCTCTGCTGGCCGAGTGCCTCGCGGCAGGCCAGCTGCGGACGCTGCTGCGCCTTACCTCCGTCGTTGTCCTCGACCCCCAGTACCCCGAGGTAATACCGCTCTTCGAGCACGAAGATATGCGCCACCCGGGCGTCTTCCGGCGTGGTGGCGAGAGTGCCTTTCTCGCCTGGCGCGAATGGTTCCGCTCGAGTGAGCTGTTTGCCCGGCTGCCCCACCTCGGCACCCGCGAGTCGCGCCAGGCGGTAGCAGCGGAGGCCGATCTGCTCGCCGCGCTTTGTTTCGTCGCCCGGCACGGGGAGCGCTGCTTCTGCGCTTGCCTCGGGGAGGGCAGTGGCGAGCGCCGTCTGCGAGCGCACGCCCTCGGCGCTGACGGCGTGGTCTCGTGCCCGGCGGTCTCGAAGCCGCACTGAACGAGCGCTACGGGTTGCTCGCCGGGCTCGACGATCGGCCGGTCCCGTCTCGCCTATTTCTTCGAGCCTGCTGGCTCCTTGAGTGCCGAGGCGAACCGCTAGCGTTACCAGCTTCTCAGGATCGCTGGACGGGGAGTCAATGGGCGCGGCTGGTTTCGAACCAGCGACCTCTCGCGTGTGAAGCGAGCGCTCTCCCACTGAGCTACGCGCCCGGGAGGGGGGCCATCATACGACCGCGGGGGCGATTTCTCCGGAGGGTGCGGGAGGCTCTTGGGGCTCCTCGTCGACGGCATCTTTGCGCAGGGCCATGGCGACGAAGGGGTAGACGAGGGTCGATAGCATGGCGGCGCCGACGAGGCCGGCGGCGGTGGAGGCGCGCATCTTGCCGCCGTCGATCGCGATCGTCGTGATCGCCACCACGAGAGGGAGCTCGGTGGCGCTGTAGAAGGCGAGGGCGGCGCGGTCGCGGAGGGCGAGGGCGTTGCGGTAGAGCAGCAGCGCCGGGACGCCGCGGACGACGAGGAAGAGGGCGAAGAACATCGCCAGCTTGCCGAGGGCGGCGGGCGAGCCGAGGGCGGCGAGGTCGAACTCGATGCCGCTGGTGACGAAGAAGAAGGGGACGAAGAAGCCGAAGCCGACCGCCGTCAGCTTCGACTCGAAGATCGTCAGCTCGTGGCCCTTCAGTGCCGTGCGGGTGATCAGGCCGGCGATGAAGCCGCCGAGGAGGACGTCGAGGCCGAGGTTGCTGGCGAGGAGGACAAGGCCGAAGACGAGGACCACGGTCACCCGGACCGCCAGCTGGCTGCTCGCCTCGAAGGTCCGTTCCAGCGCCGGCCAGCCCCGCCAGGCGAGCCGCACCGAGAGCAGCGCGACGGCGAGGGCGAGGGCGACGAAGGCGATCAGGATCGCCCCCTCCCGCAGCGGGCTCTCGGTCGAGAAGAAGAGCGTGACCAGCAGGATCGGGCCGAACTCGCCCGCCCCACCGGCCGCCAGCAGGTAGGTGCCGAAGCGGGTCTTCAGCTCGCCGTTGTCGCGGAGGATCGGGATCAGCGTGCCGATCGCGGTCGTCGCCATCGCCGCCCCCGTGTAGAGGAAGGAGACGATGATCCCGAGCCCGGCGAGGATGCCGCCGATCCCGAAGGCGAGCCCGACCGAGAGCAGCCAGCCCCAGGCGCCGAGCTCCAGCGGCGCGCCTTTGATCCGCTGGAAGTCGATCTCGTAGCCGGCGAAGAAGAAGAGCATCCCCAGCCCGAGGTTGGAGAAGAATTCGATGAAGTCGCCGCCGTGGGCGAAGCCGAGGACGTGGGGCCCGATCAGGATCCCGGCCATCAGCTCGAGCACCACCACCGGCGGCGCGAAGCGCTTGGGGACGACGGCGACGGTGATCGCCGCCAGGGCCGCCACCAGGACGATCGCGAAGAAGGAGCCGGTGTCTACCTGGGTCGCGGCGATGGGCAGGGCGGTCAAGGCGCTCCCATCCTACGGCTGCCCCGGTAGGATCACCAGTGGACCGTGCTAGGCGGGGAATCAGCGGTGCCTTGTAACCCGAAATCCGCTTAGCGGGGCCGACTACCGTTCCGAGGAGCTGGCCGTCGGGGTCAGTGCGTCGCGGCGGCGTTGACGGCCGGGTCCTGCGCGACGTGGGCACGCGAATCAGGTCAGGTCCGGAAGGAAGCAGCCTTAAGCGGATGCCGCGGGTGCCGCAGGAGAGCCCGGCTCGAGCCTCAAGCGGCGGACACGCCCGGTGACCTCGCTTCGAAGGGCGGGTGCACGGTCCATATTTCGCTGGTGAAGACGCACTTGTTCCCGGTATGCGGGAAGAAGTGCGTTCTCGTCAGTCGATCAGGCGCTTGAACATCTGGTGGATCGCGAAGCGCCAGGTGAGGATCGCGAAGCCGACGAGGAAGGCGAAGCGGGCGATGTCGGCCCACTCGAAGCCGAAGGCGCCGCCGCGGACCAGTTCGACCAGCTGGTGCAGGGGGTTGAGCTGGGCGGCGATCTGGAAGCCCTCGGGCAGGCCTTCGATCGGGAAGAAGGTGCCGGCGACGAGGAAGAGCGGCGTCACGAACAGCGCGGTGACGTAGTTGAACTGGTCGATCTTGGCGACGGTCGCTGCCATCGTCACCCCGAAGCCGGCGAAGCCGAGGGCGGTGACGAAGCAGAAGATCGGCACCAGCAGCATCCCCGGCGCCGGGTCGAGCCCGAAGGCGATCGTGACCAGGAGCGGGACGCAGCCGTAGGTGCCGGAGCGCAGCGCGATCCAGAGCATCTCGGCGCTGACCAGCTCCTCGACGTCGACCGGCGCCGCCAGGATCGCGTCGTAGGTGTTCTGGAAGCGGTGCTTGACGAAGGTGCCGAACATCGCCGGCAGGGCGGAGGAGAAGATCACCGCCGTCGCCACCATCCCGGTGCCGACGAACTGGATGTAGGGGATGCCGTTGACTTCGTCGACCAGCGTCGCGCTGAGGCCGAGGCCGAAGGCGAGCAGGTAGACGAGCGGTTCCAGCACGCTGGAGAAGGTCGTCCCCTTCCAGTAGGTGCGGAAGTTGGCGAGCTCGCGGCTCATCACCCCGGCGATCGCGGTCGGTTCGAGCCGCTTCATCTGGCGTCCTTCGGCGGGTCGCGTCGCCTGCGTCGCCGCCTCCATCACTCCGCCTCCTCGCCGGTCAGCAGCACGAAGACGTCCTCGAGCGACGCGGCGCGGGTGACCGCGTCGTCGGGGATGGCGCCGTTCTCGGCCCGCTCGGAGCCGACGATCGCGATCGCCGGCCCGGCCGGGCGCACCGACAGGCCCTGGGATTCGGCCTCGGCCCGGGTCTCGGCGAGGCGTTCGGGCGGCCCGTAAACCTCCGCCGTGAAACGCCCGGCGTGCTCGTCGATCAGCTCGACCGGGCGGCCGCGGCTGATCACCTTGCCCTGGTGCATCACCGCCACCTCGTCGGCCAGCCGCTCGGCCTCCTCGATGTAGTGGGTCGACATCAGGATCGTCGTCCCGCGCGCTTTCAGCTCGCCGATCAGCGTCCACAGCTCGGTCCGGATCTGCGGGTCGAGGCCGACGGTCGGCTCGTCGAGGAGGACGAGGCGCGGCTCATGGACAAGGCCGCGGGCGAGCAGCAGCCGCCGCCGCATGCCGCCGGAGAGCTGGTCGACCGCGTCGTGGCGGCGCTCTTTCAGGCGGGCGATGGCGAGCGCTTTTTCGACCGCGGCGCCGACGTCGGGCACCCGGTAGAGGCGGGCGAAGATCGCCAGGTTGTCCTCGACGGTGACGTCGACGTCGAGGTTGTCGAGCTGGGGGACGACCCCCATCTTCCCCCGCGCCGTCTTCGCTTCGCCCGGCAGCTCGTGCCCGAGCACGCGCAGCTCGCCGGAGTCCGCGATCGCCTGGCCGGTCAGCAGCCGCATCGTCGTCGACTTGCCGGCGCCGTTGGGGCCGAGCAGGCCGAGGCAGATGCCCTCCGGCACCTCCAGGTTGAGGCCGTCGACCGCCGTGATCGGGCCGAAGGTCTTGACTGCGTCCTTGAGTTCGATTGCCGCCATCTAACCCGATGGTGTCATGGCCGGACCTTTGCTTCTGTGACGGTCAGCCCTGCGAGACTGCGGCGCGATGTTGGACGAGCGCTGGATCCGGTCGCTGCACGTGGAATCGATGCGCCGCGCCGACCTGCACGAGGAGCGCGAGCCGCACGTGCTCTTCCAGGCTTCGACGATCGGGGCGCTGTTACACGGTGCCTTCGACGGCGATCTCAGCTTCGGCGAGCTGGCCGAGCACGGCGACCTCGGGCTGGGGACGCTCAACCACCTCGACGGCGAGATGATCGCGATCGACGGCGAGTTCTTCCGCGCCGACGTCGACGGCAAGGCGACGCGGATCGGTCCGGAGGAGCGGACGCCGTTCGCGGTCGTCACCTCGTTCGAGCCGACGGTGGACGAGCGGCTGCCCGAGGAGGAGCTCGCGCACGAAGAGCTGCTGGCTCGGCTCGACGCGCTCCTCCCCGACGGCGCCTCCTCCTGCGCGGTCCGCCTCGACGGTCGCTTCGCGCTGGTCCGCGCCCGCTCGGTCCCGCGCCAGGAGCCGCCCTACCGGCCGCTGACCGAAGTGGTCGCCGAGCAGCACGTCTTCGAGCTGGTCGACGTCGAGGGGACGATGCTCGGCTTTCGCTTCCCCACCTACGTCGAGGGGATCGAGGTCGCCGGCTACCACCTGCACTTCATCAGCGCCGACCGCACCCGCGGCGGCCACGTCCTCGACTCCCGCTCGCGCGACCTGCGTGCCCGCCTCGATCCCTCAAACGACCTCCACGTCGAGCTACCGCCGCAGGTCGACCTGGAGGATCCGCAGCTGGCCGCTCAGACCCACGCCGCGGTTGAGCTCGTCGAGCGCGCCGGCTGAGAACGCACTTGTCTCCGCATGGCGGAAAGAAAAGCGTTCTCAGCAGCGGCGGTAGACGCGCCAGCTCTCGTTGCGGGCGACTTCGCTGAACCCCTTCGGCGCCTTCAGCGACGAGAAGCGCGTCGGGTCGTTGGGGTCGAGGATGAAGTTGTGGATGACGAAGGGGCTGGCGGGGGCGACGAAGTAGCCGCGACGGGGGATGCCTTCCTCGCTGGCGCTGATGATCTGGGTGGGCTTGATGTCGAGGCCGAAGGCGAGGCGGGGGATGGCGCGGTGGTTGGGGACGGCGATCTTGCCGCAGAGGGGGTCGAAGGCGCCGGCGTCGACGAGGTCGGTGAGGTCCTGCTCGATGCGGGCCTGGTTGGTCAGGTCGGAGTCGACGGTGGAGTCGAGGTCCCACTGGTTGGGGAGCCAGAGGACGAACATGAGGAGGACGACGCCGGCGAACACCTGCCAGCGGCGGCGCCAGGGGTGGCCGGGCTCGAGCAGGCGCCAGCCGAGCAGGCCGACGGCGACGAAGATCGAGAGGATCGCCGCCGCGAGCATCGTGTAGCGGGCGATGATCGCCAGGCCGGCCGCGCCGAGGAAGGCGAAGGCGGCGAGGGCAAGGACGGCGGCGGCGATGCCGAGGGCGGAGCGGCGCCGCAGGAAGGCGAAGCCGAGGGCGACGCCGCCGAGGGCGCCGATCATCCCCGGCCACTGCAGGACTTCGCCGAGCGCGCGGGGGCCGTAGATGACGAGGTCGATCGGCCCGGTCTTGCGGTCCAGGGTTTCGACCGTCGACTGGGTGCCGGTGAGCGAGTAGAGCGCTTCGCCGGTGGTGATCGCGTCGAAAAGGATCCATAAGATCGGCGCGGCCAGGGTCAGTGCTACCAGCGTCAGAGCGGGGGCAGAGAATGCATCCCTTGCTCGGACAAATGCCGACCTAATTAGGTCGGCATTTTGAGTATCCGCCCGCTCAAGGGATGCATTCTCTGCCTTCTCGGGCCGCAGCTTGGCCGGGTCCAGCGAGAGGTAGATCAGGTAGGCGATGGAGAATCCCCACGCCTCGGGTCTCAGTAGGCCAGCCAGGGCGAGGAGGGCGAGGACGGGCCAGCCGGCGCGGGGGCGCTTGGCCTCGATGGTGAGGGCTCCCAGGCAGAGGGCGATGTAGGGGAGGTCGACGTAGGCGCGGAGGCCGTTGGAGAGGAAGGGGGCGCGGGTGAGGACGATCACGGCGGCGACGATGCCGATCCAGCGGTCGAACCAGATCGTCCCCAGCCGGTAGACGAGGTAGCCGCAGAGAACCAGCGAGACGTAGGCGACGATCATCGTCACCGTGATCGCGCCGTCGCCGATCGGCGTCGTCACCAGGCCCAGCAGGTCGGCCAGCGGGTGCGGGGTCGGCGGCAGCGCCGCGCCGTAGTCGGGGCTGACGCCGTGCGCCAGTTCCCGTCCCCAGACCAGCGCGTAGATCGTGTCGTAGTTGGGGAAGCCGACCGGGTAGACGAGCAGCAGCAGCGCCGAGATCCCAGCGACCCAGGCGGCGGGCGTCAGCCAGTTGCGGGCCCCCTTCGGCACGCGCGGGACCGTATCGCCGCTGCCCCCACGGGGGGTGTCTGACTTCCGCCCCCATATACGGGGGCGGAAGTCAGACACCCCCTGGCGGGAGCGCCAAGTGGGCGTGGATACACTGGCTTGAGAGCCGATGAGCGAGTCGACTTCCCTCTACCGCCGCCACCGCCCGGGCTCCTTCGACGAGGTCGTGGGGCAGACCCACGTCGTCCGCACCCTGCGCAATGCGGTCGAGCAGGGCAAGATCCACCACGCCTACCTCTTCGTCGGCTCGCGCGGCACCGGCAAGACCTCGATGGCGAAGATCCTCGCCCGCTCGCTGAACTGCGAGCGCGGCGGGCCGACCGTCACCCCCTGCGGCGAATGCGAGTCCTGCGTGACGATCGCCGCCGGCACCTCGGTCGATGTGATCGAGATGGACGCCGCCTCGAACCGCTCGGTCGACGACGTCCGCGACCTGCGCGAGCGCGTCGCCTACGCGCCCGCCGGCGGCCACTGGAAGGTCTACATCCTCGACGAGGCGCACATGCTGACCAAAGAGGCGTGGAACGCCTTCCTCAAGACGCTCGAGGAGCCGCCGCCGAACACCGTCTTCGTCCTCGCCACCACCGAGGCGCACAAGGTGATGGCGACGATCGCCGACCGCTGCCAGCGCTTCGACTTCCAGCGGCCCTCGCTGGAGCAGATCTCCGAGGTGCTGAACCGGGTCGCCGCGGCGGAGTCGATCGAGGTCGACGAGGGAGCGGTGGCGATGATCGCCCGCTCGGCCCAGGGCAGCTTCCGCGACGCGCTGGGGACGCTCGACCAGCTGGTCGCCTTCGGCGGCGACCACGTCGAGCTGAAGGACGTGCTGGAGATGCTCGGCGCCGCCGACGCCGATCTCCTCTTCGAGGCGGTCGACGCGGTCGTCGCCGAGGACCCGAAGGGGGTCCTGCTCGGGGTCGAGAAGATGGCCCGCTCCGGCCGCGACCCTTCCCAATTCTCCCGCGACCTCCTCGCCCACCTGCGCCACCTGCTGATCACCCAGACCACGGGCGAAGTGCCCAGGACCTTCGTAGTAACCGCCACCGACACGGCGCGCATGCAGGCCCAGGCGAGCGCGATCAAGCCGGCTAACCTGATCCGCACCATCGACGAGCTGGCGGATGCGCTGACCGCCGTGCGCGAGGGAGACGACGCGCGCATGGCAGTCGAGATAGCTCTCTTAAAGGCGGCTCGCCCCGACTTGGATCCGGACACCGCAGGATTACTGCGGAGGATCGAGAGATTGGAGAACGGGGGCGCTCGGGCCGCGGGTCCTGCCGCCGCAGGGGACCCACCGCCCCCTGCACCGCAGGGGGCGGTCCCCCCTACGACGTCACCCACGGCAGAGCCCGCACCGGCTGACGACCCACCCCCGGCGGAAGAGGAAGAGGCTGAGGCCGCTCCGGAAGAACCAGAATCGGTTCAGCAGTCGGAGCTGTCTCTCGAAGAGATTCAGAGGGTCTGGCCGTCGGTGCTCCAGAAGCTGGGGGAGACGGCTCCGGCGCTGGCGGCGACCTTCGACGGCGCCCGCCCGGTCAGCTACGACGAGAGCGGGTTGCAGATCGGGTTCCCCGCCGAGATGACCTTCAACAAGAAGAAGGCGGACAGTCCCGAGCGGCGGGACACCTTGGCGGCGGCGTTTGCGGCCGTCACCGGGGTGGGCCTGCGGCCGACCTTCGTCATGCTGGAGGGCGAGGCGCCGCCGGACACGCCGGCGCCGGGCAGCGACGACGTCGACGAGGACGAGCTGCTGGAGCGGGTTAAGAGCGAATTCAACGCGGAGGAGGTCAGTTAGGTGGCGCGAGGAGGCGGACCCGGAGGCTTCGACATCAACGCCCTGATGAAACAGGCGCAACAGATGCAGGCCGACATGCTGGAGGCGCAGGAGAAACTGAAAGACGAGGTCGTCGAGGCGAGCGCCGGCGGCGGCATGGTCAAGGTGAAGATGGGCGGCGACCTGACCCTGCGGGAGATCGTCATCGACCCCGAGGCGATCGACCCCGAGGAGGCGGAGATGCTCCAGGAGATGGTCCAGGCGGCCGTCAGCGAGGGGCTGCGCGCCGCCCAGGAGCTGGCCGGCTCGAAGATGGGCGGCATCGCCGGCGACGACCTCGGCGGCCTCGGGGGCATGCTCGGTTGAGCGAGGGCCCGGCACCGCTCGCGCGCCTCGTCGCCGAGCTCTCGCGCCTGCCGGGCATCGGTCGGCGCACGGCTGAGCGCCTCGCCTTCCACCTGCTGCGGGCGCCCGACGAGGAGGCCTTCGCCCTCGGCGACGCGATCCGCGAAGTGAAGGAGAAGGTCGGCCTCTGCGAAGAGTGCTTCAACCTCGCCGAGGGCCCGCTCTGCCGGATCTGCGCCGACCAGAACCGCGATCGGGCGACGATCTGCGTGGTCGAGGAGCCCGCCGATGTGATCCCGATCGAGCGGACCCACGAATACCGCGGCCTCTACCACGTGCTGGGGGGAGCCCTGTCGCCGATCGACGGCGTCGACGCCGAAGACCTGAAGATCGGCGAGCTGCGGCGGCGGGTCGAGCGGGGCGGTATCAACGAGGTGGTGCTGGCGACCAACCCCACCACCACCGGCGAGGCCACCGCGCTCCACATCGCCGACATGCTGCGCGGCCAGGTGACGGTGACGCGGCTGGCCAGCGGGCTGCCGGTCGGGGCCGACCTCGAGCACGCCGACGAGGTCACCCTGGGCAAGGCGCTGGCCGGGCGAAGAAGCCTGGAATAAGCGGCACCGGATATCTGTCCTGGACGACCGTCAATCCGCAAATAGCGGGGTTTTGAAGATCGTGCGTCCGCCGCTTTCGCGAAGGTCCGCCCGTGGCAGACCAGTCGAAAGCCGAGCCGGGCGCAAACGGCGGCTCGCCCGCGGGCCGGATCGCCCTCAAGGTGTCTGAGCTTCACGCCGATCTCCTTAACAGCTTGCACGAGGAGATTGGAACCAATGGAGGCGACTTCGCCGAAGCGGCGCAACGCTTGGCTGCCGATTTCGGATCGGTGACCGCCACCGCGGTTGAAGCTGCTGCCGGGGGGTCCCAGGGGGATATCCGCCGGAGCAACAGCGGGGAGGCTCCGGAGGGCATCCCCCTGGGACCCGTCGACGGTGGCGGGCCGGTCGAGGTTCCGGAGCAGGCGGAAGAACTGCCTAGCCTTTATCGGCCCGGTCATATGCGGCGGCGGTTGGAACAGCTTCTGGAGACGAACCGCAGGTACGGGCATCCGTTCGGACTTGCTGTGTTCGATGCCTCAGGTCCCGGGACGCGACCCGGCGACGTCGCCGGGGGTCAGGAGACGGTGCTCTCGATCGTCGGCGCGGCGCTGCGGGACAGCATCCGCATCGTCGACGAAGCCTTCCGCCTCGAAGAGCAGGCGATCGCCGTCCTCGCCCCGAACATCGGCACGGTCGAAGGGGTGCAGATGTGCGAGCGGCTGCTCGGGCAGCTCGACGAGCTCGAGCGGGCGGGGGGTCTGCGGATCTCCATCTCCGCCGGAGTCGTCGCCTGCCCCGACCACGGTGCGGACGCCGAAGAACTTCTGCACAAAGCTGACGCGGCGATGTGGCGCGCCAAGGCTGTCGGGCAACCCGTAGGCGTCGGCGCCTTGCAAGATCGCTAACAGTTTCTGCGAAATCTGTCGATAACTGGTGTAAACCCGGGAATCGGGTGGGAGAATCGCCACCGGCCGTCGAAAAGACCGCCACCAAGCCGCACCGATTCGCAAAGACGATGCCAGGAATCCGCACCAACGCCGCCGCCGAAGTCCTCGGAGTGAGCCCCAACACCCTGCGTAGTTGGGAGCGCCGCTACGGCTACCCGAAGCCGAAGCGGACCACCGGCAACCACCGCAACTACGAGCTGGTGGAGCTGCAGGCGCTGCGCGACGCGCTGACCGAGACCGGCAACATCTCTTCGGCGATCGAGCTGGCGCGCCAGCGCCAGGCCGCGCCCGCCAGCGACGGCAGCCTCTTCGCCGCCTTCGAGAGCTTCGACGAGGACGCCGCCGACCGCGCGGTCGAGGAGAGCCTCGCCCTGCGCTCGCTGGAGCGCACCGTCGAGGAGCTGCTGCTGCCGGCGATCGACAAGCTCGCCGCCGACCCCGAAGGGGAGGCCGAGCTCGAGTTCGCCTCCCGTTGGGCGACCGGCTGGCTGCACGGCGCCCGTCGCCTCGCCCACGCCGCCTCACGCCCGGCCGGGATCCTGCTGCTCGACTCCAGCCACGGCCAGGGTGCCGAGGAGGTCCACACCCAGGCCCTCGACCTTGCCCTGCGCCGCGCCGGCTTCCGCGTCCTGGTCCTCTCCAACGAGCTCGGCGACGAGCGGCTCGGCCGCGCCCTCGGCGCGCTCGACCCGACCGCGATCGTCCTCTGCGGCCCCGGCGCCGACACCCAGGGCGCCGTCCGCCTCGTCCGCAAGATCCGCGAGCTCGGCTTCGTCGCCCCGCTCTACGGCTTCCGCGCCGACGGCTTGATCGGCGCCGCGGTGCCCGCGGCGGGCAGCGTCCCCAGCGAAGTCACGGGGATGCTCAACTCGGACCTGCGCCGCCGCGCCGCCCAGGCCTTCGCCTAGGCGGCGCGGAGCACAAATCACTTACAGAGAAGCGACTGCCGCCAAACCGGCTTTTTTGACGACCGACGGCAGCGGCGCGAAATCGAGCGCGGCTCCGTATTTCTGGCCGATCGTCAGGCAGTAGTTGGCGAACTGCTGCAGGAACCCCTTCTGCTTCGCGTCATGCGGGATGATCGCGTAGGTGAAGGTCGAGATCGGGTAAGCGATCTTCGCCTTCTTCGGGGGGTTGGTGATGCTGATCGTGTTGCTCGAGCCGAGGCTTTTCACGGTCGAAGCCGCGCTCGAGATGTTCGGGATGTTCGGGAGCTCGTAGTTCCCGGCCATGTTCTGGATCGCGGCGGCGTGGACGCCGGCGGCGATCAGGTAGTAGGCCGAGATGTAGCCGATGGCTCCCGGAGTTTTCGTCACCGTGGCGGTGACGCCCGCGTTGCCTTTGGCGCCGACGCCGGCTTTGAAGCCGACCGTGGTGGCGTACCCGACTTCGCTCTTCCAAGCGGGGCTGATCTTCGACAGGTAATTGGTGAACGCGTAGGTGTCACCGGAGCCGTCGCTGCGGAAGACCGGGGTGATGTTGAGCCCGGGCAGTTTGACGCCTTTGTTGATCTGCTTGATCTTCGGGTCGTTCCACTTGGTGATCTTGCCGAAGTAGATGCCGGCGATGACCTTGCCGGTCAGATTCAGCTTCTTCACGCCTGGGATGTTGAACCCGACTCCCGTGGCCGAGAGGGCCCAGGGGACCTGGACGCAGCCGTTGCAGGCTGCTGCCTGTTCCGGGGTCAGCGGGGCGTCGGAAGCGCCGAAATCGACCGTCCTAGCGGTGATCTGGGCGATGCCGGTGCCGGAGCCGACGGCGGAGTATTTGACGGGGATGCCTTCCTTGATTTCGAAGGTGCTGATCCAGTTCGCCATCAACGGAGCGACCAGCGTCGAGCCGGCGCCGGTGACAGCGGCAGAGGCTGCGGCCGCCGTCACAGAGGCCATGGCTCCTACCGAGGCGAGCGCCGCGATCAGCAGTACGAGCAACCTATTGCGAAGCAATGCGGATTCCTTTCCAGGGTGGTTTTGACGGCGCAAGCCTGTCCGGAAAGGATCAAGAAAGTGTGTCAATCCCGTGAAAGAAAGAAGTAACAATTGGGTTACAAGAAGGTGACTATGACGGCATAGCGTGCCGCGGAATGAGTGCCACTGCGACCGTCACCGCCCGCGGCACCCAGGTCAGCCTCCTGCGCAAGCGCGCCGACCAGTTCGGCGACCGGGCGATGTTCGGGATCTGTCTGCTGGCTGCGCTGATCGCCGGGGGGGCCATCTTCCTCGTCGGCTACCAGATCGTCCACGGCGCTCAGCCGGCGATCTCGAAGTTCGGCCTTGCCTTCGTCTACGAAACCACCTGGCAGCCGAACTTCGGCGAATTCGGCGCCGGGGTTCTGCTGTTCGGGACCGCCGTCACCTCGGCTTTCGCCCTGCTGCTGGGCGGTCCGATCGCGATCGCGATCGGGCTCTTCCTGACGCTGCTGGCCCCGAGGGGGGTGGGGGCGGTGATCGGGCCGCTGGTCGAGCTGTTGGCGGCGATCCCCAGCGTCATCCTCGGCTTCTGGGGGCTGGTGGTGCTGGCGCCGTTCGTGCAGGAACACGTCGAGCCCTTTCTCCACGAAAACTTCGGCTTCATCCCGATCTTCGGCGAACCGCAGACGACCGGCCTCAGCATCTTCACCGCCAGCCTGATCCTGACGATCATGGTGGTCCCGATCATCGCCTCGATCTCACGCGATCTCTTCAGGTCGGTGCCGCCTGAGCTCCAGGACGGCGCTGCCGCCCTCGGTGCGACCCGCTGGGAGGTGGTGCGGGGAATCGTCCTGCCGACCACCTCCTCGGGCGTCATCGCCGCCTGCATCCTCGGCCTCGGCCGCGCCCTCGGCGAGGCGATCGCGGTCTCGCAGGTGATCGGCGCCGGCTCGGAAATCAAGGCGAACCTGTTCTCCCCCGGCAGCACGCTTGCCGGTCAGATCGCCCTGCAGTTCCCGGGGGCGCTGACCGAGCTGCACAAGGCGGCGCTCTTCTACTGCGGCGTGATCCTGCTGGTGATCGGGCTTGTCGCGAATCTGCTCGCCGGCTGGATCGGTCGGCGCTTCAGCTACAGCGGCGCGGTGAACTGGTGAGCGACGGGCTCCTCCCGGATCCCACCGCGCCGCTGACCCCGAGCGGCAACCTGCGGCGGCGGCAGATCGTCAGCCGGGTCGCCGAGGTCGTCGCCACCGGGGCGGCCGTGGTCGCGCTCGCCGCCCTTGTGATCGTGATCTGGACCGTGGTCTCCCGCGGTGCAAGCGCGATCAGCCTCGACTTCATCTTCACCGGCTACCCGACCGGAGTCGGGCCGATGCTGCTGGGCACGGTCGTGATCGCCCTCGTCGCGACGGCGATCGCGATGCCGATCGGGGTCCTGGTCGCGCTCTTCATCACCGAGTACTCGGGAGCGAGGGGGGCGCGGACGATGAAGCTGACCCTCGACCTGCTCAACGGGCTGCCCTCGATCATCCTCGGCCTCTTCGCCTTCGTCTTCATCGTCGCGGCCCAGGAAAAGCAGACCGCGTTTGCCGGGTCGGTGGCGCTCGCGATCATCGAGCTGCCGCTGATCGCCCGCGGCTCCCAGGAGGTGCTGCAGCTGGTTCCGAAGAACCTGCGCGAAGCCTCCGACGCCCTCGGAGTCGCCCGCTGGCGCTCGACGCTGACGGTGGTGCTGCCGAGCGCTCTCGGCGGCATCGTCACCTCGACCATCCTCGCCGTCGCCCGGGCCGCCGGCGAGACGGCGCCGCTGATCCTCACCACCTCTGCTTTCGACCCGAACAGCTTCTCGATCAACCCCTTCGAAGCCCTGCCGAACGTCCCGACCTGGATCTACAAAGTCTCCGAAGAAGGCAACCCCAACGGCTATGCGGAAGCGTGGGGGATGTCTCTCATCCTCGTCTCGATCATCCTCTTCGCCAGCCTTGGCGCCCGGGCGCTGCTGGCGCGAAGCAAACGAAAGTTGAGCTCATGACCCGCAGTCTCGAGTCCCTCTCCGAACAGGTCCCGAACCCCGGGCAGATGCCCGGTGTCCCCTCGCGGGTGCGGGTCCAGCCACCCGTTCCGAGCGCCCCGAGCATTTCCACCCCCCCGAGGGGCCAGACCGAAACCACGGCCGAGATGCAGTCGCTGGTGGCTCCCGAGCTTGTCTTCGACTCGCGCGAGGTCTCGATTTTCTACGGCGCCAAGCAGGCGCTGGCGGGGGTGACCCTCGGCATCCGCCGCGGCCAGATCACCGCCCTGATCGGTCCCTCCGGCTGCGGCAAGACGACCTTCCTGCGCAGCCTCAACCGGATGAACGACTCGGTCGCCAGCTTCCGGATAGAGGGCTCGATCCTCTACCACGGCCACGACATCTACGGCTCCAACGTGGACCGCGTCGAGGTGCGGCGGCGGATCGGCATGGTCTTCCAGAAACCGAACCCGTTCCCGAAGTCGATCTACGACAACGTCGCCTGGGCGCCGCGCAACCTCGGCCTGCGGCGCGGCCTCGACGAGCGGGTCGAGGAGGCGCTGCGCGGCGCCGCCCTCTGGGACGAGGTCAAAGATCGGCTCAAGGACAGCGCCCTCGGCCTCTCCGGCGGTCAGCAGCAGCGGCTCTGCATCGCCCGCGCGATCGCGATCGAGCCCGACGTCCTCCTCCTCGACGAGCCCGCCTCGGCCCTCGACCCGATCGCCACCGGCGCGATCGAGGACCTGATGCACAGCCTCAAAGGGCGCTTCACGATCGTCATCGTCACGCACAACATGCAGCAGGCCGCCCGCGTCGCCGACCGCACGGCGTTCTTCAGCCTCGAGACTTCCGGTGAGAAGCCGGTCGGCTCGCTGATCGAGGTCGATGAGACCGAGAAAATCTTCGCCAGCCCCCGCGACCCCCGGACTCGCGATTACGTGTCAGGACGATTCGGCTAGGGGTCCGGTCGTCCTCCGCGGGAATTGAGTCGCGCCCCTTCGGGGCATGCTCCACGGAGATGCTGCCCTCCTATGGAGGGCAAGAGACAGATTGCATTTCGCCGCTTCGCGAACATTCCCGCGGAGGACGACCGGACCCCACCCAACACGCAGTTAAGGACGGCTTAGGGCCGAGTAGCTCTTTTCAAAAAAGCTGCTGGCCCTAGGTCGTCTATCTGAGTTCTGTGGCTGGGGGAGCCGGTGGGGGTCTCTGGGCACTCAACTTCGAGCCGGGCCTCGGGCCGCTCGGGGCGTCAGCCAAAAGACGCTGCTTGGCCCGGCAAGAAGTGCCCAGAGACCTCCACCGGCTCCCCCCAAAAACCCATCACCGCTTGAGAATCTCGTCCCCCGACACCTGCGCAAGAAGCGGTTTGCCGCACTGCCAGCAGAAGGTGGCGCCGCTGGAGTGGGGGGAGCCGCAGCTGTTGCAGACGCCGGCGGTGCCGGTCTGCTCGGTGCGGAGGATCCGTTCCACCTCGCTCAGTTCGGCGTCGGCGTCCTGGAGGGGGACGCCCCGTTTGACGATCACCTCGACGTCGATGCTGTTGCGGACGATCATCTCGTAGACGAGGCCGCCGAGGTCCCACTGCAGCTCGGCGACGCGGGCGACGAGCTGCTCGCGGCGGCGTTCGAGGTCGACGATGAACTCTTCGCCGTAGGCGGAGTTGAGGGTTGGTGGCCCGCCGTTGCTGGACGGGCCCGGCTGACTGGTCGTCTGCGAAGTGGTGCGCCGGAGGCGGTCGGGCAGTCTCATTCGAAGAAGGTCCCTTCGAATTTGCCGTTCTTGCCGCAGCCGGCGACGCTGGGGTCGCATTCGCCGCCGATTTTCTGTTCGGGTGGGGCGATCTTGACGCCGGCGGCGGGTTCGTAGACTTCTTCGGTCGCCTTGCTGGCGCCGCTCTGGCCCTGTTCGGTCTTCGCCTTCGCCTTCTTTTTGGCCGCGGATTTGGACCCACCGCCGCCACCGGTGCTGCCTTTGCCTTCGTTCGCTTTGGCGGTGGAGGCCGTCGCGCCGCCTTCGCCACCGACGCGGATGATCTGCGGCGCTGGAGCGGCGGCGTTGCTGGAGCCGCCGTCGCCGGAGCGGCCGATCAGGACGCCGACGCCGATCGCCAGCACCAGCGTGGCGACGCCGGCGACGAGCGAGGCGTTGGCCGACATGAACGGGCGCCGGTCGGGGGGAGGGGTGGGCGCTGCCGCGGACTGGGGTTGCGGCCGGCGCTTCGAGGACTCCATGAAGGTGACCGCGTCCATGAAGGGGAGGCGCGGGTCGCCGCGCCGCTGCCCGCAGGCGAGGCAGTAGCGCTGGTCGGGGGCGAGGGAGGCGCCGCAGCTGGGACAGTTGTCGCTGCCACCCGCAAGCGGGTTGTTCAGCTCGGGGGCCGGCGACGTCACGCGGGCATTGTTGGTGCGGCTCGTCCCCGAGGTGTTGAAGATTTGTGAAAGAAGTGTGTTCGCGAGGCGGTAGCAGGATCTTCACAAGTCACCCGTGGGCGCCCCAGAGAATCGGGCGCGCACGTGACTCCCAAGACCTGTTCCGAGTGCGGAGCCGCTCGGGCTCCCGACCAGCGCTACTGCCTCAAATGCGGCGCCAGGCTCGGCTCGTTGCCCGCCGCGATCGCCGCCCAGATCGGCCGCGTCAAGAAGTTCGCCACCGGCCGGATGCCTGTCGTCAAAGCTCCCGCACCAGGGAAAGCCGAGGCCCCTGCTTCGAAAAAGAAGGGATGGCCTTACGAACGGTCCGACTTCATGCCCTCGCCGCGCGCGGCGGCGGCCGCGGTGATCGGGATGCTGGCGCTGGGGGTCGCTCTCGGATCGGCGACCAACGAGATCGCCCAGAGCGCCGGACTGACCTCGATCCTGCTCGAAGAATCGGCGCCGCCCGAAGAAGAACCGGTGGCGGACGCCACCCCCGAACCGGAAGTCGAAGCGGCGGCCGAAGAATCGGCGCCGGTCGCGGCGACGCCGTCGGTGATCCCGGAAGAAGTCCCGCTGGTCGAAGAACCGCTCCCCGAAGCCGAACCGGAAGCGCCGCCGATCAAAGAAGAACTGCCGACGGGGCTGCCGGAAGTGAAACACGTCTTCCTGATCATGCTCGGCGAAGGCGGCTACGAAGAAACCTTCGGCGAAGCCTCGACCTCCGAATACCTGAGCAAGGAACTGCCGGCGCAGGGCGAGCTCCTGCCCAACTACTTCGCGGTGACTAAAGGTGTGCTGGCTAACCAGATCGCGCTGCTCAGCGGCCAGGGCCCGACGCCCGAAACCCAGGCCGGCTGCCCCAACTACACCGACGTCGCTCCCGGCGCCGAATCCGAAGAAGGCCAGGTCGAAGGCAACGGTTGCATCTATCCCGCCACGACCAAAACGCTTCCCGGGCAGATGGCCGAAAAAGAACTGACGTGGCGCGCCTACGTCGACGAGGAAAGCTCCGCCGAAGGCGAACGGCCGCCCGGCTGCTACGTCAACCCGCGCAATCCCTTCGCCTACTTCCACTCGGTCACCGACAAAGAAGAATGCGGCGAAGTCGACGCCGGGTTGGCGCAGCTCGCAAAAGACCTGACCCTGAAACCGGAAAAGTTCCCCGCCCTCGCCTACATCTCGCCTGATCCGGCCCTCGCCGAAGAAACGCTGAAGACGGTGATCCCGAACATCGAGGAATCGTTCGCCTACAAAGACGGCGGCCTGATCGTGATCACCTCGGTGCAGGCGCGGCAGGAAGGCGAAAGCCCCGACACCAGCGCCTGCTGCATCACCCCCGACTATCCGAATCTGGAAGAACCCGAAAGCGAAGAACCGGTCACCGGGCCGGTGCGGAAAACCGGTGGCGGCGGGCAGGTCGGCGCGCTCCTGATCTCACCGTTCATCGAAGCCGGGACGAGCAGCGAAACGTACTTCAACCACTACTCGCTGCTGGTCAGCCTCGAGGAACTGTTCGGGCTCGAACGGATCGGCTACGCCGCCGAACCGGCGCTGGCCGGCTTCGACGAAACGATCTTCAACGCCGGCAGCTGAGCCCGCGTCTCAGTCGAGCAGGATCAGCGTCGCGGTCAGCAGTCCCAGGGCGATGCCGGTGAAACTGAGCGTGCGCAGCGGCCAGGTCGGCGCCTCGTGGAAACTGCCCTGGCGCAGCGCCTTTTCCATCGCCTCGCGGTTCGCGGACCCGTAGGCGATGGCGAAGATCCCCCAGAGGGCGAAGCCCACCCCGGCGATGACGTAGGGCCACCGCGTCGCGGTCCCGTTCAGCTCCGGCACCACCCGCCCGACCCCGAGCGCGACCGCCAGCGCGGTGAGCCCCGTCCGCCACCAGGCCAGCTGGGTGCGCTCGCCCGCCAGGTAGGTGCGGCGGGTGGCGTCGACGAGCGCCGCCGGGTCGGGATCAGGTTTGACCGGCTGGTCGGGCATCCGGCTCTGGTTCTATCAGCCCGCCCTCGCTGATTCCCCAGCGTTCGTGCAGGCGGCGCAGCGGGCGGGGAGCCCACCAGTTCCACTTGCCGAGCAGCTCCATCAGCGCGGGCACCAGCAGGGCCCGGATGATGCTGGCGTCGATCAGCACCGCCAGGGCCGTGCCGACTCCGTTCTCCTTGATGAAGATGATCTGCGAGGTGGCAAACGCGCCCATCGCGACCGCGAAGAGCAGCGCCGCCGCGGTGACGATCCGCCCCGTCCGCTCCAGCCCGATCGCCACCGACTCCGAATCTGAGGCACCGTTGTCGCGCGCCTCCTTGATCCGCGAGAGCAGGAAGACCGCGTAGTCGGTGGAGAGGCCGAAGGCGACGGCGAAGAGCAGGATCGGCATCGTCTGCTCGATCGCCCCGGGGCTGCTGTAGTCGAGGAAGCCTTCGAGCCGACCGTCCTGGAAGATCAACACCAACAGGCCGAAGACGGCGCTGAGGTTGAGGAAGTTCATCAGCAGCGACTTGATCGGAAGCACCACCGAGCCGGTCATCAGGAAGAGGATGACCAGGGTCGCGACGATGACGATCGCCAGCGCGTAGGGCAGGTGCCGGTCGAGGCTCCCCTGGAAGTCGACGAAGTCGGCGGTGGCGCCGCTGACCAGCGCCGTCGACCCGGCCGGCTGGGGGAGGTCGCGGATCGCCCGCACCGTGTCCTTGCTCGCTTCCGAGGCGAAGGGGTGGGCGGAGACGACCTGCACCGCGGTGACGCCGGAGGCGAGCCGCTGCGGCGGCAGCACTTCGGCGACGCCGTCGACCCGGCGCACCTCGGCCGCGAACCGCGCTCCCGCCTTCGGTCCGCCGCCTTCGAGGTCGATCCAGATCGGGGTCTCGTGGTAGGGCGGGAATTCTTCGCTGACGACGTCGTAGGCCTGCCGCGCGCTCGCCGAGGTCGGCAGCACGGTCGGGTCGACGGTGTTGAACTTGATCCCGAAGAAGGGGAGGCCGAGCAGGATCAGGAACGCGGCGCTCAGCGTCGCCACCGGGACCGGCCGTCGCATCACGAAGCGCGAGAGCCGGTACCAGAAGCCCGCCTCCGCCGGCCGGGCATCCGCCTCTGCCCGGCGCTGCAGGAATTTCGGCGCCCCCGCGTTCACCCGCGTCCCCAGCAGGGTCAGCACCGCCGGCAGCACCGTCAGCGAGATCGTCGCCGCGAAAAGCGCCACCAGGGCGCCGCCGAGGCCCATCGAGTAGAGGAAGCGCTGCGGGAAGACCAGCAGCGAGGCGAGCGCCGCCGCCACCGTCAGCGAGGAGAAGAAGACGGTCCGCCCCGAGGTCGCGAGCACGCGGCGCATCGCCGCCAGGCCCGGCCCGTCCTTGGCGATCTCCTCCCGATAGCGGGAGACGATGAAGAGGCTGTAGTCGATCGCCAGCCCCAGCCCGAGCGCGGTCGTCAGGTTGAGGGCGAAGATCGAGATCGAGGCGAATTCGCTGGCGACGCGGAGGATCAGGAAGGTGCCGACGATCGCCAGGCCGCCGATCATCAGCGGCAGCACGGCGGCGACGAGGCTGCGGAAGAAGAGCAGCGAGAGCAGGAAGAGCAGCGGGAAGGCGAGCATCTCGGCCTTGCGCAGGTCTTCCTCGACCTGCTTGTTGACCTGCTCCTGGGCGACCGCCGGGCCGCCGACCAGCACCCCCTTGTCCGCCGAGAGCTGGTCGGCGATGTTCGCGCCCGTGTCCTGGGCGGCCTTGTCCTCGGTCGTTTTCAGGGCGACGCTGAAGTAGGTCGAGTCGCCGTCGCGGGAGACGAAGGCGGGGGAGCGGGTGTCGTAGTAGCCGCTGACCGAGGCGACGTCGGAGCGTTCGCGCACTTCGTTCTCCAGCCCCTCGACCCGGCGGCGGGTGGCGGGGGAGGCGACCGGCGCGTTCTGCACCACGGCGATCACCGCGGGCACCCGCAGCCCGGCTTCCTCGAGCCGGTCCATCGCCTTCACCGTCTCGGTCGCCGGGTCTTCGGCGCCGTAGGGGTCGAGGCGGCTCGCCACGCCGCCGCCGACCGCGCCGGCGAGCAGGAAGAACCCGATCGCGAAGAGGCCGATCCGGCGGGCGTTGCCGTCGGCGAAACGGGCCAGGGAGTCGAACATCAGGAGCTCCTTTCCTCGGGCGGTGCGGCGAGGATTTCCTCCTCCATCCGCTCGCACCAGTCGGCGAACCATTGGGTGAAGTCGATCCCTCCCCGCAGCACGATCATCGGATAGGGGTCCTCGATCTCGCCTTTCAGCGCCTCGATCGAGCGCAGTTGGGCATTGATCTCAAGCCGTTGGGCGCGCATCGCCCGCACGATCGCCACCGCCTCGCCGCGCGGCAGGGCGTTGGCGAAGAACAGTTTCAGCAGCCCTTCGTCGCGCATCTCGAAGGCCTGCGGCGGCTGGCGCAGCCACGCCCGCAGCTCCTCCTCGCCGTCGGCGGTGATCTCGTAGACGGTGCGCCGCCGCCCCCCGGTGGGGGAGTCGGAGCCGACGATCAGCCCGATCTCGGCGAGCCGTTTCAGCTCGGGGTAGATCTGGCCGTAGCTGGCGGCCCAGAAGAAGCGGGTCGAGTTGTCGACCAGGGCTTTGATCTCGTAGCCGGAGCGGGGTTCGTTGCGGACGAACCCGAGGATCACGTAGGCGGTCGGACTCAGCTGCTCCATGTATCGGGAATATATATCATATCGATATATCTGCAAGCGCGATTGACTACGTCTCGTGAGATTCGCAGACAAAAAATAGTCAGACAAGAGACTTCAAAAATCGTTAGAGTCGTCGTGCTTCGTCTAGCAACGAAGCGGTGGCCCCCGTAGCTCAGCGTGGACAGAGCATCCATCTCGCAGTGGAAGGTCCCGGGTTCGAGTCCCGGCGGGGGCGCTGGGAGCTTCCATGAGGCGGCAATGTGCGGTGATATCCTTTGTCTACTGCGAGGTGGATGTCCCGGTGCTGGGCTGGCCCTCTGTCTTGAGGGAAAGACCCGACCAAGACATTCGTTCGCGACAGGCCCGCCTTGGCGGGCCTGTCGTTTTGTGGGCCTCTAGCCGGCCATCGCGTATGTTCAACGTCCGTGATCCAGGGGAAGCAAGCCGAGAGAGGAGCTGCAGATGTCGCTTGACCAGAGCAAGGTCGGCCGGGTGGTGGCTGAACAGATGGAGGCGATCGAGAACGACTACGGCGAGGACTGCGAGATCGGCGACGTCTGCACGATCGTCGAGGTCGTCGGGCCGCACGGCTCGCACGTGCGCGTGCGCAGCAGCGACATGCGCCCGCACAGCGGTCTCGGCCTGATCCGGATGGCCGAACAGGCGATGCTCGGCAACCTCGGCGGGGCCGCCGAGTAGGAGCCTGCTGCCGACTATCCTCAGAACTCGATGAGCGGGGACGGATCAGACATCGTCGTGATGAAGTTCGGCGGCACCTCGGTCGCCGGCGCGGAGCAGATCAAGCGCGCCGCCGGCCGCATCGTCGCCGCGCGCGAGGCCGGGAACCGGGTCGTCGCCGTCCTCTCCGCCCGCGGCAAGACGACCGACGAACTGGTCGAGCAGGCGCACGAGATCTCCGCGCGCCCGGTCGCCCGCGAGATGGACATGCTGCTCTCGACCGGGGAGCGGATCTCCTGCGCGCTCTGCGCGATGGCGATCCACGACATGGGCCACGAGGCGATCTCGCTGACCGGCTCGCAGGCGGGGATCGTCACCGACTCCTCCCACACCAAGGCGCGGATCATCGACGTCCGCGCCGAC
>Ga0157372_10000400_pt1 | contig 47864 bp, 41 predicted proteins | sample C55metaG_FD_115307 | JGI IMG/M metagenome (GOLD analysis project Ga0157372, IMG submission 115307) | Corn rhizosphere microbial communities from Kellogg Biological Station, Michigan, USA - C5-5 metaG | ecosystem: Host-associated > Plants > Roots > Rhizosphere > Soil | place: USA: Michigan...
ATAACGAACTATTGGTTGACGGCAAACTTTACCCCATGCAGCGGCACGGCTTTGCGCGCCCAACTGAATTCAGACTAGCTGAGAGCAAAAGGGATTGCGCCATGTTCTCATTAGCCTACTCTCCTGATACCCTTACTGCTTATCCTTTTAAATTTAATTTTCAGGTTAAATACGACCTGATCGATAATTCATTGCGGATCACTTATAAGGTTATCAATCTCGATAATAAAAATATCTACTTTTCGGTTGGCGGCCATCCTGCCTTCAATGTGCCCTTCAGAGACGGTGAGCGTTATGAGGACTATTACCTCGAGTTTGAAGTTGCCGAAAAATTGGAAACACATCTGCTATCAGCTGCCGGACATTTTACAGGCCAGACCGAGCTTGTGGCCATGAAAGGAACCAAACTCCATTTGACGCGCGAGCTTTTTGCCAAGGATGCACTGGTATTTAAAGACTTACAGAGCAGGCTCATCACCATCAAAAGTGACAGGCACAACCTTTCGCTCGGGGTTGAGTTTCCGCATTTTAACTACCTGGGTCTTTGGGCCAAACCTGGGGCCGACTTTGTTTGCATTGAGCCCTGGCTGGGCTGTGCGGACACCGAAGGCCAGCCAAAAGATATTAAAGAAAAAGAAGGCATTATCAAATTAGAGCAGGGACACGTGTTTGAGGCGCCGTATTTCATCACGATATAAATAAAAAGCAACTTCGCTACCCAACTGTATGAAAGCAGACCCCTTAAAACGTTTTTCAAACCGGGTAGACAATTATGTAAAGTACCGGCCCAGCTACCCGCCGGCTGTAGTGGAGTACCTCACCAAAAAATGTTCGCTGAACGAAGATTCGGCTGTTGCTGATATAGGCTCTGGCACGGGTATTTTTAGCAAGCTTTTGCTGGAACACCGTTTTAACGTTTACGGTGTTGAGCCCAATGATGCCATGCGCAAACGGGCAGAACATGATCTTAAACAGTATAAAAAATTTGCTTCTATAAATGGCACAGCCGAAGACACCACGCTACCAGCCGATAGTATTGACCTGATTGTTTGTGCGCAGGCTTTTCACTGGTTCTGTAATGCAGAAACCAGAAAGGAATTTAGGCGGATATTAAAACCGCAAAACTGTGCGGCCCTGCTGTGGAACAACAGGCAAACCGATGCCGATGCCTTCGCCACAGCCTATGAGTTACTACTCAAAGAAAAATCTCCCGACTATTCCGAAGTGAACCATAAGAATCTTACGGAAACGGATTTTGTGGGCTTCTTTAAGGATGGCAAATACGAAACGGCAAAATACCCCAACGTTCAGGTATTTGACTTTGACGCACTGCGCGGCCGCGCATTTTCTTCGTCCTACGTGCCACCGGAAGATACTGACGAAGGACAACTTTTCTTGTCGGCGCTACATGATATTTTTGATCAATACCAGGTAAAAGGGAAAGTGAAGTTCACCTATCAAACTGAGGTGTATTTGGGCGAAGTGTAAAGGCCTCGTTCATGTCACATTCTCCGCTCATCCATTTTACCGCAGTCGCTCGGGTCTCCCGAGTGACGACTATCCCCAGGCCTCCGGCCTAAATAATTTCATCATATAGGGCGGCCAGAGGCCGAGGAATAGCGGTCACTCGCGCCGACGCGAGCGACTGCATGAGTAATGAATATCTTCTGGCCTAAAATAATTTCATCACCTAAGACGGCCGGAGGCCGCGGAATAGCGGTCACTCGCGCGGACGCGAGCGACTGCATGAGATGACACAAAAAATATATTAAATCCTTAAAACAGCCCTAACTGCCCGTCATCATCTATTTCGATATCATCGGGATTAGTGATCTCAAAGTCGATGTTTTTTGCAGCCTTTTCGGGTTCAACGTCAGGGGCTGGTTTTTCAACCACTATTTCATCCGGCTCGGTATCCTCTACGGAGTCTGGGGCCGGATCTGGTACGTCCTCCGGATCATCGTGCTCAGCAATCAGTTCAATGGTTTGAACAACATGGGCCGACAGGCGGTTACCCATTGCCTTCATCCCTTTCACATCAATGAGGTCGGTGAGGTTAAGCTCAACCAGTTCCGGCAGCTGCGTTTTACCCTTCAGTTGTTCTACCTTTACCACCGGCTGTGCTGCCCCTGATATAAGCACGAGCTTGGAGCCGGGCTCTTCCGATATAATGCTGGTAACTTTACCTACTGCAAGATTTTCAAAGGTGAACCGCTTAACCAGGTAGTTTTTCGATTTGCCATCATAGTGCACCACCGCGTAAACTTTCTCCTGATCATATTTTTCGATCAGGATCATTTTATCGTCAAAGTGGTTATTGAGGTCGAACGTGGTTAGCTCGTAGGTACCGTTACTCATAACGGTTAGTATCTTATCATCGCCATCAAACTCGCCAAGGTAATTGCCGCGACCATCCGCATTCAGCCTTTTCAGCACATCATCAAACCAAATTTTACGGCCGGCCAGGGTTGATACCCCTTTGCTCTTGAGCACTATCTTTTTAACCGGATACTTGGTCACAATGTTACCCATCGAGTTACGACCCTTTATGGCTATCTCGGCAAAGTTTTCATCAAATTGCAGTTTCTTGAGTTTAGAATGCGGCTTAAGCTGGATGTTCACTACCTCGGCCTCGCCATTAGGGTTAGCGCTAAAGTAGAGCGTTTTACTGCCTTTGGAGCCTTTGGTAAGATCGTATTCTTTATCGCGTGTAGTACCTACCACAGAGAAACGTTTAATATAGGAAATGCCACTTTGCCCATCTTTATAGATCATGTTGTAAACGGTGCGCTCATCATTTTTCTTGAACACGCCCACGTGAATGATCTCCTTACCCACAAATACCTTATCCTGCACCTTGGTTACAATAAAACGACCGTCTGCGCGGAACACAATAATTTCGTCAATATCAGAACATTCGCAAACAAACTCGTCCTTTCGCAAGCCGCTACCGATAAAGCCATCTTCGCGGTTCACGTATAATTTCACGTTGGCCAAGGCTACCTGCGCCGCCTCAACCTTATCAAAAGTGCGCAATTCGGTTTTTCGTTCCCGACCCTTGCCATACTTATCTCTCAGCTTTTCGTACCAGGCAATGGTGTAATCAACAAGGTGTTTAAGGTTATGGTTAACTACCTTAATTTCATCTTCCAGCGCCTTCATCTGCTCATCGGCCTTTTTCACATCAAAACGGGTGATGCTGCTCATTGGCTTATCGATTAGCTTCTTATAATCTTCCGGCTGAATCTCACGATAAAACTGGCTGAAGAAGGGCTCAAACAAACGGTTCAACACCTCCAATACAGTGTCAAAGTTGCCCGAGTTTTCATAGTCGGGATGCTTATACATCCCCTCCTGGATAAATATTTTTAGCAATGAGCTGAAGAAGATCTTCTCCTTTAACTCATTGAGTCTGATTTCGAGTTCCTGACGTAAAAGCTCCCTTGTATAATTTGCATTTTCAATGAGCACGTCATTTACGCTCATAAAAAACGGCTTATCTTCCTTAATTACGCAGGTATTGGGCGATATGGATACTTCGCAATCCGTAAAGGCATACAAGGCATCGATAGTAACGTCTGGCGATATACCGGATGCGAGATGGACAATGATCTCTACATTTTTGGCCGTATTATCCTCAATCTTCCGGATTTTGATTTTGCCCTTATCATTTGCACTGATGATGCTATCGATTAAACCGCCGGTAGTAGTGCTGTACGGAATCTCGGTGATAGCCAGCGTCTTTTTATAGCGCTCAACAATTTTAGCGCGCACGCGCACCTTTCCGCCGCGCTGTCCCTCGTTGTAGGCGGAGCAATCGGCCAACCCGCCTGTAGGAAAATCGGGCACCAGGTTAGGCCGGTTACCGCGAAGTACTTCGATGGCAGCGTCGATGAGCTCGATGAAGTTATGCGGTAAAATTTTAGTAGCCAAACCTACGGCAATACCGTCTGCACCCTGAGCCAGCAGCAACGGGAATTTTACGGGGAGAGTAATAGGCTCGCGGTTACGTCCATCGTAACTCGCCTGCCAGTCGGTAGTGTCTGGATTAAAAACAACGTCGTTGGCAAACTTTGACAAACGGGCTTCGATATAACGCGGAGCCGCAGCGGAGTCGCCGGTGATGGGGTCGCCCCAGTTACCCTGTGTATCAATGAGCAGGTTCTTCTGCCCTATCTGCACCATGGCATCGCCGATAGAAGCATCACCGTGCGGGTGATACTTCATGGTATTACCGATTACGTTGGCAGCCTTGTTAAAGCGGCCGTCGTCCATCTCTTTAAGGGAGTGGAGGATACGCCGCTGAACCGGCTTCAACACATCGTTAATATGCGGAACAGCACGATCTAGAATTACATAAGACGCATAATCCAGAAACCAGTTCTCATACAAACCGGCAAGGGAAATTACGTTATGAAGCGTTTCGTTATTATTGTTATTAGTATTGTCGTTAGTAATATCTGACATAAGTTCTATTAACCACAGAGTTCACAAAGAAGGCTCAGAGAGCACTAAGTATTTATTACGCGACGAACTCCCTCTTTAAGCTTTAATACATTAAAGTTAATAAGCAGTCCTAATTTGCGATTTGAAATTTTAAGATAGGTAAGTAGCTGAGCTAAATGAATATCGTTTAACGCTTCTACTGATTTTATCTCAATTATTAATTTGTTCTCGACCAGCAAATCTAAGCGATATCCACATTCTAATTTAATTTCTTGATAAATTAAAGGCAGGGGGTTTTCCTTCTCAACATATAGTCCGGCTTTAACAAGCTCATAATAAAGACATTCTTTGTAAGCCGACTCCAATAAGCCGGGGCCTAAACATTTATGAAGCGAAATTGCAGCACCAATCATTGTACTTGACAATTTATTTTCGATTTCCATTCGTAAGTATCTGCAAATAACTCAAGGCCCAATTTACTAATTTTTTTAGTCTTATAAAACTTTAATCTCTGTGTACTTTGTGCCTTCTTTGTAACGCTGTGGTTTATTAATGTCAGAGCCTATTTTTCTTCAACTCACGCATCATTTCGTTATACCGCTGCTTTCTGCACATCGCGCCTACCGTATTGGCTATGCGGGTAACACGGGTAGCATCGGTTTTAGCGCTGTCTATCCATTTGATAAAATAGTCGCGATGTGATTTGGGTAGCTTATCGAAAAATTTCATTGCCTCCGGCTCATCATCAAGACACTGCTGCAAATCTGCCGGCATTTTGATCTCAAAATCGTTATCAACTTCGATACTTACGCTCAGCATAGCTCCCTTATTTTTATGAATGCCTTTTCTGATAGCCGCATTAAGGGCCATGATAAAGTTACCTTCGCCCATTGGCATTAGTGCGATACCACGAATAGGAAAATTATCAAGGAAACCCTTTACCCTGAACGACTTTTTATTGCCAGGCTTCAGTTGATGTGCAATATCAGCCGGAATCTCAATATAGGACCAACCCGTCTTTTCTCCCTGCTCGGCAAACTGAAGTATAATCGTATTAAACCGTACCATCTAATGCTAATGTGAAAACGAAGTTACAATAAGGGCTTAAAAATGTGCAAATGTTAGGACTTTGTTAAATCTCAAAATTTAACAAGAAATGCTGTAACGCGAGCGTAAGTGGCGGCGTCTTATAGTCGTAATTAAATTTAATAACCTAAATACAATTATTATGAAAACTCTAAGATCAATTTTACTGGGTCTATCATTACTTACCATAGTTACGGCAGCTAAAGCCAGCAAACCAGAAGCAGCATTCTTTACAACCAATCACGCTATCAACACCTACATTGACGCCATAACGCGCGGCAGGCTCGATGGATTTAATGACGTACTTGAGCCCACCGCAAAATTCAGCATGCTACGCGGCAAACAGGTTTTAAGCTTCTCAAAAGAAGAAATGCTCAACTTCCTGGGTCAAAACAAAAACGTTGAACAGGTTTGTACTACCAGCACCTCAATTGTAGAAAGCAATGCAGATATTACCGTAGTAAAGGTAGATATGCATTACGACAATTTTATAAGAAGCAACTATGTAACTATTGCCAATACCGGCAATGGCTGGAAAATCACCAACGTATACAGTGTATTTAAATAATAGTGGTTTATTGTTTAATTTTTTGAGAGGATGGCCGCGCGATGCGGCCGTCCTGTTTTATAAGTAAGGCGTTAATGCCTGCTGCCATCTATCATACCCCTCGCTATTAAGGTGTATATAATCCGGCCTGAATAAAGCCGAATCGGGCTGACTAGTATTTTCCTTAAAAATAGGCGTACTTACATCAATAAAATAAGTGCGCGGCTTATCGGCCAGAAAAGTTTTAATCTCATCGTTGGCCTTCTCCATCTCCGGCCAGAACCGGAACCGTGCCGGACCGGGTTTGATCGACATAAAATAAATCTTGGCATGAGGCAGCTTTTCCCTGATCATTTGATAAAGCTGTTTAAAATCCGCAGTTACCGTTTCGGCAGAATGACCATCATTAATATCATTCTCGCCCGCATAAATGAAGATCTTAGCCGGCTTATAGGGATATATCAAATAAGGTACATAATATCTTACCCATTGTTGCAGCTCCGAACCACCAACGCCGCGTCTAATGATAGGTTTATCCGGAAAACGTTGCTGCAGATCTGTCCACATACGGATGGAGGAACTACCAATAAATAAAATACCGCCCGGCGCAGGCGCATTTATGCTATCCTGCTTTTTGAACTCTTTGATCTCATTTTCAAAAGGAAACTTTTCCTGCGCCAGCGAAAATTTCGCAGCAAACAGCAGCAGGAGCAGAAATAGATGTTTAATCTTCATAGGATTAATGGTGATGATTAATGTTCGGCCAATCTTTCCTCAAAAAACAAAAAAGGCAAAAAGTTATCTACTCCCTGCGTTATCCACACCGGACCATCGATGCAATAAAGGATTATCCTGATCTTTTTATCCTGCTTTTTTTCATACTCCGCCAGTACCTGCAAGCAGGAGCCGCACGGTGTTATAGGTTTACTAATGGCAAAATCGGCAGTATGAGCAGTTATCGCGATGGCTTCAATGGGATCGTTATTGTAATTGGCGCCCCAGTAAAAGAGCGCGACACGCTCGGCACATAAGCCAGAGGGATAAGCTACATTTTCCTGATTACTGCCATAAAGAATGGTCCCGCTTTCCAGCCGTAATGCCGCTCCTACCCTAAACTTTGAATAAGGTGAATGTGAGCCCTCCATTGCTTTAACAGCTTCCTGGCATAACAGACGATCTGCTTTGTTCAGTTCTTTCAAGGAATTATATTCCTCAAAAGCTATTTTTATCTCGTGTGTTATCAATTTTTAACCTGTTAAAAATTCCCTATCAAAAAGTTCACCCCGAAAAGGGCAAATAAGATAGTTATTTTTAACCGTTTAAAATAATATAGAAGTTCCATTTCTATAAGTCGAAACGATGAACTTGATCACGCCCCAGTTCAATTAATTCCGCATATTGCCCCGTAGCTAATATATTACTGATAACCTCTTCAGCAATTTGCTTAGCTTTTTGACTTACCTCTTCATTGAATGCCATCTGTATTCCCGGAGGTTCCCATGAGTAATAGAAACTGTCTGGTCCTACTTCATAATAATACCAACCATTACGAATAACTTTATCCCAGGAGTACGAGTTGGGAGTCATTATTTCATCATACTTGCTTTCGGGAATTTCTACGTCTCCTCTAATTAAAAATTCAAAATCTTTACCGGTCCAGTTAGATTTATCTGATTCGCTCATTTTAAATGCCATTTACTATAGTTATCGACCAACTCTCCTAAATCAATCTTTAAACTTCCAAAATTTCGATACTTCACCATCCTTCGAAGTCATCAACATTGTATCTGCCTTAAAACTTATTTTACTCTGATATATATAATCCTGCATATAAATTTTTATAGTATTATAATCTAAAGTGTATTTATAAGTTTGGAGGTTGTCAACATATAAAATTGAATCGGTTTGAATATCAAAGCTGGCATTGTTAGTGCTGCCGTCTGTCCATGTTCCCCTTATTTTGGTCCTTAAATCATCATTAGCCTGCGTTACTTCGACCCTTCTCCCGGTTAAGGTTTTTTTGCTTATCCGGGTTATTGGCTGATCTTTTCTGACTGGATTGGTATTGCACGACATACAAACGCAAGCGGCGATGACAAGGTATTTTTTCATATTATTTTACTACTCGTAAATATAACTTTTAATACCGTTATGCTGGTTTGGTCACCAATCTACAAAAAACAAAAGGAGACTGCTTTTATCAAACAGCCTCCTTTCAAAATAATTTTATTCTTTTTTACACTGCTATCGGCAGCTCATCACCCTCAGCTTCTGCCACGAGTGGATTTACCGTTTCGTCATCTTTTTCAACGCGCAGGTTCTGTACAATGTGTTGCTGACGTGTTGGGGTGTTCTTGCCCATAAAATACTCCAGCAAGCCCTTGATATTGGCATCGCGGAGAATCACCGGATCAAGGCGCATGTCTTTACCAATGAAGAGACCGAATTCTTCGGGCGATATCTCACCTAATCCTTTAAATCGGGTGATCTCTGGTTTGTTACCTAATTTGGCGATGGCGTTGCGGCGCTCTTCGTCGCTATAGCAGTAAATGGTTTCTTTTTTATTGCGTACGCGGAACAACGGCGTTTGCAAGATAGAAACATGTCCCGCCTTAACCAGGTCTGGGAAAAACTGCAGGAAGAATGTCATGAGCAGCAGGCGAATGTGCATACCGTCAACATCGGCATCGGTAGCGATAACGATGTTGTTGTAGCGAAGGCCGTCCAGGCCGTCTTCAATATTCAAAGCGTGTTGCAGCAGGTTAAATTCCTCGTTCTCATACACCACTTTCTTGGTAAGGCCGAAGCAATTGAGCGGCTTACCCTTTAAACTGAAGACAGCCTGCGTCATTACATCACGTGATTTTGTGATGGAACCGCTGGCCGAGTCACCTTCGGTGATAAATAAGGTAGTATCCTGACGGCGCTCGTGCTGCTCGTCAAAGTGCACTTTACAGTCGCGGAGTTTACGGTTGTGCAACGAAGCTTTTTTAGCCCGTTCGTTAGCCAACTTCTTAATTCCGGCAATATCCTTGCGTTCACGCTCAGATTGCAAAATTCGCTTTAGCAAGGCATCGGCAGTTGCGGGATTCTTATGGAGGTAATTATCCAGTTCGGTCTTTACAAAATCATTGATAAAACCACGAACGGTGGGACCCTCAGGACCAATGTTTTGTGAGCCCAGTTTAGTTTTAGTTTGCGATTCAAAAACCGGCTCCTGAACCTTTATGGCAATGGCACCAACAACTGATGCACGAACATCAGAAGCATCAAACTCTTTTTTATAAAACTCACGGATAGTCCTTACTACCGCTTCCCGGAAAGCCGCCTGGTGCGTACCCCCTTGTGTAGTATGCTGACCATTTACAAATGAATAGTACTCCTCGCCGTACTGTTGGCCGTGCGTAAGCGCTATTTCAATATCCGGTCCTTTGAGGTGAATGATAGGGTAACGCAAAGTCTCGGCATCAGTATGCTTGGTCAAGAGATCAAACAAGCCACGCTCGGAGAAATACTTCTGGTTATTAAAGTTGATAGTGAGGCCGGAATTCAGGTAAACATAGTTCCAGATCATGTTCTCCACAAACTCCGGGATAAAGCGGTAGTTACGGAAGATAGAATCATCCGGAAGAAAGTTGATGGCTGTACCGTTACGCTGGGTGGTATCCTTCTCAGGCTCGTCGCGGATAAGCTCACCCTTATTAAACTCGGCAATTTTGGTACGGCCATCACGATAAGACTGCACCGTAAACGATGTTGACAGCGCATTTACCGCCTTGGTACCCACCCCGTTCAAACCTACAGATTTCTGGAAAGCCTTGCTATCGTATTTACCGCCGGTATTGATCTTAGAAACGCAATCGATCACCTTTCCCAGTGGAATACCACGGCCATAGTCGCGAACAGAAACCTTATGATCGCTCATGCTGATCTCGATGGTCTTGCCGGCTCCCATCAAAAACTCATCAATAGAGTTATCCATGATCTCTTTGAGCAGTACATAAATGCCATCGTCATAAGCAGAGCCGTCGCCCAGCTTACCAATATACATACCGGGGCGAAGGCGGATATGTTCCTTCCAGTCGAGGGAACGTATACTGTCTTCGCTATAGTTTACATCATTTTCTGCCATTAAAAATTTCTTTAAAATGTTCTTTTTGTGAAGATACAGACAAAAGACAAAGAACTACCTTTTGCCTGCCCAGATCAAATATAAGCGTTCTGCTACTTAAATCTGATACAATTGCGCGCTTTGTTGATATTTTGAAAGAAATCGGCCCCTCTGTCGTTAGTCAAACAAACGGCTATAATAGTACCGGTATGATTTTTTTGAAGAGTTATTAACAGCGCATAACGGTAGTGCCGCGTATAAGGCGAGTCATTTAACGCAATAAAATAACTTTTGCCCCAGTCGGCATTGTAATCCATCAAAGTACTTTCGGGCAGGTTGCGGGCAAAGTAGTTATCATCAGCGGAAAAGGCAGCGGCCTGGTTTTTTCCCCAGTTCACATAAACAGAATCAGGATTGGTAGAAGTGCGATAACCGGCTATCTGGCTTGCTTTGAACGGCCTGATATCAAACCATATTTCAAATTCATCACCTGGTATGGTTATACCGTAAACAAAAGACGTCTCGTCAGAATTTAATGGTTTAATTTCTTTAAAGCCGTCGGGCATCGTGAAGACTACCCCGGCTCTATTTGCAAGCTCGTTAAATTCTCCGAATTCGTGGCCAATGCGATTTTTTCTTTGAGCGGATACAGAAACCACAAAGAACAAACAGCCCGCCACTATAATGAACAGTTTGTAAAGTAGTCCCTTAAGTTGTTCCATCAGTGTCAAGATCAGGAGATTAAATCACCTTTTTTGAATAAGATCAGTTGCCTCAAATATAAATATTCAATTAAAAAAAGAGTATTTATATCTCAACAAAAGATCGCCTATACGTATGTAGAACCATAAATGTTTTGATCTCTTTACAACTATCAGAAATGCCTTATAACCGGGACCAAAATAACCAACAGTTTGCGGGCGTAATGCTAACTTTTTGATGAGATATGACTTACGCTGATGATTTAGTATATCTTTATACTGCCTCACAAATTGATCTTACACAACTTTTAGCAGGGCAGCGGGTATAAAAGAACATTATTCCATTAACTTTGAAAGGCTGGGTGGCGGAGATTTTATGTCAGAACTTAAACGTTTGTTAGCAGCTTATGATAAGCAAAAAGCCGTGAACGGCGCTTGTGCGCTGGCGACGGTTGTGCGGGTGGAAGGCTCGTCGTACCGGCGGCCGGGAGCACGTATGCTGGCGAATGACAATGGCCAACTGACCGGCACCATCAGTGGCGGCTGCCTGGAAGGTGACGCACGCCGAAGGGCACAACAGGTAATGCAACGGGGAAAACCAGAAATTGTAGTTTACGATAGTACCGATGTAGATGAGGACCTGGAATTTGGCGCACAACTGGGCTGCCAGGGTAAAGTACATATTTTGCTGGAACCTCTTGATTTTGGGAATCCTAACAACCCGTTAGAACTACTACGTGAAACAGCAATGCAGGCAGATGCCGTTGTACTGGCCACTGTTTTAGCAAGTTCTGACACCGATAGAGTCCAAGTAGGCTCAAGGCTGTTGTTAAAAGCCGATGGCAAGGCCAAGGGAACCTTGACTACCAAAGCAGGGTTACATCAAAATATCCTTACGGATCTGCAGACGTTGCTTCGCGATGAGCAATCTGCACATCTTGATTATGAAAAAGATGGTATCAGCCTTAAAATATACGCAGAACTGATACAATCCGCCCCCCGGTTAACTATCTATGGCGCGGGTAATGATGTGCAGCCCCTGGTACGCACAGCCGCTAACCTGGGTTGGCGTGTTACAGTTATTGATGGCCGGGCCAACCTGACCCTTCCACACCGTTTTCCGGAGGCTGAGCAAGTGATTACTTTACGGGTAGATGAACTTAATCCATTTATGCAGCAAAAAGGCTTTGCCGTATTGATGAGCCACAATTACCATTATGATTATGGGGTACTTAAACAACTGAGCCAGGTACCTCAGGTTCATTATATCGGCCTGCTCGGACCACGCAAAAAAGCAGATCTGATATTGACCAATCTTAAGGAAGAAAGCATTGAAACCAGGTCGCTTACAGAAAGATTATTTGCACCAGTGGGGCTTAACATTGGTGCAGAAGCGGCCGACGAGATTGCTATAGCCGTTATGGCAGAACTACTGGCCGTTTATCACGGCCACGCGGGCGGTTTTCTGCGCGACCTCAACGGCCCGATACATAACCGAAGTATGCTTTATCCGCAATCTCAATACGATGTGTAAAATTGCAGTTATTATCCTCGCTGCCGGGGCATCGACGCGGCTGGGCCAGCCTAAACAGCTCTTGCCTTACAAGGGAAAAACGCTGATAAGGCATGCTGCGGAAACCGCGCACGATGGAGGATACGAGCCTGTTATTGTGGTTACCGGTGCGCTGCATGAGCAGCTTTTGGCCGAACTCAAAGAAGAGCACATTGAAGTGATCCATAATTCAAACTGGCAACAGGGCATGTCGGCATCGATCAGAACCGGGGTTGAGGCTGCCGAAAAACAGGAACCTGACGCAGTATTGATAATGTTGTGCGATCAGCCTTTAATCACCAGCGAACATCTCAAAGCCCTTGGCATCACTTTTTCGAGCCTTGAAGATGGTTCCATCGTAGCAACAGGCTACGAGCATATTGCCGGTGTGCCCGCTTTATTTCCCAGAAAGCTTTTTAATTCCCTCAAAGAGCTTCAAGGCGAGCAGGGTGCCCGTGAACTATTGAAAGTGCATCAGAACAGCCTTGTCACAGTATCCTTTGCCGGCGCAGCTGTTGATATTGACACGCCGGAAGATCTCTCGGGGTTCATGGACCGTAGTTCATAGTTCATGGCATTGATTGTCGGTTAAGGGGTATGGATTATTGGGATTATGGATCATGAAATTAATTTGACCACATAACCAGTTAAAAAACCATGAACTATGATCCATGAACAATAATCTACTATCTCACAAACCCGAATAATAGTCGTACCCATGTTCGGCCCAGTAGTCGCGGGGGCGGTTGTTGCTGAAGGTGATGCTGCCGATGCGTTTAAGGCTTTTAATGCCGTATTTTACCGGGATGATAAGGCGCAAGGGATAGCCGTTTTCCATGGGCAATGGTTTATCGTTTACTTCATAAGCCAGTATTGTTTGTGGGTGAACGGCGCTGGGCATATCAATGCCCACATAATAGCCACCGTCCGGTGTTTCAAACCCAACGTATTGTTTTCTGATCTGATCCTGGAGCTTGTAATGGTTGATGAAGTCCGTAAACTTTACGCCCCCCCAATGTTGAATCTGATCCCAACCTTCAATACACTTAAAGTCATACACAATTTCAGTTTTTGGAAGGCTTTTCAGCTCATCAAATGTAATAAAAAGCTTTTGACCAGACGCTTGCTCAACGGACAGCCTCCAGTTGTTACTGAGCGGCGCCTCGATTCCTAAATCGCCGTTCTGGCGCACCTGCTCGGCGGCCATCGATTTGGGGTACGTTTTTACAAAATGGTTATCGCTGAATACGCGCCTAAAGAACAGCTCCGTTTTGTTGAGCGCCCGCCGCAAAGGTTTGTGTGCGCCTGCAGTTATGCCCGGATTCTCCGGACCCGACTTGTACAGCCACTCCCAACCTGCTACCGCCAGGCCGCCGAGTACACCGAAAGCCGTAAATGAAATAAAATTACGGCGTTTGATCTGCTGGTCCGTAAGTTCCTTTTGCTGTTCAGTTTTCATCGGCTTGTGCTATTGGGGGTTCCGAAACATCTTCATGAAGTACAACTTCAAACCCAGATACCACCGACCTGAAGTTGTTCCATCCAGCCAGGATCACCTGCACTATATGTATCACGAAGAACAGTACGTAACCAATTGTTAAAGCAAAATGCCAGATACGGGCCAGATGATAGCCGCCCAGTAACGAGCAAAGCCAGTTAAACTGAACGGGCTTATAAATAGCAAGTCCGGTAAGTACGGAACCTATTCCCATTATAATGATTGCAGTATAGGCAACGCGTTGCGCCGCATTGTACTTGCCTTGCGGAGGGGCGGTTTTCCTGAGGTGCAGATCGTGAAGTACTACCAGCCATGCTTCTTTGAAAGAATGCCGGTTAGGCAGCAGGTATCGCCACTCGCCGGAGAAAATGGTGTAAAGCACATAAATAAATCCGTTGATGGCAAAGAACCACATGAACAGAAAGTGAAACGCCATGCCCTCAGAAAGCCGGTGCGGTATATGTAATTCCTTATAGAACCAGTCGGGGAAAAACCTGAAAAATCTATGGCCGAATAAGGTGATACTATATTCATCATCGGCCCAGTAAATAAGCATGCCGCTCCAGATCATCACGGTAAGCACCGGGAAGTTGACCCAGTGAGTCCAGCGCATAAGCAATGAATGTTTTTCTCTGATCACTTTCATGATAGGACTTTAATGAGCAAGCGGCTTTGCCGGAATGATTAAATCTGTAATGAAATATACGAATACCTACGATTATTTACCAGACAGAGATGTAACATACAGCAGATTTTTATCGCCAATCATATCACGAGCCGAGTGGCACGGCTAAGACACTTTTTCAGGCGGCTTCCTCTTCTTCCAGCACCAGTTTGCTCCAGCCCCGTTTATCATTGCCGCGGAGTTCCTTTTTACGTTTTTCCATGGCCTTTTTGATCCTGGCGCTATACGCCCAGCAGGTGCTCTGGCGGATAGATAGTATCTCTGATAATTTATAGGATGATATTTTGCCCTTGGTTGAGTACATCAAAAAGATCATATAAAATGCCTTATTGATGGGAATGCGGGTATTCTGTAAAATGGTATAAGCAATAACAGATTCTTCATAACCGCACTTAGAACAACGGCGGCTGTAGGGCAAATGGCCATTACCATAATGGGTATGACTACATTTGCGGCAATTGTAGCCCTTATCCCACTTCATGTCTGAGAGGAACTTGAAACAGGTTTCGCGATCGGGGTAGATCTTGCTGAACTCCTCGTAATCAACCTCTGCAGACATCACCCGGTCATGCGTTACCTTCTCAATATTATTATGCAGGTTGATGTTATCTTTCTCCAGCAAAATATTCATGCGCGAAATTTCTTCCGCTTGCCGCTGCAGCAATTCGTTCACGCTTTTCAGCTCCTCGTTCTGCAGCTCAATAACTTTTGATTTTTCAACCACCTCGTGGGTGCGCTCGGCTACCTGTATCTCCAGGTTACGGTTCAGTTCATCCTTCAGCTCCTCATTCTGCTTCATTTGCTGGATGATGCGCCGTTGGGCATGGTCCTTCTTCTTCTTCAGTAAACGCACCTTCTCGCCTATGGCAAATGAAATGAACATCATCTCCAGTATAAAGCAAAAGCTTAAGCTGTAATGCGTTACCGGACCAAAAGGTAGCCACGAAACGTTAAAGGCGATGAGTATTTTAATAATAAAACCAGCACTTAAAAAGCTGTAACCCAGCACAAAGAAACGTGCAGGCCGGTACCCTTTATATAAAATGCCCCAGCCGGTAAAATAAGCCAGCGACAGCGGCACTATTTCAATGATCTTATAAGTAAAAAGGTACTTATCCCCTACAAGGCATACTAAAAAGAAGGCCGTGCGGGCAATAATTACACCATTAATAATTTTATTGAGCACAGGCTCTTTAGCCTTGGTATACAATAAGCTCTGCGTAAACAGCAAAGCAAATATACTGGCCATATATAGCGCTATGCCATAAGCGTACTGGTTCCAGGTGGGCGAGTGCGGCCAGATATACTGATAAGCTATACCATCTGCCGACATTTCGTACAACCCGATGCTCAAATTATACACAATGTAGAAGAGGTACTGCCTTTGCCTCATGGCAAAAAACATCATGAGGTTATACAGGCTGAAAACCAGGATCATTCCGTAAAAAACACCAAAGAAAAAATATTCATCGAGCGCGTAGTGGATAAACCACTTCATGGAACGTAAAACCACAATGACGTTTGCCGGTAAATGTGATTTTAGCCGGATATAATAGATGCGGTCGCCCGTAAAGTTCTTATCAATATTAACGCTGAAGTTTTTGTGCTGATAAAGGCGATCCTCGAACGGATGTTTTGCGCCTAAAGAAGAAGCCACATATTGATTTTGCCCGTTTAGTGCGTAAACGGTAATATCGTCAATGGTTTGGTCAAAAAACTCCAGCAACCAGTTATTGTGGGTTTGCGGGTTGCTCTTGATCTTGATGCGATACCAGTAAACCGTATTAAGGTCTGATGTCTGCGGTGTATTTTCCGTACTCGGCCTAAATTTTGAAGCCATTTGAGGCGAGCTTACCTGCTGTATATTAAGCTTGCCGCCAACATCCTCAAAGCCTTCAATTTCACTGTACGAGAATATGTGTTGCGTGGTGATCTTATCGCTCAACTGAACAGGCGACTGCCCACGTGCGCCGGGGCACAACAGCAGCAAGGCTACAGCAAAAAAAGCCAAACTTCTTAACAAGCGGGTAAACATCTTCTCAATAAATCGTTTGCTATGTGGTGCGAGATCGCTCCTTTAAATAATTTTTCTACTTACGATGGTTTTGCGAATTACAATGATACTATTTTTTCATTTCTTAAGCTATCCTCAAACACAAATATCAGCAAGAAAATTACCAACCATCAAACGAAAACTATTTACCAACCACATTAAGTGGCGTCGTTTTCTGGGTTTTGAGATAAGCCATAATCCGTTGTGACTCCTCCGGATAAATGGCAATATGGTGACTCCTTACCATGTACGGATTAGCATCGCCGTTGCCAGCTGTTTGCACCACAATTACATTTGACGGTTTTGCAGGCATATGGCAATCAATACATTTAGTTTTGATGGCTTCGCCCAAAACCGGAGCCATTTTGCAGAAATTGTGGCTGGCCTGGTTATGACAGCTCAGACAACGTTGCGTATACATAACCATATTGCCCCGCTGTGCAACGTGGACGTTGTGGCAGGTTGCGCAGTCCATTTTACTATTTATAAAACATTTGCTGGCCTCCAACATCTGGGTCTGGTTGCCATGTACATCGAGCTTGGCAGAGTCTACAAAGCTGTGCAAAAAATCGGGTTCCTTAAACTTATCGAGTGTATCGCCGGGAACAAAGTCAAATGTGGATTGCAGCATTTTACTTTTATTTCCGGAGTGACACACTGCACACATATCAACACGCTGACTCCTCGACAAAGATTGGTAACTAACCATATAGCGGGCCTTCTTTTGCTCTGGAAACTGTGTATGGAAATTCACATGATTAGCACCCGGGCCATGGCAGCGTTCGCAGTCAATACCCATAATTAACGAAGATTTATCAAACGCAGCTTCCTGATGAAGGCTTTGCGTAGTAAAGGGCAATTGTTTAATGTAGGAGCTATGACATTCAAAACAACGCATCCCTATTAAGCGGCCATAATCAACCTGATTATCTGTATAACCGGGGCTGTTTGTCCAGCTGTGTAGCGCATTAAAATAAGAAAGCGGCAACTGGTAAGTTTTGTTACCTTTCCAGTACAAATAGGTTTCGGCCTTTGCGCCTCCAAATACAATATCAATCCGCTCGGAGGCTACCTTTTTCCCTTTGAGGTAAGCAGTTTGATAGATACCCAACGGCTTTTTTTCTACCACCATCTTTGTACTGTCATTGAAGACAAAGGCATTGGAACCCGAGTTAAGACTTCCTCCAATGGATGCGGCAGATGCCGCGCTGGTACTAAAATAGTGGGCAGTATGTAAGAAAGAATGTGCAATGTTACTATGACACTTCATGCAAGCGGCAGAACCGGCATATTGTTCGCCCCGCGGATCTGCAGCCGGCTTTTTGCTATTAAGACATTGCGAAAAAACCAGGGCGAGCGGAACAAGAAATATGAACACGAACTGCAAAATTCTTTTTCTTCTCATCCTGGTTTGTGCTATTAAAAATTAATCAACTATAAGTGTTTCAATTGAATGCGGCAAGCTAACGGTTTTGGCTGCTTTTCCTTTGATCCATAGGCTAAAAGGGACCTTGTCGTCAGAAAGATTAAGCACCACAACAGCAAGTTTACCGTCAGGGTTTATAAAGGCCGTAGTTTCCAGCTTATCCTTGCTTGATGAGCTCACAATCCTTTTTGCCATTGGCTTTACAAATTTTGAGAACTGGCCAATGTAGTAGTATGAATTAGTATAAATGAGTTTACCGGTCCTGGTATCAGCATGCACAGGAGCAAAGCAAAAGTTACCAACGTGGTTAGGTCCGCCCTGCTCGTCAAGCAAAATATTCCAGTCGGTCCAGGCAACCGTACCTCCGTTAAAGTCATTCACCATTGATGTTCCATATCTTTCGCCGAGTTTCCAATCATCCAATTTAGAAAAATCAAACTTCTCAACGCATCCTTCAGTAAAAATTAACCTTTTATCGGGGAATGCCTCATGAACGCGCTTTACGTTTTCAAACGCCATACCGCCGCCAGACCACGTTTCGTACCAATGGAAGCCTACGCCCCAGATATATTTCGCAGCTTCCGGATCTTCAAGAATTGTGCTGGCCTGCTGATAAAGCAAATCACGGTTATGATCCCATACAATAAGCTTTTTACCCCCCAGTCCGTTTTTTTGCAAAGTTGGGCCTAGATAGTTCTTCACAAAATCGCGTTCCTCGTAAGCAGTATACAGGCATGACTCCCATGTTTGGGTAGCCATTGGTTCGTTCTGTACAGAAAGCCCCCAAACCGGCATGCCCATTTTTTCATAAGTCTTGATAAATTTTACAAAAAAGTTGGCCCATACCTGGTCATATTCAGGTTTTAACTTTCCGCCGTGCAGCATGTTGTTATTGGTTTTCATCCATGCTGGTGGGCTCCATGGCGTAACAAAAAGGTTAAGCTTGCCGCCTGCCGCGGCTGTAACGGCTTTGATAAAGGGTATACGGTATTTTTCGTCATGAGCTACGCTGAAAGTTTTGAGCGCAACATCATTATCGGCGATGTAGGAATAAGAACCGCTGGAAAAGTCGGTACTTTGAATGCTTGTACGGCCAAATGTATACCCAATGCCTTTCTGCTTATCGAAATAAGCCTGCAGAAACTCCTGTTGCTTATCTTTTGGCAGTTTATAAAAGGTTTCGGCCGACGCATCTGTAAGTGCACCGCCAATACCGAGTATGGTCTGGAACGATTTATCAGGGTCAACAAATACAGAAGTTTCTTTTTCTACCGGCTGCGGGTAATCAATAAATTGAAGTGTTTCTGTTTTAGTGATCCGGTAATCTGTGTTTTGAGCAGTAGTGTAAACGGTAACCTGTTTATGGCCAACATTGTATTGGGCCGACGCCGGTTTAGATTGCGATCGGGCCGGCACACAGTACATGGATAATAAAAGAATACCTAAAGACGTAATTTTCATTTTAAAAATAAAGAATAGTAAAAGTTAGCGTTTGGTTACCAGATAAATGTACCTACAGCGCCTGCATTTAAAGCCGGACTTATGGTTTTTCCATTAAAATTAATATTAAAGTTTTGCGCGCCGCTACCTGTATTGACAACAATTAACACTTTTTTGCCTGCAGGGGTCTTAAAAGCAACATTTTGCAGACTACCGACAATATTTGACGCAATACGCACCGAACCAGCGGGAACAAATTTTGAAGCGTGAGCAATAGCGTAGTATGTTGCATTGCGCGTTACAGAAGCTCCTATGGTTATAGCCCCCATACAGGTTGAACAGCCTCCTGGCAGGTGCGGGTTGTAAGACGGGTCCGCAGCAAGATTCCACTCCAGTACATTGCGGCTCCAGTTGCGGGTTGCGCCGATAACCAGTGTGTTGGCGTGCCACTGAAGGTCGCCGCTAAAATTACCAGGTCCTCCTAACCATTGCTCGGTGAAATAAACATTCTTTGACGGAAAAGCATCATGGACAGTAGTAAGTGCGGTAATGCTACCTGCGTACAAGTGAAATGCGGAACCGTCGGTGTATGAATTGGCGACAGGATTTTGTAATACCGTCTCCGGATAATCAGGGCGATCACAGTTGTGGTCGTAACAAATGATTTTAGTGCTGATGTTGTTGGCTTTAAACTGTGGCCCCAGGTAATTAGCAATAAAGTTAGCCTCGTCTGCCGGCTGTAGTACCATGCTCGGATTATTGTTCGGATTCAACGGCTCATTTTGAGGCGTAATGGCGTCAATCGTAATTCCCTGAGCCTTCATGGCCTGTATATACTTTACAAAATAACGTGCGTAGGCATCATAATAAGTTGGGTTTAATGTCCCTCCCTTAAAACCACTGTAATCTCCGGCATTTTGTTTCATCCACACAGGCGCAGTCCATGGGCAGGCCAATATTTTGATATTTGGATTGATAGCCAGAATAGCCTTTAAAACGGGGATCAGGTCTGTAGTTTCATGATCTATGCTGAAATATTGAAGATTGTTATCGGTTTGTCCTGAACCTAAATCATCATAAGTAAAATCAGTTGAGCTTAAATCAGACGCACCAATACTGATCCGCAGATAGCTGATACCTATATTGTTAGAATCTGCTGCAAAAAGTTCTTTAATCAACGCCATTTTTTGCGTGGTGGCTAAACCGTTTATCAGTGTTGCGCTTCCGCCGGTTAAGGCGAAACCAAAACCATCAATAGTTTGATAAGTTTGCGTAGTATCAACCGTGATTGTTGGATTGGAGTTTGTCGTCGCAGCAAAATTGAGCGCCATGTTCTGACGCTGTAATAACGCGCTTCCATCTCCCTGAGTAAGCCAAAACTGTGCATCGGTTTTCACATAGGTTATTGGCGTTGTTGTAGTGGTGGTAGTAGTAGGGTTTGAAGGAACAGCAGCAGACTTTTTGCTGCATGCGGTGCTAAAAAGCAGCACTCCGCCAATGGCAAGCGTAGTGAATGAAATATATTTGAGTTTGCCAGACATGATTTACTTGTTTAATAGCCGTTACAATTGGTTTTTATTTTTTTGCGGGCGGGTTCATTTTGTAGAAACGTACGTAATCAACCGTCATAGATTGCGGAAATATGCTGTCGTCAACACCCTTTGCCCCTCCCCAGTTGCCACCAACTGCAATGTTCATGAGCAGGTGAAAACTTTGGTCGAAAGGCCAGGAAGGTGAACCAGCGCCTACGTTTACGTAGCTAAACACCAGGTTATCGTCGTAATAACCGCTCACGGCGTAGGGTGTCCAATCTAAGCGGTACTTATGGTAATCACTGTAGGCAGTCTGAATATTAGTGCTGCCACCTTTCTGTGTACCGATGGCCCCATTGTATAATTGCGTATGGATGGTAAAGTAGGTCACATATGGATTATATCCTACCATTTCCAGTATATCTATTTCGCCGGAGTTTGGCCAGGAGCCATAAACATATTTATCAGGCAGCATCCATATCGCAGGCCAGGTGCCTCGGCCCGAAGGCATTTTTGCACTTACTTCTACCCTGCCATATTTCATGCTTCCGGCATTTTTTGATACTATCCGGGCGGACGTATAATTCATACCGCCAACATTTTCCTTCCTTGCAGTAATTACCAGGTTTCCGTTAGCTACGTTGACATTACTTGCGGCTTTGGTATAATCTTCCAGCTCGTTGTTGCCCCAGCCGCTGCCGCCAAGATCATAGGTCCACTTTGAAGTATCCGGAGTGCCCGTATAATCAAACTCGTCAGACCAATAGGGCGTTGAGGCGAAGGTCCAGCCGGAGTCTACAGGAAGCGTTGGTGTGTAAACAGTGGGCTGTACATTATTCTTATGTCCGGAACATGAAAACAAAGCCGCACTTAGTGCTACACCGCAAAACAAAAGGAGATTTTTCATGAGGGGCTTTTAAATAGAACAACTGCCCATAAACCGGCAGTTGTTCTATTAATTCAACAATTAATAACCGGGGTTTTGAACAAGTTGAGTATTGCTCATGTCCTTAAGCGGAATAGGCAATATCTCGTTTTTTCCCTTCTGGAAATGCTTGCTTGTACCCAGTACCTGGTCGGCAATGCCCCATCTTACAAGGTCAAACCAACGGTGTCCCTCGGTAGCCAGTTCAGCACGACGCTCGTTCTGGATGGCAGCCATAGTAACCGGCACAGGGGCCAAACCAACGCGTGCACGCACCGCATCAAGCAAAGCCTGTGCACGAACCAGGCCGCTGTTTGATTGTACCAGGGCCTCAGCTTCCATCAGATAAGTATCAGCAAGTCTGATCTCGATATAATCATTCGGGAAGTTTAGCTCGGCAGTTCCTGTTGTAGATTTATACTTCAGCAGCGGAGCATACTTCTGAATAAAATAACCGGTATTCTCATAGCTTGGCTGATAGGTACTATTGGTAGCTTTTGTTAAACTGTCAATATTCACTATCGTGTAACCGTAACGCGGATCATTATGCATAAAATTGGCTAAATCAGTAGTAACAGGATTGAAACCCCAGCCTGCCCAGTAAATCGGGCCATTATAACTTCTTGGTCCAACCATTTGGGTGTAAACGTTGGCTTTAAAGGTGTTCCAGTTACCCCAGCTGTAGTTCTGGCTGGCGGTACGCTCAATTTCGAAAATTGATTCGCTGTTGAATTTATGATTCGGACTAAAAATATCGCCAAAGTTTGCCATCAAATGGTAACCATACTGGCTTGTACCACCCGGGGTACCGTTAACATCAGCAAACTGAGTAGCTGCCTGAGCATATTTTTTCTCATACAAGTAAACTTTACCCAGCAATGCTTTAGCGGCACCCTGTGTTACACGTCCGTTCTCTGAGGCCGGAACAGTTGAAGGCAAACCAGGGATAGCAGCGGTAAGGTCCGCTTCTATCTGCGCATACACAGCAGACGGATCAACCTGTTTTTGCGTATAAAGCTGATTGGTGGTAAGCGGAGAAGTATACAGTACAATGTGACCGAATATTCTCACCAGATCAAAATAATAATGGGCACGTAAAAACTTGGCCTCTGCAGTATAACGTGTTTGCAAGGCCGTAGATAAGCCCGGTACATTGCCCAATTTTGACAGAATCAGGTTAGTACGGTTAACGCCGGTATAGTTGATGGCCCAGAATTCGCCCTGCGGCCCTACGGCCGGTGTTAACAAGGTCAAATCGTTCATGGCCTGCCAGAAGGTCATATCGGTAGAACCGCCACCACCGGCTACGCAATCGTCCGAGGCAGCATTAAGCGCGCCGAGGGGATCAGAATAGGTATTGTCTGATCCGCCAGTTTCGGTATTTAAAGGATCATAAGCAGCAACAAGTCCTGCAAATGCCTGGTCGGGGGTTTGATAATAGTTTGATTCCAGCGACTGCCCTTTGGGATTGAGCTCCAAAAAGGACTTTTTACATGAAACCATTACGCTTACTCCTGCTGCGACCAGAAGCCCTCCCCACATCATATAATTTTTTTTCATATCTTTTCTATATTAAAGTCTGTTACAGAGTCAAGTTTAATCCTAACAAAAATGAACGAGCCGGCGGATAAACGCCACGGTCAACACCGCCTGCCACTTCTGGATCATAACCGTTATAGCCGGTAATGGTAGCCAGGTTAGTTGAGCTTACATAAATCCTTACAGCTTTGATGTCTGCATGTTGCAACCAGCTTTTTGGTACATTATAACCAATTTGAGCTGTTCTGATGCGGAAATAACCGCCGTTGTGCAGATAGAAGTTTGATGGATTTTTGAAGTTTCCGTTCGGATCGTTGTCGCTCAGTCTTGGATAGGTTGAGCTTGGGTTGCTTGGAGTCCAGGCGTTTAATGCTTCAATTGGGTAGTTTGCTTTTTGAACATCTAAACGACGGTATCCTTCAAACACTTTGTTGCCCCACGCACCTTGTCCAAAAATTTTCAGATCAAAGTTTTTATAGCTTGGGTTGAATGTAATGCCATAGATCCATTTAGGAAGATAATCGCCAAGGAAGGTACGGTCAGACTGGTCAATTTTACCGTCGCCATTAGTATCCTGCCAAATAAAGTCGCCCGGTTTCGCATTAGGCTGAATAGGCGCACCATTCTTTTGATAAGCGTTGATCTGTGCCTGATTTTGGAAAACGCCAATTTCTTTAAATCCGTAGAATTCAAATGCCGGATGGCCAACCTGAGTTCTTTGCAGCGGATAAGAGCTTGCCTGGAATGAACCTGCATCAAGATAGGCAGTTTGACCAAGGTAAGTAACCTCGTTCTTATTGTAACTGATGTTACCGGAAAGATCTAAATGGAAATCTCCGATAGTTTTCCGCCAGCCTAACTCCAATTCAACACCTTTATTCACCATATCACCTACGTTGGCATATGGCTGATTGGTGTAACCAGCATAGTATGGGATCTGCAACAGCATCAGCATACCAGTGGTTTTCTTGTTGTAAAGATCGAAGGTTACGTTAAAATCATGGAAAATAACAGCGTCGAAACCAACATCAGTAGTTTTAAGTGCTTCCCATTTCAAATCAGGGTTTGACGGACGAGTTGGCGCATAACCAATATTTAGCTGATCCTGACCCAACACATAGTTGTGACCGCTGGTAACAACTGAGGTATAAGCGAAGCTACCTAATGATTGCTCATTACCCACAGAACCATAAGATCCGCGGATTTTTAAGAAATCAACAAAGCTGTTTTGCGGGAAAAATTTCTCGCGGGTAACCACCCAGCCCAAAGATGCTGAAGGGAACACGCCATACACGTTGTTGCTACCGAACTTAGATGAACCGTCACGACGGATAATGCCAGAGAACAGGTATTTCTCGTCATAATCATAAGTTACACGGCCAAATAAAGAAGCTACGTGATAAGGCTGATCTTCGCCTGATGATGCGATACGGTTAGCAGCAGGTAACGAATAGTTGAATGATAACTGATCGTATGAAGTGATCGGCAGATTGTTGTACTGGGCACTTAAAGACACCGCGCTTTGAGAAAACGCGCTGCTACCAGCTAATACGGTAAAGTTGTGTAAGCCTACAGATTTGTTGTAGGAGACGGTATTGTCCCAGGTGTAGGTAAAGTTGCGATTGTTTGAACGTGAACCGTTAGGGTTTGATGTATTGCTTGTGCTTGAGTTCAAATAGTATAACGGAGTGAAGCCGTCGCTACCGTAGAAAGCTTGTTTACCGCTGATCTGAGATCTGAACTTCAAACCTTTTATTGGTTCAAGCTCTACGAAACCACTCGCAAATACGTTGTGTGACCAGTTATATCTGCCTAATATGGTTTGCTCATAAGCAAGCGGGTTAGTGATTTCCTGCGCCACATACTGAGAAATACCATAAGGCTGGCCTGCTGAATTTCTTACTGCGTTGGCAGGATAGGTTGCAGCAACATTGTTGTCTGTTATAACAGTAGGGGTGATAGGATCAAGGTTTAATGCAGAACTTAACGGACCACCAAACTCACTGTTGGTATTGAACATGGTAGTGCTGTGGGTGTAGCCGTAAGTTACGTTTTCGCCAATAGTTAACCATTTTTTGATCTTTGAAGATGTATTGGCCGTAAAGTTAAACCGGGTATAATCAGACAGATCTTTCAGAATAATACCTTGCTGATCGTAATAACCGAAAGAGGTATAGTAGGTTGATTTGTCAGTACCTCCGCTAATGCTCAGGTTATGATCCTGGATCATCGCATTATTGCTGAAGATTACATCCTGCCAGTTGGTACCTGTTCCGTATTGTGAAGGATTAGCAAAAGGAGCTGCGCCGCCATCATTGGTTACCGCCTCATTTCTGAGCGTGGCATACTGGGTAGCATTAGCAAACTTAACTCTTTTAATTGGCTGCTGAATGCCAACATAACCATTGTAGTTAAGAACAGGCGCGCCTGATTTGCCTTTTTTGGTAGTTACCAAAATAACGCCGTTTGATGCACGCGATCCATAAATAGCAGCAGATGCATCCTTTAACACATCGATTGACTCAATGTCATTCGGATTAATGTTGTCAATACCGCCGTTGAGTACCGCTATACCATCGATAACGTACAAAGGATCACTGTTGTTAATAGACGTTAGACCGCGGATACGGATTGTTGGAGCTGAGCCGGGAGCACCAGAGCTTTGAACAACGTCAACGCCTGATGTACGGCCTTGTAAAGCCTGGTCTATACGGGTTACCTGCTGATCTTTTAAGTCAGCAGGGCTAACGTGGCTGATAGATCCTGTTACAACTGCTTTTTTCTGCGTACCGTAACCTACTACCACCACCTCATTAAGGTTATTAGCGCTTTCGGTTAAGGTTACGTTTACTACAGAACGGCCACCAGTTGCTACATCCTGGCTGGCGAAACCGATAAATGAGAAATTCAGAGTAGCATTAGGGGGTACTCTTAAAGAATAATTACCATTAACATCAGTTACAGTACCGGTTGCAGTACCCTTTACTTTTACCGAAACCCCTGGCAAAGGTTGTCCTGCTTTATCGGTCACCTTACCTTTGATAGCGCTCTGCGCCATAGCCATGGTAAAGGCGGTGAACAGGAAAAAAATTAATAGCGTAAGTTTTTTCATCATAAATAATTCGAATAGGTTATTTGATTTTCTTTTTGAATGCTGCAACTGCTGCCAACAGGCGCAGTTACGGGAATTGATTTTCATTCGTCAGCCGTAGGCAGACGGGTAGAACCTGTTGTTGCTCATTTTGATTTACAATTGATTAATTAACTAAACCGGGATCACTGGTCTGTATCCCTTTTTGGTTGAATTGGTGAGGTAAAATTATCGAACTAACATTCAAAAAAGCAAATAAAAAAACACATAAAATACTGATAATTAGTAAGTTATAGAGATTTTAATACGCTTTAATGACAAGCTGAGCAAAGCAGATTATTACTGTGAATCAGGCAGATTGGCCGTATTTAAAATTGCGGGCAGAAAAAATTAATACGCTTTAATCCGAGCGAAAAAAAATTAAAAAAAAGTTGGCTCTTGAGGGTTTCAACGCCGTTTTTTGTGGAAAAAATCATTGTGTAGATTATACACAATAATCATATTAACTCATTGTGTTTATATAACACAATGATAAAATAGTATTATAGGGCGGCCATTTGCAGCGAATAGGACAAAAGCAGGTGGCATGGTGGTAATTGTAACTCGTTGTGCAAAAACGCTTGGTAACCTATTGCTTTTCAGGCATGAAAAACAGTTGCTGTATCAGATGCTTTAACATCAATAAAAAGGTAATGAGCCATACCAGCAGGGCTATATAAATAAAAACATCATAAATGGCTGATAGAAAAGCGGAATGAAGGGCTTTTGAAAGCTGATAAGTACACACCGTATACATACCAAGCGTAAATACGGTATCCCAATTAGCTGCCGAATAACGGAGTGGGAACTTCTTATAAAAATACCGCCACATTTCAATTATGGCCAGCAGTGGAATCCACCAGGAAGCGACCACCCACAACATCAGCGTAAGCCCCTTAAAAACCGGTACTAAATCATTAAAAAGTATCGTCTTCGGAATAGCCAACACCAGTGTTGCGCCGGACAGTGCGCTTATCGCGGCGGCTCCCATCATTACCCAGTAAGGCGGAGTAAATGCTTTTGCGGGCAGCGGATCAAATGCCAGCCTGAAAAACACTATGGATATAAGCAGCAGGTAGAAGAACAGCCCCAAAAAGAAAGCAGCTAGTGTAATAAACAAATGCAATGCTATCGGGATAGCTACATGGCCAGTTAGTTGTATACCTAAAATTGCTATTCCCTGGGTAGAAACCGTAAACAGCAGCCAGCCACCATTGAGGCTATCAGGTAGCGAGGGCTTACGCTCTTTGATGGTAATTACCATTAAAAACGTATATCCAATAAACAGCCAGCCCACCAAACTGATGATCCATAAAATAAGGCCCGGCTCAAAAAGCTTAGCCAGCAAACAATACTGTATGCCAAGCACACATGACCCAGCCACGAAAGTTAAAAAACCGGGCCTCGTTATATCGGTGGTCAGGTCTCGCTTAACATCAGGAAAATAGAGGATTATGCGCAGCAGCAACATCAATAACAGGATGACATACTGAATCTGATTGAGGTAAAAGAGTACCATGCTCAGCACGTTTAGCTCCAGAAAATCACAGCCTATGGAAACTATACCCGTTGCCATCACCAGGGCAAAGTAGACGGGAGATAATCCCTGTATCTGTTTCTTTAAACGCTCTGCAATAACGGGCATAATGTTAACAACTGTAACCTGTTATTCAGCCAACACTCCCTTTGAGCGAGTAGTTTCAACCGTATTAAAATTTTTATTTCTCAAACACTTGTTCAGCTTATCAGTATAATACAATGTACTACCGTCTCTTGAATGATCCTTCATTATACTATATATCTAAAACCCGTCCTTAAACATGAAACAAACAAGAGACAGCATCGCCGATATTTGGGGCGAACGTACTCCCTATTATAACGAACAATGGCCAATACGGCTGGATGAAAGGGTTGAAGAAGAACCCCATCATTGGGTGCAGGCAGCCTGTGTACTTTGCTCAGCAGGTTGCGGAATAGATATTGGTGTTAAAGATGGCAAAATTGTGGGCGTACGCGGCCGCTCTGTTGATGCCGTTAGTCGTGGCCGGCTCGGACCGAAGGGTTTGCACGGTTGGGTGGCCAATAACAGTAAGGACAGGCTTACTAAACCGATGATTAGAAAAAACGGGCAATTGACGGAAGCCAGTTGGGACGAAGCCATGAACCTTATCGTGAGTAAATCAAAAGACATTATTGATCAGCACACCAGCCTGGGCATTGGCTTCTATACATCCGGGCAGATGTTCTTAGAAGAATACTATACTTTGGCTGTAATTGGCAAGGCAGGCTTAGGTACGCCGCATATGGATGGCAACACCCGCCTATGCACCGCTACATCTGCCGCTGCGCTTAAAGTTACCTTTGGATCTGACGGACAGCCCGGATCTTATACTGACCTGGATTCAGCAGAAGTTATTATGCATGTGGGCCATAATATAGCTTCGCAGCAGACTGTATTATGGATGAGGATCTTAGACAGGCTTGAAGGGCCCAATCCTCCCAAATTAATAGTTATCGATCCGCGCAAAACTTATACTGCTGCTAAAGCCACTGTTCACCTGCGGCCTAAAATTGGAACCAATATTCCGGTATTAAACGGCATCATTAACATTTTAATCAAGGAAGGACTTATTGATCACAATTTTATCAATGCCCATACAGTTGGGTTTGATGAACTAAAGGCCGTGACCGATAAATGGAACCCTAAACGAGTGGAAGAAGTTTCGGGCGTTCCCGAAAGCGACTTAAGAGCGGCTGCTATGCTGTTAGGTAATACACGAACGCTGGTTTCAACAGCGCTACAGGGTGTATACCAGTCCATGCAGGCCACAGCGAGCGCCGTACAGGTAAATAACATCCATTTAATCAGGGGGCTGATTGCTAAACCTGGCTGTGGTATATACCAAATGAACGGGCAGCCTACGGCACAAAATACACGGGAAACGGGTGCCGACGGAGATATGCCTGGCTTCCGGAACTCAGGAAATGAGGCACATATGAAGCAGTTGGCTGAATTATGGAATGTGGAGGTTGAAAAAATTCCGCATTGGTCGCCTCCAACACATGCCATGCAAATTTTCAGATACTGCGAAACCGGATCAATTAAAATGCTGTGGATCAGTGGTACTAACCCGGCGGTTTCCATGCCACAGCTTGGCCGCATTCGCAAAATCTTGTCCAGAGAGGACCTTTTTGTTATAGTACAGGACGCCTTTATGACGGAAACCTGCGAATTTGCCGATGTTATATTGCCTGCGGCCATCTGGGGAGAAAAAACAGGTTGCACCACAAATGTGGATCGCACGGTACATATATGCCATAAAGCAATTGAGCCTCCGGGTGAAGCCAAATCTGACCTGGACATCTTTATTGATTATGCACGCCGGATGGATTTTCGGGATAAAGACAATCGCCCGTTACCTAAATGGAATACCCCTGAAGAAGCTTTTGAAGCCTGGAAGGAGTGCACCCGCGGCCGACCATGCGATTATACTGGTATGAGTTATGCCAAACTAAGTGAAGGAAGCGGTATACAATGGCCCTGTAATGAAAAATACCCTAATGGAACGCCACATTTATATACCGACCTGCATTTTGCTACTGATTATGATAATTGTGAAGCTTTTGGCTATGACCTTGATACCGGAGCCGCCATCACCGCCGAACAATATAAATTGATTGACCCTAAGGGAAAGGCTTTTCTAAAATCAACGGATTATCAACCACCTTATGAAGAACCTGATGGAGAATACCCCCTTTGGCTAACTACAGGCCGGGTGGTTTATCAATTCCATACCCGGACAAAAACAGGCCGTTCTAAGGAACTTTGTGATGCAGCTCCTGACTCATTTGTACAAATTTCTGAAGAAGATGCAGCAACATACGGCATTGAAGAGGGGGATATGGTAGAAGTAACATCGCGCCGCGGAAGCGTTTTACAACCAGCCGTGATTGGCAATATTGAGCAAGGCATAGTATTTATACCTTTCCATTATGGTTACTGGGACGATGATAGCCGAAGCAGGGCCGCTAATGAGCTAACTTATACGGACTGGGATCCGATCAGCAAACAACCTCATTTTAAATACTCGGCAGTAAAAATCCGTAAGGTAGCGGAAAATACCTGGGATGGCCCTTCAGAAAAAGCAGAACATATGCAACGGGTGGACAACCACAACTTTAAAATGGAAGGAGCCTGAAAATGTTAGTAGGAAATTTTTTAGAACTGGCTCAGGTAGTTGAGCAGGAAATGGTAAAAGCATTTACAATGGTGGCCGAAAAGCACACCGATGAACCTGACGTTTATGAAACATGCTCACTACTTGCAAAGTGGTCAAAGCAACACCTGAAGGATCTTGAACCTTTTGCTCAAAAATATCCCGCTAAACCAAATGTAAGTCCGCCGCGTATGGAAAGGATGAAATTTGACAATGAGCAAAAGGGCTCATTTGCCCTGATGCGTGATCTGCAGGACTTGTGGTTACTGGCCACCGAGGCAGACACCTGCTGGCTCATACTGGCCCAGGCTGCAGCGGGCCTTCGGGATGATGAGTTGAAAGCCACGCTGACAATATTACAAAAAACAACCAAACGACAAATTGCATGGTTGCAAACGCGCATTAAGCAGGCGGCGCCCCAGACGCTTATTGTAGGTATTTGATTTAATGAGAGCTTTATGCAGACTTAACAAAAAGATTATCATCCTTATTTCAAAACTTTTAGATTCCTGAAACAATTCTGTTACTTTTGCGGGCGAAGAGAAAATCTTTAAGAAATTTGGGATGATGCTCCGGCTAAAAGTGATACATCTGTTATTGGCGTTAGCAGCAATAACCTTTGCTGCCAAACCTTTTTTTGGTTTTGCCATGCTGGAAGCCCATGTTTGCCGCAAGGTAAAAAACAACATCGCTGTTAAAATATTCTCCAAACGTAAACCAGATTACCTTGAAGAATCGCTGGAGCAACAGCAATCACTGAGCAAAAAACTTCGCAATCCAAATCCGCCATTACTACCAGGCATTCTGGTATTGTTGACGACCTTGCTTCCCGCTCTTTTGTATCTGCCTAAAATCACCCATAAGTTTTTGGATGATATTACCCCACAGCTGCTTCCACGGCAGCCTCTTTATCTTGCTACAGGCAAGCTCACCATCTGATTAAAACAGAATCCGTTTAATTTTTCCTGATTAGTGCCCTCATGTGGCATTATATCTTCTGTTTAATTCTTTCTATTTTAATTATATACAAATGACAGGTTTTAAGAAAGCCTGGGCTTTTATTGTGCTGATACTGATAACATCTCAATCATTTGCCCAGCAAAGTCCACAACCCATCACATTAAAACAGCTTTTAAATGAGGTTGAGCAAAAAGCGCCAACCTTGCTTACTGATTCAACTGCTATCCGCATCCGTCAGTCGCAAGCTGCAGAAGTGCACAACAGCTGGTTGCCCAACCTCAAGTTAAATTACCAGGCTGATATTGGCACCAACAACAACGTTGCCGGCCCCTACTTTGGTTTCGGCATTGTGCCGTCCGACTCCAGGGGGGTACGTACCGGAAGCAATACAACCGCCACCGGTGACAACCTTGGCATAGCCGCTTTAGACTGGGAAGTTTACAATTTCGGCGCGTATGGCGCAGCCAATCGCGTAGCTAACTCAGATATTAAGGTTGAGCAAAATCAATACGCGCAATCCAAATATCAGCTACAGGCTTATACCATTGCCAACTACCTCCAATTGCTACGGCTCGAGGATTACCTGCGCATACAATCCAACAATATCAATCGTAACATCGAAATATTGCGTTCCATCCGTTCACTGGCCAAAAGCGGCGTAAGGCCGGGCGTAGATACCAGCATTGCACAAGCCGAATTATCAAGCGCCCGTTTGAACTACATTGAAGTAAATAACCAGTTTAAACAGGTACAGGTGCAGCTTTCTGCCCTTAGTGGTTTGCCTTACCAGTCCATTGTTCCGGATACTACCAGCCAGAACGCCCTGATCAATCAAACACTTAACCTCCAAGCTATTGCGGCGGACACTACTAATCACCCTTTAGTAAATTATTACAAATCGGTATTACAGAACAGCCTGCAGCGTGAGGATCTGGTAAAGAAGCAATACAATCCTAAAATACTCTTAGAAGGTGCCGTATGGGGCCGCGGATCAAGTGTTGACGCCAGCGACAAGTTTCACGACGTTGGGAACGGGTTTGACATGCAGCGCGGCAATTACCTGGTGGGTGTAGGCATCAGTTATAATTTGTTTGACCTGCGCCGCCGGCAATTAAAGCTCCGCACGCAGAAAACTATAACCGATTACTCGCGCAATAAACTTGACGAGCAGAAAGCCTTGCTGTATTCTAATGCACAGCAGGCCGATGTAGAAATGTCTACCGCGATAGACCGTATGCACGAAATACCTGTTCAGCTCAAAGCAGCAGAAGCAGGCTATCGCCAAAAACTATCGCTTTACCGCAGCGGCTTAACAGACATTATCGAGCTTAATGCCGCCCTCAATATCCTGCTCAGGGCCGAAACGGATTACGCGCAGGCCCGGTATGCCTACAATAATGCGCTTTTCCGCAAGGCCATTGCAGACAACCAGGTGAATACGATTTTAAACCTATTAAAATAACGCTTTATGTCGATGGTAACGTCAGCACTGAAAAGGCCGATCACTGCATTAGTGATCACGCTAAGCCTTTTGATATTTGCAGTGCTCAGTGTATTAAACATTCCAATAGACATCTTCCCCAAACTTAACCTGCCTACTATCTACGTCATTGAGTCGTACGGTGGTATGTCGGCGCAGCAAATGGAAGGTTTCTTTTCAACCGGTTTACAAAACCAGTTCCTTTATATTAATGGTGTAAAAAGTATCACCAGTAAGAACATCCAGGGTTTAACGCTGGTTAAGCTCACTTTTTACGAAAGCACCAATATGGCAGAAGCCTCTGCACAGGTAGCCTTACAGGTAAACCGGGCAACCAGCTTTTTCCCGCCGGGCGCTTTGCCTCCGCAGGTTATCCGCTTTGATGCGTCGTCTTTGCCGGTAGGTGAGCTGGTTTTCTCCAGCCAAACCCGAAGCCTGAAAGACATCTATGACCTTGCGGCTACCCGCATTAGGCCCATGTTTTCAACTATACCGGGCTTGTCTGCTCCGCCGCCCTTTGGAGCCAATGCCCGTTCTATCACCATTAACGTTGACCCGGATAAACTTCGCAGCTTTAATCTTACGCCGGATGAGGTTGTTGACGCACTCTCCAAGTTCAACGTAATGGCGCCTTCTGGTAACCTGAGGCTGGATAATACCATGTACCTCACTACCATGAACTCGCTGATCAAAAACTCAGACAATTTTGGCAACATCCCGGTGAAAACACAAAACGGCGTTCCGGTTTTCATCAAAGATTTTGCAAGGGTGGCGGATGCGGCGGATATTACAGTAGATTATGCCCTCATCAATGGCAAACGCTCTGTTTATATCCCCGTTGTAAAAACAGCCGATGCCTCTACCTGGTCCGTAGTGCAAGGATTAAAAAAGAAACTGCCCGAAATGCAGTCGCTCCTGCCTGATGATGTGAAGTTGAGCTATGAGTTTGACCAATCTGTGTTTGTGGTAAATGCCGTTAAAAGTTTGATGACCGAAGGTGGCCTCGGCGCTATCCTCACCGGTTTAATGGTATTGCTCTTCCTGCGCGACTGGCGAAGCAGTTTGATTGTGGTGATCACTATACCGGTTTCTATCCTCATCGGCGTGTTGTTACTAAGCCTCTTCGGCCAAACCATCAATATCATGACGTTGAGCGGACTGGCGCTGGCCATCGGCATCCTCGTCGACCAGGCAACGGTAACTATCGAGAACATACACCAGCATCTGGAAATGGGTAAATCAAAGCGGCGCGCTATTTATGATGCCTGCGAGGAGATCGCGTTCCCATTACTGCTTATCCTGCTTTGTATACTGGCCGTATTTGCGCCATCATTTATGATGAGCGGTGTACCGAAGGCCATGTTCTTGCCACTGTCTATGTCCATCGGTTTAACCATGATCGTGTCTTACATCCTGGCCCAAACCATGGTGCCTATTATGAGTAACTGGCTCATTAAGGCCGAAACGTATCAGCATTATCATCATGGTAAGCTTCATGCACATGCAGGTGAAGCGCTGGATCTGGCGGAAGAGGATGAAGTTAATTATCATCGCCAGTATGAAATTGATGAACCGGAAAAGAACGACTTTTTCGAGAAAATAAAATCGCGCTTTATTAACATCCTAACCCGGTGGATGAAGAACCGTAAGCTTATTATCACGGCTTACCTGATCGGTGTTATTGCAGCAGCCGGCGTATGTTTTGTAGTAATTGGCAAGGATATGATGCCGAAGATCAACAACGGCCAGTTCCAGATCCGTCTTAAGGAGCCCGAAGGTACACGGCTTGAGCGTACAGAGGAGAAGTTTAAAGATGTGCTTGCTATTATCAACAAAACGGTGGACGGGCATGTGGCTATCACATCAGGCTATATTGGCCTTATACCAAGTAGCTACGGCTCCAGTAACCTTTATATTTTCAACACCGGTACACACGAGGCTATTCTGCAAGTGAACCTTGACGAAAACTATAAAGTAAATATGGATGAACTCAAAGACGCGTTGCGCAAAAACATCCATTATGCCCTGCCCGAAATGCAGATCACCTTTGAGCCGATTGATATGACCGAAAAGATCATGAGCCAGGGCGCTTCTACGCCTATCGAGGTTCAGGTGGCAGGTAAGGATATGCAGCAGATTGAAGGTTTTGCCAATAAAGTGTTATACAAGCTTAACGCTATACCTTATTTGCGCGACGTGCAGATTGTGCAACCGTTGAGGTTTCCGATCATCACCATGACCGTGGACCGCCTTAAAGCAGCTCAGCTTGGGTTAAACATGAAGGATATTTCCAATTCGGTTACCGCGAGTACCACTTCGAGCCGATTTGTACAGAAAAATCTTTGGCTTGACGAAAAAGGTGCATATACCTACCAGGTGCAGGTACAGGTGCCCGAATACGTGATGAATACCATGGACCAGTTAAAGGAAATTCCTTTGCTCAAAGGTCAGAGCAGTCCGGTATTGGGCGATGTGGCCACTTTTAAAACCGTGTACGCTCCAGGCGAGTACGACCGCGACGGCCCGCGACGTTATTTAACCATTAGCGCCAACATCTACAAAAAAGACTTAGGTAAAGCTACTTCTGATGTAGAAAAAGCGGTAAAATCAGTAGGCACGCCACCAAAGGGACTTATTGCTACCATCGGCGGTATGTCTGGCCTGCTTACCGAAACGCTGACCAGCTTACAGAATGGTTTGATGTTCGCCATATTGGTGATCTTCCTGCTGCTGGCTGCCAACTATCAGTCATTTAAAGTTTCGCTGACCGTACTATGTACAGTTCCGGCGGTAATTTTAGGGTCATTGCTGCTATTATTGGCAACAGGTTCTACGCTTAACCTGCAATCATACATGGGTATGATCATGTCCACCGGTGTATCGGTAGCCAACGCCATCCTGATCGTTACCAACGCAGAAAGTCTGCGGTTAGAATACCGCGATTCGGTAAAGGCAGCGATTACCAGCGCATCCATCAGGTTAAGACCAATATTAATGACCAGTTTAGCCATGATTGTAGGTATGGTGCCAATGGCTTCGGGTATGGGCGAAGCTGGGGAACAATCTGCCCCGCTCGGACGAGCGGTAATAGGTGGTCTGATTGCCTCAACACTTGCCGCCTTATTTATCCTGCCCATGGTATTTGCCTGGGTACAAGCCAAAACCACCTATGATTCACCGGAATTAATGCCAGAAAATGAAGAAGTTACCACAGACAACCTTGTTCGCCATGAAATATAAAATAGTATTAATAGCTGCGGCATGCAGTTTCTTATATGCCTGCTCGGGCAACCAAAAACCGGTTGACCTTACCGAGGGCAAACAACAGCAACAAAAAAACAATACCCGCCAGTTCGGTACAGTAGCCGAAGCAGCGCTCTCTACCGCCATACGTTTACCTGGCCAGTTACAGGCCTTTAATGAGGTAAATATCTTCCCGAAGGTGAACGGCTTTGTAAAACAACTATACGTTGACCGCGGATCAGTAGTAAAGAAAGGACAACTCCTGGTTACCCTGGAAGCTCCTGAAATGCAGGCCCAATTACAGGCCGCCACCTCACGTTATCTGCAGGCGCAGGAAACAGCCGTTGCCAGCAAGGAAAAATATCTCCGGTTAAAAGAAGCAGCCAAAGAACCAGGCTCCGTTTCGCCGCTGGATTTGGACAACGCATCGTCAAAAATGAAAGCTGACGAGGCTATAGCGAATTCAGAAAGATCAAACGTAGCGTCAGTAAAAACAATGGAGGGCTACCTCAATATCTATGCACCTTTTGATGGGATGATCGTTCAGCGTAATGTATCGCCCGGAGCATTGGTTTCTCCCGGCAAAGCCACCGACCAGCCGATGCTTATCCTGCAAGACAACAAGAAAATGCGTCTGGTTGTCTATATTCCTGAGGATTATGTAGATAAGGTAGACCTTGACCAGCCTGTTACCTTTACCTTTAACGCCATGCCTAATGAGCATCATACAGCCAAAATAAGTCGCTCCGCTAATGCACTGGGTACCATGAGGCAGGAAGCAGTGGAGGTTGACGTATTCAATACCGGCAATCAGTTAAAACCGGGTATGTATGCCGAAGTACAGGTACCCATGCGCTCTGGTTCAAAATCGTTATTGGTGCCAAGCAATGCCATAGTACGTTCGACAGAACGGGAATATGTTGTTGCAGTACGCAATGGTAAGGCCGACCTTATTGATATTAAAGAAGGACTTGCCAGTCACGATTCAACCGAAGTATTCGGCAATCTTAAACCTAATGACAAGATTGTGCTGAAAGCCAGCGATGATGTGAAGCAGGGGGATACATTATAACCTCACCCCGGCCCTCGCCTCCATAAGAGTCCTTCGGACAGAGGAGAGGGAGCCTAATCGTTTTATTAAAATTTAAAGAGGGTGTCCACACTGGACATCCTCTTTAATTAATGGATAATTTTTATTTATAAATCCTTTCAATTTACTTTTTGGTTACCCTTTATTTAAAGTCCTCCCCTCCGGGGAGGATTTAAGAGGGGTGGTTGGGCGGAGGGGTGGTTACTCAACCGGCAATTCCTTCAACTGCTGCGGCGTCAGCGGAATATATCCGAAAGGGGTGGTAAAAACTCCAGCCGGTACTTTTTGATATTTAATTTCCTTAACTATAGTACGTACCCTGATACCATTTTGATTAAGCGTAAAATCCATTGGGAAACCTACTGCCGGATCAAACATTAGCGTTAATGAATTAGGGGTGATGTTTACATCCTTGCTAAACCAATCGGCAGAAGTTTCGCCGGAAAGCTTTTCTTCAAGCAGATATTTTGTGGCTTTAGCCCCGGCAATGGTGCGAGTTTCCTTCTGGGGCTTGTAATTAAATTTCGGCATCAGGCGCCTTTCTTCGTCCTGGTCAGCCTTAGTATAATTAACGATGTATTTTTTGGTGGGCGATTTTAAAAGCACCTGCATAAAACCGGCTTTCTGATTGGTAATTACGGTGGTCGACTCGCCATTGAGGTTCTGGATACTTACCGTTGAATCGCCCTTGAAATAAACAACCGCGTCTTTAGGCAGATATTGCGCAAAATGCTTAAGCGTATCCGGTAGGTCATACTCTACGCTATATTTGATATACCCTTCGTCCTTGCTCTTACAAGCAGCAAAAAGGGCAGTGATAACCAATAATAGAATTGTTTTTCTCATGCGAAGCAAAAGAAAGGCTTATCCAACATTAAAACAACAGCAAACCGACTTGTTTTTTTCAGGACCACGCCCGGCGCAAAAAATCAATCCAGTTGCCGTGCATAATATTGGCCACATCCTCCGGCGTGTAACCGCGCTTCTGCAGAATGCCGGTTATCTTTTGCAGATCACTGATCGTTTCAAGATCACAAGGGCATTGCTCGCGACCAAAAGCGCCGTCAAGATCAGATCCAATGCCCACGTGAAAAGCATTACCAGCCAACTGACATATGTGATCAATGTGGTCCGCTGCTACATCGAGTTTACAAGCCATCGCTGTGGGTTCAGATACTCCTCTTACCCAATTAGGCACCATCATCCAGGCATCCAACGCAACTCCAATAACAGCATTCCGCTCAATTAAGGCTTTGATCTGTTCATCGCTATACTGGCGATTATGGTTAACCAGTGCACGGCAATTATTATGGCTGGCCCATACATGACCGTTAAAATGATCAAGGGCTTCCCAAAAGCTTTCGTCGCAAAGGTGCGTGGCATCCAGGATGATGTTTAATCGCTCCATTTCCCACAGCAACTGAAGGCCGGCTTTACCCATCGGTCCGGATGAGTCTGTACCGTACGCATATCTGCCCGGACCATAATGAGCAGGCCCAAGCGCCCGTAACCCATAGTGCCAGGCGGTTTCCAAATAACCGACATCAACAATAGAATCGGCGCCTTCCAGACTAAGGATGTAACCGATTGGCTTATCATCATGAGGACCATCGTACCCCCAGTTTATCAGATGCTGCTCTAATCCTTGCCGGTCTTTGATCTGCACCATTTCGCCACAAGCTTCCATAGTCTTGTACCAGGCCAGTTGCCCCTGCGTTTGCGCCCACGCCTGCTCGGGCGAAAGCCAACCGGGCAATACACTGCCGGGCTTTACAACCCGGGCAATCTGCGTGGCCACAACTAATCCCACATTCCCATACCTCAGAGCAGGGAGTGATACAGTGGCTTTACCGCGGTCGGGTTTGTCCGAAAGCCCCTGCTCCCGGCTGTTGATTTCGGCAACAGGCAAACGCAGATCCCGGTTCCACTCCATCGCGTTCATGCTCAGATCAAGATGTGCATCTACTATAAACATCACATTGTTATTTTACGGTCGCGGGCCGTGTTTATCCATTCGCCTGCAAAATCACCATTAACAATTATTGCAACTCTTTCATAAAGAGCAACGGTTGGACACACGTGGAACGGTAACAAATAAAAAACGTCGCCGGGCTTATAACCATGATATTGGGGCGCTTCTACAATCAGATGTTCCTCACTCTGGCTAACAGGTACCAGGCCATCAGCGTTAAGAAAACGCACTCTTTTATTCAAAGCATTTTCCGCCCCTACTGATTTATGCCCCAAATCGAGGCAAATCCTGGTTTCGGTTGGCAAAGAAATAATGCGAGACAATAATACCGCTGCGGGCAAAAACTTCTGCTCCTGAAAAGCTTCAAGGTAACCGGCATCCCAGTAAATGAAAGTTCCGGGGCTGCATTCCACATCCTTCTTTTCTGCATAAAAAGGAAAAGTTGGCGATCCCCCGGCTATAATAACCGGCTCGGTGATGCCTTGTTTAACAATATCCTGCTGAAGCTGTTTAACAGACTCATAAAGCTTATTGCTCTTGGTGGTGCGTTCCTGCAGATCGCTATCATGTATATGCCCATCATACGCATGCAAGCCAATAGGTTTAATGCCGGGCATCAGATTGCAGGCCAGGTAAAGCTCTTGCGCTTTGGTTCCCGGTTTAATGCCGGTACGGTTCATGCCTACATTTAAGTCGATATAAACGTTTATCTGGAGCTGATGGCTCTGCACTTCCACGGAAATAACGTGAGCAGTGGCCTCGTTGTCAACAATGCATGAAAATTTAGTGTCTGGGTATTTTAATATTAAGGCAATAAAGCGATCGAGTTTCGGTCCAGAGGGTTGATAAGCCAGCAATACATCAGGGGCCTTGCATATGGCCAGCATTTCGGCTTCGGCAATAGTGGCGCATTTAAATTTTGTGATGCCGGCTTCCAACTGAAGTTTGGTCACTTCGCTATTCTTATGCGTTTTCACATGCGGACGCAAGCGGCTTACCTCTCCCACCATTTGCTTAGCCATCTCTATATTGCGCTTCACCCTTTCGGAATAAATCAACAAAGCCGGCGAATCAATCTCTTCCGGGTGATTGACCAAATACCAATCCTTCTCCTCACTCATTGCTTTTAGGCTAATTCAAACAACGCTTCAATTTCAACCGGTATATTATCGGGTAACGATCCCATTCCAACTGCACTACGTACGCCTACCCCATTTTCGGTCCCCCAAACCTGTGCAAAAAGTTCGCTGCAACCATTAATCACATAGGGATGTTTTTCAAACGTTGGTACGCAGTTAACCATGCCCAACACCTTAATCACCCTGTTTATATTGTTAAAACTGCCTACATTCTTTCTGATAGTGGCCAAAATGGCTAACCCAACCTGGCGGGCGGCAAGCTTGGCTTGCTCCATGTCGAGCTCCTCACCTACACGGCCTATGATCAATGTGCCGTCGCTTTGCACAGTTCCGTGGCCGGACACGTACAAGTATTTACCATCGATTAAACATGGCTTGTAAACGCCAAGCGGACTGGGCGCAGGAGGCAGTTCAAGATTAAGAGCTTCAAAGCTTTCGTCGGGCGTGTTCATTCAATACAAGTTTTTAGGGGCTTAAACAGAGTTAAATCTATTTGTTTTGAGCGAAATTTTGGTGAAGAAGATAGCTATTTTATTTGATATTTTTCTTTAAAATGCAGTATATCTTAACGCAACTACATTCACGAAACTATTAGTTAATTTCAGCCAAGCGTAATCTAATAAGATATGGAACATATAAAAAGGGAAAAAGCCCATAGCGGCCTATTAATTTTTGGCCTATAGGGATAATTTGAAGCTGCTTTGCGCAGCCGACGCCAACCCTTTTTTTATTTTTGAACAACTTTTAATATTAATCTTACAATCATTTTTTTTATTTTATCAATTTATTTCTATAAATCTGCGCTCCTTTGCAAAAAGGTTTAAATCCAACCATGACTGAAATTTTTTTTGAGCATTTATTTAAGAAGCAGCGTAATATCAAATCCATTCCGGCCAACGAGGTTATTGCCGCATGGGCATGGGGTGTTATCCATCTGCTTTATCCCGAGCATTCAAAAAGAGTGTTTAATGCTCCCGCGGATATTGAGCAGGAGGTTTCAAAGCTGGAAGAAGGATTATACAACATTATCAAAAACAGTTGTTCATTTGCTCAAACCGACTGCACGGAGATTGCATCCCGCTTTTTCAGCAATCTGCCCGAATTATACCGGGTGCTCAATACCGACATGCAGGCTATTTACGACGGGGACCCCGCCGCACACAGCGAATTTGAAGTGATAAGGACCTATCCCGGCTTTAATGCTATATCTTTTTATCGTATTGCGCACATGCTTTATAATCTCGGTGTTCCGCTGGTGCCCCGTATACTTACGGAGCATGCTCACTCTGCAACAGGCATTGATATACACCCTGCTGCGCGCATTGGCGAATTTTTCCATATTGACCATGGAACAGGCATCGTAATTGGTGAAACCTGCCAGATAGGCAAATTTGTAAAGATGTACCAGGGCGTAACTTTGGGCGCATTAAGCGTACGCAAGAGCCTGGCCGGAACCAAAAGGCATCCCACCGTAGAGGACCGCGTGGTCATCTACTCCGGCGCAACCATACTTGGCGGCGAAACGATTATCGGGCACGATAGTGTTATTGGCGGAAACGTGTGGCTCACCGAAAGCGTGGCACCGTTCTCCACAGTATATCATACGCCGATGATCACCGTACAAAATACTATTTCAAAATAGACATCTATACATATATGGCAACCATAATTGATTTAGTTGGGAATACGCCGATGGCTGAACTAACACGGCTTAACCCCAACCCCAACGTCAGGATATTTGCAAAATTGGAAGGCAACAATCCGGGCGGAAGCGTTAAGGACCGTGCTGCACTCAATATGATCCGCAGCGCGCTCGATAGAGGTGAAATAAAGGAAGGAACGCGTTTAGTAGAAGCTACCAGCGGAAATACCGGTATTGCCCTGGCCATGATTGCCAGCCTGTTCAACCTTGAAATTGAGCTGGTATTACCGGCTAACTCTACTCGCGAACGCACATTAACCATGGAAGCGTTCGGGGCCAAGGTTACGTTATTAGAAAGTATTGAAGCTTGTCGCGACTACGCGGAAGAAAAGGGAGCCTCAGCGGGATATTATCTGCTTAACCAGTTTGCCAACCCCGACAACTATATGGCCCACTATAAGACCACGGGACCAGAGATGTGGCGCGATACAGAAGGCAAGATCACACACTTTGTGAGCGCCATGGGTACCACAGGCACCATTATGGGCTGCTCCAAATATTTAAAAGAGAAAAACAGCCAGATACAAATTGTAGGTTGTCAGCCAACAGAAGGCTCATCCATACCAGGCATCCGTCGGTGGCCCGAGGCTTACCTGCCAAAAATATTTGACCCAAGTCGCGTTGATCGCGTAATGGATATTGCCGAAGCCGACGCTGCCGAAACAGCTAGACAATTAGCTAAGGTTGAAGGCATTTTTGTTGGCATGAGCACCGGCGGTGCGTGCTCTGCCGCCCTGCGCCTGGCCTCCGAACTGAAGGAAGGAATCATCGTATTCATCGCCTGCGACCGTGGCGACCGGTACCTGAGCAGCGACCTGTTTGGCGCCTAAAAATAAGATCTAAGGTAACCTCTGTTAAATGCTAATCCTTTTGCGGAGGCCACCCTATTCAACCAGCAGGAAAACTTTTTTAGAAATTACCTTTTAGATTTTTATTTTAAATTGAATGTAATATATTTGCAGCCCACAAGGGGGTTTAGCTCAGCTGGCTAGAGCGCTTGCATGGCATGCAAGAGGTCATCGGTTCGAATCCGTTATCCTCCACAAACATTTCAGGCCACTTTTATAGTGGCCTTTTTTTATGCCTTACTACTGCTACATTATATATTCCCGGGCTCTGGACAAATACTATATTGGACACACAGAAGATTTGGAGAAGCGAATGTCCTATCATTTGTCGGGCATGTCGACATACACGTCGAAGGCTACGGATTGGGTAATTAAGTATACGAAATATTTGAAAGCAGGGAGAGCGCCTCAGCTTGCGAACGAGAAATAAAGAGGAAGAAAAGCAGAAAATAAATTGAATGGCTGATTGCCGGTGCCAGTTAGAGCGCTTGCTTGTCCCCAAGGCTTTCGGGAAAGAGGTCATCGGTTCGAATCCGTTATCCTCCACAACTTCAAAAAGCCCCATATTATGTATGGGCTTTTTTATTAGAGTTTAGAACATATAAACATTCACTGTTAGCGTACCACGTTTGGTAATATTAACAGATGGCTTCCCCTTAAAATTAATCACCTTTCCGCTAACAGTAACAGCCTTGCCTATTAAATCTTGGCCCCTACCATTGTATAAGACGGTCAATGTATCGACTGAGCTATTGTCCTTTAAATAAAGATAGCAAAGACGTTTATTAATGATTTTCACGCCACTTACCGTTCCGTTTAGGGTAATAGCCTTTCCAATATACCGTCCAACATCTCTAATGGATATTTCTTCCTGTGCAGATGCCTTAAAAGTTAATAATGTGACAAGGGAAGCTAACAGAAGCATGTATCTCATAGTATTGGCACTGACGGTTTCGCGGAGATTTTTTTGTAGCGCTTTCTTATAACCCAGAAGTGACTGATAAGTATAATGAGGCTAGTTTAAGCATTTGAAGTGTATGTTTAAGGTTTCTGGTTTTCATCGCATGAAGATAAAGAAAGATGACTATATTGCCTGCCCTACGGCCAATGAAACCGCAAACCATCTCTTAACATGCAATGCTCAACAGATTGTTTCTTTATCGTGTTGTTTTGCATCCTTTTATCTGAATGCAATCAGCAGACAAAGCAAAATAAAACTTGCTACAGCACTCGGACAGAGGTAACCTGGTCTGATAGGTTTTGTACGCTTTACATAGATGAAGGTGGCCGGGCACAGGTCATAAAAGGCCATTACACAGATTTATATCTCATGTCGCTTACTATTACCGATACCAGCAAAGTATTTAAATTAGACTCGGTAAAACAATTCTATAAAGCTTTACAGGTATTAGCAAGCAAACATTACATCGATGCTACATCGGCAGACTCACCAACATTCAGAATATATCGAAACGGAGCGTTGTTATATTGTGACTACGGTATTAGAGCGGAGTTTTGGGATGTATTCAGACCCATTTTAATGGAAATACCAAATGGATACAATCCGTTTATACAGGAACCGGGGAACCCATTTGGTGATATTTAAAGAAATTTAAGCATAACCCTGTCTATTCTCCTGGGGGAAAGTCGACAACCTTAGTTAACATTCTATAGCTGAAATCAATTAATGCTTCTAATCTAACCCGACCCTTATGAACGAATATTTAGCTCTTTCTATCATCTTTCTGATATACCTGGCATTCTCATTTGCTGTCAACCGAATTATTAGTAAGACGACCAAAGGCATCGCTATAGCGGTGGTTCCCTTATACTTAATTATTTCGTGGTTATATTTTGAAGCGATCAATATGCTTCATCATACATTAAGAGATCATAGGATTTATATAGACCTTGGTCATGCCGATTTACTTCTTATCATGCTTATGATGGCCTGCTTAATCATCGCGCTAATTAACATATTTATGGCATTAGCTAAGAGGAGTTCCTAAGAAACCTTTATCTTTCTATTGCTGTACCAATCTCTGGTGCAAGGCAAATACATAATAATTAATGCCACTATGAATATAGCCGATATTATAGAGTACATTAAGACGAACCTCAGTCAAACAGACATTACACATCTTCATAAAGGAGCATCTGAAGCGTTGATCAGACAAGTTGAAAAAGTACATAATATCACACTACCGGAAGATATAAAGCAGTTTTACAGATTTTCCAATGGATTTGAAACGGCTGAAGATCTATTTAATCTTATACCCTTAAATGAAATTATTGAATCAAAGAGTGACTACAATTACCAGCATTTATATATGGCCGAGTATATGATATACAGTGATATGTGGGCATTGGAGATTGATTGCAACAATTACAATGATTATTGGATTTACAACATTAATCAATACAATGAAAAGATTGTACTGACAAACTCTCTATCTGAATTCTTGAAAAGATTTTTAGATGGCGGTGTATTTGGGGCGAATGGATTATATAAATGGGGAGAGGCTATTCGTCAAAACATTATGAAAAACAAGTAGATTAATTAGCACTGCTCGCAAAACTGTTCACTTCTAAAAATTCATTACCTTTCCATATGAAAAGCCTGTCAACCTATTTAACACTTTTACTATTTATTTGGGTAACTACCTGCTCTGCCCAGCAACGGGTTGGAAAAATAATTGTTCCGGATGTTTTAACGCTTCAGAATGGTAATAGAGTAACTACGGTTAAACAGTGGCGAGAGCAAAGACGCCCGGAACTGATCAGCCTTTTCAAACAGGAAATGTATGGCACATCGCCTGGCCGACCTCAGGCCATGATCTTCCATGTTTTTGATGTGGACCGCCATGCACTGAATGGCAAAGCGACGCGTAAGCAGATTACTGTGCTGTTTAACGGCAAGGAAGACGGGCCGAAAATGGATATTCTGCTCTATCTACCCAATCATGTAAAAGGTAAAATACCAGCAGTTGTAGGGCTGAATTTTAACGGCAACCAGGCGGTAAGCGCTGATCCCGGTATCCGCATCGATACCAACTGGATGAGCAACAGTAAAGGTGTGGTAAACAACCATGCAACTGAGGCTTCCCGGGGTAGCGAGGCGGCGCAGTGGCCGATAGAAACCATCATTTCGAGAGGATATGCCGTGGCAACTGTTTATCGGGGAGCTATAGACCCCGATTTTGATGATGGCTTTAAAAATGGTGTTCAGGCGCTTTACCCTGAACTACAAAACCGCGGCGATAATTTTGCCACCATAGCGGCATGGGCATGGGGACTAAGTCGCGCATTGGACTACCTTGAAACGGACAAGGCCATTGATGCAAAAAAAGTAGCCGTGTTCGGTTTTTCGCGATTAGGGAAAGCCGCCTTATGGGCTGGCGCTACGGACGAACGCTTTTCGCTCGTGATCAGCAATGAATCAGGCGCGGGAGGAGCAAAACTGTTCCACTTTACCGGAGGCGAAGATATCGCCCGGCTTAACTCCCATTTCCCGCATTGGTTCGACCAAAACTTTAAGAAATATACCGGTCACGATACGTTACTGCCCTTTGATCAGCATATGGTTATTGCCCTGGTAGCGCCACGGCCAATGTATGTAGCCAGCGCAATTGAAGATACCAACTCCAACCCGGAAGCAGAGTTTTGGGGACTAAAAGCTGCAGAGCCAGTGTACCAACTGTATGGCAAACAACAGTTACCGGCCAATTCATTTCCTGCTGCCAATGCACCTGTGAAAGCTTATAATGCCTATCATGTCCGCACCGGCAAACACAATGTAACCCCTTTCGACTGGGAGCAGTACCTGTCGTTTATGGATGAGCATTTTAAGAACCAACAATAACTCCATAGTGCGCTCCAACTACTTACTTAAAAGCACAATCGGGGTAGTATGTCAAAGTCTTACATTGACTTATACAGCCTTATCATTATTGTTGGTTATCTCGAAGCAGAATCTTGGATCACCAGAATAATTGTGGGGATTAAAAGTAGTTGTTTTGTGGTGGAACAAATAGCGTACTTTCCCTTGTCGAACGCATATGAAACACTTATACGTCTGATTCTAATACGAAGATCATATCAGCGACTTTCACAGCTGGGATCAAAGGGAACATCCGTCTGACTGGATGGTTTTCCCTGCTAACATGGTACCTCTTTAAGTATTGATGAAACAGCCTTATCTAATGGTGAACGCTTATACCATCCTTACTCTTTAATAACAGAAGTACGAATGCTTCAGCTAAATCTTTCAGTGCTAAAATCAAGCTTTCAGAGCCACTTCAAAAGGCGGTACCGCCTTCATTCTCCAGACCTGCTAAAAATCGAAGATTGAATATTTCATCCCCACAACTTTTCGTACGATCCAATGGCTAAAACTCCGTTAGCCCTTCATCACTATTGACTACTGAACAATTGAACAAAAGAACCACTGAACAAAAAGGGTATAAAACAAGAAAGCCCCTCCGTTTCCGGAAGGGCTTCTTATAAAGGTTGGCGCCGACTTACTCTCCCACGTGTTACCGC
>Ga0157372_10000403_pt1 | contig 47787 bp, 42 predicted proteins | sample C55metaG_FD_115307 | JGI IMG/M metagenome (GOLD analysis project Ga0157372, IMG submission 115307) | Corn rhizosphere microbial communities from Kellogg Biological Station, Michigan, USA - C5-5 metaG | ecosystem: Host-associated > Plants > Roots > Rhizosphere > Soil | place: USA: Michigan...
GAAAGGGTTGCCGCAGCGCTTTATTGGCTTCCGCGCGTTTCTCGCCGAACACAGCGAATGGCGCTCACGCGTGTCGCTGCTGCAGATCGCGCCGCCGACGCGTGAGGAAGTGCCGGAGTACGGTGAGCTGCGCGAACGTCTCGAACGTGAGGCCGGCGCGACCAATGGCCGTTATGCGCAGCCGGATTGGGTGCCGATTCATTACGTCAACCGCAGCTTCCAGCAATCCACGTTGGCCGGGTTCTATCGTATCGCCGACGTCGGCCTGGTCACGCCGTTGCGCGACGGCATGAATCTCGTCGCCAAGGAATACGTCGCGGCACAGCCGCCGGAAAATCCCGGCGTGCTCGTGCTGTCGCGCTTTGCCGGCGCCGCTGACGAACTGCCGCAGGCGATCATCATCAATCCGCTCGATCCCCTCGACACGGTCGAGAGCCTGTACGCCGCACTGACGATGCCACTGGCCGAACGCAAGCAACGCTGGCAAGCCATGTACGAACACCTGCGCGAGCACAACGTGCATCGCTGGCGTGCGGAGTACGTGGAGGCCCTCGCCGGCGGCGGCCCTCAGCCGGAGCGGCAGGCGGAGAACGCGTATTGGGCGCCGAGCGGGCACCAGCGCAGCGAGGCTTCGAACCCGCGCAACGCAGAAAGCGCCTTGGGGAAAAACAGCATGTAGTCGCGTCGCGGTCGGCTTAGTTTCGCGGCCGAGAAATAACGCCCGACCTCGCGTGGCCACAGCAGCACCGCATCGTCATCGAATTCGCAATGCGCGACGATCCAGCGCGTCAGCGGATTGAGCGGATTGTGTTCGATGACGAGCAGGCGTCCACCGCACGCCAGCCGCGCGGCCAGGTCCATGATCGTTTCGTGGCGCGCCTGCAGCGGAATGTGGTGCATGACGTTGGAAAGAACGATCAGACCGTAGTCGCGATGCAATTCGTCGAGCCGGTCGGTAAACAGGCCGCGTTCGCGCAACGCCGGTGCAACCTGGTCCAGACTCGCCGAGGACACGTCATAACCGTGGATCGCATCCTGCGGACGATGCTGGGCCAAGGCCACCGACAGCGCGCCGACACCGCAGCCGAAATCCAGGATTTTCGCCGGCGCGGCACCGAGCAGGCGATCGATATACGCCGCCTTGTATTCGGTGAAATACTCGGACGATTCGCCGCCGAGCGCGACACAGCGATCGAGCACCGCTTTGTAGTTCGAGGCAAATTGATCGAATTCCGCCACGTCGTTCCCATCCGCAATGCCGCATGATGGTAGCGCAAAGCGGACGCTGTCGTTACCATGCGCGGCACTTGTAAGACTCGCGAGCGCAATGCGCAATGCAACTCTGATTCTTGGCGCCGGCGGTTTCATTGGCAAACGCCTGAGCTCGATGTTGCGCCGTTCCGGGCAGCCTCTGGCCCTGCTCGGGCGAGGGCTGGAAGACTCCGTATCCGCCGACTTCGTGCAGCGTCGTGGCAGCGTCGAGGACGCCGGATTGCTGCGCGAACTGCTCGAGATGAGTTCATGCGTCGCGTATCTGGCCAGCGTTACCACGCCAAGCGCCTCCGCACGCGAGCCCGGCCTCGAAGTCACCGGTAATCTGCTGCCGCTGGCGCGATTTCTTGAAATCGCCCAGAGCGTGGCGCCGCGCAAACTGGTGTTCATTTCATCGGCGGGTGCTGTCTATGGCGACTGCGCCGACGGTGTATCCGAAAATGTCCCTGTGCGGCCGCGCTCGTTCTACGGCGCGGGCAAAGCCGCGGCGGAAGCGATGCTGCATGCATTCACCATCAATTCCGCTTGGTCGACCGTCGTGCTGCGACCGACCAACGTTTACGGGCCCGGACAACTGCCGATCAAGGGTTTCGCCATCGTACCGACGATTTTCCGGCACCTGCGCGATCGCAGCGTGTTCGAAATCTGGGGCGACGGCTCCGTCGTGCGCGACTATTTGTTCGTCGACGACCTCTGTGCATTGGTTGCGAGCCTCGTCGGCGGCGACGCCCACGGATATTCCGTGTACAACGCCGGCTCAGGTACGGCGGTGTCGATTCTCGAGCTCGTGCGTCTTTGCGAGCACGCCGCCGGCATGAAACTCCGAACGACGTTGCGGCCCGGACGCGCGGTCGATGTACCGCGCGCCATCCCGAATGTCGACGCAATCGCCAGGGACTACGACTGGAAAGCAGCAACCGCGCTGCACGCCGGTCTCGCGCAAACGTGGCAATGGTTGCACACCACATTTCATGACAATGAGTGAATCGATGCAGGCGAGCGAAACCGGTGGACCAATCGACGTTTCCGTTGTGGTGCCTGTCTACAACGGCACGCAAGCCTTGCCGGAATTGCAACAGCGCCTCGCGCAGACGATGCGCAGCCTCGGGCGCCGGCACGAACTGATCCTCGTCGACGACCGTGGCCGCACCGATGCGTGGACGATGATCGATCGGCTTGCCAAGGAACATGCCGAAGTCATTGGCGTGCGTCTGACGCGCAATTTCGGCCAGCACGCGGCCACCGTCTGCGGACTGGGCATTGCGCGCGGTGAATGGGTAGTCACGATGGACGACGATCTCGAACATCCGCCCGAGCAATTGGCAGCGCTCTTGGCGGAGGCGGACGCGGATCATCCGCTGGTCTACGCCGTGTTCGAAAGGCGCACGCATTCGCTATTCCGCAACCTGACCTCCGAACTGATGCGCGGGATATTCAAGCGCGCCTTTCCCGAACTCAATCAGGACTACAGCTCGTTTCGCGTGATGCATCGATCGCTGGCGCAGCGCCTCAATGAATTCGGACTGCATCGGCCATACATCGACGGTTATCTTTCATGGATGACTTCCTCGGTCGCGACCGTGCCTGTCCAGCACGAAAGCCGGCGTCACGGCGACAGCGCCTACACGTTGCCGAAACTGCTCGTACACGCCGTCAACAATTTCGTCACGTTCTCGCACCTGCCGTTGCGCGCGGCGACTTACACCGGCACGTTGCTCGCGTCGGGCAGCTTTCTGTTCCTGCTCTATCTCGTTTACGGCAAATTGACCGGCAAGATTCCCAATCCGGGCTACACCTCGCTGATGTCCGTCATGTTGTTCGCGTGCGGCATACAATTGCTGATCCTCGGCATCATCGGTGAATACATCGGGCGATTGATGAGCGCGGCGTATCGGCGGCCCGTCTATATCATCGAGGAAATAACGCGCAGCTCGGCCAGCCAATGAGTACACCGCCGAAGTTCTGGGCAGCCGCGATGCGCAGCGCGAACGTCGCCCAGTTCACGCGCTTTCTTGGCGCGGGTCTCATCAATACGGGCGTCGGCTACGGCGTCTACCTGATTTTGCTGATCTGGATAAATTACCAAATCGCCTACGCGGCGGCCTACGTCGTCGGCATCGCCGTCGCATATCTGCTCAATTCGTTGTTCGTCTTTCGCAGCCCGATAGGCCTGCGCACCGCCCTGACATATCCACTGGTATATGTGGCGCAATACCTGTTTGGCGCCGCGCTGCTCTATGGAATGGTCAGCTGGCTTGGCATCGATCGCCGCTGGGCCGCATTGATCACGCTGGCGCTCAGCGCGCCGGTGTCGTTCTTGTTGAACCGCATCGCGCTGACGTACCGCGGACCGTCCGCGTCATCCTAATTGCGCCAGATCAGCGTCGCCTGCCGGCCGCTCTGCGCTCCGTCGCGTCGATACGAGTACCAACGCGTATCGGAAAACGTATCGAATCCGCCCCCGCTGATCTGCTCGATGCCCAGCGTTGCGAGCCGGCGCCGTGCCAGAGTATACAAATTGCAAAGCCAATGTCCGGAACGAGACGCGGAAAATGCTTCAACCGCAGCGTTGTCAGCATCGACGAAAGCCGCGCGTACTTCCGCGCCGACTTCATAGGAATCCGGCCCGATTGCCGGCCCGAGCCATGCCCGCAGGCGTTCGCGTGGCGTCAGCAAGCGGGTGATGCACGATTCGATCACGCCAGCGGCGAGCCCGCGCCAGCCGGCATGGATCGCGGCGATTTCCGCGCCATCGTCGGCACAGACGAGAATCGGCAGACAGTCGGCGCTGAGGATCGCGAGCACGATGCCCGGTTGCGTGGTGAACGCCGCATCGGCTTCGGGCTCCCCGGCCAGCACTTCTTCGGTCAAACGCAGGCTGCGATTGCCGTGCACCTGATGAAGCCAGCGCGGTGCCGATGGCAATGCAAAACTGCGCGCGAGCAAGTCGCGATTCGCACGCACGATGCCTGGATTCTCACCGCTGCGCAGGCCGAGGTTGAAGGCGTCGTACGGCGGCTGCGAGTTGCCGGGCATCCGCCGCGTGGTCACGAGCGCGCGCACGCCCGCGGGCACGGGCCAGTCCGGCGTTATCCACGCCTCGTCCACGGTCAAAGCCGGGCCGCTTCGCTGCTATCGGTGCGCAGAGCCGCAAGCAGTGCTCGCATGTCGGCGGGCATCTCGACCTCGACGCTGACGAGTTTTCCGCTGACGGGATGGGCAAATTCAAGCTTTTCCGCATGCAAGGCCTGGCGCTTGAAAGCGCGCATGGTTTCCGCAAGCTCCGGCGTTGCGCCTTTTGGCAACTTCAATCCCTGGCCGTAAAGTTGATCGCCCACGAGTGCATGGCGCACGTGCGCCAGATGCACACGGATCTGGTGCGTGCGTCCGCTTTCCAGCCGGCATTCGATCAACGTGTGCGCACGAAAACGCTCGCGTACGCGGTAGTGCGTGACGGCTGGCTTGCCCGATGCTCCTTCGACAACGGCTTGGCGCAAGCGGTCGCGTGGATGCCGCCCGATCGGTGCATCGACGCTGCCGCCCGCGATCATCGTGCCGTAGACGACGGCCAGCTACTGCCGGTGCACAGCGCGCGCCTGCAAAGCTTGCACGAGCGCGGCGTGCGCGCGCAGGCTGCGCGCGACGACCATCACGCCCGAAGTATCCTTGTCCAGGCGGTGCACGATGCCGGCACGCGGAATCTCGGCGAGCTTCGGATCATGATGCAGCGGCGCGTTCTGCAGCGTGCCGCCCGGCTGCCCGGCGCCGGGATGCACCGTCAGGCCCGCGGGCTTGTTGATCACGAGCAGGTCGGCGTCCTCGAAGCGGATGTCCAGCGCAATCGATTCGGGTGCGAGCGGCACTTCCTGCGTCGGATGCGCACTCAACGTGATGACCTCGCCGCCGCGCACGATCTGGCGCGGAATGGCGGCCGCTCCATCGACCAGCACGTCCCCCGATTTGATCCACGCGGTCAGGCGCGAACGCGAGTAATCCGGAAACAGCTCGGCCAGCGCCTGATCGAGCCGGCGACCCGCGGACTCCGCGGGAATGCCCGCCTGCAATGTGCCTTCGGTTTGTGTCATGCTGAAATCTTTCGCCCCTGCTGTCGCAGCAGAATGCCAACAGTTCCTCGTCAGCACAACCGCGCCTGGGCGATGATGGCACTGGCGCTCGGGATCGTTGCACTCATCTACTGGCCTGCCAGCCACGGCGGGTTCGTGCTCGATGACAGCACGCAACTGCACGACGAAGCGTGGCTGCGTGGGCAGGAATGGTACAAGTTCGTCTTCCGTGGGTTCAACGACTGGGTCAATTACTTCCGCCCGCTCGTCGTCGCGCTGTTCGCGGTGGAATTGCACATCTTCGACGGCGCACCCGAGCCCATGCACATAGTCTCGATCGGCCTGCATCTGGCCAACGTCGTGCTCGTCGGCTTGCTCGCCGCCCGCATTGTCGAAGGTCGTGTATCGGCGCCCCCGAGCGCTGGGCTGGCAATGTTGGTTTACGGGCTGCATCCGGGGCTGATCGAGCCCGTCAGCTGGGTCGGCCTGCAGTTCGACCTGTCCGTCGTATTGTTCATGCTGCTCGGGCTGCAACTCGATGCGCGCATCGCGCGCGTTGGCTGGCGGTCGATCGCAGTGACCGGATGCTTTTTCCTCGCGTTATGCGCCAAGGAAGCGGCCATTGCGTTTCCAGCCCTGTTGCTGTTGTTTGACCTGGCCACGCATCGCGGCTGGCGCGACGCGGACAACTGGCGGCATGTCGCTCGCGACCTTTGGCGGAAACAGCGGCGCACATATATCGGCGTGGCACTCGCCGGCGCGGCATATCTGGCACTGCGCTTCTGGGCCATCGGTTTTGCCGCTGCGCGGCCAGCCGCGGAGCCCTTTTTCTCGCTCGCGCGCTTCAACAAGGTCTGCCTGACTTATCTCGAATACTGGAGGCTGCTGCTGGTTCCCACTTCCGCAATCGGTCCGGCACACCCGTACGATGAGGCGGCGTTGGCCCTCCTGGACTGGCGCAATATCGGCGTTGACGCAGCGGCTATCACGATCGCCGCCGCTGCTGTTTACGGTCTGTGGAAGCGCCGGCTCGCCGGCCTCGTCGGCGTAGGTGTGAGCGTGGCACTGTTCCCGGCGCTCAACTTTGTGCCGTTCATCGTCAATGGGAGTCTCTATCAGGACCGCTATGCGGCCAGCGCGATCGCTTTCGCTTGCATCTTCGTGCCGGCGCTGTGCGCTCCACTTCTGAGCCGCGCCACGGCGTCGATGCGCACGGCCGCCAGGCTGGCTGCGGCGGCATGGCTCGTCGTGTGCGCATGGAGCGTGCATGCCACGATCCCCGCCTGGGCCGACGACGTGGCGCTCTGCCAGTGGGCTTTGCGCCAGCACCCCGACTCGCTTTTCGCAAAATCGCAGTTGCTCGATGCTTACCTTGCGCGCAACGACCATGTGCATGCGCGTCCGCTCGCCGACGCGCTCGTTGCCGTGGGCGCACGCTGTCCTGGTTGCATGCTCGACGCTGCGTTCCTTGCGGTATCCGAACGAGACTCGGCGCGCGCGGTGTCCGCCCTCGAAAAGCTGAGGGACAATCCTATTCTCGGCTACGACAAAACCATACTGCGTAAGTACATATTGGCCAATGGTCTCCTGCTTGATCTCCAGGACCGTACGGACGAGGCCGAATCGGCATTTCGCGATGCGATCGTTGTTGACGCCTTGGACCCCGAACCCTGGCTCGCGCTGGCGTCCTTGCAAATACGCAAGGGCGATATTCCCGCGGCGCGGGAAACGGCCGAGCGCGGTTTCGCCTTGCTCGCACCCGACCAGCGCGAGAGTCGCCGACGCGAGTTCGAACAGCGCCTGACCAGCCGTCGCTAGTTTTCCAATTTCCTAACGGTTTTCCGCTATCATCGCGCGCCTTGCCCAGCAAAAAACGGTTTCGCATGCGTTCCTTCTCTGTACTCAAGCTCTGCCTGGTCGCCCTGGTCTTGCTCATCGCCGGCTGCCACCGCGGCGACAAGAAAGGTGACGAAGTCGAATATCTGCCGGTCGAGAAAATGTACGAAATCGGCAAGACGGCGCTCGACGACCACAACTACGGCAAGGCCATCAAATACGACGAGCGCCTGATCGCGCGCTTCCCGTTCGGCGCCTACACCGAACAGGCGACCCTGGACCTGGCCTATGCGCAATACAAGACCGGCAAGCCGGAAGACGCGTATTCGACGATCAACCGCTTCATCAAGACCTACCCGGTGCACAAGCACGCCGATTACGCCTACTACCTGCGCGGCATCATCAATTTCGATCGCGACAAGGGCTTTCTCGACCGCTACGCCAACCAGGACATGACCAAGCGCGATCAGGGCAACACGCTGCAGTCGTTCGAGGATTTCAACGATCTGGTCACGCGCTATCCGAACAGCCGCTATGCGGCCGACGCGCGCCAGCGCATGATCTACCTGCGGGACAATCTCGCGCACGGCGATATCAACGTTGCCGAATTCTATCTGCGCCGCGGCGCGTACGTCGCGGCGATCAACCGCAGCAAGGGCATCCTGGAAAAATATCAGCGCACACCCGCCGCCGGCGATGCGCTCGCGATCATGACCCTATCGTACAAATCACTGGGCCAGGACAAGCTCGCCGAGGATTCCGAACGCGTGCTCAAGCTCAACTATCCGGACCACGCCTACTTCAGCGGCCACTTCCCGAAGTATCCGCATTGGTGGTGGCGGATGGTGCCGTTCCGCAGCTGATTCAACATCGCCTCGATGACTGATCGCCGGCTTGCCGTTGCGGCGATGCTGGCCGCTGTTGCCGCAGTCGCGGCGACGTACTGGCCGGTACTGCATGGCGCGCTGGTCTGGGACGATCTACTGTGCCTGCGCGATCAGGACTGGTTGCGCGGCGACGGCGCATGGCAGCGTGTATTCGCCCCGGATTTTTGCGGTTGGACCAACTATTTCAGGCCCGTTGCGGTAGCGCTGTTCATCTTCGATACGCGCAACTTCGGCCTCGATCCCGCGCCGATGCACGCGCTATCGCTCGGCCTGCACTTGGCCAACACATTGTTCGTGGGATTCATTGCGTGCACGTTGTGCGCCGATCGCGGCGCGCGCGCGCCGATTCTGCCAGCCGTTGCCATGCTGCTCTACGGCGTTCATCCCGCGCTGATGGAACCGGTAGCGTGGATCAGTGCGCAAACCGAGCTGGCAGTGACTTTTTTCATGCTGCTTGGCATTTTTCTGAACCTTGTGTTGCGCCGGACCCTCGCGCGCACGATCGGCGTCGCGGCGTGCTTCCTTCTTGCCACGTGCTCGAAGGAGTCGGCAATCTCGTTTCCGTTTCTGCTGCCGATTCTGGATTGGCTGATGCTGCCGCCAAGATCGACTGCCTGGCCGTGGCGAAAGCGCTTGGCGCTGCTGTGGCATCGGCAACGGGCGACGTATCTCGGGGTCTTCATTGGCGGACTCGTCTACCTTGCGCTGCGCTTCTGGGCGCTCGGCTACATTCTTCATTCCAGCGCCGGCAGCGTGCGGCTCGCGCCGCTCGCGCACCTGCAGGAAATCGCCTGGTCGTATCTCACATACTGGCGGATTCTGGTCTGGCCCATGGTCGGGCTGAACCCGGTGCACCTGATCGATGAGCGCCAATTCGCGACGCTGAGTGCGGGTTCACTGTTATCCGATCTTGGCGCCCTGGCAATCGTCGCCTACGCTGCAATCGCATTCTGGAAGCGCTGGTTCGCGGGCGGGCTCATCGCCGTCGTTACCGCGTCGTTGCTTCCTGTGTTGCACATCCTGCCGGTAGGTTTCGACGAAAGTCTTTACCATGAGCGCTACGTCATGGCGCCGCTGGCGGCCATGCTGGTGCTGCTGCCGAGATCGATTGCATACATCCAGCCAACGCGCATCGTGCGCGTCGGCATCTCGGGCGCGCTGGCGATCTGGCTGATCGCGGCCGTGGCGAATATTCGCGTGACGCTGCCTTTGTGGGCCGACGACACGTCGTTGTGGCAATGGGCGTTGCGTGCGAACCCCGCTTCGGTTTCGGCGCGCGAGAATCTGCTTGCCAGCTATATTGCCGCGAAAAATCCACGCGCCGACGACTTCGCCGATGCGCTGATCGCCGATCCGGTGCCGTGCCCAACCTGCCTCCTCAATGTCGCTTACTTTTCGATGAGCGAAGGCAACACGGCGCGCGCCGACGCTGCGCTGGCCAGACTCGACGCGGCTGTCGATGTGCATCTGCGGCAAGCTTCGGGCGTCGCGCGAGCACACTTGCACGAAATGCAAAGCGACACGGTCGGCGCCGAGCGAGCCTATCGAGCGGCCGCAGCGCTCGATCCGCGTGAACCGATGACCAAATTGCAGCTTGCGCTGTTTCTCGCGCATATGGGCAACGTCGACGAATCGCGCCGCATCGAGGAATCGGCCTTGCAATTGTTCGCACCGGACCAGCGCGCACAACGACGCAAGGAATTCGATCACGCCGTCCTGGAAAAACGGACTAGCGCCACCCCGAACTGATCGGATACCGCCGATCGCGACCGAACGCACGCGTCGAAATCTTCGGCCCTGGCGCGGCCTGGCGGCGTTTGTATTCGCTCGCCAGCACCAGCTTTGCCACGCGCCGTACGACGGCTTCATCGAAGCCTGCGGCAACGATCTCGGCCTGCGACTGTTCGCCTTCGATGAAACGTTCGAGGACCGCGTCGAGCACCTCGTAAGCAGGCAACGAATCTTGATCGGTCTGATTTTCGCGCAGCTCAGCCGACGGTGCGCGCTCGATCACGGCCGCCGGGATTACCTCGCCGGCGCGATTGCGCCAACGCGCCAACGCGTACACAAGCTGCTTGTAGCAATCCTTGATCGGCGCGTAGCCGCCACACATGTCGCCGTAGATCGTCGCGTAGCCGACCGCGTATTCGCTCTTGTTGCCGGTCGTCAGCAGCATGCGGCCGAGCTTGTTGGACAACGCCATCAGAATCGCGCCGCGGCAGCGTGACTGCAGGTTTTCTTCGGTGATATCGGCAGGCTTGCCCAGGAAAGCCGGCGCCAGCGCGTCGAGGAACCCGACGTAAGGCGTTTCGATCGGGATCGTCAGCAGTTGCACCCCCATCGCGTTGGCCTGCTGCTCGGCCAAGTCGTTGCTCAGATCCGTCGTGTAGCGCGACGGCAGACGCACGCCCGTCACACGCTCGGGCCCTAACGCGTCTACGGCCAGTGCCAGCGTCAGTGCCGAATCGATGCCGCCGGACAGGCCGAGCAGCACACCCGGAAAATGATTCTTCTCGATGTAGTCGCGCACACCGCGCACGAGCCCCGCATACACGCGCGCTTCGCGCGACGAATCGTTTTCCACTGGCCAGTCGAGCGCGCGGAAACGTCGCGCCGCATTGTCGTACTCGGCGACGAGCATCGCGTCGACAAATACCGGTGCCCGCGCGGCGATGCGGCCGTCCGGCTCGATGAGCAGCGAACCGCCGTCGAACAATAGGTCATCCTGGCCGCCGACCAGATTCAGATACGCGATCGCGACGCTGTTCTCACGGGCGCGGCGGGCGAGCAGTTCCTCGCGTTGCCTACATTTTTCCAGATCGAACGGCGAGGCGTTGATGACGATCAGCAACTCCGCGCCTTTCTCCGCGGCGAGCGCCGCCGGCTCGGGTTCCCAGATATCTTCGCAGACCAGCCAGCCGATGCGCATCCCGGCAAAATCCGTGGCGGTCGAATCATGGCCCGGGCGGAAGTAGCGCTTCTCGTCGAACACGGTGTAGTTCGGCAGCGCCTGTTTGTGCGCCGTGAACGCGACCGCACCGTCGGCGAGCAGACTTGCTGCATTGTATACTTCGCCGAGTGTGTGCGGATGACCGACATAGGCGGCAATGCCGTGCGTCGCTTGCGCGACCGCGACGAGTTCACGCTCGCAGGCTGCGAGAAAACTCGGCCGCAGCAGCAGATCCTCTGGCGGATAGCCGGACAACGTCAGCTCCGGAAATGCGACGAGCTGCACGCCCGCGGCGCGCGCCGTCTGTATCAGCTCGCGCACACGTTCGCCATTGCGCGCGACTGCTCCCACGGGGAAGTCGTATTGAGCCAGCGCGAAACGTAGTGTCGCCATGGTGTTCCTGAAGGCAAAAGGCCGCGACGAATCGCGGCCTTCAATTATCGCCGATTCAGGTTGTTCTTACTTCAACTGCGCCGCGATCGCCTTGCCCAGATCCGCCGGCGATTTCACCGTCGTCACGCCTGCCTTCTCGAGCGCGGCGAATTTCGCGGCCGCCGTGCCCTTTCCGCCGGAGATGATCGCGCCGGCGTGACCCATGCGTTTTCCAGCGGGTGCGCTGGCGCCGGCGATGAAGGCGACAACGGGTTTTTTAACGTATTCCTCGATGAACTCGGCGGCTTCTTCCTCGGCGCTGCCGCCGATCTCGCCGACCATGATGATGCCTTGGGTCTGTTCGTCGTCCTGGAACAGTTTCAGGCAATCGATGAAGTTCAGGCCGTTGATCGGATCGCCGCCGATGCCGATGCAGGTGCTCTGGCCCAAGCCCACGTTCGTGGTCTGGAACACCGCTTCGTACGTGAGCGTGCCCGAGCGCGAGACGATGCCGACTTTGCCCGGCTTGTGAATGTGACCGGGCATGATGCCGATCTTGCACTCGCCCGGCGTGATCACGCCCGGGCAGTTCGGACCGATCAGCACGGTGTCGGGGTAGGCCTTGAGCGCATTCTTCACGCGCAGCATGTCGAGCACCGGAATGCCTTCGGTGATCGTCACGATCACGCGCACGCCGGCGTCGGCCGCCTCGAGAATCGCATCGGCCGCGAACGGCGGCGGCACGAAGATCATCGACGCGTCGGCGCCGGTCTCATCGACGGCATCCTGCACCGTATTGAATACCGGCAAGCCGATGTGCAGCGAGCCGCCCTTGCCCGGCGTGACGCCGCCGACGAGTTTGGTGCCGTACTCCAGCGCCTGCTCGGAATGGAACGTGCCCTGCTGACCGGTAAAGCCTTGGGTAATGACTTTTGTGGATTTGTTGACAAGTACACTCATCGCGATTCCTTACTTCACCGCGGCGACAGCTTTCTGCGCCGCGTCGTTCAGATCCAGGGCGGGCGTGATCTTCAGCCCGGAATTGGCCAGCATCTCGCGGCCCTTTTCCACATTCGTACCTTCCAGGCGCACGACGACCGGAATCGTCAGGCCCACTTCCTTGACCGCGGCGATGATGCCTTCGGCGATCAGGTCGCAACGCACGATGCCGCCGAAGATGTTGACGAGAATGCAGCGCACCTTGTCCGACGACAGGATCAGCTTGAACGCCTCGGTCACGCGCTCCTTCGTCGCGCCGCCGCCGACGTCGAGGAAGTTCGCCGGTTCGCCGCCGGCGAGCTTGATGACATCCATCGTCGCCATGGCGAGCCCCGCGCCGTTGACCATGCAGCCGATGTTGCCGTCCATCGTTACGTAGTTGAGGCTGTGCTTGGTCGCCGTCGCTTCGGCGTGATCTTCCTGCGATTCGTCGCGCATGGCGACGAGATCGGCGTGGCGGAAATCGGCGTTGTCGTCGGAATTGACCTTGCCGTCGAGCGCGGCGAGGTCGCCGGACTTCACGATCGCCAGCGGATTGAGTTCGACCAGCGACAGGTCCTTGTCGTTGAACAGCTTGTACAGGCCGAGCATGATCCTGGTCAGCTGCGTGGCCTGCTTCGCATTCAGGCCCATCGCGAACGCGAGCTTGCGGCACTGGTAGGGCTGCAGACCCTCGACGAATTTCACTTCGAGCGTGTGGATGTCCTCCGGGTTCTCGCGGGCGACCTGCTCGATGTCGACGCCGCCGCGCGCCGAGGCGATGAAAGCGACCGCCTTGGTCGCCCTGTCCACAAGTATAGAAAGATACAATTCCTTGGCGATGTCGGTCGCCTCGCACACGAGCACGCAGTTGACCGGCAAAGCGCGCCCGCCGGACTGGTACGTCGCCATCTGCGTGCCGAGCATCTTCGCCGCCGCCGCTTTCGCCTCGTCCGTCGATTTGACGAGCTTGACGCCGCCGGCCTTGCCGCGGCCGCCGGCGTGGATCTGCGCCTTGATCACCCACTCGTCGCCGCCGAGAGCGCGCGCCGCTTCGGCGGCTTGCTCGGGCGTCGTGGCGATCTTGCCCGGAGGAACCGGGATGCCGTAGTCGGCAAACAACTGCTTGGCCTGATACTCGTGGAAATTCATGCTCGATCCTGGGTGAGAATGGCGCGGCGAGACTCGCGGCGGAAAGCGCGAGGCCGCGTATTGTGAACAATGGCGCCGCCAAAAAAAAGTGGCGCACCGTTGCTATACTCGCGCGTGCATGCAAGACGCGGCAACCAGCTCCATCGACATACGCCCACGCCCGGCCCCCGTGCTGAGCGAGATCAGCCGGCGCGAGTTGTATTTCTTCAATCTGTTCCGCGTGATCCAGGCAGTGATCATCGGCGCGCTGCTGCTGAGTCCGCCGGACCTGGGCTGGATCAAGCTCGACCATCCGCTGCTCGGCCGCGCTTGCGCGATGGTGTATCTGGTGCTGGCCGGATATGCCCTGCTGCAGACCGAACGCTGGCGCCACGAGCTGCAATTCAAGGTGGCACTCGCCTTGCTGCTCGATATCTGCGCAACCACAGTCGCGATGTTCTCGCTGGCGAATCCGCCGAGTGCGATCGCGATGCTGCTGCTCGTCAACGTCGGCGCCGGCGCACTGCTGCTGCCGCCGCGTCTCGGCGGATTTTTCGCCGCACTCGCCGCGCTGGGTGTGCTCGGGCAATGCGTGTACGGGCGCGTGGTCGAACACGAAGATCGCAACCTGCTCGAAGCCGGCCTGTACGGCCTCGGCTACTTCGCCACCGCGACTCTATGCTATGTGCTCGGCAAGCAAATGCGCGAGACCGAAGCGCTCGCTGAACAGCGCGGCCTGGACCTGGCCAATCTCGCGCAGATCAACGAGCTCATCATCCGGCGCATGAAAACCGGCGTGCTGGTCGTCGACGACGCCAACCGCGTGCATCGCTGGAACGAGTCGGCATGGGCTTTGATGGGCAACCCCAAGCCGGGACAGCGCGATCTGGGCAGCGTCGCGCCGGAACTGTCGCGCCGTCTGTATCACTGGCGCTCGACCGGCAAGATCGACGGCATGGCCGTCGCGCTCGCCGAGGGCGTGCCGGAAGTCATACCGCGTTTCACCAAGCTCGCATCGAACGACGACAAGCACGTGCTGATTTTTCTCGACGACACTTCGCTGCTGTCGCGCCGCGCCGAGGAACTGACGCTGTCATCGCTCGGACGCTTGTCGGCCTCGATCGCCCATGAGGTGCGCAACCCGCTCGCCGCCATCAGTTACTCGGCGCAGCTGCTCGCCGAATCGGAAGACTTGACCGATGCCGACAAGCGCATGGTCGAGATCATCAACAATCACTGCAGCCGCGTGAACGAGATCGTCGAGAACATTCTGCAATTGTCGCGGCGCGAGCGCTCGCGGCCGGAAAGCCTGGACCTTTCGGTGTGGGCGACGCATTTCGTCGAGGAGTACAAAATCGCGAACGATCTGGGTTCCGATCATTTGCGCGCGGTGACGCAGCCGATCCATGTCGAAGCACTCGCGGATCCGCAGCAATTGCAGCAGGTGGTCTGGAATCTGGTGCAGAACGCGTTGCGCTACGGCCGCATGCCCGGCGAGCCGGCGCGCGTATCCGTCGTGGCGCGCCTGCAAACCGACAAGGGTCCACCGCTGATTGAAGTCGTCGATCGCGGCCCCGGCATTCCGGCGAAAGTCGCCGCACAGATTTTCGAACCGTTCTTCACCACCAACGAATACGGAACGGGCCTGGGCCTCTATCTCGCGCGGCAGATGTGCGAAGCGAACCAGGCCGGCCTGGAATACGTTCCCGTTGCCGGCGGCGGCAGTTGCTTTCGTATCACGCTGCCGGGGCCGGCGGTGGTGGTGAAGCCCCATTGACGCAGTACTCGTGAATCATTGCTTATCGAATCTCTGGCAGCCAGAGATTGATGTAGCTCTTCATGGCTCAATGGCCGCGGATGAAACGCAATGAATTGGATGCTCAAGACCGTCGCGGCGCTGACGCTCGTAAGTTTGGTTGCCGCCGTGTACTGGCCGATACACCATGCGGGCTTTGTCTGGGACGATGTCATGTGCTTCCACGACGCGGCTTGGTTGCGCGTGGGTAATGACTGGGAACATTTCGCTTTCCGCGGTTTCTGCGATTGGACGAACTACTTCCGCCCGCTGCTCGTTGCGTTGTTCACTTTGCAGTTGCGCCTGTTTGATTCCGATCCGGCGCCAATGCACATGGTTTCGCTGGCGATCCATGTGGGGAACACGCTTGTTGTCGGCGCGCTCGCCCTGCGATTCTGTCGCGCACGTAGCGCAGCCCTGGCATGGCCGACGTGCGCCGTTGCCGCGTGCCTTTACGGTTTGCATCCCGCACTGCTGGAACCGATCGTCTGGATCAATACGCAAACCGAACTGCTCGTGGTTTTTTTCATGCTGGCGGGTTTGCTCCTCAACGCAATCATTTCGTGGACCCCGATGCGTGCATTCGCCGTAGCCGTCTGCTTTTTCCTCGCTGCGTGTTCCAAGGAATCGGCTATTGCGTTCCCGCTGCTCCTGGTAATGCTCGACTGGCTGCGTGATCGCGGTGTAGCAGCGCGCACGCTATGGCGCCGCCAGCGCGCGGTCTACGCTGTTGTACTCCTCACGGGACTTGTCTATCTCGCGCTGCGCGCGTGGGCGTTCGGCTACGTCATCGTGCGCCCCGCCGACGCCACGACCGTAGCGTTGCTTCCGCGCACGCGCGAAATTGCTTACGTTTTTTTGACTTATATGCGCATCCTGCTATGGCCGATGTCAGGCTCCGGCCCAATTCATGTCGTTGATACCGCACGATTCGGCGTGGCATCCGCCGGATCCTGGTTAGCGATTGCTGCCATGCTCGCGATCCTTGCGCTCGGCCTTTTCGGTACTTGGCGTCGCAACTTGCTCGGCGGCGCAACGATCGCGGCATTCATCGCGTTGCTGCCGGTGTTGCATGTGATACCGGTGGCGTTCGACGACAGCCTATTTCACGAACGTTATGTAATGATGCCGCTGGCACTGCTTTGCTCGCTTGTCCCGGCGCAGATCCTCGAGCTGCGCGAATCGATCTGGACGCGGGGAGTCGTGCTGTTGACGGCCAGCGCAGCCATTGCGTGGCTCGCCGTCGCGATCGCGACTATCCGCACCCATATCCCGGTGTGGTCGGATGAAATCACGTTGTGGAGCTGGGCCTTGCGCAGCAATCCCGGCTCGCTCACGGCGCAGGATCGATTGCTCGCTGCTTACATGGACCGCGGGGAGCTTGCGCACGCGCGCGCGTTGGCCGACACGATACTCGCTGCGAACACTCGCTGTCCGTTTTGTGTGCTTTATGCCGCGCAACTGGCGCTGGCAGACGGCAACCCCGATCGCGCCGCGCCTCTGCTCGAACGCATTCGCAACGATCCAAAAATCCTCGCCTATAACCAGCGCTTCCTACAACAGTTCATCCTCGTGAGCGGCAAGCTGCAGGAGGCGTGGCACGACGAAGCCGGCGCGGAAGCGGATTACCACGATGCCATCGACATCGATCCGCTGATTCCCGATCCTTATCTGGCGCTGGCCTTGCTCCTGGCGCGGCAGGGACGTGCCGACGAAGCGCGTGCGGCGGCGACGCAGGCGGCGCGGCTCTATGCACCGGATATGCGCGCGCGGCACGCGCGGGACTTGGAGCGGGTGCTCGCCGCCGCGGGCGCAGCACCGCCATGAACAACCATCGTCTTCTATTCGCGACGACAAGCGTGGCGGCAGTGCTGACACTGGTGGCCATCGTCTACTCGCCCGTGACGCACAGCGGGTTCGTTTGGGACGACGCTGCTTCCTTCCGCGATGAGGACTGGTTACTTGGTAATGCGTGGCAGGAGCACATTTGGCGAGGTTTCAATGGCTGGATCAACTACTTCCGGCCGCTCGCGTTGCTCTCGTTCACGGCGCAGGTACATCTCTTCGATTCCACGCCAGGCCCGATGCATTTGGTGTCGCTCGGACTACATCTGATCAACACGTTGCTGGTCGGCATGCTAGCCCTGCATCTTCCGCTCGATTCATCGCGACTGCATCCCGCATGGCGGTGCGGCATTCCGATGCTGTTCTATGGACTGCACCCGGCGCTGATCGAAACCACTGCCTGGATCGGCTGCCAGTTCGAGCTGACGACAACTTTGTTTACCCTGCTCGGACTGCTGTTCAATGCCACGGTCAAAGCGACGTGGGTGCGAGCAGTTTGCGTCGGCTTGGCCTTTTTTCTTGCCGCCTGCTGCAAAGAGGCGGCTATGGCAATGCCACTTCTCACCTTACTATTCGATCTCGCCTGCGCCCGGGGGGTGGGCTGGAAGCAGCGCATTCGCAACGTCTGGTTTCGCCAGCGTGCAGTCTACGGCGCGGTTCTGCTCGGCAGCGTTGCCTACCTCCTTCTGCGATATTGGGGTTTGGGCTATTTCGTGATCCAGACCGCTACCGAACCGCTGCTGTCGTTCGACCGCCTGCAAGAAATCAGTCTTACCTTCCTGAGCTACTGGAGACTGATCTTGTGGCCGATGAGCAATCTGGGCTTGATTCATGCCGTCGATGAAAAATCGTTTGCCAGCATCAGTCCATACATGCTCGCTGTGGACGTAGCCGCCATTGCGCTCATGCTTTTCGGCCTGTATGCGTATTGGAAGCATTGGGTGGTAGGCCTGGCCGTCCTGGCAGTTAGTGCGGCGTTGCTACCAGTGGTAAATTTGATCCCTATCGGCTTCAACGAAGGCTTGTACCACGACCGCTACGCCACAATGGCGATAGCGGTTTTTTGCCCGTTGCTACCCGCCCTGCTCGCCCCGTTTTCATTGCTGACGCGCTGGGCGCGCGCGATCATGTTGCTCACAGCTCTGATGTGGCTGGGATTAGCCTTGGCCAACATACGCTTGACCTTACCATTGTGGGCTGACGAGTTGGCTTTGTGGCAATGGGCTGCACGACAGGAACCGGACGCAGTCACGCCCAAGGATCACTTGCTTTCTACCTACATCGGCCGCAACGATCACGCGCGCGGACGCGAGCTTGCTGACTGGCTCGTCGCCAACCACCCGGAATGCGTGAACTGCATGCTCAACGCCGCCAATCTCGCCGTTGCCGACCATGACCCTGCGCGCGCGGCGTTAGCGCTTGGCAAGGTAAAGGATCGCAACTTGCTGGCCTATAACAAGGGCATGCTCGAAGGTTACGTGTTCGCCAACGGCGAATTGTCGGAACTCCAAGGTGACCTGTCCGGCGCCGAGGAAGCCTATCGCGATGCGATCACGCTTGATCCTGCCAGCCCGGTCGCGCGTTTTACTCTGGCACTGCTGCTGGTGAAAACCGGAAGAGCCGGCGAGGGAAAAGCAACTGCAGACGCGGCCCTATCCTTGTTTGCGCCTGACGAACGCGAACTGCGGCGCGTGCAGCTTGCGCAGGCACTCGCCCAAGCGGGAGCATCGCGCTGATGCGCATCCGCCATATTTCGGTACTTGCCATTCTCGCCCTCGTTGCATTGATCTACTGGCCCGTGCGCCACGGCGGCTTCGTCTGGGACGATCAGCTGTGTTTCCACGATGCAGCATGGTTGCGCAGCGCGAACTGGATACATTACCTATTCCGTGATTTCTGCGACTGGAAGGTATACTTCCGACCACTCGGGATACTGCTGTTCGTTGGCGAGATCCGCGCGTTCGATGCAGCGCCGGGGCCGATGCATCTGGTGTCCCTCTTCCTGCACATCATCAACACCGCGCTCGTGGGTTTACTGGCGCGAAGGCTCACTCGCGCGCGAGTCGAATGGGCCGGCCCCTGTGCAATGCTGTGCTATGGCGTGCATCCCGCGCTGGTCGAACCGATCGCATGGGCCAGCTGCCAATTCGATTTGATGCTCGTTTTGTTCACCTTGCTCGGACTGTGGTTCAATTTGTCGCTGCGCGATGGCAGGGCACGCGCGTTTGCGGTTGCCCTGTGTTTTTTTGCCGCGGGCTGCGCCAAGGAACCGGCTGCCGTGTTTCCGGTGCTGCTCGTGCTCTTCGACGGATTCACCTCCGACACGCCGCGACTGCGTACGCTTTGGCGGCGCCAATCGGGCGTTTACGTCGCAGTGTTCGTTGCCGGGCTGGCTTATCTCGCTTTGCGCCGCTGGGCACTTGGTTTCCTCATCCCGCCGGTGCAAGCACTGTCCGCAACCCCGATCGCCTGGCTACAGGAAATTTGTCTCACCTATGTAAGCTATTGGAAGACGATCCTGTGGCCGATGACAGGCGCCGGGCCAATTCACCCGGTGGAAGTCACGCGTTTGGCGGCGCTTTCTCCGTCGACGCTCGCCGTCGATGCAATCGCCGCCGCAGTCTTGGGATTCGGCCTCTACTCGCTGTGGAAAGGCCGTCTTGCCGGCTACTGGATTGCCGCGGTCACCGCAGCTCTGCTGCCTGTGCTCAATCTCGCTCCGGTTGCCTTCACCGAGAGCCTGTACCACGAACGCTACGCGATGACCGCGATTGCGATCACCTGCGCACTTTTGCCCGCTTTGCTCGCGCCGGCGCTCGCCCGCGAGCGCGTGGCCAGACTCGCGCTACCGGCCATTGCAGTGTTCTGGCTCGCGCTGGCCATCATCAATGTGCGCGTGACCCTGCCGCTGTGGAACGACGAGCAGACGTTATGGCAGTGGGCATTGCATGAGAACCCAGGGTCGCTGCTTGCGCGCGACCGTCTACTGTATTTTTACGTCACCCGCGGCGATCGGGTTCACGCGCGCGAGTTAGCCGATGCGCTGGTCGCGGAAAACGCGCCGTGCCCTGCCTGCATGCTCAATGCCGCACTGGTCGCGATTGCCGACGGCGACGCCGAACGCGCCGCGCGGGCGCTCCATAACCTCGACGGCTCCGCCGATGCTCTTGCCGACAACCCGCGACTGCTGCACGAATACGTCTACATCAACGGCAAGCTGCTGCAACTGCGTGGCGATCTCGTGGGTGCCGAAGGCGCCTACCGTGATGCGATAACGCTGGATCCACTGGATCCGCTGCCGCACTGGAACCTGGCACTCCTGCTCGCAACGCAGGGTCAGACGGATGCTGCGCGCAAAGCTGCCGACGCCGCGCTGGCACTGTTCACGCCCGATCAGCGCGAGGCGCGCAGTACTCAATTCGAGCAGGCCCTGACGCGAAGGAATCGTTGATGCGGACACGCGACGCCCTCGCGGTCTTGGCAAGCCTCGGTCTGATCGCGCTGGTCTATTGGCCAGTGCATCACGGCGGCTTCGTCTGGGACGACAAGCTTTGCTTTCACGATGCCGGCTGGCTGCACGGCGGGAATTGGTCGCAGTACATGTTCCGCGGCTTCTGCGACTGGACAGATTACTTCCGCCCACTCGTCGTAGCACTGTATGCGCTGCAAGTACAAGGCTTCGGCGGCGATCCAGGCGCTATGCACCTGGTATCTCTCGGGCTGCACTTGGTGAATACACTGCTCGTAGGTGTGCTTGCGCGCAGGCTTTGTCCACATCCGGCCTTTCTGAGCGCAGCAGTAATGCTGCTCTATGGTCTTCATCCGGCACTGGTCGAGCCGGTGTTCTGGATCGGCTGCCAATACGAGATGGTAGTAGTACTCGGAGCACTGCTGGCTCTGCTCTCCAACATGACGATCGAAAACAGCCTGTCGCGCGCATGTACCGTCGCTGTCGCATTCTTCCTCGCCGCCTGCGCCAAGGAATCGGCTGTCGCTATCCCTTTGTTGCTGATCGTGTTCGACCTTTCCACGCAGTCCGCAGGTACCGGACTTCGCGCGACGGCGCTAGCGACATTGCGTCGCCAATGGCCCGTGTACGCCATGTTGTTTGGCGCCGGACTCGCGTATCTGGCGCTGCGTCACTGGGCGATTGGCGCCATCTCTTCATCGCTTGGCGGCGAGCCGTTAATTTCGCTCGCGCGCGCACAAAAGGCCGCATTGACCTATCTCAGTTACTGGAAGTTGCTGGTCTGGCCGATGACCGGACTGTCGCCGATCCACCCCGTAGATGACGCGCGCTTCGCGGCTCTCAGTGGGCAGTCACTCGCGATCGACGCGTCCGCCATAGCGATCGCACTGGGCGGATTGCTCGCATTCTGCCGCCGCGCGGCACTGGGCAGCCTGATCATGGCCGTGAGCGCCGCGTTGTTACCGGTGCTGCATCTAGTCCCCATTCAATTCAATGAAAGCCTCTACCACGAACGCTATGCGATGCTGGCGCTGGCCGTCGGTTGCGCTTGGCTGCCAGCCGCAGTTGCACCGCTACAGCGGCGGCTACTGCGCAACGTCACTGCTGCAATTGGCCTGGTCTGGCTGATCCTTGCCGTCATCAACATCCGAGTCACGCTGCCTTTATGGTCAGACGAACTCGCGCTTTGGCAATGGGCTTTGCGCGAGCATCCAGATTCTCTTGTTGCCAAGCAGCACCTGCTTGCCAAATACAGCGAGCGTGGCGATCGCATGCATGCGCGCGCACTCGCCGACACGCTGATTGCAGAGAACGCACCCTGCCCGGTATGCATGCTCAGCATCGCTTATCTAGCGCTGGACGAAGGCGATGCAGCGCGCGCCTCGCTCGCGATCGACAGAATCCGCAACGCCAGCACCGTCCCTGGCGATCCGCTGTTCATGGAAGAATTCATCATTGCCCAAGGCGAATTACTCGAGTTGCAGAATGATCCTAAGAACGCTGCAACCGCATATCGCGATGCCATGGCAATTGATCCGGTCGACCCGCGTCCACGGATGAACCTGGCCATGCTGCTATTGCGCCTGGGCGACCTGGCCCAGGCGCGTGCGAATATGGAAAGCGCGCTCGCACTGTACGCTCCAGTGGAACGCGCGCAACGCCGCAAGATCTTCGAGGACGCTGCCGCCGCGGCGACGGCCTCGCCATGAACGCTCAGCGCGATTGGCGTCTGGCTCTGCTGATGTTGGGCATTCTGCTCATTGTCGCGTGGAGCTACTGGCCGCTACTCGACGCCGGCTTCGTTTGGGTCGACAACACGATCTTCCACGAGGCTGCCTGGCTGCGTTATGGCAACGGTTGGATCGATCGCGTATTTCATCAATTCTACGACTGGGTCAACTATTTCCGCCCCTTGACGGTCTTCCTCTGGGTCGTCCAGGCACGCGCCTTCGATGTAACGCCCCAGGCGATGCATGGCGTGTCGCTCGCCCTGCACCTGGCCAATACCTTGCTCGTCGGCCTGCTCGGCCGGTTGCTCTGGCGAGCCAGCAAGGGAGACAGCGCCAGCGCCGTGATGACCGGCGGCGCGATGCTGCTTTACGGTCTGCATCCGGCATCCATCGAACCTGTCGCGTGGATATCAAGTCAGGCCGAGCCGCTTGTCACCTTGCTAACACTCGCGGCCCTTGGCGCAAACCTGATCCTGCGCAATCCGGGCTGCCGAGCGACTGCAGTCGCGACAATTTTCTTCCTCGCCGCTTGCGCCAAGGAGTCGGCCGTAGCGTTGCCGTTGGTGATCGCACTGATAGACATCATGCTGGATCGAACTTCCGGCGACCTTGGCGCGCGTCTGGGTGCGGTCTGGCGGCGCCAATGGCTCACCTATGTGCTGATGTTGGTCGCGGGGCTCGCATATCTCGCGCTGCGCTGGTGGGGGTTGGGTTTTCTCTTGCAGGCCACCGCCCCCGGGCAAATCTCGCTGGCCACTCGCTGGCAAACAGCAAGTTTTGTCTTCGTTAATTACTGGCGCATCCTCCTATGGCCTATGTTCGACCTCGGGCCCCTGCATATCGTCAACGAACGCCAATTTGCAGTGTTCTCGTGGAAATCGCTGAGCACCGACTGCATTGCGATCGTGATCCTTGCCATGGGTCTGTACATGGCATGGAGGCGGAAACCCTTGGGATTCCTGGTGCTTACCGTCTGCGCCACATTGCTGCCGGTCATGCACGTGATTCCGGTCACGTTCGACCTGAGTCTGTATCACGAGCGTTACGCATTGACAGCCATCGCCATGGCCAGCGTACTGCTCCCACGATGTCTCGCAGAGGTCGATTTTTCCCGCCGCCGCCTGCAACCATGGCTCGTGGTCGCAACGGCATCGGGCGTGTTTTGGCTCGGGCTCGGTATCGCCAATATCCGCGCCACGCTGCCTCTATGGAACGATGAAATCAAGCTGTGGAACTGGGTGCTGCAACGTTATCCGTCACTTCAGCTTGCGCAGAGTCACCTGCTTGCCGCCTACCATAGCGCCGGGGAGCGCGCGCATGCGCACAACGTCGCCGACGCGATCCTCGCCGAGCACGCGAACTGCGTTGACTGCATGCTCAACGTGGCAACATTGGCCGTCGAAGAGGGCGACGTACCCAGGCTGAAAACCGCACTGGAAAACGTGCGACAGGCGCTCGGCGCGGAGCCCAACAAGCGTGCATGGCAGGCTTACTTGATTGCTGTCGGCCAGCTGCACGAGCTCCAAGGCGAGACGCAGGAGGCCGTGAATGCTTATCAGGACGCAATTCGCGCCGAGCCGCTTGATCCGATGGCACGCATGGATCTGGCGCTGCTGCTCGCCCGCCACGGCGATGTTCCGGCCGCGCGCCGGCACATGGAAATGGCGCTGCAGCTGTTCGCGCCGGACCAGCGCGCGCATTATGGCGAAATCTTCGAACGCGTCGCGGCGAGCGCGGCGGCCAAGCCCGAACGCCACTGACCGCTTCACGTGGGGCGCGTTTTCGCTTAATGTCGCGCCATGACTGCAGCTGCCCTTGTCGTTGACGACGAACGCGACATCCGTGAACTACTCACCATCACCCTTGGCCGCATGGGTCTGAAGGTGGATACAGCCAGCGATGTCGCTGACGCCAAGCGACGCCTTGCCGAATCGCGCTACGCCCTGTGCTTCACGGATATGCGCCTGCCCGACGGCAGCGGACAGGAAATCATCGAACTCATCGCGCAATATTATCCGGAAACACCGGTGGCCATGATCACCGCGTACGGCAATGTAGACGCGGCCGTAAACGCCCTGAAGGCCGGTGCGTTCGATTTCGTGTCCAAGCCGGTCGACATAAATATGTTGCGCCGCCTGGTGCAGACCGCGCTGCGCGTGGCCGAAGGCAAGCGCACCGAGACTGCAAGTACGGGCGCGGCACGCATGCTCGGCGACTCTCCACCCATTCAGGAATTGCGCGCCACGATCTCCAAACTCGCACGCAGCCAGGCCCCGGTGTATATCAGCGGCGAGTCCGGGGTCGGCAAGGAGCTTGTCGCCCGCCTGATCCATGAGCAAGGGCCACGCGCGAGCGGCGCGTTCGTTCCGGTGAACTGCGGCGCAATTCCATCCGAATTGATGGAGTCCGAGTTCTTCGGACATAAGAAAGGAAGCTTCACGGGCGCGCAGGCGGACAAGGACGGTCTGTTCCAGGCCGCCAATGGCGGCACCCTGTTTCTCGACGAAGTGGCCGAGCTGCCTGTGCACATGCAGGTCAAGCTACTGCGCGTGATCCAGGAAAAAGCCGTCCGGCCGATCGGCGGCCGCAGCGAAGTGCCGGTAGACGTGCGCATTCTCTCGGCGACCCACAAGAACCTGGGCAAACTCGTCGAAGGCAACCAGTTCCGACAGGACTTGTACTACCGGATCAACGTCATCGAATTGCGCGTACCGCCGCTGCGCGAGCGCCGCGACGACATACCCAAGCTGGCCGGACGCGTGCTCAATCGTCTGGCCGCCGATAATGGACAACCGCCGGCAAAACTGACGCCGGAAGGTCTGTCGGCACTTTTGGCGTATGGTTTTCCGGGCAACGTACGCGAGCTGGAAAACGTGCTCGAACGAGCAGTTGCACTGTGCGAGAACAATACGATCCGCTCCGATGACCTGCGCCTGGTCCCGGCCACAGCGAAGGTTTCTGCGGCCGTGCCCGAGGACGGTGAAGGCGATGAAGCCGACTCTTCAGACGGCGGACTGGATAGTTACATCAGCAACCTCGAACGCGAAGCGATCATGAAAGCGCTGCAAGAGACGCGCTACAACAAAACCGCGGCGGCCAAGAAACTAGGTATCACGTTTCGCGCCCTACGTTACAAGCTGAAGAAGCTCGGCATCGACTGATCGCCACATGTCACGCTGGAAAGCCGCTGCAATACATTCCTCGATCAGCATTGTCGTTGCGCTGGCCGTGGGCATCCTGCTCCTGGGCGTGTGGTACCCGCCGCCGTATTTTCACGCTGCAGGCGCGGATCAGCTCATCTTGTTGCTGGTCGGCGTGGATCTGGCCCTAGGGCCCTTGCTCACGCTAATCGTTTTCCGCTCGGGCAAGCGAGGTCTCGCGTTCGACCTTGCGACAATTTCCCTGCTGCAAACCGCCGCGCTGATTTACGGCCTTTCCGTCGTGCTGCAGTCGCGGCCCATCTTTCTCGTGGGTGCGGTCGACCGGTTCGTGCTGGTTTCAGCCAATGAAATCACCGATGACGACTTGGCCGCTGGCAGCGAGGATGCTTTTCGCAGCCGTTCCTGGACCGGTCCTCGGCTCGTCAGCGCAGTGCTGCCTACAGACCCGAAAGAGCGCAGCGATCTGATAGATATGGCTTTTACCGGTCGGGATATCCAGAACCTGCCGAAGTATTACCGACCTTATGCCAGCGTGAGCCAGGACCTCACCGCTAAAGCCAAGCCATTCGCCTCATTGCTCAAAAAAAACACAGCGAAAGGTATTGCCGAAGCATGGCTGCGCAAGAGCGGCCGCAAAGAGGCCACGGTCGTCTATTTGCCACTGCAAGCCCGCAAGGCCGATCTGGTCATGCTGCTGGATGCGCAAAGCGGCGAACCTCTGCAAGCGCTTGCAATCGATCCTTGGTAGACCTTTGGCATGGGAACTGCATCTTTGTACTCGCCAATAGCGAGGACAGACCATGCCAGCCGCACGCCGCTCGTCCGGCTTTACTCTGATTGAATTGATGATCGTGGTCGCGATCATCGCGATCCTCGCTGCCATTGCCCTCCCCGCGTATCAAGACTATGTGATCCGATCCCAGGTCAGCGAAGGTGCGGTGCTTGGCGACGGCGTGAAGGATGCCGTCTGGGAATTCGTCTCCAATCAGGGACACATGCCGACCAACAACACATCGGCGGGGCTGCCTGCGCCGGCGTCGATAACCGGGAAATTCGTCCACGATGCATTGGTGGGTGGCGGCCACATTACTATTACGTTTTCGTCCACGAGCCCACAGCGGGCCAACATTTCCATTGATACGAAAACACTCATTTTCTCGCCCCTGTTCGGGGGCTCGGAAGGCAGCATCAAATGGGTGTGCCAACCAACCGGAACCGTCGAACAGAAATATCTGCCGACCATCTGCAGGCAGGGGACCAACTAAGGTTGTAAGGCCAGCTTGGTCGAAATCCGCTGACGCGGCACGTCAGTTGTAGGCAATTCTGGGGATCGCCTACTCTGCGAATACGCCAATAACGCCGCGACCTGTGACAGCTTCGACACTCAAAACGGACTTCCGCCACATTTTTGCCCATGGCATGGAAGGTGCTAGACTGTATGCTGAATTCCTGTTGGTCTTGGGTGGACGCCACGGATGCGTAGGCTGGCCGGAACGACGGAATTCAGGGGCACTCCAGTTAGCTAACTCTAGAGGATCAACCATGAAAAACATGAAGGGTTTTACCCTGATCGAATTGATGATCGTCGTTGCGATCATCGCGATCCTGGCGGCCATCGCGCTGCCGGCGTATCAGGACTATGTGATTCGTTCGCAGGTGTCGGAAGGTTCCGTGCTGTCCGATGGCGCGAAGACGGCCGTTGCCGAGTTTTACAGCAATGTCGGCCATGCTCCGCTCAACAATACCTCGGCCGGTCTGGCTTCCGAAAACTCCATCACTGGCAAGTTCGTTGACGAGCTGTCCGTGGTGGGCGGCGTGATCACTACGACGTTCTCCAATACCTCGCCGCAGCGCGCGAACGTGAGCATCACCGGTTCGACGCTGATCTTCAGCCCGGCGTTCGGTGCTTCCGTTGGTAGCACGGTCTGGACCTGCCGCTCCACGATCGCGCCGAAGTGGCTGCCGACGATCTGCCGTTCGGGCACGAACTGATAGATCGCTCGTTTGCAACCCAAAAAGGGCCGCTTCACGCGGCCCTTTTTTTCCTGATGCGGCAACTTTCGTTAATCGCACCGGTCTTATCCATTCTGACGCTGCTAGCGTTGGCTTGGTGGGCGCTCGCGCCGGGTTTGGATGGCGGTTTTCTTTTCGATGACTATGCGAACCTGCCGGCGCTCGGCGAATACGGCGGCGTGCGTGATAGCTATACGCTGGCACTGTATCTAACCTCCGGTCTCGGTGATTTGACCGGGCGGCCATTATCCGTGCTGAGTTTCCTGGTGGACGCCACGAACTGGCCTGCGCCGCCGTATCCTTTCCTTCGCACTAACATCCTGCTACATCTGTTGAACGGCTTGCTGCTGATATGCGTGCTGTGGCGCTTGGGACGCGCGTGCAATCTGGCGGTGGCGCACGCATGGCACGCCGCTGTGCTCGGCGCAGCTTTGTGGCTGTTGCACCCGCTGCTATTGTCGACTACGTTGTACATCGTGCAGCGCGAAGCGATGCTGCCCGCCACATTTGTTCTGCTCGGCATGCTGGCGTGGATCGGCGGGCGCGAACGCTGGCAACGCGGAGACCACAGGTCCGCACTAACCCTGTTGATCATTGGCAGCATTGCTTGCACCACTCTCGCCACGCTGTGCAAGGCCAATGGCATCCTGCTGCCATTGCTGCTGCTGATAACCGAAGCGACTGTACTGGCGCGGGCACCGATCAATGCGCGGTTCGCGCGTTGGCGCGGCATTCTTCTCGGCGTTCCCGTTGTCGGCATCGCGCTGGTTTTCGTCACATCGGCTCCGGAATGGGCGGATGGCGCAGCGACAAACCGCCCGTGGACGCTGGCGCAGCGCGCGCTGACCGAGCCGCGCGTGCTGCTGGATTACGTTGCGTTACTGGCATTTCCACGCTCGATCACACAGGGCGTGTTCCACGACAACTTCACGGCGTCGACGAGCTGGTTGCAGCCTTGGTCCACATCACCTGCCCTGCTTTGCGTGATTGCGTCCATTGGCACAGGCTGGCTCCTGCGCCGACGCTGGCCGTTAGCCGCATTTGCCGTTCTTTTCTACTTCGCCGGCCACCTGCTCGAATCGACGATCGTGCCGCTCGAGCTGTATTTCGAACATCGCAATTATCTACCTGCGATGACGGCGTTCTGGCCGCTGGCCGTATGGTTGTCCGACCCGGGCACGTCGCTAAGACGAACGCGGGCCGCGGCGGCATTTTTGTGTGTAGCGATGTTGATTTTCTGCACACATGTCGGCGCAAGTTATTGGGGGAAGCCTGAGCAGCTCGCCTTGGCTTGGGCGCAGCGCAATCCGGACTCGCCACGCGCGCAGGCGTATGCCGCGCAATTCGAGATGGCACAAGGCGATTACGCGGCGGCGGAAAAGCGCCTACAGAAAGCCTTGGCTGCGTACCCGCAGCAGACGCAACTCGCATTCAATCTCGCCACTGCTGAATGTGCACGCGGCGGCCTACGCGAGGAAACCTTCCTGGCGATGCGCGACGCCATCAAGCGCGACGCCACGGCGGCACAACTGGACTTCGTCTGGCTGCGTGATGCGATTGCGCGTGCTCAATCCGGAACTTGCAGAGGCGTGGATCTGGCTAGGGTTGAATCGCTCGTGCAAGCGGGACGCGAAAACCCGTTTTTTTCCGGCGCACCGGGACGAGTGCAGGATTTCGATCACTTGCAGGGTTTGATCGCACTGGCCCGCGGCGACTCGAACGGTGCGCTGGCAGCTTTCGACCGCGCCGCGGACGACCTGCCCAAACCCCAGATCGTCCTGGAACAAGCGGCGCTGCTCGGCTCCGCCGGACATCCAGCATTGGGGCTGCGCCATCTGGATGGCTACCTTGTAGCGCATCCACTGCATCCTGCTGCCTTCGGCCTGGGGCCCACTGCGTTGCATGCCTGGCTACTCGATCACGAGAATTACTGGCGCGCCGAGTTCACGCGCGTGCGGCAGCTGCTTGCCGAGAAAAATGGCACAGCCGACAATGCGCAGCTGCCGCGATTCTTTCCATTTCGACATGACGGATAACTTCTTTCGATCACACTCGCGTGCGGCCGCCTATGTATTGCTCGGCCTCGCGTTACTCCTCGCCGCATGCGTCTACGTACCGAGCCTCCGCGGCGGTTACGTGTTCGATGATTTCCCCAACATCGTGGACAACCGCGAAGTGCACTTGACTTCGCTGGATTGGCCTTCGGCGCGCGCGGCACTATGGTCGTCGCCCTCGGAGGTGCTGCTGCGACCGCTAGCAATGTTGAGCTTCGCGCTGAACTGGTATGTCAGCGCCGGGGATCCGCACTCGATGAAAGTGGTCAACCTGGCGATTCATCTCCTCAACGGTCTGCTGCTATTCGGCCTGCTGCGCGCGATGACGTGGCAACTACCACCCGAGCAGCGCACGCGCGGCGATCTGCTCGCCGCCGTGGTCAGCGGCGCGTGGTTGCTCGCGCCTATTAACTTCACCGGCGTGGCCTACATCGTCCAGCGCATGGAAAGCCTTTGTCACGTATTCGTGTTCAGCGGATTGTGGATGTACGTCACCGCACGCGGACGCATGCGCACCGGCCGCGGTGGGCTAGTCACCGCCTGCACAGGTATCGTGCTCGGCACGGCGCTGGGCGGATCGGCCAAGGAGTCTGCCGCACTTCTGCCGTTGTATGCATTCATCGTCGAGTGGATCGTCTTCGGTTTCCAGGGCGCCGATGGCAAAACCGATCGTCGGCTGCACGCGCTGTATTTCGTCGTACTTGTCGTGCCCGCTTGCCTGGCCGCGTTTTGGATCTGGCAGCACATGCTGCCGGAGACGGCTTGGGCGAACCGCCCGTTCACGCTGGTGCAGCGGCTGTTGACAGAGCCTCGCATCGTGCTCGACTACGTGCGCTGGTCACTGCTGCCAAGGCCCAATGATCTCGCGCTGTACCACGACCAGATTCGTGTTTCGCACGGCCTGTTCGATCCGATCGGCACAATCGGCAGCCTGATCGCAATCGCGGCCGCACTAGCGGCTGCCATCCTGCTGCGACGTCGCCGGCCGCTCGTCGCCGTCGGCTTGCTGTGGTTCCTTGCCGGACACCTGATCACCGGCACCGTCATTCCGCTAGAACTCGTCTTCGAACATCGCAATTATTTCGCCAGTGCCGGACTCTATCTTGCGCTGTTCTCGGTCTTGCTTCCCGACCGAAACGCTACCCTTGCAGTAGCCCGTGCCACCGCCTGCGCGGCGATAGCGACGCTGTTCGCGAGCGTAACTTGGATCCGCGCACTGGATTGGGCAGACCCCCTGTCCTTGGCGATCAGTGAGGCGCAAAAAAACCCTACGTCGCCACGCACGGCCTACGAGCTCGGCCGCATGTACGTGATTGTTTCCGGATATCGCGAAGACTCGCCCTTCGTTCCCCAAGCTTACGCCGCTCTTGAACACGCAGCGGCGATGCCCGGCGCGGATATTTTGCCGGACCAGGGTCTGGCTTTGCTGTCGGCGCGGCTGCATCGCGATATCCCGCGCGCCGTGTGGGCGCGCTTGCAGGAAAAGCTGCGTACGCAACCGTTTTCAGCGCAGAACATCGTGGCGTTGTACTCGCTGTCCGACTGTGCCATCAGCGGTGATTGCCGGCTTCCCCCGGCAGAGATGATCGGGTGTTTCACTGCGGCGCTCGAGCGTACGCCGCCGGACACGCGCGTGCTCTCCATCTACTCGAATTACGCCATCAACGTATTGCACGACCTCACGCTCGCAGTCGAACTGGCGCGCCAGGCAGTGGTGCAATCGCCGCGGGAACTGCAGCCCCGCAAGAACCTGCTGCTGCTGCTGAGCGCAAGCGGGCAGCGTGATGCCGCCCAGAATTTCTATCGTGAAACGGTGCGCGACCTGCCCCAGGCGGGCAATGACCAGGGCTTTCGCGAGTTATTGTCGACAAGTCCGGTTGAAAATCCATGAACCCCACCCGCGTCAGTCGAATCGACATGAACGATGTCGTCTGCCCGCACAAACAGTGCAGTGCCGAGCGTGACGGCGCGATCGTATTCCGCGATTCGCAGCATTTGACTTCGGCATTCGTGCAATCCATCGCCGGTAAATTGTGGGACCGCCTGATCCAGGGCGGAAACGGCACCGCCAAGTCCGTAACCGCCGTGCCACAATCCTCGCCGTGAAGATCCAGATCTACGCGGTGCCCATCATGTCAGTTCGCACGAATCGCGTGCAGGACCTTCCGAGAAGATGATCGGCGACCTCAGGAAAATCTGGATTGTCTTCACTCCCGCGGAGAAGCGTCGCGCGCGGTGGACGCTCGTACTGGTCATCCTCATGGCATTCACCGAAACGCTTGGTGTCATTTCGATCATGCCGTTTCTGTCGGCACTGGGGCGTCCCGCGATCATCGGCGAAAATATGTTCTTGCGTGCCGCTTACGACAGCCTCGGCTTCATCGACACGCGCCGCTTCATCATCGCGCTGGGGCTGATTTCGATCATGGTCGTCGTCGCTTCCGCGGCATTCAAAACGATCACGCTGCACGTGCTGAACCGCTTCGTGCACTTCGAGCGCCATTCGCTCAGTTCGCGACTGTTGTCCTGCTACCTGCGCCAGCCATATGAATTTTTCCTGATGCGCAACCCCGCCGTCCTCGGGAAAAACGTGCTGTCGGAAGTGGACCAGCTGATCTTCGACTTGCTTCAGCCGATCTCCCAACTACTGGCGCAGGGAGCGGTGGTATTGGCCATGGCGCTGCTGATTTTCTGCTATGACCCGCGCATGGCCATCGGTATCGTGTTCGCGCTCGGGCTGCTGTACGGCACGATCTATGGCCTTGTGCGACGGCGCCTGGAACGAATCGGCCGCGAGCGGCAGATGGCCGACGCGCAACGCTATCAGGCCTGCAGCGAGGCCCTGGGCGGCATCAAGGACGTGCAGGTCACCCGCTCCGCCGACGCCTATCTGCAGAAATACCAGCAAGCATCGCGGCTATTCTCGCGACATCTCGCCGCAAACGACACGTTGAGCCAATCGCCGCTATACCTGGTCGAAGCCGCCGGCTACAGCGGACTCATCCTTATCGCGCTGGCGCTGCTGCTCAAGACCAACGACATCGCGCACGTGCTGCCAGCTCTGGGTTTGTACGGTTTCGCCGCGTATCGAATGCTTCCCGCCGCGCAAATCATGTATCGCGGCTTCGCCAAACTGAAACTTTCCGCAGCCGCGCTGGAAGGCATCGCGCATGACCTCAGCCTTCCGCAGGAAGTACCAGCGACATCCAGCGCCGCGCTGCCTTTGCTCGACGAAATCCGCCTGCAGGGCATCCGCTACGCTTACCCTTCCACGCCAGACAAGCCGGTGTTCGATGGCTTCGACCTGACGATACCTGCCAATAGCAGCATCGGCATCGCCGGCAAGAGCGGCAGCGGCAAGAGCACGCTGATGGACATTCTGCTCGGCCTGCTGCGGCCGCAGGCTGGCACCTTCACCATCGATGGCACGCCAATCACCACGGCGAACATCAGCTCCTGGCAGCTCAGCATAGGCTACGTGCCGCAATTCATCTACTTGGCCGACGCCAGCGTGACCGAAAACATCGCGTTCGGCGTGCCGCGCGATGCCGTGGACATGCGCGCAGTGGAACGTGCCGCGCGCGCCGCGCAGATCCACGACTTCGTGGTCGGCGAACTGCCGCAGGGCTACGAAACCCTGGTCGGTGACCGCGGCATTCGCCTTTCCGGCGGCCAGCGACAGCGCGTCGGTATCGCACGAGCGCTGTACCGCGATCCGCCGGTGCTGTTGATGGACGAGGCAACCAGTGCGCTCGATGCACAAACCGAAGAAGCATTGAACGAAGCGATCCGCACTCTGGCCGGCAGCAAGACCATTGTCGTCATCGCACATCGCGAAACCTCACTGCGCTACTGCCAACGCGTCATTTCCATCGAATCGGCATCGAGCACTGCGGCCCGCGAAAACGACTCGGTATCACTGACCCCATGAAAACAATCCGCAGCCCCAAAGACCTGGCCATCAATGGCGCTCCGCCGGCCTTTGCCGAGCCGATACATGTAGGCCGCCCCAACATTGGCGACCGTGCCGCATTCATGCGCCGCGTCGAGCAGATACTCGACAACCAGTGGCTCACCAATAATGGGCCGATGGTGCAGGAATTCGAGCGCCGCATCTCCAGCTATCTCGGCGTCAAGCACTGCGTCGCCATGTGCAACGGCACGATTGCCCTTGAAATCGCCATCCGCGCCTTGGGCCTCCACGGCGAAGTCATCGTGCCGTCGTGGAGCTTCATCGCGACCGCGCACGCACTTTATTGGCAGGACATCACGCCGGTATTCGCCGATATCGATCCACTCACCCACAACCTCGATCCGGCATCCGTGCACCGCATGATCACGCCGCGCACGACCGGCATCATCGGCGTACACCTGTGGGGTCGCGCGGCACCGATCGACGAACTGCAGGCAGTCGCCGACGAGCATGGTCTGAAGTTGATGTTTGATGCCGCGCATGCATTCGGCAGCACCTACAACGGAAAATCCATCGGCCAGTTCGGTGCCTGCGAGGTATTAAGTTTTCACGCCACCAAGGCCTTCAACACGATGGAAGGCGGCGCCGTCGTTACCAACGACGACGAACTTGCCGAAGCAATGCGGCTGATGCGCAACTTCGGTTTCCAAGGCTACGACAATGTCATCCATCCCGGCACGAACGGCAAGATGGTAGAAGTTTGCGCAGCAATGGGGCTGACGAATCTCGACATGCTGGACGAGGTGTTCGCCAGCAATCGTCGCAACCACGCCGCTTATAAAACGGCGTTACGCGATGTGCCGGCCATCCGCGTTCTCGACTACGACGCGCACGAGCGCAACAGTCATCATTACATCGTCGTCGAAGTGGATGAACGCAGTGCTGCGACGCGCGATGAGATCATCGCCGCGCTACACGCCGAGAACATTCTCGCGCGCAAATATTTCTGGCCGGGATGCCATAAGATGAAGCCTTATCGCGAGCTTTTTCCGCACGCCGGTCTGATGTTGCGGAATACCGAAAGTCTTGCCTCAGGAATCATCGTGCTTCCGAACGGGCCGGAAATGGATGATGCGGCGATCAATGTGATCACCGAGCTTTTATCCGTACTCTGTCTTGGCACCCATCGGTCTCGTAAGCCGGCTTGATAGCATGCAAGCCTCACGCACGGCGCAAGAACATCTACACAGGGCTACTCCGTAGTGCGCGGTCTTTTGTCCGACGGCGACATTTCGCCTGTCTTCGTTGCACACCTGGAATCCGCCGAAAAATTCTTTGATGGCGTTGACCTGCCCGGGTTTTCCGGGCCACGGATCAGTTGAGAGTGGCCCCCGGGTTGGTTGATGGTTTTTGCTTTCGCTGTTTCCGCAAAATCTTATTCTGCTGTTCTTCGCTCTGCTGCTTGAACATCGACGGGCTCAGGTAGTCGAGGCTCGAGTGCAGACGATCGGCATTGTAATGTTGCCGGCACTGCTCGATGACGACCTTGGCTTCGGCGCACGTGCGAAACCATTCCATGCTCAAGCACTCATCGCGAAATTTTCCGTTGAAGCTTTCGTCGCTGCCATTCTGCCACGGCTTGCCCGGATCGATCAGTGCGGTGTCGATTCCGGCCCTGTGCAACCACCTCAGCACGGCGCGGCTGACGAACTCGGTTCCGTTGTCGGACCGCAGGTAGCGCGGCGCACCGTGAACGCTGATCAAGCGACTGAGCAACTCGATCACGCGGCCGGAACGGATGCTGCCCTGCACGTCGATCTCCAGTCTTTCGCGCGTCCACTCGTCGATGATGGTCAGACACTTCAGTTGCTGGCCATCGGCGCAGGCATCGAACACGAAGTCATAGGACCCACATCTGATTCGGGCCGGTCGCGGGCGTAGACCCGCCCGCATCTTGCGGCAAATCTCTCTGTCCTCGCCGAACACCCGGCGCGTGAACTCGTGTCCGTCGGCGTAAATGTGTTCCATCATCTTGCGTCCTATCGCCGTGGCATCTTCGAACTGAACGCCAAGCGTGCGTGAATGCACACACGCTTTTTTGGCGACACCGCGGATCGAAGCTTTGGACCTACCAGCAGTACAACACCATCGCAACTGGCACCCACGGATTGTGCTGGCGAAAACCAAGTTGATAGTCGTGCCCGGTTTCAAGAACGAAATCGAGCAGCGTTTCCAGATCTTCCGGTTTGTGGTAGATCGAAATAGCCATTTTTGGCCGGTTTCGCGAAATGCTTTCTTTAGCGCCATGAAGCGCCTGCAGTTCGGAACCTTCTATTTCCAATTTGATAAACGTCGCCTCCCGGTTCGTCGCCGCGTCCACGGTGGTTACCGGTACTTGGGCAGAGATTTCAGCCTCTTGCTGCTTGTCATAAAGGTGCCCCGCCAATCCTGTATCTACAATATGCGCGGACGGGGGGCTGATGGCTGCCTCGTTGCCGTCCATTTCAACGACTTGAGAGGCGTTAAACAGGAGGGTGGTGTCAGAATCCCATAGTCCTTTTTCATGCAGCGTAATTCTCGAAGCAATCGGCCACGCAAAGGTATTCTGCGAACTAGACAACATATCCTTGATTGCTCGATTGTTTGTGCTGGACGGCTCAAATGAATGGATATGTCTGAATTTTCCGCCGACCGCACGCATGAACTGGGCTATCGTATCCCCTGTAAATGCACCACCGTCTACGTAGACCTCGTCTTCGGAGAACCGGAAAAATCGCCGGTTGATGCTATACGAGTCGAGAGCAAACCTTTCAAAATGGTGCCCAACGGCACAAGCCGTTAAATAGAACGGATTCAATGTCATGCGGTAGAGCAATATGCACAGCCATGATATCCGGGACCAGGAGTCGCCTAAGCGCTTGCGCGATTCGATAAGCTTGTCCAGATTGTCCAGTGTGCGAACGAAAAATTCTTCGCCGTACCAAAAAAAACGTCCGGCCTCACCATTCTTGTTGATACCACAGTCGGTCAACAGGTGCAGATACTGCAAAGAGCTTAATGTCTGCAATTTCCATTGCGTCGCGAGTCTGTTGAAATGCTGATATCCAGTCGTTCCCGCTGCCAGCACAATCGATACAATGCTTTGATCTTTGTGTGCTAATTCTATCCACGTATCGGAGTCGATCACATCAATTCCGAACACCTCTCCCCCTCCCCGCTGGACGATGCTGTCGTCTACCACTCCGATCACTTGTGCATGCTTCGCCAGCACGCGAATCTCTGGGCGGCACAATGAGCCGCAGACTACGAATTTCTTGTCCTTGAGGATATCCGCTGGGCTCGACCGCATCCATAGAGGCCATTTACCGTTGCCAATTCCGTACGAAGCTCGCTCATCCAGAAGCTGCTGAACTAATACCTCTTCAGAAAGATGGGGATACGAATTCATGAGGCGGATCGCCTCAAGATGGGCAATTTTCTTTCGTTCATTAGCTCGATCGCACGGTTTTGTCGAAGAGAAAAACCGGCGACTTGAAGCGCGAATCAGTAAAAGTAGTCGTCGTCGGTGACACCATTATCCGGTCATAACTCTTGATGCTCGACCAAGCGGGCAGAACTACGCCCGCACCAATCACCACCCCATCACCCAAGGTACAGTTTTTTCCCAGAGTCGCGCGCTCGGAAATTCGGCAATTGACGCCGATCCAGCAAGAACTACCGACACTGCAGTTTGCGCCCAACTCGCTACCCTGCATAATCCAGGAATTCGCGCCGATCCTCGCCCCGAGGAGCACCCTTGCTCCGCGATCGATATACACATTCTCGCGCAACTTGACCGCAGTAGCCACGGAAGCTGCCGCACTCTTAAGCGAAGTAATAGGCCAGCCTCTTCGCTTGACCTCCATATATGCGGAAAGGCGGTGTTGATTGAGCAATCGCGCGTCGCCGCATATGAAGAAGGTACCGTCTGCACGATCTGCGTGAGTGAGTCCGTCCAAATCGGGGAATAGCGGAATGCTTTTAGATATTTCCTCTGCCGAAATAATACCGGCTATTTGATATATGCCATCCTGAGCGACTTCGTGCAGGATGCGCTCCAGATGGCCATTGGCATGAAATATCAACAACTTTTTCACACAAATCCCCCGCAATCATTTTCCGAATGCATCTGGGCGAGATATGCCGCTTGAAACTCTAAAATCCCAGTTTCATAGGCTCCGTGGATAAAACCAGTTGTCGAGGCAAAGAGATTCGCCTGCAGGGCTTCGAGGCAGTCTATGTCTTCCTGCAAGACAATCATATCGCTTACCAAATGTTCCCAGAGGACAAGCGGTTTGTACTGGAAATCAGCTTGCTGGCGCGTTAGGGCGACCATCATTTGCAATTCGGTGCGTCCTGGCGCCACCGGGTTATATATCTGAATCGCAAAGCTGCTGCCGTCCACGATCATAAGATTGACATTAGGGAAAAGATGGAATGTCTGGTAGCGACCCTCGCAATCCAATCGATGCACGAGTTGCTTCCATTCGTGCATCGGAGCGAACTGCATTGGGAGGGCGAAACCCCCGCGGGCAGTGGCTTCTCGCAACGTAGAATCACGCGGCTGGTACGTGCTGTCACGACCCTTGGGCGCGGCGTCCGCGACAATGTTCGCACGGAAATATTCAGGAAATGTCGATCTATGCAGACATGGGATGTGCAACAGGTCCTTGATATTCTCCATTCCCGTCTTCCAGTTGAACCTACTCTCGTAACGGGTATATATGAAAGTGGAGTCCATCTGGACGGTGTAACGCTCTAACAGATCAAGCGTATTTTGGTCAAATTGCTGCTCCAACGGCATCGGGTCTGCACAAAGATTGACGAACACCAGATTGCCGACGGACGCGACGGCAAATTGATGCAATCTGATGTCGGCAGTCTCGGACGGCGTGAAGCCAAAAACTGCAGGGTCGCGATTCGTGTGGGTCAACTCTCCTTGTGCACCATAGCACCAATGGTGATAAGGACAGACTAGTGCACGATTGCCGAATTCTTCGTTTTGAATTCGGCCCATGCGGTGGCGACAAATATTGCTGAAGGCGCGGAATACTCCATGATGATTTTGCAAAACAATAGGTTGGCCCGCGAGCGTCAGAGTGCGATAGTCATTATGGTTGGCCAGCATCGGCTTGATGGCAGCAAGTATCCATAACCTGGAAAAGATGTTCGATTGCTCCCGCGCATACCACTGATCGGATGTGTAATGCGCGGGAGTGAGTAATGGGCGCATCGAAAGAACCTTTGCTAGACGGCGTAGATGCACAACACCCCAGGCTCCAGCGACTGGTGGCGTAGCGAAAGCCGATAATCCAATCCCGTCTCCTCAATGAATCGCAGGAGATCGAGAAAGTCCGTAGCCTTGTGGTAGGTGGATATCGTCATGGTGGGACGATGTTTAAGGATGAGCTGGCGCGCCCCATGCAGCGCCGGTAATTCTGCCCCTTCTATCTCCAGCCGCAAGTGGCTCAACTCATCCAGAATATTGTCGAGCTTGCATACGTGTAGTCCCATGCCGGGCGCGCCCGCCCGTTCGGTGACCATGACCTGCGTTCCATAGCCTTCGGCATGCAAGTAGCCGTCGCGATCGAACACGCCCAATTCGTGGCAATAAATCGCGGCTGCGCCGTGCTGAGCGACGTAATTGCTGACGTTATTCGATAGATTGATGAAATTACGCTTATCTGGCTCAAATGCATGTACTGCCCTGAATCGATGTTGGACTCGCTCGGCGAAGATCATGATTTCGCGCCCGTCATTTGAGCCGCAATCCGCATAAGCGGTATCCGGTCCCATCTTCAGATCGATATCAGGCGGAAAGTAGCTTTGCAGGTGATCACCGCAGTGGAGTGCAAAATACTGATAATTCATACTAATGAACGCTGCCAGTGCGTAGTAATAGGTCTGGCGCGAAAGATTGTCTTGCCAGTACTTATCTAGCAGCAAAAAGTCATCAAAGCGACTCAACATTAGATCGGAATGCGATCGATATGAACCTCCCGCAGCTTCCAAACCCGGGGCATTGAGAAACTGCTCGACACGCAACACATCGAAACCGGCCTGCTTGAGCTTGAGCTTGTAACGGATACCCGGAAACCACGTACTCGTGCGGTCCACGATCAAGCAACCAGCAAATGCTTGGGCATCGGCGAAAAACTCTTCGGTGGTTAGTTGCCTATAGCCCCTGAGCTTGGCGCTGTGGCGATTATCGTGATCGTCTGTATCGTGAACTAAGGCTTCAATTCGGCCACCCTTTAGCTTGGCCGCTGCTGCGATCCGGTCGAGGTGCTGAGGGCAATCCGGACCACGAGTACTGAACACGACTACGCGCAGGTCCTGCGCCCCATGAATCATCTCGTATACGTTTTCCGGGAAAAAAGCGTAACGATTTTCCCGGCAGCGACGATAGACGTCGACCACCTTGTCACGAGCAAGTTGGGTGGCCGCGTCACTCAACCGATCACTTATCAACATGCACGCGCCTCAAAATATTTATCGCCGACATTGATTCTATGTTGACCCTGTCGCGCGAACCCGCCCGGTCATGGTCGTTGGCCGGATTATTTCGGTCAGGCTCGAAATCGCCGCGTAGGCGCGATGGAAATGCGCAACCCGATCTTCGATTCCATCCCCTAGCACGGCGTAGTGCTGCGCCTGACGAAGACCCGCCTGCACCTTGCGGCAAATCTCTCCGTCCTCGGCGAACACCCGGCGCGTGAACTCGTGTCCGTCGGCGTAAATGTGTTCCATCATCTTGCGCCCCATCGCCGTGGCATCCTCGAACTGCACGCCGACCGTGCGCGAATGCACGCGCGTTTTTTCTGGCGACACCGGATCGAAGCGCTGGACGTGAAAACTGTAGCCCATGAACGATGTGACAGTAAGATTCGGAAAAATCAGGTGATGCGTGTAATGCTCGAAGCGCCAGGGCCAGCGCCCGACCTTCGCTTCCGTGCGCTTGAATCTCGCCACCCACTCAGCATCTGCCGCATGCTCCAGATGACTATGTAGCGCGTCTTCGAAGAAGAACAGCGGGGCTGCACTCTCGCGGCTCATGCCGTCGATCTGCATGAAGCTCCCTGAATGCACCATGGGAACGTGATAGCCCTCGAGCGAATTCTCGATCACGGTTTTCCAGTTTGCATCGACGTCTTCGCGAAATTCATTGAGGACGCGATTCATGCCCTCGCTGGCACGTTCCAGAAACCCGTACTGCGTGCCCAAATATTCCCGCAACGTTGGCGCCCCTGCCGCAGGAGAGAGTCTGACGAAAATGAATTGCCCTACGGCATCGCATTCGAACTCGCGCAGGCGATGACTTTGCGGATTCGCTAGGACATCGGGAAACGACTGCTTCGATGGAATCCCCACCGGCACGCCGTTGCGGTCGTAAACCCAGAAGTGGTACGGACAGCGAACTTTCCCGCTGTGGACGCCCGGTTCGCAGAGACGTGTATGTCGATGCGAACATGCATTGAGGAACGCACGCGGCCGGCCCGCCTCGTCGAGCTGCAGCAGCACTTCCATATCGGCCAACCGCAAGCCTTGATGCTTTCCTTCCTCCAATTCCAGCAGTAAGCCTGCGAACAGCCAAGCCGGCCGGAACAGCTCGGAATATTCGCGTTCCAGGTGACCGGATTCGACATAGGCACGGGGGTGAATCAATCCGATCATGGTGTGCGCAGCAACAATCGTCAGCGAATCGAAAAACGGCGCGCCGGATTACCCAGTACGGTAATGTCTGGCGGAATATGTCCGACAACCACGCTGCCCGACGCGACCGTCACTCCGTCGCCGATCACGGCTCGATTGGTAATGACGCTGTTCGGATGGATGGTGACGAAATTGCCGATACGTGCGCGGCCCGCGATCGTGCAATGGCTGTTGATCTGGCACCAATTACCGATTCGTGCGTCGTGACCGATCACTGTGTATTCCTGGATGCAAGTGAATTCACCGATGTGCACCTCCACAGAAATGCCAACGCCCGGTCCGATAATGCAACCGCGCTCGATCTTCGCATGCTTGCTGACGTTGGCGCGCGGATGCGCCACTATCGGGAATTCCACGTCGCGCCGGCGCAATTCCTCCGTGAATTTGAAACGCGCCCGCGGATCTCCCTGTGCGACCACAAACACTTCGTCCGCCAAAGGCACATACGTCAGTGGATCGCCGAGGATCGGAATATTGCGTGGCGCGCCGGCCAGTGCATCCGCCCGACTGTCGAGAAACCCCTTCACGCGAAATACGGGGTTATCGTCTTCGATATAGCTCAATACCTCGCGACCAAAGCCACCTGCACCCACGATCAGCAAATTGCGCCGCGTATCGGTCATATAGGGCTCCGCTACATCAGGTAATCGTCAACCCGCCGTCCATGATTATTGTCGTGCCGGTGATCCAGCGACTCGCACCGGACAAGAGAAATATTGCTGCGTTGGCGATGTCGTCCGGTTCACCAAAGCCGAGCGGGTAGTTGTTTTGCTCTTCTTGCATCGCTGTCGCTCCCACCATCGTTGCCGTCGCCTCCAACAGTGGCGTTTTCACTAGTGCGGGAGATAGGCAATTGGCACGCATCCCGCGCTTGGCTACTTCCATCGCCAGACAGCGCACCATAGCCAGCAATGCCGCTTTCGTACCCGAATACGCTCCTACACCGGGCACGCCGATATGTGCAGCGATCGACGAAATGAAAACCATCGAGCAGCCATCCCGCAGGAGATTCCGTTTGAGCAGGACTTGAGTCAACAGCATTGGACCTTCGACGTTGATCGCCTGCACTTCGCGCAGGTGTTTTTCCGTAAACATGCGTACCGGACTCAAACGGGAAATACCGGCAGCATGCACCAGCCCATGCAGCGGCAGACCTTCGAGAGAAGCTACCAATGCGTCGCGCCCACTTGCTTCGGTCAATTCGGCACGCACCAGTCGATGACCGGTCCCAGTTTCGTCGAGCATCTGCTGCGTTTCTCGCATCCGCCCTTCGTCTCGCCCTATGCCGATAACCGTCGCACCCATTCGCGCGCAGGAAATGGCTATCTGCCGTCCAATTCCCGATGACGCGCCCGTGACAAGTACACTGCGGCCCTGAAGCGAGAATGGATTGGGATGAGGCACTCTCAGGATTCCAGCAATGCCGGAAACTTGGCATTTTCAACATCCATGATGCAGGTGCCCCAAGACAAACCGATGCCGAACCCACTCAACAAAAGGCGCTTCTTGCCCTGAGCAAGGCTTTCGTGCAGCCGCGCTGTCATTGTTACCGGCAACGATGCACCGCTGGTGTTGCCGAAGTCGCGCAGCGTGCTAGGAACTTTTTCTTCCGGCAACTTGAGCTTCTTGCGGATCGTCTCATTGATCATCCGGTTAGCCTGATGAAAGACGAAGTAATCGATTTCATCCTTTGTCAGACTAGCTTCGCCCAACATTTTTTCCACCGCGGGCGGCACGCGCTGCGTAGAGAAACTCAGTACGGCGGGGCCGTCCAGAACCAAGTCAGTACCACGGCGTAGGAACCCGCCTTCGTCTCGGTACTCGATCAGATCACTGACTTCGGCCGGACAGCGATGGCCCCCTACTGGCAAAATGATGGCTTGATAACCGCTGCCATCACTGTTCAAATCGAAATACATCGGCGGCGCATCGGAGTCGAATTCCAGCGCAGTCGCAGTGCCTGCATCGGAAAACAGTGGATCCTTCTCGTTGGCCGAGCGATCACCCACGAGCACCAAGCCTTTCTTGATCGCACCCGCCGCGATCATGCAGCCGAGCAGATGCAGCCCGAACGGATAGCCGGAGCAACCCAGGTTCACGTCGTAGGCAATCGTGGTCTGCGGGAGCTGCAAGCGGTCTTGCAGGATGATGGCGGTAGCTGGAATCAGGTAGTCCGGCGATTGGGTGACGACGATCAGGGCGTCGATATCGGCCTTGTTCCATTCCAACTCGGACAGCAGTTTTTCCGTGGCATCAAATGCCAAATCGGAAAAGGTTTGCCAGTCCGGACATAGACGGCGGGTATAGATGCCGATGTTGCGGGCCAGGCGCTCGCGCTCGGAGCGGAGCTTCGGCGGTGCGTCGTTGACGTTGTGGTAGACGCGCTTGGGCACACAAGTCGCCATGCCTGCAAAGCGCACTTTATTCAGGATGGAAAAACCCATGGTTCAGCCCAGCAATGCGTACAGATCGTCGATCGTGACGCAGGTCTTAAGATCGGCGCCGACTATGACTTTGTTGTGTTCGGTGTCGAACAATACGATAGTGGCTAGGGCAGCCAGCGAGTCCCACTCCGGGAGGTCCGCCAGCTTGGTGCCGGATTTGACTTCGACTGGGTCCTGAAAATCGACCGCGGCAAGAAATTGTTCGATGAATTGTTCAATAGTAACCAACGTAGAATCCCCTGTTGAAAGACGCAGTACGAGCGACCGGATGCGATCAGCCCTGCGGGAATGTCCGCTCTACTGCTTGATTCCATAATAGCCTATCCGTCAAAGTTCGTCTGTGCTGCACGTCGAAAACCGATCAGCGCGCAGGCCGCCAAATGCCTCCCAATAGCTGTCACACAACGCCCGCGAATCGTATCCTTGCCTGAACGCATCGGCTAGGGGAACCGGCATGAACAAGAAGAAGACCGCTACTACCATCCGCTCCCAGACCGGGTACGGCTGGATTCCGGACCTTCCGGATCAACGCGACCACTTCTACAGCGCTGTCCATGCGATTCCCGCACGGCTGCCCGAGAAAGTCGATCTACACAAGGAGTGCTCGCCGATAGAGGATCAGGGCCAGCTTGGCAGTTGCACGGCAAATGCGCTCGCCGGCGCGCTGGAATTCCTCGAACTGAAAGCAAAGCAGCCGCTCATTGATCTGTCACGCCTGTTCATCTATTACAACGAGCGCGTGATCGAGCACAGCGTCACGCATGACGACGGTGCGATGCTGCGCGACGGCATCAAAACCCTCGCGAAGCAGGGTGTGTGCCCGGAAAAGCTGTGGCCGTACCTCATTAAGCAATTTGCGAAGAAGCCCGCGCCCGCATGCTATGCACAAGCTAAGCAGCACACCATTTCGAACTATCAGCGCCTTTCGACGACCGACGAGATGCGGGCCTGTCTCGCTTCGGGTTATCCGTTTGTGTTTGGCTTTACGGTGTACGAAAGCTTCGAATCCGCCGCTGTGGCGCGCACCGGCGTGCTGAACCTGCCGAAGAAGAACGAGCGCGCGATGGGCGGCCACGCGGTCTGCGCCGTCGGCTACGATGACGGCGCGCAACGTTTCATCGTGCGCAATTCGTGGGGCCCTGACTGGGGCAAACAGGGCTATTTTACGATGCCATATGCTTATCTTGCCGACCGGAATCTGTCGGACGATTTCTGGACGATGCGGAAATTGGTGGCTTGAAACCATCCTTCGTTATCTATGCGCCGCGTTACCGCTCGAATTCTGGCGGAGCGATCGCGACCCACAAGCTATGCGACTTGCTGAATCGCGCGGGGTACAAAGCGAGCGTATTCCCCCACTGGATGCCGTCCGTGATCTCATCCAGAGCGGTGACCCCGCGCAGCGTTGCCTGGTTGGCATCACGCGTGCTCCGCGGCCTGTATTCGACGAATCCACGCTATCACACACCGCTGGCCACGGCCGCGGATGTCGCGCAGGGCGTCGTCGTCTATCCGGAGATCATCGGCGGTAATCCTCTGCGCGCCACAAAATATGTGCGCTGGCTGTTGCATCAGCCCGGCTTCCACGGGGGGCGCTTCCGATATCGAACGGGCGATCTCTATTTCTGCTATCAGCAAGCGTTCAACCAGAATAGCGGGGGAATGATTTTCGGCGGCACTCTCACGGTCTTCGAGGTGCTCCTCGACATTTATCAGCAGATCAACTACGGACCGCGGACGCGGGTTGCATACATGATCCGCAAAGGCCGGGACCGCGTGGATTTGCCGGATCTGCGCCGGGAATGGGTACTAGACGGCCTGGACCATCAAGCGCTCGCGCGAGCATTCAACGAGTGTCGGATCTGTTATTTCTACGACCTTTATACGGCGTACGCGGGGTATGCCGCCGCATGCGGTTGCATACCGGTGATCGTGCCGGTTGCTGGCATCAGCAAAGAGGCATGGGTGCCGGAAGAAGGCGGTCGGTTTGGACTCGCATATGGCGACGACGATATTCCCCATGCGCTCGCAACACGAGCTACCCTGCTCGAAAATATGCGTGGTCTAGAACATCACAGCGAAGCGACAGTGCGGCAATTCGTGTCTGTCGTCACAACGCATTTCGGCTTTGACGATGCAGAAGCAGCACAATAAATAACTCGGAGGTACCCTGAGTCCGGCCGCGAGCAACAGTTGCCCTCGACTCACCCAGGCCTGGCGCAAACCTGCATCAGCAAGGTGTCCAGCACCGGTAGTGAGCGAGCATTCGCCAGGAAATTCCTGTAGAACGTGGTCGCATCCCGAGCGAGGCGCTCACGCTCGGCAGGATTATCGGCCAAGTATTCGATGGCGTCGGCCAAGGCGCGTGGATCATTGACCGGAACGGCATAGAACGGCGCAACCGATTCACCCGCGGCAATCGAGCGAAGCCACTGCGTATCGCCGGTGATCGTGGCTCGACCGACACCGGCATAGGCATACAGCTTGTACGGACACACGCGCTGCGTTTTATCAGTGGCGCCAAAAATTCCGAGACAAATGTCCGACTCGGCGATTTCTCCAGCCAACTCGTCGGCACTGTGCCAACGACGCTTCCATGCGACATTCGCCAGTCCCTCCAGTGCGCCTTCCAGCTTGGGGGCGTCATGCCCATCGCCGAGGATCGTGAATTGGACATCTGCGCGATGCGCCAGCAGGCGGATGGCGCCCGCAATTGTCTCGATGCCGTGGAGCGGCACGAGCGTACCTATGAACAGCACTCGGCACCGTCCTTCGGTCGGCCGATATGACCTCGCCGCGTATGCCGACTCATTGGTCGCCAAAGGAACAGGGACAAAACGATTGGATGGCAAGCGAAATACGCGGGCGTAGAAATCGGCATTCTGTGACGTATCCACCATGACGATGTCCGCTATGCCGAATGCACGGCGCTCCAATGTCCACAACATCCGGGACAGCAAGGCGTCCGGTTTCCACAAGCGCCTGTCATTGACTACCGTATCGTAGAGAGAAATGAACCCATCCAGGACGATCCGGGGCCGCCTCGAATGCGGCAACAGTGCCAAGAGTAGTGCAACACCGATCGCCGGATACGGGATATACGCAACATCGCGGCGCGGTGCGGTTACGATACGCCACGCCAGTCGAACATGGGCCGCCAGAGCACGCCATAACGTGCGCAACGGTGAACGTATGCTGGCGACGCCGCCTTGCGGCGTCACCCACAAAGGTTCATTGATCTCGTAGGCGTCGAAACGCTCTTGCAAATGTCGCAAGCGATAAAGCGTGTTCGGATATGCGTCAGTTGCCTGATGCACTCCCACGATCAACACGCGGGGAATGGTGCGCTTAGCCACGCGGGTCCAGCCTGCGCAACATCATGCCGCTTTCTTGTACGTCAATGCCGTGATTTGTTCAGATATCAATCCGATCAGGAACACGATCACCGACGCCGAGAACAGCAGCACACTCATGTTGGTAAGACGATGGGACGTCAGGAAGGTATAAATGTAGTAACCCAGACCAAGCGCGAAGAACATCGCGCTTGCCGGTATGAATAGCTTCATCGGTGAATACAAAGTCGCGATCTTGAAGATGATCAGCAGGAACCGAATCCCGTCGCGCAAGGGCTTTATATGGCTGCGGCCGACGCGCTTGTGTACCGCGATCGGCTCATAGCCCACCGCGTATGCGCTGCGAAAAAACGCCATCGTGATCGTGGTCGGATAGGAAAAACCATTCGGCAGCAAGTGCAGGAACTCGCGAAACTTGTCCGCGCGCACGGCGCGGAAGCCGGAAGTGAGATCGGCTACGGCGTGCCCGGTCATGCGTGTGGCAAGCCAGTTGTAGAAGGAGTTCGCCAAGCCGCGGCCCAAGCCGGCTTGGCCGGACCATGCGCGGGCACCAACGACCATATCGAAGCCATCATCCATGCGCGCCAATACCCGCGCGATATCCGCCGGATCGTGCTGGGCATCGGCATCCATGAACACGATGATGTCGCCTTTGGCGGCACGTGCACCACGCTTGATCGCAGCGCCATTGCCCATCGAATAAGGCTGCCGCAGCACGCCAACTCCGTGCCGAGCACAAATCGCGGCGGTGTCGTCGCTGGAGCCGTC
>Ga0157372_10000404_pt1 | contig 47383 bp, 44 predicted proteins | sample C55metaG_FD_115307 | JGI IMG/M metagenome (GOLD analysis project Ga0157372, IMG submission 115307) | Corn rhizosphere microbial communities from Kellogg Biological Station, Michigan, USA - C5-5 metaG | ecosystem: Host-associated > Plants > Roots > Rhizosphere > Soil | place: USA: Michigan...
CCTCATAGTGCCCTTTGGCACCTGCAGGGCTTAATGAACCGCTCGACATAGACACATGTAGGGCATCCTGTGATATACCTGGCGCTGAAACCGATAATGGATTAGCCACACCAATGTATAATACGTTCATCTTTTCAGGTGATACAACTGCCGATGGCCTTGCTACGGTATAAGTTTGTTCAGGCAACTGGTAAGTTTTTATCTTACCGTCGGTTCCCCTAACGTTGATAGTGCCTTTGTAGTGTTTTACACCTTCGCTTGTTGCGGTTACGGTATAAGTACCTTTGCCACCACTTGCCTGGATTCGGCTACCGTCGATCTCGATGTCGGGGTTAGATTTCGAATCATAAGCTGTTAAAAATATATCAGCCTTGTACTGTTGTCCCTGGATAATATAGCTCGAAGGCGCTACGGCTACTGCAGCAAACTGATCTAAAGTAACAACAGCTTGTTCCATTTTGCTCAGGATCTTTTTCTGAACCTGCGCTTCATCGTTCTTAATGTCCGATTGGATCTTGATGAAAGTAGTCATTTCAGCGCCCATTGGCACACCATCACCAAAATAGGTTTGCTCCCATGATTTACCGTGTTTAGGATCCTGGGCATCCAAAGCAAAGGTTATCGTTCCGCGATCTTTCGGATCAAGCAGAGACTCCAGTTTTTCACGGGTTTCGTTGATCTTTGCTTTCAATTCTTTACCTTTTCCGCTTTCGATCATCAGGCGATTGCCTTCGTCAACGTTTTCGCGGCCTTCATAGTCGGTACCTTCCGAGTTCATGCCACCGGTACGTTGAATCAGGGTCTTTTTCAAATCTTCAACATATGCATTTAATTGCTCAGCAACCGCGGTAGCTTTTTGAGCCTGTGCCAATATCGGCTTTGCACGTTCCGGGCTTTCTTTAACTTTCTGATCAAAAGCTTTATAGTTTTGATCGATACCGGCTTGAATATTGTTTTTAGATGTAGAGAGACTGTCTCCGATCTTTTTGAATGCATCCAACAAATTTGCCGGCGCTTCCAGGGCAATTAAGCCTAGTAACACCAGGTACAAAATGTTGATCATTCGCTGCCTTGGGGTTTGTTTACCTCCAGCCATATATCAATGTATTTATATTCTATTAAAAATTGGACCGTTAAAATTATGCTTTAGGACCGCTCATGGCCGACAGCATATTACCATACACTGCATTTAAAGAAGCAACGTTTTTAGCTAAACGGCTAACTTCTTCTTTAAATTTCTTCGAATCTTCAGCAGATTCGTTGAAGCCTTGCATAGTAGCACCAAGTGTTTGATAGAATTTATTCATTGATTTTAAATGCGCGCTCGAATCCTGCAGTTCCAGTTCGTACACAGCATTCAGGGCCGATAGATTTTTAGCCAAGGCCGAAACCTGATCGTGGTAAGTTTTAGTATCAGCGCTTGATGAAGCGAAGTCAGCTAAGCCGGCAGACGCTTTGGTGAAAGCAGCGTTCAGGTTATCGTAGCTTGCGCTTGCAGTTTTTAATTTGGTGGTAAACTCCTGAGTCGCGGCGCCTGCGTCGGCAACGTTAGAGATGGTTTTTACTTTGTCGCCAAAGGTTTTTAAACCTTCGCCCAAGCTTGCTACCAATTCAGGACCGATTTTAGCGTCAGCCATCATTTTATCTAACGAAGCAGCAGCGCCAGGTACAACTTTTGGTTGAGCAGCAGCAGTTGGCCCAACGTAATCTTCTCTTAATTCAGGATATACCAAGGTCCAATCCGGATCTTGCGGCTCTTGTTGGAAACCGATTAATAAGAACAATATAGCTTCAGTGCCTAAACCAAGGCAGATAAATATTTCTGAACCCGGATAGTGTTGGATTTTGAACAACAGACCGATGATTACGATTGTTGCGCCCCATGATACGATGTTACCAATCCCGTACTTAGATTTTTTTTTGCCAGCCATACTTAAAATAGTTTTAGTAAATGTTTAAATAATTGATTTGATTTTGATTTTGATTTTATTGATTTAAGATCTTAATGTTTGTCGCGGATATCGCGGCCCTCAAAAGCGGTTACACAACGGAAACCGATGTATGCTTTTGCGGTATCCTGATACTCATAAGTGCGGGATGAATTTTGCAAAAACCATCCTACATCCTTCCACGAACCGCCGCGCACCACTTTGCGTTTCATAATTTCAGGATCGGTTGCTTTTGCATTGTATCTGAAGGTTGGCGCCAAATCGCTAACAAATGATGAAGCTGCCGCATCGTAAGCAGATGATGTCCATTCGGCTACGTTGCCGGCCATGTTGTACAGGCCATAGTCATTGGGGAAGTACGAGCGCACTTTAACCGGATAGGTTGAACCATCATCGCTGTAATTACCGCGACCGGGCTTAAAGTTAGCCAGCAAACAGCCTCTGGCATTTTTGATATATGGCCCGCCCCAGGGGTAGTTTGAACCTATCCTGCCGCCACGTGCAGCATATTCAAACTCGGCTTCAGTTGGCAGATCGTACTGCAAACGATCCATTTCGCGGTGTATTTTATGCCTGTAACGTTCGTAGTAACGTGTACGCCATACGGTATAAGCTACAGCCTGGCGCCAGGTAACACCCACTACCGGGTAATCCTGGAAAGATGGATGTGAAAAATAACCCTGGGTCATCGGTTCGTTAGCGGCATAAGTAAAGTTATGCAGCCAAACTAAAGTATCGGGATATACGCTTACCGTATCGTGACGAATGAAATCAGAACGTTTTTTGGTTACGTCGCCCTGATAATCAGAAGCCAAACGCAGATCCATAGCATCATACTTATATTTCAGCATACGCACATCGATCTCATCACGGTCGAAGATACGATCATCGCCCTGGTAAAACATAGTTTGTAGCTTATTAGTATTATTAGGAGCACCTTTTTTGTTAACCCATATCGGATTTTTGGCTACGTAATCCCAATCGATATACCTTTTACCCGATTTCGGCGCTGTAGTACCTTTTGGATGAACATAATATTTATCGTCTTTAAGGTACTGCGTAATGGCTATCGAATCGCGCACCCAGTTAACAAACTGACGGTATTTGCTATTTGAGAGCTCGGTTTCGTCCATAAAAAACGGCGGAATGGTGACTTGCTTATTGTCTTCAACCTGGGCAAAGGTGATGTCTTGATCAACCGGCCCCATTAAAAAGCTACCGCCAGGTACGTAAACCATACCATACGGAACCGTAGCCCTGAACGCTCGCTGGCGTACGCCGGTAACCTCGCCACGACTGTTTGACCCAGAGCCGCACCCTGCAAAAACATTAACAGCCAGTACAAATACTAAAAAGTAAAAAAATCTCATTTTTCTAAAGTCCCGCTTAAAAAAGCCTAAGCTTCAAGATGATTCGAATATACCAAAAACTTTTTAACCAGTACAAAAATGTTGTAGAGGCGAAAGTTTCATAATTTTCTACTATAACACTAATTAGTTAAAGATATTGTAATATTTAAAAAAAATAGTGATAGCGCGTACCATCTTGCATGGAAACAATTATACGTAAAAAACAAAACAAAGGTTTCCCTTGTTTATCGCATTTTATTTATTTACCTGTTTTACGTACTGTTCGATAGCCATAGTCATTGAGGGGGCAACAGGGGTTGGGGCGGCTATATCGATAATTAAACCAGCCTCAGCCACAGCCTTTTGAGTAGTGGCGCCAAAGGCGGCTATACGTGTATTGTTCTGTTTAAAATCGGGGAAATTTTTATATAGGGATTGTATACTTGAAGGGCTGAAAAACGCGATAATATCATAAAAAACCTCGCGCAGGTCTGATAAATCACTGCAAACCGTGCGGAACAATACCGCAGGGGTAAAGTTGTATCCATTCTCCAGCAAGAACTTTTGGGTCTCTTCGGCAGCTACATCCGAGCATGGATACAAGAACTTCTCGCCCGAATGCTTCTTTAATACTTCGGCCAGGTCAGAAGCGGTTTGCTTACCAAAAAATATCTTGCGTTTACGGTATTGGATATACTTTTGCAGGTACAGGGCGATGGTTTCAGACAGGCAGAAGTATTTCATATCGGCCGGAACCTCAAAGCGCATCTCTTCGCAAATACGAAAAAAATGATCGGCGGAGTTACGGCTGGTAAATATCACAGCCGAAAAATCGGCCAGATTGATCCGTTCTTTCCTAAACTCTTTTGCCGAAACACCCTCAACATGGATAAACGACCTAAAGTCGATCTTCAGGCCATTCTTCTTAGCCAGCTCCGCGTAAGGATTCTTATCTGTATCAGGTTTTGGTAAAGTTACCAATATGCTTTTAACCTTTTTCTTTCTGTCTTCCAATTTAGCGATTTATTATCCCTGTAAATTAAATACCCAGTGCCTTTATCAATATTAAAATTGGGCAAATTTCGAGGGCACAAAGATAGATAAATAAATAAAATTTAGGAAACCGAAAGTTAGAAATTATGTTTATTGTGCTGCGCAGATACTGTACAAGAAAAATAAGTGCCATTAAAAGCAGCGAAAATTGCAGTAGCCAGGGTAATAAACTGGCTGACAGCAAGCTAAAACAAATTACGACCGGTAAAAAAATAAAAGCTATATTAAAGTAAGTAAGGTACAAAACGGATACATACTCGCCCACCAGGCGATTGATATCAAACACAAAGGCTATCACCCGCAGTAACAATATCTTAGCCAAAAACAGCGCGATAATAATAACCGAAAGAGTGATAAATAACTGAAAGCCGCTAATCGTATAGGTTAAATTATAGTATTGTATAATCTGATAAAGATACATTCCGACGGTAAGGCCAAACAAGGCAAACAGACAGATAAACGCCCAGGAAGTAAGCACATTATCTTCTTTACTTATTTTACCAAAGGTGCGCTTATCATAAAAGGCAACAATAACGCTATACATATCCTTGCCGATAAACCGGTTGAGGATGCCCGTATAAATAAGCAAACCAAAGATGGTCCAGATTACCCAGGCATTACGCGCCGTGCGCGGGGTGCCAACACCGATATGATGCTTAGGCGTACCGCCTTTAAATAAAAGGCCATCAAAACCATCGTTTTTTAACAGGGTATCGATGTACTGGTTATGGCGGCCGGGATCTGGCGCGCCGATAAATTGCATGGCCAGCGAGTCGGCAACAAACTTTTTGCGGGCCTGGGCAATGCTATCGGTAACATACATCATATGTTGCACCCGCAGGGTATCCTCGTGAGTACGTACGGTATCCGCCTGGGCCAAACAGTGTATCGCAGTGCCAAACACCGCGATAAAAAGCAGCAATAAACTACGTATATAAATTTTTAGCCCCATAGGTTGGCTGCAAAGTTATGCCAAATATCCATAACCTGTGCTTTACCGGCAACTATAAAACCTACGCTTTTTTTTGAACTTTATCGATAATAAGTATCAGTGCGTAAAAACTAGCCGCTCAGGATATAATAAGGTGCCAGATTTTGAGCCTGGCACCTTTTATCCGTCAATTTTTAGTTAGATACTAAAGTTGTAACGCTTGAAGGTGTAAGGTTAATACCAAAAGTGCTGCCGGTAATAGTAAAACTATTATGGGCCAGGCTGGAAGAGCTATTGGTATAATACCTGTCGAAACCGGCGGGCGAAATACCTGATAAGCTGAAAGGCTGGTAAGTTGTCGCGCTGTTTTGATTAACAATTACAACAATTAGCTTGGTACCGCTTTTGTAAGCCGTAACATAAACTCCGGTTGAAGGGTTAGCGGTACATGATATCTTGCTATATCCCGGGCGTACATACCTGGCATATTGCGCCATTACATAGCCTAATTTTGTGATATTACTGCTTTCGTCGATCGGGCCGTAACTGCGGCGAATGTACCACCAGGTGTAGGCCACCCAGCCCGCGGTCATACAGTCGTGTATCTCTTTGGCGGCCACCATCGCGTTGCTCCAATCATCGCCGCTTACGCCCGAGTTGGTATAGTGTTCCGTCATCCATACTGATTTGCCGATACTGCCCAAGTTATAAGGAGTTTTGCCATAAATGTGCCCGCATACAAAACTGGTATTAGCTTTTGCTGTGGCATTGCTTAAATAAGTGTTAATAAATGTTTGATCCATATTAAACGGCTCGGGCGCCATAATTGGCGCGCCGCAGTTGGTGCCTTGTGCGGCCACAAAGTTTGCAACCTCGGTAGCTGTAGCTTCCATCCATCCCGAACCTGAATAATTAGGCTCGTTAAACGGACTGATAGCTGTAACCCCACCTACCGCGGTATTATAAGAACTTAAATAACTGGCATAAGCCGCGTATGATGAAGTATTCAAATGCACCCCGGTCATCATGCTGGATGGCGCGTTCCAGGCAGTAGCGATAACTTTGGCTCCATAACTTTTTGCGGCGTCAATGGTAGGCTTTTCGGCAGCAAAGCTCCCGGTGCCTGTACTGGGTACCATAACCCGAAGTATACTCATGCCGATACCGCTGCTACTCGAAAAGGCTTCTGTTCTTTGCGTCGCTGTCAAATCCGCTTCCCAGGCCAGGATACTTGCCCCACCAAAGCCCTGGATGGTTTGCTGAATGGTTGATGCATCAATGGCGGCTGTCCCGGTTGAGTTCACACTTAATTGTGGTGCTGAACTGGTTTGCTGCGAATTTGCGGATGTTGTGTTTTCGACAATCTTGCTTTTAGTACAGCCGGCGAAAAGCGCGGCCACTACTAATACCTGAATTAGTTTTGTTTTCATAAAAAAATGTAAATAATTGGTTAATTGGCTCACAAAGACCTGTTCTTTGTGCATGGTAAAGCTATCATTACCAAATTGTTACAGATGCCACAAATCGACCAAAAAATAGTAATAATGTTTAAAAAACATATAGCGGGATTTGGATGCCACAGGCCGAAAGTATTGCTATTTTTGTAGCCAGATGGCCGGTATCTATATCCATATCCCTTTTTGTAAACAGGCTTGCTATTACTGCGATTTCCATTTCAGCACATCGCTGAAGTATAAGGATGATATGATGACTGCGCTGCTCAAAGAGATAACGCTGCAAAAAGGATATCTGGACGGCGAAACTGTTGAAACGATCTATTTCGGAGGCGGGACGCCATCTTTATTGAAAGCCGAAGAGATCAATTTACTGATAGACCGCATTGGGCAATATCACGTCATTTCATCGAATGCAGAAATAACACTTGAAGCCAACCCCGACGACCTGGATACGGAAAAAGTAAAGCAACTACGGCAAACCATCATTAACCGTTTCAGCATCGGTATACAATCATTTTTTGATGAGGATTTGCTGTGGATGAACCGCGCGCACCGCAGCCGTGAGGCCGAGGCATCGGTAAAGCGGGTGCAGGATGCCGGTTTTGAGAATATCACTGCCGACCTGATTTACGGCTACCCGCTACTCACCGACCAGAAATGGAAACACAACCTGCAGCAGATATTTGACTTAAATATTCCGCATATCTCAGCCTACTCGATGACGGTTGAGCCGCAAACCGCGTTGGATTCATTCATCAAAAAAAAGGTTTATCCGCCTATGAATGAGACGCAAAGCGCCGAGCAATTCATCGTGCTGATGGAGCAAATGCAGCAGCATGGCTACGAGCAGTACGAGATATCCAACTACTGCATACCGGGCAATTACTCGCGGCATAACTCCAACTACTGGAAGGGTATAAAATATCTGGGCATCGGCCCATCGGCGCACTCGTTTAGCGGCGAAGCAAGGCAATGGAACATCGCCAATAACGCCAGATACATTCAGTCGTTAACCACGGATAAAATACCCGCCGAACGGGAGGAACTGACCGAAGCCGACCGCCTGAACGAGTACATCATGACTTCGTTGCGCACCATCTGGGGGCTTGATCTTACTAAGCTGGAAAGTATCCGCAAAGGCGCGGCTGACGAATTGAAGCAAGATGCCGAAGAGCCCTTTTACAACAACTGGATAACACAAAAAGATAACATTATCACCCTCACCAATGATGGAAAATTGTATGCCGATAAGATCGCGTCCGATCTGTTTTTTTAAGCGGCCCGATATCCGGGTCAATGCATTTTATTGATTTTTTATTCATTATAAATAACTGATAAACAATAATTTATCAACTATTTTCATTTTCTTAAAAACCGCGCACCATGTTACTGCCGTAACTTCTATCAAATAAAATTATGAATGCTCCGCGAGTTTGAATAAAACAGAAAAACTAACAAGCGGGCCCTGCAGGCAAGTTCATCTTTACCAATCAAAAAAACATTTAAAAAAAGGAAAATGAAAAAGTTATTTTTTGCAGTAATTGCATTAGCAGCCCTTGCAGTGGCACCAAACACTTACGCCCAAACCAAAATGGTTGGCGGCGCGGCCATGTACCCAACTAAAGACATTATCGACAATGCCGTTAACTCGAAGGATCATACCACACTGGTGGCCGCTGTTAAAGCAGCAGGCCTGGTTGAAACATTAAAAGGCGAAGGGCCATTCACCGTATTTGCACCAACTAATGAGGCTTTTGATAAATTGCCGGCCGGCACCGTATCAACTTTGCTGAAACCCGAAAACAAAGCCATGCTGACCAAAATTTTAACCTACCACGTTGTTGCCGGCCGTTGGAGCGCCGCGCAGCTGATGGCTAAAATTAAAGCAGGTGGTGGCAAAGCCGAATTAAAAACCGTTAGCGGTGGCGATCTGTGGGCCATGGCCGATGGTAAAAAGATTTACCTGGTAGATGAAAAAGGCGGTAAAAGCTGGGTAACCATTGCCGATGTGAACCAGAAGAATGGCGTAATACATGTAGTAAACACCGTATTGATGCCGAAGTAATTGATAACACCAACTATGTTAGGGGGAAGCCCGGCGCGCAAGCTGCCGGGCTTTTTATTTTTACTTTGTAACATTACATGCATACAATGCGCGTTTTTAAAACGTTATCTTTGCTGCACCTTGTAAAACAGCCGCATAATGAGTTTTAATCTTTCGCCGATAGATACCGTTGATACGATCAGTCCTGAAGATTTTAAGAAGAATTATTTAAACGCCCGCCGCCCGCTGATCATTAAAGGCCTCACTAAAAGCTGGCCCGCCCGTGAAAAGTGGACGCCCGAATATTTAAAGCAGGTTGTTGGCGATAAAGTGGTGCCTTTGTATGATAACTCCAAAGCCGATCCATCCAAACCGATAAACGCTTCAGCCGCCGAAATGCCTTTTGCTGATTATATGGATCTGATCCGGTCGCAACCTACCGAGTTGCGTATTTTCTTTTTCAATATATTTAAGCAGGCGCCGCAACTGGTAAACGATATTATATTACCCAAAGACCTGATGGGCGGCTTTTTAGAAAGTATGCCTGCCATGTTCTTCGGCGGATCAAACTCGGTAACCTTCCTGCATTATGATATCGACCTGCCGCATATCTTTCATACCCATTTTGGCGGACGTAAACATGTTATTTTGTTTGAGAACAAATGGAAACGCCGCTTATATTGTATCCCCAACGCTACCTATGCTTTAGAGGATTATGATGTACTGAACCCGGATACCCAAAAGTTCCCTGCATTAGAAGGCGTTGAAGGCATTGAGGCCTTTTTAGAACATGGCGATACCTTGTTTATGCCTACCGGTTACTGGCATTGGATGAAATACCTGGATGGTTCGTACTCGCTGAGTTTGCGTGCCTGGGATGCTTCGATAACCCGTAAAGCGGCAAGCCTGTATAACCTGGCTGTTAAAGGCGGTGTTGATAGCGTTTTGAAAATGACTTTTAAAGCGAAATACGCTAACTACCGCGAAAAACTGGCCGTTAAATGGGCCGAAAGAGAACTACGGGCCGGGAAACCTTTTTAAGCAGTTCTTCAATTCGATTTTCATTTTTTATCTCCTGATATTCAAAACGTTATTTAGTTTTCAATATCAATCTCTTATTTTTGATAGTAATTACATCAGGCAAAATACGTCCTTGGGCAGAGCTTTAAAAACATAAGACAAGATGATACAGCCGCCAGAACTGAAGCTTATTCTGCCGATGGAAGTCGGCGGTAAACATCGGGCCAACACCACTAAAGTATGGCAGATTTTGCAGGCTGCTCATCACGGTGATCTGGAAAAAGTTAAACAGTTGTCAGCAGACAACCCCGGCTTGATCTATGGCCAGTATAATTACGCTCCGCCTATACATTTTGCAGTTCGCGAAGGACATGTTGCATTGGTGAAGTATCTGCTTGAGCAAGGCGCGCACGATCCTGATTACAGGTTATATCCTTTCCAGGAAAGCCTGCAAACCATAGCGCTTGATCGTGGGTACAATCAGATCGCTATCTTACTGGATAATTATGCAGCCAATGGCGATGTGCAATATCGCGGCGATAACGGGCAGATATTTTATGAACGATCGGCATTACAGCAGGAATTTGAAAGCGCGGTAGGACAAAACCGGCTTGATAAGGTAAAGCAAATATTGCAGGATCACCCGGATTTTGCGTTGGACAATACTTACTGTTGGAGCGAAGGCATTTTGCTCTTCCCTGTTAAAAAAGGCTATTACCCAATGGCGGAATTATTGCTTGAATATGGCGCTACCGTGCCAAAGCTGCTCAAATGGGCACAATTCTATTATTTTGAGACCTATGCACACGCAGAATGGATAATGGCACATGGTATGGATGCCAACACCCAAAGCTGGCAGCATGTTACCCTATTGCATGATATGGCACAGAAAGGGTACATAGATAAAGCAAAATTACTGTTGCATTATGGCGCCGAGGTGAATACAATTGATGAAGCCTATCAATCCACGCCGCTGGGCCTGGCAGCGCGCTGGGGACATGCGGATATGGTGAAACTTTTGCTGGACCATGGCGCCGATGCAAAAAAAGCAGGAGCAGAATGGGCTACGCCGCTAGCCTGGGCCAAATCCAAAGGGCATGATCAGATTCTTCGTTTGTTGACTTAGCTTTTAAAACGGCCAGTCAAGCGTGGACGCTAACATTTAAGCTTGTTCAAGCGTCTTCGCTTGAACAAGCGGAGGAAGAAAATGTCATATCTCATATCTAACTCGTATGATCACAAACGATAACCCAGTGCCCCCCGATCTTTTTAAACCACAGAGTAAAATATCCGCCAACATCGCCTTTTTCGCGTTTAAGGTGCCAGCCTCCTAAAACAAAGGCATTGGTTTTATCCAGGACATCAACTTTAGTGATAGTGAAAGTAAGCTGCCCCATGGTAGCTTTATCGGGGTAGTTTTTTTTATAATGATCGAGCGTGGTTTGCCAACCATAAGCAGGGGCGGTTTTACTGACAAATAGCAACGAGTCCGAATACCAGTAGCCTTGCATAAACGCGTCTACATCACCGCGGTTCCAGGCCAGTTGTTGCGTTTGTAATACTTTAAGGATGGCTTGTTTGCTCTGCGCGAAACAGAAGCAAGAAACAAGAAGCAGGAAGCAAGAGAGTAAAAAATTCTTCATGTTATAAAATTAAGCAAAAAGCTTCAAGCCTCATGCTTTTGGTTTCCTTGCTCAAAACCCACAGGCATAGTCAACAATTGTATAAAACTTTTTTCGGCAAATACGGCCTTGTAAAACATTTACAACGCTTAAACCTTATAGCTTTGTAGCAAACCCTATATCATTCAACCTTATGAACAAACAAGTGCTCTGTTTTGGAGAAGTACTCTGGGATACTTTCGGCGATGAACAAAAACCAGGTGGCGCGCCCATGAATGTAGCCATGCATTTAATGAAACAAGGCGTAAACACATCGTTGTTAAGTCGGCTGGGAAATGATGATGCCGGCCACGAGTTGAGCGAGTTTCTCAAACTACACAAATTGAACTCGGGGTTAATTCAAACTGATGAAAAATTACCTACCTGTAAAGTGGGTGTAAAGCTCGACGCCCAGGGCCAGGCCACTTATGAGATACCCAAACCGGTTTCGTGGGATTGTATACAAAACAACGAAACGCTCGAAGAACGGGTAAAACATATATCGGTTATTGTTTTTGGCAGCCTGGCCTGCCGCTGCAAAACCAGCAGAAATACACTTTTAGATTTGTTTGAAAACAAAATGCTGAAAGTGTTCGATGTGAATCTGAGGCATCCGCATTATGAGCAATCGACTATACAAACACTCGCCGCGGTGGCCGATGTAATCAAAATGAACGAGGAAGAGGCTAATCTGCTGATCGGCAATTACGATGAGCCTTTAAAAAACAAGATACTTGAGTTTCAGCGTAAGTTTCATAGCCAAACCATTTGTGTTACCCGCGGCGAAAATGGCGCCATTGTTTGGCATGATGAGAAATTTTACGAGCACCCCGGCTTTAATGTTGAAGTTGTAGATACCGTTGGCGCCGGCGATGCCTTTTTAGCCACTTTTATTGCCGGATTATTGCAAAAACAACCAATAGAACAACTGCTTGAGCGGGCCTGCGCGGTGGGCGCTTATGTAACCACACAACGTGGCGCTAACCCCAATTACGACGAGGCATGCATTACCGATATCATAAAAAGTATGCAGATAGTGGCTTAGAAGGTTGTGCTCTGCTATAAATCTGTATCTTTGCACGTTGTGCTGAGGAAAATTACTGCATATGGTTTAGCGTGCTATTTCTTACTGGGAAGTATGCTTTTGCCGTTGGGCGATTTTTCGCTGATGAGAGACCTGCCGCAGATGTATCATACTTACCAAAAATTGGCACAGGAGCAGGATATTATTGATTTTGTAGGCGATTACCTTTTAAATGGCAAAACACTTTTTGGCCATAACAGGCACGATACGCCCGAATCATCGCAAACAAGTGTGCAGTTTCAGCATGCCGCCAGTTTTTGCAGCATCGTTGCGCCGCAGGTGCAGCTTAAACAGGTAGTTTTTATCGAGCAACCTGTTAAGCACATACAAACCAATCTTCCGGTTAATACGTCCGATTTTCACCCCGAACTTTTCAGGCCTCCGTTAGCCGTTTAAACAAAAGTATATTAACGCTTCGCGTTTGGCGAGGCATTTTTGTTTAACACGGGCATCTTTCATATAGCCCTCTATTGCTATTTACATCATGAAATATTATTTATTGCTGGCGGCTGTTATAGCTTGCCATATAGCCTGCGCACAAAACAAATTGCGGGCCATTATTAAAGATGATAAAACCAAACAGCCCCTACCCGGCGCTACCGTTTATATTGCTGATCTGAAAAAAGGCGCTACTGCCGATACTGCTGGTAAGGTTGAGTTACCCAATATCCCCAACGGGAAATATGAAGTTAAATTTAGTTTCATCAGCTATTTTGGCCAGGATAAAACGTTAAGCTTCCCGCTGAAAAACCCGGACCAGGTGCTGGAGTTATACCTGGAACCGCAGTCGGGCGAACTAACCGAAATAATGATACAAACCACACGTACCAACCAAAACCTGACGGATATACCTACCCGGATAGAGGCGCTGCCACAGGAAGAAATGGATGAAAAAGGCACCATGCGCCCGGGAGACATTAAAATGCTGCTGGGCGAAAGCACGGGTATCAACGTGCAGCAAACCTCTGCAGTGAGCGGTACGGCCAATTTCAGAATACAGGGTTTGGATAGTCGCTACACCCAGTTATTGCAAGACGGTATGCCGTTGTACCAGGGTTTTTCGGGTGGATTAAGCCTGATGCAGGTATCGCCATTAAACCTGAAACAGGTGGAATTTATCAAAGGCTCGGCCTCAACCCTGTATGGCGGCGGCGCTATCGCAGGCCTGGTAAACCTGATCAGCAAAACACCCGAGGCGCATCCCGAGCTTACTTTTTTACTCAATCAAAACAGCACTAAAGGATTGGATGTAAGCGGTTATTACGCCGAGAAAAGTAAGCATATCGGTACTACCATTTTTACTTCGTACAACTATAATGGTGCATACACCCCTTCAAACACTGATTTTACGGCTGTGCCCCAAACCAACAGGTTCAGTATTAACCCGAAAGTGTTTTTGTACCTTGATGACAGGAACAGCGGCTGGGTTGGCGTAAATACCACTTACGAAAACCGTTTTGGCGGCGATAAACAGGTGGTTAACGGCAATACGGATAATGTCCACCAATACTTTGAGCGGAACGAAACTTATCGTTTCTCGACGCAACTATCATTTACACATAAATTAGATTCGGCCAGTCAGTTCAATATTAAAAACACGGTAGGTTATTTTGACCGCCGCCTGGTGCAGCCCGCCTATAGTTTCCGTGGTAAGCAAACTTCGAGCTACAGCGAGGCCAACTACGTTTACAACGGCAAAAAAGCTAACTGGGTTGCAGGGGCCGACTTGTGGACCGATCACCTCGACGCTCCTGCTCCTTTCGCCTTATTAAATTATGACCTGGATACTTATGGTATTTTTGTGCAGAATACCTATCGCCTCACCAAATGGTTTGCGGTAGAGAGCGGCCTGCGGTTGGATGGTAATTCGCCCGCCCCGGCTAATGCGGGTAACGGCTTATTTGTGCTGCCGCACGTTAACGTCCTGTTTAAAATAACCGAGCAGTTGACCAGCCGCATCGGCGGCGGCATAGGTTATAAAATGCCAACTGTTTTTAACGATGATACCGAAGAAAAAGGTTACCAATACCTGCAACCCTTAAATGTGGGTAATACCAATGCCGAAAGATCATACGGCACCAACGGTGATGTTAACTATCGTGCCGTTTTAGGTGATGTGCTGCTGAAAGTTAACCAATTGTTTTTTTATACCCGTGTTAACGATCCGGTTCTGCTCAGCAATAATGCCTTTGTAAACGCGCCAGGTTACCTGACCACACAAGGTGTCGAAACCAATATCAAATTACTAATAGATGAGTTGGGCATTTACCTGGGCTATACTTATACCGATGCCAAACAGCATTTTAACGGCAATACTTTCGCGCAAACTTTAACGCCGAAAAATAAGATCAACGCGGATGTGACCTACGAGATCGAAAACAGCTTCCGTGCAGGGATTGAGGGCTATTATACCGGGTCGCAGTTATTGGGCGACGGCACCACCGGTCGTGGTTATTATACATTTGGCTTACTGGTGCAAAAAATGTGGAAGCATTTTGACGTGTTCATCAACGGTGAAAACATTACCGATCAGCGGCAAAGCAAATGGGGCAGCATTTATACCGGCACGATTACCAATCCGGTATTTAAGGATATTTATGCGCCATTGGATGGCGCGGTGTTTAATGTTGGTGTAAAGATTAAAGTTTTGTAACACCTATCAGAGAACCTTGCGTTCATTTATAACGAGCGCTTAATGTGGGTTGGCGATTGCATCGCCTCTCGCGTTTTAAACGCGGTTCCATAATTAAGCACTCGTCTGGAGACGAGCGCAAGTTGTAAACCACACGTCACAAAAAAGTAAACACACGGCTTTGTATTGGGTGCTGTGAAACAATTCGTTTAAATTAGTATTCAATTAGGATCGAAAGGATAATATGCGTGGTTTTGGTTTTTCTAAATATATTCCCCAACAGATACCCAAAGGCGGCTTTGAGGAATTACTGAAATTATTTTTAGAACTGCTTAACTATACCGCCGGTGATGCCGGTGAGGCTTTACAGTGGATGAATGAGCTGGACAAGCAATATAAATTGACCAACGACCAATACGGCATGGGCGATTTTATTGACGAGCTGAAAGCTAAAGGTTACCTGAACGAGGATGGCCAAACCGGCGATTTTAACATTACCGCTAAAACGGAGCAAAGCATCCGCCAATCGGCGCTGGAAGAAATATTTGGCAAGCTGAAAAAATCGGGGAAGGGTAATCATCGCACACCGCAATCGGGCCAGGGCGATGAAAAAAACTCGGAGCGCAGGGAGTTTCAATTTGGCGATAGTTTGGATCAGATAGACATGACGCAATCGGTGCATAACGCGCAGATCAACCATGGTATCGACGATTTCAGATTGACGGAGCGCGACCTGGAAGTAGAGGAAATGGATTTCAAAACGCTCACCTCTACCGTGCTGATGATCGATATATCACATTCCATGATCTTATATGGCGAAGACCGTATCACTCCGGCTAAAAAAGTAGCAATGGCTTTGGCCGAACTGATCCGCACCAAATATCCTAAGGATACGTTGGATATCGTGGTGTTCGGTAACGATGCCTGGCCGATAAGTTTGCAGGACTTGCCTTACTTGCAGGTTGGGCCATATCATACCAATACTTATGCGGGTTTAGAGCTGGCTACCGATATTTTGCGCCGACGAAAAACGCATAACAAACAGATATTTATGATAACCGACGGTAAGCCCACCTGCTTAAAGGAGGGTACCCGATATTATAAAAACAGCATAGGGCTGGATCGTAAGGTGGTGAACAAAACGTTAAACATGGCCGCGCAATGCAAGCGCCTTAAAATACCCATTACTACGTTTATGATCGCTAAAGACCCTTACCTGCAACAATTTGTACGCACCTTTACCGAAACCAACGGAGGCAAAGCCTTTTACAGTTCGCTGAATGGTTTAGGCGAGTATATTTTTGAGGATTATATCCGGAACAGGAGAAGGACGGTGAGGTGAGGCACTTCTCCACTTGTCATTTCGACGAGGTACGAGGAGAAATCTTCTGCGCTTAACAAAGTCTGCGAGCAGGACGAAGAAGATTTCTCACTCCGTTCGAAATGACAGACACTTTTATTAGACACATGAATAAACAAAACATAAAAACATTAGGCGAGCTTAAACAAAGCGGGTACATTAGCCGCAGCGTTAAAGAAGAGCTTCGCGAAAATTTAATTGCGCAACTGCAAAAAAGCGAGGGTGGTTTTGAGGGTATCATCGGGTACGAGGATACCGTAATTCCCGATCTGCAAACAGCTATCCTGTCGCGCCACAATATTTTATTGCTGGGTTTACGCGGGCAGGCCAAAACCCGCATCGCACGTTTGCTGGTGAATTTACTGGATGAATACATTCCTTATATCGAAGGTTCGGAGTTGTTTGATGACCCGCTGAACCCGATATCCTGGTTTGGCCATAACGAGGTTACCACCAAAGGCGACGCTACACCGATAGCCTGGCTGCACCGTAGCGAACGTTATACCGAAAAGCTGGCTACGCCGGATGTTACCGTTGCCGACCTTATCGGCGATGTTGACCCCATTAAAGCGGCTACTTTAAAACTCACCTATTCGGACGAGCGCGTGTTACACTTCGGCTTGATACCCCGTGCTCACCGTGGCATTTTTGTGATCAATGAATTGCCCGACCTGCAGGCGCGTATACAAGTATCATTATTCAACATCCTGCAGGAAAAAGACATCCAGATACGTGGCTTTAAACTGCGCTTGCCGCTGGACATTCAATTCGTGTTCACTGCCAACCCGGAGGATTATACCAATCGCGGTTCGATAGTAACGCCTTTGAAGGACCGTATCGAGAGCCAGATACTGACGCATTATCCACGCTCTGTTGAAGTCTCTCGTAAGATAACCCAACAGGAGGCATCGATTACACCTGTACAGCGCAGCACTGTGGAAGCTGATGGTTTGGTAAAAAACCTGGTGGAGCAGATCGCTTTTGAGGCGCGCAATTCGGAGTATGTCGACAAAAAGTCAGGTGTATCTGCCAGGTTAACTATATCGGCCTACGAAAATCTGATCAGCAATGCCGAGCGCCGCATGATCGTCAATCGTGAAAAAAACACCTTTGTGCGCATCACCGATTTTTTAGGTGTTATCCCAGCCATCACCGGTAAAATTGAACTGGTGTACGAAGGCGAACTGGAAGGCCCGGCCAAAGTGGCCAATATCTTAGTCGGCAAAGCCATAAAGGCACTTTTACTGCAATACTTCCCTGATCCGGAGAAAGCAAAAAAATCAAAAGCGCCAAATCCTTATAATGAAATCATTAACTGGTTTGGCAACGGCAACACGCTCGCCATTAATGATAACCTGCCCTTACAGGAGTACAAAAAACTGCTGAACGCGGTGCCAGGATTGAAGGATGTGATCAAACAATTCCACCCGAAACTGACAGAAAACCAGCAATTACTACTGATGGAATTTGTGCTGCACGGTTTGGCAGAGTTTTCGCAGTTGAATAAAGGTTTCTTAGATAACGGTTTCGCGTTCTCGGACATGTTTAACAGCTTGTTTAACCTTGAGCCAGACGAAGACGATATCGACGACGACCGTTATTAAACAGCGTAAATGGACAGACAGTTTTGGATAATGATTTTGATAACTATCGGCTTGATTATAGTCGATATGTATATCATCACCGGGATAAAAGGCGCTTCAAAAAAGTGGAAATTTCCGCGTAAACGCAGCTTTATTATCGGTTATTGGGTGTTCTCGATAACCCTGATAGCGGGTTTGTTTGCCAGTGTTTATATGAGAATGAACATAGGCGCGCGGGCAGCATTTTTGATGATTTTTTTCCTGGTATGGATAGCTAAAGTGTTGTTCCTGCCGTTTATTTTGGTGGATGATGTGCGCCGATTGTTTTTGTGGAAAGCGCGCAAGCACAATAAGCCCGAGCCTGAATTCCCGGCCAGCCAGCCAGCGCCGGATGCCATACCCCGTTCTGAGTTTCTAATGAAGGCCGGGTTGATAGCGGGTTCGCTGCCGCTGGCTTCATTAAGCTACGGCGTGATATCGGGCGCATACGATTATCGCGTCAAGCATCGTACCCTGTATTTACCTAATCTGCCCAAAGCTTTTGATGGTATAAAACTGGGGCAATTGTCGGATATCCATTCGGGTAGTTTTTACAATAAAAGAGCGGTAACCGGCGGCGTGGAAATGTTGATGAAAGAAAAACCCGATTTTATCTTCTTTACCGGCGACCTGGTAAATCATATCAGCAGCGAAATGCGCGACTACCAGGATATTTTTGCCAAGGTAAAAGCGCCGCTCGGTGTTTACTCATCGTTAGGCAACCACGATTATGGCGATTATCACGACTGGCCATCGCTCGCGGCCAAGAAAAAAAATCTGGATGATCTGAAAACCACCCATAAAAACATGGGCTGGGATCTGATATTGAACGATAACCGCCGCCTGAAAGTTGATGGTGAAGAAATAGGTATATTGGGCGTTGAAAACTGGGGTAGCATGAGCCGTTTCCCAAAATATGGCCGTATTGACCTAGCTGTGAAAAACACTGACGATCTGCCTGTAAAACTGCTGCTCTCGCACGATCCATCGCACTGGCGCGCCCAGGTGCTGGACTATAGAGACATCGATGTAATGTTTGCGGGCCATACCCACGGTATGCAGTTCGGTATACAAACTCAACATTTTCAATGGAGCCCGATACAATATGTTTATAAGGAATGGGGTGGCTTTTACCGCGAAGGCAACCAGCAATTATACGTAAATACAGGTTTTGGCTTTTTAGGATATCCCGGAAGAGTTGGAATATTGCCCGAAATAACGATATTTACATTGAAAGCTTCAGCCGACCCGGCGCTTAAAGGCAAACTGGTATAACAAAACCACCTAAACCGGACGGGATTGCTTTTTTATACCATGAAAAAAGTTTTTCAGTCTATACTGGATTTTGTGTTGTTCAGTAACCTGTTTATGGCTCTTTGCGCTGTTGCACAGGCTTTACTCACGCTTGCACTGATTGGCAGCCCGCCTATATATCCGCTGCTTGCCTTGCTGCTTACTTCAACTTTTGTTACCTACAACATCAGCATATTTTTAAGCAAACCTAAGGATCCGCAAAAGTCGCCGTATAAGCGCGTACGCTGGTTTTTCGCGCATATCCGATTGATGTATACGATCACTATCATCTCATCCCTGCTGCTTATCCCGCTGTTTTGGATGCTGTGCTTTGAGTGCAAACTAATGGTAATATTTTTGGGTTTTATATCGCTGGGATACAGTTTACCGCTTTTTACGGTGGGCGATCAACGTTTTGGCCTGCGTAATATACCGGGTTTAAAATCGCTGATGATAACCAGCGTGTGGGTTTTAAGCTGTGTGCTGTTGCCAATATTCGAGGCCGAAAGCCAGCACCTTGCAGATACTTCACTGCGAAATACGGCTATATTGCTGAGCAAGCGTTTTCTGTTCGTATTCGCGCTGACCATTCCGTTTGATATACGCGACCTTTTCCAGGATCTGCAAACCGGTGTTAAAACCATCCCGGTTTTGTTTGGCGAAAAACGGGCATATTTATTTTGCCAGGTACTGCTGATCGGCTACCTGATATTGCTGTTCACTTATAACAACGCGGGTTTTAACCGCGATTTTTTTGCTTTGGGTTTATCGGTACTGCTGATGGGCTGGCTGATCTTTAAATCGGAGTGGGAAAAGAACGAGTACTACTACTTTTTATATATGGACGGCGTGCTGATATTGCAGTACATATTGTTGACTGTTTTCCGGCTGTTTTAGTATTATTTGGATAGTTGAGAATCATCCTTAATGAGTTTTTCTGTAGCATGCATCTAATCCACACAGAATAATTCCGCATGGCAAACTACGATAATTCAGCCGGCTTTTACGATAAGCTTTCGCAGGTTTTCTTTGGCAAAACATTGATTAACGCACAGGTGTATTTGCTGCACTTTATCCCTGCAAATGCCAGCATCCTGATCGTGGGTGGCGGCACCGGCTGGATACTGGAAGAAATAACAAAGCTGCATCCGGCAGGGCTGCACATTACTTATATAGAGATATCAGCAAAGATGGCTGCATTGGCCCGGCAACGGAATTATGGCGATAATCAGGTTGAGTTTATCAATAAACCGATTGAAGAGGTAAGCAGAGCTCAGCCTTTTGATGTGATCATCACACCTTTTCTATTCGATAATTTTACTGAAAATACTGTGGAGGGTTTGTTTTTGCACATGCACCGGCTGGTAAAGGCTAACGGGCTATGGTTATATACCGATTTCCAGCTAACCGGTAAAGTGTGGCAGCGGGTTTTATTACGATCGATGTACCTGTTTTTTGGCGCGTTATGTAATGTCCCTACCAAAACACTGCCCGATACGCAGGCTTTGTTTGATAAATACGGCTATAAAAAAATAGTCGCCAAAACATTTTTTGGCGACTTTGTGGTTTCGAAGATGTATCGATGATGAGATATCTATTGTTAGCTTTTGGATGTGAAACTAATAAATGTACCTCCGCTGATTTTAGATTCACTTACAAAGCACTTATTGTTATAAAACTGCTCCCAAACGTCGTCAAATAGCCCTCCATATTTCACAATCCTTTTTCCTGTTCCATCTTTTAACAAATGCTCACCATTCTCCTCCCAAAAATCTAAAATGAAAGATTCTCCATTGATATATTCTACAACCTCCTGTATTTGTCCGTTTTCGTAATACTCCTTCCAAAGACCATCTACCTCACCATTCACATAAGTACACTCAATAGCAAGATTTCCATTCTCATGAAATAATTTGAGAGGCCCATGTTCAACATCATCCCGGTATTCAATTTCGTTTTTCAATTGACCCGTTTCATAGAAAAACTTCCACTTTCCATTTCTTTTCCCATCTTCAAGAAATCCACATCCTATAAATATCCCATCTTCTATTTCCTCGTGATATTTCATGGCGACTTTCTATAAATCCTGTGCGCCGTTAATGTCCTGAGGGATGCTGAAACAAGTTCAGCATGACCTCTCTTTTATCTTTGCACCTTGTTCCTTTATCTAAAAACTCACTCCGAAGAAAACTTATACCCAATACCTCTAACCGTTTGCAGATACTGCGGCGAATCGGGATTGATCTCGATCTTTTTACGCAGCCTTACAATGTGCATGTCCAGCGTGCGGGTATTTACATCGGTATTGTAGCCCCAAACCTCCATCATCAGCTCTTCACGGTTGATCACTTTATTTTCGTTCTTCAAGAAGTACAGCAGGATGCGATTCTCTAAAATAGTGAGCTCAATTTTTTTGCCATCGCGTATCAGCGTATGGGTGTTGGGATGGTGCTCCATATTGGCGAATTTGTACGATTCGCTTTTCTCGTTATTGAGCGTGAACTTGATCTTGTTATCGATCATCGCCACCAGCACGTCCATATTGAAGGGTTTGGTGATATAGTCGGACACGCCGAACTGGTAAGCCTCTATCTTATCAATATCCTGCGCTTTGGCGGTCATCATGATCACCAGCTTATCAAAACCTTTCTCGCGGATGGCGGCGCATACTTCCGATCCTTGTTTGCCAGGAAGCATCCAATCCAGCAAAACAATGTCGGGTTTCTGATCGAGGATCATCTTCTCGGCTCCGTCGCCATCGGCGGCTTCAAGCACTTTGTAGCCTTCAAGCTCCAAACGTTCGGCAACTAAAAACCTTAAATTTTCGTCGTCCTCAACCAAGGCGATCTTTATTTCTTTATTGTTCATATACCAGGGGTTAATAGGGCAATATAATTTTAAATTCCGAGCCTTCGGCTAATTTACTTTTTACAATGATATCGCCGTTCATAAAATTAACAAGTTCTTTACAGAAAGCCAAACCCAGGCCCACGCTTCCGTTTTGGTTATATTGGCTTTGTATGCGATAAAATTTGCGGAAGATATTGGCCAGTTCGTTCCTGGGGATGCCGATACCTTTATCCTTGAACGAGAAAACGATATCCTTTTTTACACGCTCGACGGTAATGTGCTGCTCCTTTCGGTTAGGCGGCGAGTATTTATACGCGTTTTCGATCATGTTCTGGAAGATACTGCCCAGCAATACCGGGTCTGACTGAAAGACATCTGCATTTTTGATGGTGTATGTCAGCTTAAAATCCGGGTATTTGATCTTAAACGTGTTGATGTATTTTTCTACAAATTCATCCAGCTTGATCTCTTCTTTTTTGATCAGTATCGATCGGTTTTCGAGCTGGGTGAACGAGAGCAGGCGGTTCATCAGTTCGTTAAGCTTATCGGCCTCCTGGTCCAATATCTTACCGTAGTGCATCCGCTGCCTGTCAGACAGTTCGGCATCGCTGCGCAGGTTTGATCCTGCTATCTTGATCACGCTCACCGGGGTTTTAAACTCGTGGGTAAAGTTGTTGATAAAATCGTACTGGAGTTTAAATAGTTTATGGTTGACATTGAGGTTACGGTAGATCAGCCAGCCGATGATCAGCAAAAAAATATAAATAACGATACTAATAGCCGCTGATGGCAGAAAGCGTTTAAAAACTTCGGCCATACCAAAATTTGCATCCGACTGAAAGTATAGCTTGTACCCTGAGAAAGCACCCGGCAAAGCAATCTCATCAGTAATCACTTTTTCACCACCGTTTATATCAAAGGGATAATACAACACCTGTTGTATGCTGATGTGCTGGTAGAGCTCGGGGTGGGTATTTTTTATTGACAGACTTGTGGGCGTGAGGTTAAACACCATCAAATCCTGCTGGTAAACCGACGATGGTTTTTTATTGGTGAGCAAGTCTTTATAGATCTTTAGTTCCTCGAGCCGGGGGTTGCTGATATAGCTGATCTTGTTAGGTTTGATATCGTAAAAGGTAGCAAACAATTCCTCGGGCGTGTACGAGCGGGAGGTATCGGCCTCCTGGATAAAATTACTGAGCTTGAGGCCCATCAGGTTAAAATCGTCCTTGCGCTGAATCTCCTTATCGGTAATTGCGTGATAATTTGCGGCAACTTTATCGCCTGCTGCAGGCGTAAAGTGGAAGGCATTGCGCACGGCGATATTAAGATTATCGGTACGCACAGCCAGCGGGCCGGGGTGATTGCTGATCTCGAAATGATAAAAATCGACGCTTTTTACAAAGGGATAGTTTTTGAATACCGAACCGGCATACTGCATAGCCGACGACTGGTTTAAAAAGCCCTGATAAGCCGTGATCTGCGGTATCTTGTTATAAAAAAAGTCGTTGTAAGGGCGGATGGTTTGTTCGAGCACCTCGATCTTTCGCGATGAAAACTCGTTGGTAACATATTTACGGGTAAGGCTGTAAGTGATGAGTAGCGCCACCACCAAAATAGCCGATAAAAGCACAATAAAGGCAATGATCAGCGAAAAGTTTTTACGGTATATACTTTTCTGTTTCGTCATTTAAGCGGCGGCTTACTTTTTATCCTGCAGGTTAGCTGCCAAAAACTTTTCGAGCTCGGTAAACATTTGCATGCGGCCGCGCTCGCGGTTCATATCGCCACGGCCCGGGCCTTGTCCCTGGCTCTGATTCTGACCTCGCCCCGTACCTTTTCCATGCTCACGATCGCGGTTATGATCAGCATTTTTATTAATAAATGTTACCGGCACGCCACGTTTTTTTAGCTCGGTGATAAACTGGTAAAGCTCGCTCATGTTAGCATGCGGATCGCGCGGGGTTTGCACAAACAGCAAAGGCGCCTTTATTTTATCGGTATTAAACACCGGCGATATGGCCCTGAACTGGTCGGCATCCGTTTCGGGGTTACCTACCATTTCGTAACGCATACTTAACATGGCTTTATAAAACGGCGGAATATCGCGCACATAAGTAAACAGGTTGATCAAGCCATTCTGCACCGCAACACAATTGTACAAGCCCGGGTGAAAAGAAGCGCCGTACAAGGCCGAGAAACCACCAAAGCCAGAGCCGTAAATAGCTATTTTTTTAGGATTGGCTATTTTTTGATCGATGAGCCATTTTACGCCATCAGTAATATCATCCTGCATTTTACCGCCAACCTGTTTAAAGCCAGCACTAAAGAAGGCCTTACCATAGCCGGTTGATCCGCGATAGTTAACCTGGAAAACAGCATAGCCACGGTTGGCTAAAAATTGCACCTCGGCATTATAACCCCAGCTGTTGCGGCGCCATGGGTCGGTGTGTGGTATTACCACCACGGGCAAGTTTTCGGGCTTCGCATCGTTCGGCAAGGTCAAATATCCGTTGATCTGGGTACCATCGCTGGCGGTAAAACTTATGGGTTTCATTTCGCACAACGCGTTGGGATCAATATTACTATTCAGATCAGCCAGCTTTACTAATTTCCTGGTGGCCGTAGTATACAGATAATACGCGCCGGGATTACGATCGTTATAGGCGTTGACGATCATGTGGCTCTCGCTGCTATCGCGATCAACGATCCTGACCTCGTTGCCATGCAACTGCCCGGCTATGTTATCATAAATGGCTTTAATATTTGCATCCAGGAAATGGTGCTGAGGTTTGGCCTCTTCCCAGTTAACCTGTTCCATCCGGTGTTTACTCTTTAAATAGCCTACATCTTCAATATCTGCGCGCGAAGTGGCATAGATCACTTTTTCTTCGTTAATATCAGCCGCGTTGATTTCGACCAAAGCGGTTTTATCACGGTTTACGTTTGATAAGGCGTAGAAATAGGTTTTATCGCCTGTAAAAGCTATCGGCTCAACCCTGTTCTTGAAATTGTTAACGATGATGGGCGTAAATCTGGCATCATCATTAGGGCGATACAGTATACTTTCGTTTACCCCATCGGAGGCTTTAGCCAAACGTATCTTACCATCAATATCAGATATCCACTCGGTAATATTACCCGGGTTTTTAACGTACATCTTCATTTCGCCCGTTTTGGTATTGATGCGGTAAACATCAATGGCCGACGAATCGCGCATGTTGAGCATACAGGTAATGATATCCGGGTTGGTTGTTTTACGATTCAGCACCCTGAATATTAACTTATTGCCTTTTAAAAGACTGCGCGTTTGCAAAGTGGTGCCATCTACTACCGAAAGTTCGAAATTATCCCTGTCGCCTTGAGTTACGATAAGCTGGTTGCCATAAGTCCAGAAATAATCGCGGACAGAATAGTTGGTAAAGTTACTTACGGTACGCTCGCTGCCATCCGCCAATGAGCGGATAACCAGGTTTTGCCTGTGCTTGGTTCCTCCGGTCAAATACGAAATGTATTTACCATCGGGCGAGATATGATAGTTACTTTTTAACGGTGTTTTGATAAAATCGTTAATCGGAATTTGCACGCTTTGTTTGCTCCCGCACGAATACACACAGATAATTATGGCGACAAATAAAGACTTTTTAATCCTGCTCAGCATTTTCGATGTTAAATCTCTATTAAGTTAATAGAATAGGTTAAATTATAAAAAAGCAATTGATAAAGCACAATGTCACCACAATTTTACCCTGTTATAAATTTAAATGTTTGAAACACAAGCTAAGTAATTAAAATGCGTTTTAATGTTTATTTTTGGGTGATATGAGGATAAGGACCTTTGTGTTTTTGATGTTATTTGCGGGTTTGGGCGCATTTGCCCAAAACGACGATCTGCGCCTTGCCGGGCAATACACCATGAACGGCGAAATGCAAAAAGCAGCCGATATTTATCAAAAGCTATATAAACAAAATAACGAAGGGTATTACCCCTTATATTTTAATACGCTGTTAAGCCTTAAAAAGTTCGATGAGGCCGAAAGCATTACCAAAAAGATGCTGAAACAGCATCCGCAGGTTTACCAGTATACCATCGCGCTCGGCCGTATTTACCGCGAAACCGGCAACCAGGAAAAAGCCGACGCCATTTACGAGAACTTGCTAAAAAACATGCCTGCCGATCAGGGCGCCATCAACGATATCGCATCGCAGTTTTACCAGGCCGAAAACATGGATTACGCTATTAAAGCCTTTGTGCAAGGGCGTAAAGCTTTACATAACGACCAGTTGTTTACCAACGAGTTAATATCACTTTATCGTTTTAAGCATGATAAGGTAAACGTGGTGAACGAGTATTTAAACCTGCTGCAGGTTACCCCCGAATATGTAATGCAGGCTAAAAGTGTAATGGCGAGTATGTTTGAAGGGGCAGCCGATTATAATATGCTGAAATTAGCCTTGCTGAAACTGATACAGCAATATCCGCAGCAAACCGTTTTTGCCGATCTGCTTACCTGGCAATATCTGCAACAAAAACAATTTAATATGGCCATGAACCAGGCACTGGCCCTAAACCGCCGACAAAATGATGGCGGCAATGCCATTATGGAACTGAGCCAGACCCTGGTTGCCAACCAGGCTTATGACGAGGCGATAAGAGGTTACGAGTATGTGGTGGCTAAGGGAAAAGAGAACGACCTGTATATTAATGCCCGGATAGAACTGCTGAACGCAAAGAACCTCAAAGTGACCTCCGGAAAATATGAACAGACCGACTTGTTTGATCTGGAAAAAGATTATTTGGGATTGTTAACTGAGTTTGGACGTAACCCTGGAACCGCCTTTGCCATGCAACGGTTAGCCAAGTTGCAGGCTTTTAAACTGCATAAATTTGCCGAAGCGCAAAAAATATTGGAAGAAACCGTGGCTATACCGGGTTTACGGCGAAGTTTACTAGATGAGTGCAAGTTGGATCTGGGCGATGTTTACCTGCTGAATAATAAGCCCTGGGACGCATCGCTTACTTATATGCAGGTACAATCGGACGAGCAGGGTAGCCCGCTGGGGCAGGAAGCCAACTACCGCAACGCCAAGCTGGCATATTACACCGGCGATTTTACGTATGCCAAAGGCCAGTTGGATGTATTGAAGGCTGCCACATCGCAACTGATAGCCAACGACGCGCTTAACCTGTCGTTACTGATTAGCGATCATACCGTTTTTGATAGCACCGGCAACGCTCTTAAAATGTATGCGCGTGCTGATCTGGCTATATTTAAGGAAGATCCCGAAAAAGCGATGATCACCCTGGATAGCATCGACAAAGTGTATCCTAAAAACGACCTGATCTATGACATCTTAATGGCGAAGGCACGGATACTGATCCAAAAAAAGGACTATCAGTTGGCCATCGCTCCCTTAAAAAAAATAGCCGAAGAGGGTAAAAACGATCTTTGGGCCGACGACGCGGTATTTATGCTGGGCGATATTTACGAAAATCACCTGGATGATAAGACGTCGGCACAAACCTGGTATCAAAAAATGATCAGCGATTACCCCAGCAGTTTATGGATAAACGAAGCACGTAAACGATTCAGGATATTGCGGGGGGATGTTATTTCTTCGGGCTCTTAAATATTTGGATATTTTTGCAGCATGATCATCTTAAACGAAACTATCATCATCGACGAGGCCATACAGGCCGATTGGTTGAAATGGATGGACAGCATATATATTCCCGGCGTAATGGCCACCGGCTATTTTAGCGGGCACCGCGTTTTAACCGTAGTTAACTCACCGAACGAAGGTGTTACTTATTGCCTGCAATTTGAAACCGACAGCATCGATAAATATTACCAGTATCAGCAAGGCATCGGCATAAAAATAAAAGAAGCGCATTTTAAACAATTTGAAAACCGTTTTGTACAGTTTGAAACCATAATGCAACAGGTAAATTGATATGAAAGTTACTACCACGCCTATTGAAGGATTGTTAATTATTGAACCGCGCATCTTCCCGGATGACCGTGGCTATTTTTACGAAAGCTACAACAAAAAGAAATATATCGACGCGGGTATTACTGTCGATTTTGTACAGGATAACCAGTCGAGCTCATCAAAAGGTACCTTAAGAGGTTTACATGCGCAGGCCCCGCCATTTGCCCAAGGCAAACTGGTACGGGTAACGCAAGGCCGCGTGATTGATGTAGCGGTTGATATCCGTAAAGGCTCGCCTACCTATGGGCAGCATTATAAACTTGAACTAAGCGCTGAAAATCATTTACAATTCTGGATCCCGGAAGGTTTTCTGCATGGGTTTTATACACTGGAAGACGATACGGTTTTCGCTTATAAGATCACTAACTTTTATGATAAGGCTTCGGAGATCGGGGTTAAGATAACCGATAAATCGCTGGGCATTGACTGGGGGTTTTCTACAGATAATGTCTTATTATCGCCGAAGGATGAAGAGCTGCCGGATTTTAAGGATTTTATTAGTCCGTTTTGATTGTCGGTGAGCCACCGACAATGGCGATTGCCCGTTTTAAGTAAGCATAATTCTTAAACTTGTCATCTCGAACGATAGTGAGAGATCTTCTTAAGGCGACAGTCCTCTTGAAGAAGATTTCTCTTCGCTAACGCTCATCGAAATGACAATTAAAGAAACCTATCTAGTCCACTCTTAATTTCTTGGGCATACGCCCGTGAAGCAGGAATTGCGCCCAGGCATTGCTGCCATTGCTTTTGGCTGCTGCGGATGCTTTATGCCAATCGTAGGCGCATTGTACCTGCTCGATGCCGATAGCCGGGCCATCTGCGTGGATAATGGCGTATTTGGCGTGCGGGGTCATGGACTCCATCGCGAAACGATACTCGCCATTGCCCAGGTATGCCGGCAGGCCGACGCTGCCCGGGTTAAGGATGATCTTATCGTTACTTAAATACACCACCCGGCTTACATGCGAATGGCCGCAAACAATAATGCGCTGACCGATATCTTTTGTTTTGGTGATCAATTCTTCATCATTATAAACAAACACGCCTTTTTCAGTCACTTTCTCCAGCAGGTATTCGTTATCGTTATCGGGTGTGCCGTGGCATACGAAGATCAGATCGTCTACATTGAGGGTAAGCGGCAGTTGTTTCAGAAAGTCGATACTTTGTTTGGATAGCTCAGCTTTTACCCGCTCCATCTGGTCTTTCTCCGAAACTTTTCCTAAACTTTCCAATATCTCGCGGTCGGTATTGCCGCGGATGCTGAGCATCGGGTTTTCGCGCAATATCTGTGCTACGCTTTCAGGTTCGAGGGCGCCGAAGAAATGATCGCCCAGGTTAATAATGGTATCTATCCGCCGGGCATGGATATTTTTAAGCACCGCTAACAGGGCAAGCAAGTTGCCGTGGATATCGGATATTATGGCGTAAGACTTTTTCATTTGTTGGCCGGCTTTTAGTAATAACAAAAAAGCTCCCGGCTGGTTGGCGGGAGCTTTTTATTATTTAGAGATCAGGTTATACAACTCGTCGAGTTTTGGGGTAAGCACAATCTCGATGCGGCGGTTTTTGGCCAGGGCCTCGGGAGTGTTCCCCTTGTCGATCGGTTGATACTCGCTTTTGCCGGTGGCGGCGAGGCGTACAGGATCGATCCTTTCAACTTCGGTAAGATAGCGGGTTACGGATGTGGCACGCAGTACGCTTAAATCCCAGTTATCTTTGATTTGGCCAAGATTAATAACTTTTTTGTTATCGGTATTACCTTCAACAGAAATATTGATATCGGGTTCTTTATTCAGTACCACGGCCAGTTGCTTAAGCGCGGCTTTACCTTTTTCGTCGATAACGATACTGCCCGAAGGGAAAAGGAGCTTATCGGTAAGCGACACATAAACCTTGCCGTTACGGATATCGACACTTAAACCACTTTGCTGGAAGCCTAATAAAGCTTTTTGCAGTTTTTCTTTCAGCGCGTTGGTAGCGGCATCGCGTTTACGTAAAATTTCTTCTACCTCTTTTAAGCGGGCTTCGCGGGCCTGCAAGTCGCTGGATAGCTGCGATACTTTTGAGGTGGTTGAGGTTAAGTTACTGTTCAACGCGTTGTATTTATCACTTAATGCAGTATAACTATCTTTTGAAGCAGCTAACTGACTTTGCAGGTCGGCAATTTCGCGGTGCAGTTTGGCGGTATCGCTTTGCAGGCGGGATACCTGTGCTTCGAGCGTGCCGGTGCGGGTGATGAGCGAATCCTGGGTGGCCAGTAATGCTTTATATTTTTTTGGAGATAGTACCACGCACGAATGGAGTATCAAACATGCGGCGGTTAAAACGAGGATGTGTTTTATTTTCATGATGAACGGTAGTGTTGGTGTGTATGCAATTATAGCGATTATGCTACTAAATAATTAAGCCAGGGCATTTTTTAAAAACGTTGTTAAGGGATAAATATAGCCCAGCACTTCGGCTACGCGTTTGGGCGAATCTTTCTTCATCATTTCGGCATCGGTTAGCTGGTGCAAAGCGGCAAAGCTTTTGAGTTTGATCAGATCGATATTTTCGTTATCAGCTTCATAATCGCGGGGAGCGCCTTTCAGTTGTTCCTGGGCGCGAAACTCGCCGAAGAACTTTTTGAATTCGGGCGCGTCTATGATCTTTTTCAGGTCATCGGCATTATAATCCACTTCCTGGCGGATCAATTTAAGGTGATCGGCTTCGGGCATCCAGTAGCCGCCGCCTGCCAGGTTACGGCCGGGTTGTATTTGTACATAATAACCGATATGCACCCTACCTGTACGCAGGTTACCGATACCAAAGTTATCCTTATAAGGTGTTTTATCCTTGCTGAAACGGATATCGCGGTAAATGCGCATTACGCACTTTTTAGGGTCGAGGTCGGCGGATACGGCTTTGTCGAAACGGTTGAGTTCTTTGATGAGCTCGCCGGTAAAATCGAGTACGTTTTCTTTTGCTTCTTCGTAACGTTGCTTGTTATCAGTAAACCACTCGCGGTTGTTGTTGGCGGCCAGTTCGGATAAAAAGTTAAACGTGCTTTGGTTTATCATCAGTATCTAAATGTGGTTGATAGTGCACTTTAGGAGATAGCCAATATAGCAAAAATACCCGCGAGTAACGAAATGTTAGCGGCGATAACAGGAAACATCCGCCTAAAATAACGGCGATATACATCCAGGGCGAATCGGTATTGTGGGTGAGCATGTAGGCGCCCGTCCATAAGATACCGGCATACATTACATTGAGCGCGTAACTCACATACATGGCAGCATAAAAGTAACCGGGCTCTATTTCGAAGCGCATCCCGCAATGCGGGCAAAATTCGTTTACCTTATTTGAACCAAAGCTATATGCACCACCCTGAAACATATTGCCACGGCGGCAACGGGGGCATTTGGCATGGAGCATAGCCCACGATTTTGGAGTTTGGGGCATGTGATGGGTATTTATGGGTATTTTTAAATAGTATCTGGTCGCAAGTATCAGGAATCAAGTATTTGTGTGGTCTTGATACTTGATACTCATTACTTGCTACTAACTAGTTAAGATTCAGTTTTTCGGAGCGCATGTTGAGGTTAACATTTTTGCGGCGATATTTTTTATACCACAAAAAGCCGATAGCCGCGACCGCGATGTATGGCGCGGCAAGCAGGTACATGATACCATGATTTAAGCCGTTACCCTGTTTCCCCCCGTTCTGCGCGTTGCTCTCTACATTTACTGAACATACTGTACACTGTGCCTTTACCGGCCTGCTGCTTAACACCGTTAAGGCAAACACCGCGAGCACCAACCAAAGCTTTGCGTATTTCATGCTGCAAATTTACCAAAAATTAAACTTAAAAATGGTAATAAGGTGATATCATTAAATAGACAATTACACCGGTTACGGTTACGTACAGCCAGATGGGGAACGTCCACCGAACGAGTTTTTTGTGTTTTTCTACCTGCATTTGCAAGCCGCGGTAAAAGCTCATCAGCACCAATGGTAAAACAACCGCTGCCAGCACGATGTGTGTTGACAGGATAACATAATACACATAGCGGATGCTGCCTGCGGCGTTAGTTTCTGGTGCAGACAGTTTACCATCGCCATCGAGATCGCCGTAGCGGGTTTCGGGTGCCAGATAATGGAAGCCGATGTACGACACCAGAAACAAAGCCGACAGGCAAAAGGCTGTGATATTGATACGCTTATGTACGGCAATGTTTCCCCTGCGGATAAAGTATAACGATATCAGCAACAGCACACTACATGTACCGTTAAGGATAGCATTAAGCTTTGGCAGAAAATAAGTAAATGAAGGTATTACCGTGGGTGCAGGTATGATCTTGCGGTTCAGGATCAGCACTACTAAAAAAACAAATACGGACGCAGCGGCTATTAATCGGAATATGAGTTTATCGTTCATTGTTGTAGATATTACTTGTCGGTGAGGACACTAACAAGGGTGTTATTGTAGATAGTTATTTTATTTTGACACGCCCCTCCTCCCCTCTCAAGAGTGGAATTGCACGGGGCCGGCCCTTTTTATTTGGGGCAAAACGCTTTACATTTCGGGTGTTTCCACCTTGCGAAGCTCTTCGGTTATCTGTACGTGAATCTCGTCGTTCAAACGTAGTATATCGGTAATTGATGTACCTGAATAATACCCGCGGATACGATGACCGGCATCAACCATGATGACTTTATCACTGTAGATAAAATCGTTTTTACCAGAACCCGCCTTCAGGGCGTTTACCAGTAAACCCTGCCTTGCCAGGCGATATATATTGGTGGTATCGCCGGTAAGGAAACGCCACTTATCGCTGCTGATATGGTATTGCGCCGCGTACTTTTTCAAAGCTTCGGGGGTATCGCGCTCCGGATCGACCGAGACCGACACAAACTGTATCATTTTGTTTTTGAGATACCCTTGCGCCAGCGAATCGAGGTTGCGGTTAACCTGTGTGCAAACAGTTGGACAGTTAGAGAAAAAGAAAGAAAAGATAACGATCTTGTTTTCGAAGGTTTTTTGTGATACCGGGTCACCATTCTGATCGGTGAGCTTAAAATCGCCTACCAGGTGATAAATGGTGTCGGGTATCAGTTTGCCATGAAAACCTTTGTGCATGGTTTTAGCCACTATTTTTGGCCCGTAAATGGGCAGCGGCTTGTACCGGTTTTTACCTTTGGTGGTTAGTAAATAATATAAAAATCCCGGCACTGCTAAAATAAGCGCCAGGATCAATATGTTTTTTACACCCTTTAAAATATGGTGTGCCATACATCAGCCCAGTGATGGCTTTCGTTAGTTAACACTAGTATCAAACCGATGATAAATAGTGTAGGTACTACTATGGCATATATTAAAGCTATCTTTTAAAATTTAAGGTGCATAAAATATGCTACAATAAGGAATGCTTTAAACAATGTAAGAACTATGTAAATAGGATTTACAATGTGACGAATAGATTCGTATTGAGGCGCCAAAATCAGCGCGAATATGAACTCGACAGCGGTAATGAGCGACAAATAGATGGCAATACGCACAATACTGCCCCTGGTCATTGTTTCACCGTGTTCTGCATCGGCGTGCGCTATATGTGATGATTCTGTTGACATGTTTATACTCAGATTAAAATTATACCAAATAGAAGAATGTAAATACGAATACCCAAACCAGATCTACAAAGTGCCAGTACAGACCAACTTTTTCGACCATAAGATAGCTTCCGCGTTTTTCGTAAGTGCCCAGCAATACGTTAATGGTGATAACGATATTAATGATAACGCCTGTAAATACGTGGAAACCGTGGAAACCGGTAATGGTAAAGAACAGGTTGGCAAATTGATGAGCCGAGACGTGGTTAATGCCTACCCCTTCGAAAAATTCCTGCAGCTTTGAATCTACCGGTATGCTTCCCCACCAAAATCCTTCGCCATGCAGGTGACTCCACTCTAAAGCCTGGCACCCCAGGAACATAAAACCACCCACAACGGTAGCGAGCATCCACCACGTAACCTCCTTTTTAGCCATACGGTGACCGGCCTCAACAGCCAACACCATCGTTACAGAGCTTAAAATTAAGATGAAAGTCATTATACCTACGAATACCAAAGGCTTACCGCTCTCATACATTCCGGGAACAGATTGAAATACTTTATCGGCTGCAGGCCAACTGGTAGCGCTGAAACGTAACGCACCGTAAGAAATTAGTAGTGATGAAAAGGTAAATGCGTCCGACAACAGGAAAAACCACATCATTAGTTTTCCATATTCTACAGAGAAAGGAGATCTTCCGCCTGCCCATGGAGTGGTTTTAACTTCGTCAATTTCTGAAACTGCTGTGCTCATTGCAATTAGATTGTAATTTTTAATATTGGTTCAAAAGTAAAAAAACATACAGATAAATCCATATAATATCGACAAAATGCCAAAAAATCGAAGCGAACTCCATTCTGAACAAATTTCTAACCTGTGGTATGTTTTTATAGCTACCCGAAAGCGCATTGAAAACTAAACCCAGGCCCGCTATAATATGAAGCAAATGCATGCCGACAAATACATAAATAAATGATTGTGAAGCATTTGGATTAACAAAGTACACACCCATGTTAACCAATACGTTCCAGCCATAAACCTGTATGGCAAAAAAGGCTATGCCTAAAAAAGCTGTTAGCCATAAAAACAGGCGTTGTTTGGCAAACTGTAATTGTTTGGCCGCGCGGCTTGCTATAAATAAGGTAACGCTGCTTGCAATAATTACCCCGGTGCTGTACATAAAGGCATGGGGCAAAATAATTTTGATACCGCGGCTGGTACTGCCACCGCTGTATACGATAAAGCCGCTGGTTAGGGCTGCAAAAAACATAAATGAGGTAAAGATGAACAACCACATATTAAATTTTTTGGGCGCCAGGTCGAGCTTGTCTTTATCTTGTTGTAACTGAGCCATCATTCTACTAAACTTTTCCTAAAAAATTAAACAACAAAACTAACTGTACCACGGGCAAAACAAAAAACGAGCAATACATCAACTTTTTTGCCGAAGGTATATCTAATGCCCTTAATAAATTAAAGGCCAGGTATAAAAATATTAAACTGCAGATAAGTGATACGCCGCCAATTACTAAACCACCAAAGCCCATTATTGTTGGCAGCAGGCTTACAGGCACCCATATCAGCGTAGTAATAAAGGTAATTATCGCGCTTGTTCTGTCGCGTTGGCCTGTTGGCAGCAGCCTGAAGCCTGCCAGTTTGTAATCATCATCCAAAACCCAGGCAATGGCCCAAAAGTGCGGGAACTGCCACACGAACTGGATGCCGAACAATACCAAAGCGATCTTATCGATCTGCGGGTGGGCGGCTACGTAACCAATAAGCGGAGGCAATGCGCCGGGTATAGCGCCTACAAACACCGCGACGGGCGATTTGCGTTTTAACGGTGTGTAAGCAAAGGCATATAACAGAATAGAAAATACCGACAGGTAACCGGTGGTTAAATTAAGCTTACCCAACAGGTAAGTGCCGAGCAAGCCCATGAATAGCCCGATAACCAAACCCTGGCCGGTATTCATGCGGCCGGAAGGGAAAGGCCTGTCCATGGTGCGTTTCATCAGCTTGTCGAGATCCTTTTCGATGATCTCGTTAAAGCAATTGGCCGCTCCGGTTACTAAAAAACCGCCGGCAATGAGTAAGCCCCAGTTTCCCCAGTCGATAACACCATTTACTTTGCTGCCAATCAGAAACGATATCGAGGCCGAAAACACCACAAGGAAGGTTAAACGAAATTTAATAAGCTTTGAAAAATCGCTGAACTTCATGCTGTTACCCCCCAAACTTTAACGGTTTTTTGCAAATTGAACGCCAGGTAAACCTGCGCGCCGAATACCAAACTGGCCAATATAATGTGGATAGCCTGCGCTACCGGCGGTAATCCCCAATAAGATAGCGCTATGCCCGATACAATCTGTAGCATGATCATCAAAAAAGTGAAACTCATGAGCTGCTGCTGGACCGAATGCCTGCTAAAACCTTTGCGGATAAGCGCGTAAAGTAATACGTTGATAACCAATACCAGGATGGATAATTCGCGGTGATTAACAAAAACTGAGCCGGTGTCGGCTACCCAGCCTCCACGGGATTGCCCCGGAAAACGGCTAACAGCCATATCAACAGCCTCGCGAACCTCTGTACCCAGAGTGATCTGGATAATACTGATCGCGATAGCGATATAAGCCATCAATTTAACAAAAGGCTTGGTTTGCACCGCCTCACTGTTGTTATTAATAACAGCTTCGTGATACGTGTAAATAGCTATCGCCAGAATTGCTAACGCCAGTAGCATGTGTACGGTAACTGTCCAGCTTACCAAATTGGTTGAAACCACAATGCTGCCGAACCATGCCTGAAAAACGATCAACAACAGATTAACTACACTGGCTACCACAATACGTTTGCGTGTGCCTTTATAAGCAAAGGAAAACACGACTGTGAGCACCATGAATATACCTGTAACTTCACCTATCAGTCGGTTTACATACTCCGTCCAGGTCTTGGCGGCATTAAACTCTTCGGGAACAAGGATTGATTTATCGTTACGGATACGTTGCGCCAAATCCTTAAAACCAAAAACATCCAGCGTATGGGCAAAGCGCTCGTTTTTTTTGCTGCGCTGCGCCACGTATCTGGCTTTATAGTCCTTTGGTATCTGGTTTACGTTAGTAGGTGGCACTATACAATCGAAACATTTGGGCCAATCCGGGCAGCCCATGCCCGAACCTGTGCTACGTACTATTCCACCAGCCAAAATCACAGCAAAAACCAGGAACACAGTGACCAAGTTGATGGTCTGGAACCGTTTTTTTGCCGGAGATATCTTCATCTAAATACGTTTGTAAAAAAGTAGGGTATCTGCCAGGGAAAACTCCCGCTACAGATACCCCACAAAATCAGATCGATTAAATATTATTTTACTTCTTCCTGGGGCTTGTTGGCTAAGTCCCACTTGCTTTGTGCCTCCAGGCCAGCTTCGTTGTCTTCAAAATCATGAGGCAGGTTTGAGCTCATGGTTTGAGAGAATGGTACAGTTTGCGGGATGAAGTCTTCGTCATGCCCTGGTTTGCTGTAATCATAAGGCCAGCGGTAAACGGTTGGGATTTCGCCCGGCCAGTTACCGTGAATATGTTCAACCGGAGCAGTCCACTCCAGCGTATTTGAATTCCACGGGTTTTGAGTTGTTTTTTTACCCCAGAAGATAGAGCTTATAAAATTATACAGGAAAGCTACCTGAGCCAAAGCCGCCATGATAGCCGACCATGTAATAAATTTATTTACCGACAACCACTGGTTGAACGATTCGAACTCTGTGAAGGCATAATAACGACGTGGTACACCTTGTAAACCCATAAAGTGCATCGGGAAGAATACCAGGTATGCGCCAATGAAAGTTAACCAGAAGTGCAGGTAGCCTAATTTTTCGTCCATTAAGCGGCCGAACATTTTAGGGAACCAGTGGTAAACACCGGCAAGCATACCAAAGATAGCTGCCGAACCCATTACCAGGTGGAAGTGAGCCACAACAAAATAAGTATCGTGCAGGTTGATATCCAAAGCGGCGTTACCCAGGAAGATGCCGGTTAAACCACCCGAAATGAAGAACGATACCAAACCGATAGCGAACAACATAGCAGGAGTAAACCTGATGTTACCGCGCCACAGCGTAGCTAAATAGTTGAATGTTTTTACGGCGGACGGTACCGCGATGATGAGCGTGGTGATCATGAACACGCCGCCCAGGAAGGGGTTCATACCGGTAACGAACATGTGGTGGCCCCATACGATGAATGACAATACAGAGATGCCGATGAGCGAGTAAACCATTGCGTGGTACCCAAAGATTGGTTTACGTGAGTTGGTAGCGATAACTTCGGATGAGATACCCAAAGCCGGCATAATTACGATGTACACCTCGGGGTGACCCAGGAACCAGAACAAGTGCTGGAACAGGATTGGGCTACCGCCTTCAAAAGGCATTACCTGGCCGTTAACAACGATCTCAGATAAATAGAAGCTGGTACCGAAGCTACGATCGAATATTAACAATACCACACCAGCAACCAGTACCGGGAACGCTAACACACCTAATACGGCGGTTAAGAAAAAAGCCCAAACGGTTAAAGGCATTTTCCAAAGGTCCATGCCTTTGGTACGCATGTTTAATACGGTACTTACGTAGTTGATACCACCCATTAACGAGGATGCCACGAAGCAGATCATACTGATGAGCCAAAGGGTCATACCTTCGCCTGAACCTGGCATTGCTTTTGGCAGGGCCGATAAAGGCGGATATATTGTCCAACCACCGCTGGCCGGACCTTTTTGTACAAAGAAAGAACTTAACATGATAACGCTGGCCAAGAAGAAGAACCAGTATGAAAGCATGTTTAAGAACGGAGAAGCCATATCGCGGGCACCTACCTGCAATGGAATTAACAGGTTACTGAAGGTACCGCTCAAACCGGCTGTTAACACGAAGAATACCATGATGGTACCGTGTATGGTTACCAGCGACAAGTAAAAATCGGGCGATAAACGGCCGCCTGGTGCAAACCGACCTAATAAGGTTTCCATCAGAGGGAAAGTTTTATCAGGGTAAGCCAGCTGAATACGGAACAGGATAGACAAGATCATAGCGATAACGGCCATAGTAATACCTGTGATCAGGAATTGCTTGGCGATCATCTTGTGATCCTGGCTGAAGATATATTTAGTTATAAACGTATCATGATGGTGGTGTTCGTGGTCGTCATGACCATGGTTTGCAACCTCGTGACCGTGTACTGCTATTGTTGACATATTCTCTCTTCTTGAAAAATTAATAATTTAAAGCTAATTTTTTCTCAGGAGCCGGAGCGGGTGCAGGGGCTGCTGGTTTTGGTGTAGTATCCACCGGCATTTTCAATTCCTTTTTCAAAGCATCGCTTAAATAAGGTTTTTGCTGAGCCAACCATTGCTGATACTCGCCATCAGTTACCACACGTACAACTTTTTGCATGTTGTAGTGACCGCCACCGCAAATTTTGTTGCAATACAACAGATACTCAAATTTAGGGTTATCTGTTTCGGCTTTCATTGCGTTGGTAGTGATGGTTGGCGTAAACTTAAAGTAAGTTGGCAAACCAGGCACAGCGTTAACCTGTACACGGAAGTGCGGCATATAAACCGAGTGGATAACGTCCTGAGCGATGATGTTTAAACGTACAGGGCGGTTAACAGGTAGCACGATGGTATCGGCAGTTAAATCGTCGAAGCTGTTTTTATCAGCATAATCAACGCCTAATTTATTGATGCCGGTTACTTTTTTGTAATCCTTGGCACCCAATTTACCATCGGCGCCAGGATAACGGATCTCCCAGGCAAACTGATGACCGGTGATATCGATATTGATGGCTTTAGCTTCTCCCGGACGATCGGTACTGTTTTCGATCTTGGTCCAGGTAAAGAAACCGGTGATCACCAGGATAGTTAACACGATAGCCGGAATAACTGTCCAGATCTTCTCGATAGTATTGTTGTGCGGGTAGAAGTAAGCTTTACGTTTATCAGAACCTTTGTATTTGAACGCGAAAGCAAACAGCAGGAATTGTGTAATAATGAATACAAATACAGTTATAATAGTGGTTACCAAAAACATGTTATCCAGATCCACGCCATGTACCGAGGCCGCGCGCGGCAGGCTCATGGTTCCCTGGTTGGTGAACTCCCAGTAAGCACCGTAAAAACCTGCAACCAGGAATATGACGAAGCAAACGCCCATCACACGGTTCCAGTTGATAGATTTTTTGCCCTGGATTTGCAGGGTTAAATCGTAAACACGTAATATTTTACCCACTATACCAACCACAAAGGCGGCTACCAGGAATAGCAATACGTAGTATCCAACACTTGTCCACATGGCCGAGTTGGCGGCATCAGCATCTACAGCAGGGGCTGCGGCCGCTGTTGTTTGAGCCATTGCAGCGCCGGTAAACAGCAACGCAGCAAGCGATGTTGATAATGTTTTAAAATTTATTAGTTTTTTGAATGCCATTATAAAATGTGTTTGGAATTCCTTTTGATTGTGCAAAATTAAACTTTTTGTTAAATATGGTGATGTAAGCTTTCGTCGATGAAAGGGTGATTTTTTGGCGCAAGCGATTTGAATTTGCTTAGCGCAGTAAGCACCATGAAGGTAAACAAGCCTACAAAACCGATGGCTATACCTATCTCTTCAAAAGAGAAACCTCTTTCACCAGCTACGGTACCAGGCATGATCATCATATAATAATCTAACCAGTGACCAACCAATACCAGTATGCAAACATATTTCAGCTGGTTTACATTACGTTTGTAATCGCGGGCCATTAATAACAGGATCGGCAGGGCAAAGTTCATCACGATGTTTAACCAGAACCAGGGTTTAAACTCAGGCTCCCAACGGCGGTAGAAGTATACGGCCTCTTCAGGGATGTTAGCATAGTACGTTAACAAGAATTGAGCGAACCATACATAAGTCCAGAACACCGAGAAACCGAAGATCAGCTGACCGAAGTTGTGCAGGTGATTTTCGTTCACCCAGCCGAAATAACCTTTCTGGCGCAATAAAATCAACACCAGGGTGATGGCAGCTAAACCGCTAACCCACATGGCCGCAAAGTTATACCAACCAAACATGGTTGAGAACCATTTTGCTTCTAACGACATGATGACGTCGAAAGAGAAAAGCGGGGTAGTGAAACCAAAGATCACTAAGAATACGCTGGCTACGTTGAAAGCCCTGCGGTAGTTTGATACACCACCTATTTCATCCTCGTTAGTTGAGTATCTGTTTAACAGATAAGCGAAAAAGCTATATGCTGCCAGGAAACCGATTAAACGGGTCAGGAAGAAAGGGATATTGAGATATCCGATCTTTGATGCAACTTCAGCATCGTAATTTTCTGTGCCTTTAACGGCGATATCTTTCAATGCCCATACTTTGTATAAGTAAGGCGCTACTACTTGTTTACCTTCTTCGTTGGTAACTGTATGGGTAAAATGCAAGCCTGCAACTATTATGGCAATCAGTATCAGGCCAGCGATTGGTAAAACTTTACCAAAAGCCTGTGGTACCCGTAGCACCGAAGCCGACCAGCCTGCCTGTGCTACTAACTGAATGGCGCAGAAAAATACGCCGGCCATGCACACGCAGCTAAAATAATAGCCCATCAGCAACAAGTTGGAAAACGTGCGCTCGGCGTATGAGCCGTGGTCAACAACGAACCCGAGTACAGCACATATAAGGCCGATAACAATAGCTATGATGCTATATGTTTTTGCATTACCTGCAAACTCGTACTTCTGGTCAAAATTATTATGAGTTTCCATCAAAATAAATATTCTTATAAGGTTTGTAAATGGTGTACATACATCACTACTTTCCAACGCTCATCGGGCGCTAATTGCGATGCGTACGAGCCCATGGCATTTAAGCCATAAGTAATGGTATGATAAATTTTTCCGTCGGTCAGGTCTTTCATCGCACCACCGCGTGATGACTGGCCTTTTGAATAGCTTGGCGGCGCAGGGAAACCATGCGCTACTACCGTACCATCGCCCTGGCCGGTTAAGCCATGGCATGGCGAGCAGAAGTGCTCGAACAATACTTTGCCATCGGAAAAATCTTTTTCGGGTGGCAGCGGGCATTTCACTTCGGCACTTGCCTTATCGTAACCATCGCGGGTGTTTGGATAATCAAACGTTACAAAACCAACAGGGATAGTACCTTTAGGTGGTTTTTGCGCGGTTTGGCCGTTAGCGAAGTTTTTATTCGGTTGATCAGGGTCGTAAGCGATATGCTCGTACATATTAGGGGCGTACTCCCATCCGGTGCTGCGTTTATCACTGCATGAAGTGATAATGGCCGAAGCAACAATAGTGATCAGCGTTAAGCCTAATATCTTATATTTATTCATAGCTAACATATTTTCTCTCGTTGTGCTTAATTTCAACAGCACCTGCTTCTTTTAATATTTGGGTGATATCCTCGTGCGGAGTGTTTCCTTTAGCATCGATAGCGATCACAAAGCGATCGTCGGTAGCGCGCAGGTCCATTACCCTTGGGGTACGGCCCGGGAACAGGTGAGTTGCAAAAAAGAAAGTTGCAACCATACCGAAAGCGGTGAATAACACGGTCCACTCGAAAGTGATTGGTACGAAATCGGGGATGGCAAAGGCAGGTTTACCACCAATGTTCATCGGCCAATCGTGCACCAGCGTATAATACAACATGCTGAATGCTACGGTACCACCAGTACAACCGAACAAAAACGCGGCGTATCCCAAGCGTGAATCTTTGATGCCTAATTTAGCCTCGATACCGTGAATAGGCATTGGCGAATACACATCATAAATAGGCACGCTTTTTTGCTGTAATTTGTGAATCCCATCCATTAATTGATCAGGATCATCAAAAAGGCCCAGAATCATTTTTGTCTTACTCATAGTTATACTTTTTCGTATTTAGCAAGTTCAACACTGTCAAACTTCTCTAAGTTTTGTTTATAGAAATCAACCTGGGCTTCATCCAGGTGGCCGTGTTTAATGTTTTTAAACTTAGCCTGCTCGCTGGCGCCTTTCAACAGTAATTTAACCTCGCCCATAGCTACCGACGGTAATACGCGGATAAACAACAGGAACAAAGTGAAGAACACGCCGATCGAACCGATGAAGATACTTACCTCAACCCAGGTTGGATAGAACATTGCCCAGCTTGATGGGATAAAATCGCGGTGCAGCGAGATAACGATAATTACGAAACGCTCAAACCACATACCGATGTTTACTATGATAGATAGCACCCATGATACCGGGATGTTGGTACGGATCTTTTTAGACCACATTAACTGGGTCATCAACACGTTACAGCCGTACATCATACAACCTGCCCACCAGTACGGACCGATGAAACGGTTTAAGAAGGTATATTGCTCGTATTCGCCGCCTGAGTAGTAAGCGATAAAGAACTCGGTTAAATAAGCCACACCTACAATTGATCCAGTTACAAGGATGATCTTGTTCATCGACTCGATGTGGAACATGGTGATATAGTTTTCGAGGCCCAATACTTTACGGGTTACCAGCAACAATGTTTGCACCATGGCGAAACCCGAGAAGATAGCACCCGCAACGAAGTATGGCGGGAAGATGGTGGTATGCCAGCCAGGTTCCAAAGATGTTGCAAAGTCCATAGATACGATGGTGTGTACCGAAAGTACCAGTGGTGTAGCCACACCTGCAAGGATAAGCGATACGGTTTCGAAACGCTGCCAGGTTTTTACCGAGCCTGTCCAGCCGAAGGAGCATATCGAATATATTTTTTGTTTGATGCCAGTTGCACGGTCGCGGATGGTAGCGATATCGGGCAATAAACCGGTGTACCAAAATACCAACGATACCGAGAAGTAAGTCGAGATCGCGAATACGTCCCAGATCAGCGGTGAGTTAAAGTTAACCCATAAGGTATATTGGTTTGGCAATGGTAACGAGTAAACAGCCATCCACGGGCGACCCATGTGGGCAACAATGTAGGTAGCGGCGCAAATAACGGCGAAAATAGTCATCGCCTCGGCCGAACGGTTAATAGAGTTACGCCAGTTTTGGCGGAAGAGTAACAATACCGCCGAAATAAGCGTCCCGGCGTGGCCGATACCTACCCACCACACGAAACCGGTGATATCCCAGGCCCAGCCAACTGTTTTATTTAAACCCCAGGCACCGATACCGAACCAGAAGGTATAGCTTACAGCAAATACCCAAAGCAAAGCGCCGAGTGATGCTACTGTAAAACCTATCCACCAGGCTTTGGTTGGTTTGTTTTCGATAGGGCGAAGTACATCGTTAGTTATCTGGCCGTAGGTAATATTATCGCCGGTAATTAACGGTTCCCTTATTATTGATTCGCTATGAGATGACATATTTTTATCTCGTTATGTTTTCTTTAAAAAATTAAGCTACTGTTGACTCTGTGTTACGAACTTTAACCTGATAACCAATACCTGGTTGTGTGTTCAATTCTTCCAGTACGTAATATGTTCTTTCGCTCTTTAACGCTTTTGAAACTTCCGATTCAGGATCGTTAAGGTTACCGAATACGATGGCGTTGGTTGGGCAGGTTTGCTGACAGGCAACTTTGATATCGCCGTCCTTAACCGAACGTTTCTCGATCTTAGCTTTCAGCTTACCGGCCTGGATACGTTGGATACACATTGAGCATTTTTCCATTACACCGCGGAAACGGGTAGCAACATCAGGGTTCAATACCAATTGTGTATGCTCGTTGTTCAGGTAGTTATCAAAACGCGAATCGTTCCAGTAGTTGAACCAGTTGAAACGACGTACTTTGTACGGACAGTTGTTGGCGCAGTAACGGGTACCGATACAACGGTTGTAAGCCATGTGGTTCAAACCCTCGCTCGAGTGTACGGTAGCCAGTACCGGGCAAACGGTTTCGCAAGGCGCGTGATCGCAATGCTGGCAAAGCATCGGCTGATAAACTACCGATACGTGATCCAGGTCATCCAGTTTAGCGATCTCGTGCTCTTTGCTCACGTTATCGTTAAAGCTGTAGTAACGGTCAATACGGATCCAGTGCATTTCGCGACGGCGGCGTACCTCGTCTTTACCCACAACCGGGATGTTGTTCTCAGCATTACAGGCCACCACGCAGGCACCGCAACCGGTACAAGCGTTCAGGTCGATAGCCATTACCCAGTTATACTGAGGGTGCTCGTATTCATCCCACAACGTGTAAACTTTATGTTCGGCGTTACGTGGGTTACCCGATTTAGCGTCTTTTTTGTACTCGTTAAAGGTTGTTTCTTTAATTACGCTTTCACGTCCTTCGAACGAGTGGTGTGTTTGGGTTTGAGCCAGGATAGATACTTCGCCTGTAGCCTCCCATTTAGCAACCGATGAACGTTGGAAAGTACCGTTAACATTGGTATAGAATGGAAAGGCGTTTTGGCCAACACCATTACCTACCGGGCCGGCCAATGTACGGCCATAACCTACAGCAACTGAAATAGTGCCCTGAGCCTGACCAGGCTGGAACAATACCGGCAGCGATATGCTGTAACCATCAACGGTAATTTTAATTACATCGCCTTCTTTCAGATTTTTTGACTCGCCGTATTTAGGAGCCATGGCCGCGAAGTTTTCCCAGGTAACTTTCGATACCGGGTCAGGCAGTTCCTGCAACCATGGGTTGTTGGCTTTTTTACCATCGCGCATAACCGAGCTTTGGTAAACCTGTAATTCAACATCGTTACCGCTGGCAGTAATTTTACCGCTCTGGGCCAATATAGTTGCTGCAACCGCGTTCACATCTTTCGAGAAGCTGTAGCTTCCGGCTGCTTTATCGGCAACTTTAACAAAACCTGTTTGCAACAGGGTTTCCCAACCTTTTTGGCCAGACAAGCCGCCTTTTGCCAGGATACTGCTATCCCAGTTGTTGCGTACGTAAGTGTAGTAATCTTTAACCGGAGCATCAGCCCAGATCAGCAAGCTTTGCTCAGCCTGGCGGGTGTTGTAAACCGGGTTGATAGTTGGCTGTACGATGGTATAGTAACCGCTCAATACCTCGGCATCGCCCCACGACTCCAGATAGTGGTGGTTTGGCGCGATAACATCACACAATGATGAAGTTTCGTCGCCGATGGTTTGGTTACCTTCGCCGTTACCGCCATGATCGCTGAAAGATACTTTCAGTTTCACTTTAGCTAAAGCATCTGTAAATTCTTTCGCTTTATAATAATCGTAAGCAGGGTTAGCATTCAGGAAGAATACTGCGTCAACATCGCCTTTAGCCATATCGCTGATCAGCTCCACCATTTCGGCGTCGTTACCGGCGTATTGGTTCGATACGTTATCCAGATCGATAGTGGTACCATAAGCGCCCAACTTAGCATTGATGGCGTTAACCAGTACCTGGGTAGCAACATCATTGCTGCCGGCTACTACCAAAGCTTTACCTTTGGCGGCTAACAATTCTTTAGCAGCCAGGGTGATAGCGGTGTCGGCAACTTTGTTATTATCTAATTTTTTGCTGCCTGGTAAAGTAGTGCCCGAAATTTCGTTATACAGGTTGATGATGGCCAAACCCTCTTCTGACGGTTTAACCGGAATACGAACATCGGCATTGGTGCCGGTGATGCTCATACCTGTTTCAAACTGTATGTGGCGCGACATTTTTTTCTGAGCCAGCGAAGCGCCGTTACGATTGCTTACATACTGATTCATGAACTCGGCCTGCGAGATCCATGAACCCAGGAAGTCGGCACCGAAGCTTACAATTACATCAGCTTTATCAAAACGGTAGTGCGGCAATACGGCTTTACCAAAGCTGTTTTGGTTAGCCTGGATGATACCGGTGTACGATACCGAATCGTAATTGATATGTTTTGCAGCCGGGTAAGCTTTGATAAAATCGGCAATAACGGCCAAAGTTGAGGGGCTGTTTACAGTCGAGGTTACCAAACGTATCTTTTTACCACCTGTTTTTATTAACGACAGTTGTTGCTTTACAAAGGTATCAACAGTGCTCCATGAAGATTCAGCTTTATTGATAACCGGGTTTTGTAAACGATTAACATCATACAGCTCTAATACCGATGCCTGGGCCGAAGCGTTTACGCCACCTTTTGACAGGATATCTGTTGGGTTACCTTCAATTTTGATCGGACGGCCCTCGCGGGTTTTAACCAAAATAGCGTGGCCATCGTAACTCGAAACGTAATAGTTAGGTACGCCCGGAGTTACTTCCTCAGGTTTAATTAAGTAAGGTATAGATTTGTGAACCGGTACTTTTTCGCAGGCTGCCAACGACACTGCACCTACCCCAAAGCCTAAAGCTTTTAAGAAGTTACGGCGAGGCGTTTTAGCCATAAGGCCGGTTCCGCTCAATATTTCTTCGATAGGTATAGGTTCGGCGAACTCGTGTTTGTTGCTTTCAACAAATTCGGGGGTATTGTTCAGCTCCTCTAAACCTTTCCAGTATTTTTTATTGCTTTCCA
>Ga0157372_10000407_pt1 | contig 47331 bp, 47 predicted proteins | sample C55metaG_FD_115307 | JGI IMG/M metagenome (GOLD analysis project Ga0157372, IMG submission 115307) | Corn rhizosphere microbial communities from Kellogg Biological Station, Michigan, USA - C5-5 metaG | ecosystem: Host-associated > Plants > Roots > Rhizosphere > Soil | place: USA: Michigan...
ATGCAGGGCGAGTTCTGCTTCGCCTGCTCGAAGAGGTCGCGGACGCGGCTGGCGCCGACGCCGACGAACATCTCGACGAAGTCCGAGCCGGAGATCGAGAAGAAGGGCACGCCGGCCTCACCGGCGACGGCGCGGGCGAGCAGCGTCTTGCCGGTCCCGGGCGGTCCATATAGAAGGACGCCCTTGGGAATCCGGGCGCCGAGCGCCTGGAACTTCTTCGGGTTCTCGAGGAATTCCTTGATCTCCTCGAGCTCCTGCACCGCCTCGTCGACCCCGGCGACGTCGCGGAAGGTGATTTTCGGCGCATCGACCGACATCCGCTTGGCTTTCGATTTGCCGAAGTTCATCACCCGGCTGCCGCCGCCCTGCATCTGGTTCATCAGGAAGATCCAGAAGCCGAAGAAGAGGACGAAGGGCAGGACCAGCGTCAGCAGCGAGAGCAGGCCCGAGCTGCCGGAGCCGTGGACGTCGGTTTCGACTTCGTTTTCGTCGAGCAGGTTGACCAGCTGTTTTTCACCGTCGGGCGGGTAGCCGGTCGAGAAGCTTTCTTCGTTCTTCAGCTTGACGTCGAGCGTGTTGTCCTTGGTGTTGACGTCAACTTCTTTGACTTCTTTGTTGACGATCAGCCCAGATTTCTGGTTGATCAGTTCGTTGTAGTGGTGCGTCTCGCCGCTGCCACCGCTGCTGATCACTTTCTGGGCGATGAAGGCAAGGATCACCACCAGGAGGATCGGGAACGCCGCGCTTTTGAAAAAACGCCTCAAGGTCGGAAATCAGCGTACCAGGGCGGAATTTGCGGTCTAGTCGGCAAGAGCGGCGACGAAATCGAGGTTTCGGTACTTCTGGGCATGGTCGAGCCCGTAGCCGATCGCAAACCGGTTGGGGATCTCGAACCCGACGTAGTGCGGCGAGAGGTCCACTCGCAGCCGATCCGGCTTGGTCAGCAGCGCGCAGGCGCGCAGCGAAGCCGGTTCGCGGGCGTTGAGGTTGCGGATCAGATATTGCAGCGTCAGCCCGGAATCGATGATGTCCTCGACGATGAGGACGTCGCGGTCCTTGATCGGCGCGTCGAGGTCCTTGAGGATGCGGACGACACCTGAGGAGTCGGTCTGGGAGCCGTAGCTGGAGACCGCCATGAAATCGATCTCGCAAGGGACGTCAAGGTGGCGCATCAGGTCGGCGAGGAAGAGGACGGCCCCCTTCAGCACCCCGACCAGGATCAGCTCTTTCCCCTCGTAGTCGCGGCTGATCTCCGCCCCCAGCTCCGCGATGCGGCGCTGCAGCTCGTCTCTGGCGACGAGGGTCTCGCCGATCGCCGGATCGCTCACGGCGCGCAGTCTAGATATAGAGCGAGGCGCGAAGGACGCCGCCTTCGAGGACGGCGCGGACGCCGTTGCCCAGGTCGAGGGTCGAGCCGCCGCGGTGCAGCGAGGCGACCTGCTCGGCGAAGCGGGCGGCGCCCGCAACCGGGCGGCCGGCGGCCTCGTCGGCGAGGCGCTGGAGGACGAGGCGGCGCAGGGCGGGATGCAGTTCGGCGAAGCGCTTGTGGGCAATCGTCCCCGGTCCAACCCCCTTCCCACCGGTCAGCTCGGCGTCGACCAGCGAGTCGAGCAGCTCCGCCTCCTCGCGCAGCAGCGCCGCCGTGCGCAGGACGTTCTCCTTGGCGGCGGGGTGGATCCTCTCCAGCTCGGGGATCAGCCCCTGGCGGATCCGGTTGCGCGCGTAGGCGTCGCCCTCGTTGCCGGCGTCGTCCCGCCAGGCGAGCCCCCGCTCTTCGCAGTAGGCGGTCGTCTCCTCGCGGGTGGTGCCGAGCAGCGGCCGCGCCAGCCGCCCGTCGCGCGGGCGCATTCCCAGCAAGGCCCGCCGGCTCGGCGAGGAGGCGAGCCGGTAGAGGATCGTCTCGACCTGGTCGTCGGCGGTGTGGCCGGTGAGGATCGTCGCCCCTCGCGCATCCGCCAGCCGCGCCGCGGCGGCGTAGCGGACCTCGCGCGCCCAGGCCTGCAGGTTCCCGCTCCCCTCTTCCCGCTGCGGTCGCTCCACCTCCAGCGGTACTCCGAGGTGGTCACAGACGCGCGTGCAGAACCGCTCGTCCTCCCCCGCCTCCTCGCGCAACCCGTAGTCGGCGTGCAGCGCGCCCACCGCCTCCGCGCCCCGCGCCCGCACCGCGAGGTCGAGCATGCAGACCGAGTCCCGGCCCCCGGACAACATCACCAGCAGCGGCTCCGGCCCGGCGATCAGGCCGCCGGCCTCGACCCGGTCCAGCAGCTCCTCGCCGATCATGCGGCGCGGACGACGAAGAGCTCGGTCGGCACCGGGAAGCCCTTGAGGCTGACCTGGCCGATCCCCTCGAACTGGAGCCGGTCGCTCGCCGCGATCGCGTTGCAGACCGCGTCGGTGACCAGCACCTCGCCGGCCAGGGCCCGGTTGACGACCCGGTGGACGAGGTTGACCTGGCTGCCGAAGTAGTCGCCGTCGCGGTAGACGGCGTCGCCGAAGTGGATCCCGACCCGAGGCTGAGGGCGCTGGGCGAAGCGCGAGAGGAAGTCGACCGCCCACTCGGTCAGCGAGGCCGGGTCGGGCGAGACCACCATCACCTCGTCGCCGATCGTCTTCACGATCGTCGCCTCGCGCGGCAGCGTCGCTTCGACCGAGGCGACGAAGTTCTCGACCACGTCGAGCGCCTCGATGTCGCCCTCCTCCTCGGTGTAGCGGGTGAAGCCGGTGAGGTCGATGAAGCAGAGCGCGACGTGGACGTGTCCGAGTTCGATTTCGGCGGTGTCGACGCTCGCGGCGCCCGCCTCCATGTGGCCGACCACGTCCTGCTCGACGAAGAAGCGCAGGTAGCGCCGGTGCAGGTACTCGGTCAGCGGCGCTGCCAGCGGCAGGATGTCGGCGGCGAGCTCCCCCATCTCCTCCGCCATTTCCAGCTCCGGCACGGCGTCGCGGATCAGCGGCTCGTGCACGTAGAGGTGGAAGAGCCGCACCTCGGCGTCGGCGATCCGCCGCATCGACTGCGCGTAGACGCGGACCAGTTGCAGGAAGGCGACGAGCGGGAAACCCGCGGCGAGCACCCGGGCGCAATGACGCAGCGCCGCCGCGTCCTCCTCGCTGACCTCGCGGCGGCGGTCCACCGGCGTGCCGAGGATGACCAGGATCCGCTCGACCAGTTCCGGCTCCATCCCCGTTTCCGCCGCCACCGCCTCGACCGTCAGCCGCTCCTCGTCGCCGGTGAAGAGCTCCTCGGTGAAGCCGAAAGCGAGCCGCCCCTCGCGGCCCGCTTCCTTCAGATCCTCGAGCGAGTAACCACGCTCGCGCATCCGCGCCACCACCCGCGCCTGCGCTGCCGCGGTAGCCGTCCAGCGCCCCCGCCGCACCGGCACGATCTTCTCTTCCGCCCACCGTTTCAGCGTGCTGGCCGGCACCCCCGACCGCCGCGCCGCCTCAGTTAAAGAGATCCGCTGGTCAGCCACACGCCGAGGCTAACCGGGTTGCCGGTGGGAGGGGGACGGCGAGCTGCCTCAGCTGTAAAGAAAGCTCTGGCGTCGCCGTCCTACCGGTTGCGATTCCTGGGCGGTCGGGTGGGGGTCTCTGGGCACTCAACTTCGAGCCGAGCCCGGAACCGCTCAAGGCGCTAGCCCGGAGACGGTGCTGGGCTCGGCAAGAAGTGCCCAGAGACCCCCACCCGACCGCCCCACAACCCCAACAAAAAAGAGCGGGGCGACCCGGAGGCCGCCCCGCTGCTCTTTTCTGGGGGAAATGCGTCGGAGCCCGAGGGGTTACGCGGGAATCTCCGACTCCTCGTGCAGCTGGAGGACGGCCTCGCCGTCCTCGCCGGTGCGGATGCGGATCGCCTCCTCCACCGGCAGCACGAAGATCTTGCCGTCGCCGACCTCGCCCGTGCGGGCGTGCTTGAGGATCGTCCCGACGACCACGTCTTTGTCTTTGTCCTCGATCACGACCTCAAGCTTGAGCTTCGGGCGGACGTTGACCGTCAGCGTCGACCCTCGGTAGTGCTCGACGACGCCTTTCTGGCGGCCCGAGCCCTTGGCCTCGATGATCGACAGGGAGGGGAAGCCCTTGTCGAGCAACTCGGCCCGGATCGGCTCGAACGCCTCGTGGCGGATGTACGCCTCTACCTTTTTCATCCGAGACCAAGCTATGGAGGGATCAGAGGCGGGTCTTTGGACGGCTGGAGCAAATTAGCCCGGAGCGGTTTCTCCCCGGTGTCGGGCCGCCGATGGCTAGGGTCGTGGCCCCGAATGCCCGCCCGTCTGCGACCCACCGCCCCGAACGCCGCCGACGCGATCCTCGTCGGCGACCCCGGCCGGGCGCTGATGCTGGCCCAGGAGCTGCTGGAGCAGCCGAAGATGAGCAACCACGCGCGGGGGCTCTGGGGCTACACCGGCGAGACCCCGGAGGGCCATCCGCTGACGATCCAGTCGACCGGGATGGGAGGGCCGAGCGCGAGCGTCGTGCTCGCCGACCTGGCCGAGCTGGGCGTGCGCCGGGCGATCCGGATCGGCACCTGCACCTCGTTGGGGGATCTGGAGCTGGGCGAGCTGGTGGTCGTCACCGAGGCCTTTCCCGAACCCGGGGGTTCCCTGCGGGCGACTGACGACGAAGAGGAACCGCGACAGCCGGTGGTCGAGCCGGACGCGGTGCTCACCCACCGGCTGCTTCAGACTCTCGACGACGCGACCGGCGCGATCGCGGTCAGCCTCGACGTGCTCCACCGGCCCGGCCTGGAGGCGCCGCCGGCCTCGGAGGTGGCGGACACGCAGACGGCGGCGCTCTTCGCCACCGCCTCCGAGTTCGAAGTGGTGGTGGCGGCGTTGCTGATCGTCTCCCAGACCCGCGAGGGGGACCATCTCTCCGACGAGGATCTCGAGGTGGCGGCGAAGCGGGCCGGTGCCGGCGTCGCAGCCGTACTCTCAGCCTAAGGTTGAGAGTTAGACTCCGGTTTTTTCTTCGTCTTCTTGGCGTCGGTCTTCGCGTTTTCCCGCCGGATCGCCCCCAGCTCGCGGCTGAGGTCGTCGATCGCCTCCTCGACGTCCTCGAGGCGCTGGGAGAAGGAGCGCAGGCGTCGCTCCAGCCGTTCGACGTCGGTGGCGGAGGGCAGGTTGAGGGCGCTCATCGCCGCCTGCTGCGCCTCGATCGCCTTCTCGCGCGCCCCCAGAGCGGCGGTGACGGCGTCGTGAAGAGTGGGGTTGTCGATCAGGGCCTGCGCCAGCTCGCCGAGCGCCTGCTCGGCCCGCGCTCGCAGCCCATCCTGCTCATAGTCCTCGACGGTCAAGTCACAGCAGCTTAACGAGCGCATCCGGCTCGACTGAAAATCTCCCGTTACAACGATGTTGCAGACGTTGATTAAGCCCTTGTTGGGAGCGGCGGAAGCCGTTGTGGACGTTGGGACTAGTGGGTAGCCTGCGTTCGGTTACTGCCCGGGGAGGGGTATCCGGCGCGGGCAGGGGAAACCTCGGCATGAGAACCAAGTTCGCATCGATATTCGCCGCACTTGCCGCGTTCATGGCGGTCACCGCCGTCGGTGCCGCCTTCGCGGGCGCCGATCCTCTGTCCGAAGGCACGGCCCTTACCCCGTCGACGACCACGACGGCGATCCCCTCGCTGCAGGCGCCGGCCTGCGCCAACGGCCTCGACGACGACAAGGACGGGCTCGTCGACATGGAAGACCCCGACTGCGAATCGCCCGAAGACACCACCGAGGAACCCCCCGCCTCCGCGCCGGCCGAACCGACCGAAAGCGAAGCGGTTCCGGCCCCTGCTCCCGGCAAGCCTTCCGGCGGCGTCAAACAGGGCAGCGAAATCGACGGCGGCACGACCGGCGGCGAGAAAAAGGGGACCACCCGCAACGACGAAATCGCCGCGCCGGGAACGGGCAACAGCGGCGGCGTCACCGCCCCCGGCGCCAACGGCGGCGGGGATCAGCCTCTACCTAAACCTGAGGGTTCTGACGGCGGCGCTCAGTTCACCGAAGGCGGCGCGCCGACCACCGCCAACCCGACGACGACGATTGCCCCCTTCGGTCCGGCCCTGATCGGCGTCCCCAACTTCGTCATCGACTCCTTCGAAATCCCGCCCTTCCTGCTGCCGATCTACCAGGCCTGCGGGACCGAATACGGGATCCCCTGGGAGGTGCTCGCCTCGATCAACAAAATCGAGACCGCCTTCGGCACCAACCTCAACGTCTCCAGCGCCGGCGCCCTCGGCTGGATGCAGTTCCTGCCCTCCAGCTGGGAACAGTTCGGCCTCGACGCCAACGGCGACGGCAAGAAAGACCCCTACAACCCGGTCGACGCGATCTGCGCCGCCGCCCACTACCTGAAGCTGGCCGGCGGCAACAAGGACCTCTACCAGGCGATCTTCGCCTACAACCACGCCGACTGGTACGTGCAGGAGGTGCTCCTCTACGCCCGCGCCTACGGTCGCCTCCCCTCCGACCTGATCGGCTCGCTGACCGGCCTCACCGAGGGCGCCCACTTCCCGATCGCCGCCAACGCCCGCTACGCCGACGACATCGCCGCCCGAGCGGCGATGAAGGAAGGCGGCGAGGGCCTGGGCAGCGCCGCCGAAGTCATCTCCTCCTCCCCCACCCCGCGCGGGATCAACATCTTCAGCAGGGAGGGGGCGCCGGTCGTCGCCGTCAACGACGGGGTCGTCCGCAAGCTCGGCCACTCCGCCGAGCTCGGCAACTTCGTCGTCCTCGAAGACACCTATGGCAACCGCTACACCTACGCCGAGCTCGGCAACCTCGTCCGCGACCACCGGCTGGTGGTGATGCCGACCGGCAAGGAGAAGCGGGTCCCGGTCGAAAGCGAGAACCTGCGGCCACGGCTGCGGGCCTTCCCGGGCCGGGGCAAGAGCGGCAACGAGGCGAGCAGCGTCGAAGCGGCTCTGGCCGCGAGCGGCGAGGGCTCGATCCGGGTCGGCTCGAAGGTGGTCGGCGGCACCGTGCTGGCGCGGGTCGCCGCCGGCGAGGAAGGCATCGACCCGCACATCAACTTCTCGATCCGCCCGGCCGGCAAGGGCGCCCCGCGGATCGACCCGAAGCCGATCCTCGACGGCTGGAAGCTGCTCGAGGTGACGGCGATCTACCGCGCCAAAGGCAAGAGCCCGTTCGCCGACCTCAGCGGCGCCGGCGTCCTGCTGCTCTCCAAGGACGCGCTGCAGAAGCGGGTGCTCGACGACAAAGGCCTCGACATCTACAGCTGCGGGCGCGAAGACATCGCCTCCGGCAAGATCGACCGCCGCATCCTGGCGGTGCTCGAGTACCTGCGCACCAAAGGCTTCAAGCTGACGATCACCGCGCTCGAGTGCGGTCACAGCCTGCTCACCACCTCGGGCAACGTCTCCGAGCACAGCACCGGCGACGCGGTCGACATCGCCGTCATCGACGGCGTCCCGGTGACCGGCAACCAGGGTCCGGGGACGCTGACCGACGAGCTGATCAAAGACGTCCTGCAACTGCAGGGGACGATGCAGCCGCACCAGGTGATCTCGCTCGAGGATCTGCCCGGGGAAACGAGCTTCGCGCTGCCCGACCACTACGACCACGTCCACATCGGCTACCACCCGATCGAAGGCGGCCCCGAAGCGCAGTTCACGGCGCTGCTGAAACCGGACCAGTGGCAGCGCCTGATCAACCGCCTCGGCCAGATCGAAAACCCGGACGTGCCGGTCAGCCCCTCGAAGTACGCGGAACCCGTCACCACCAACGGCGGCCTCGCCGCCGGCTCCGGCGACTGAGTCCGCACCTCCCGGGCTGAGCGGCGAGAATCGCGCCGTGGCCAAACTGTTCGGATTCGTCCAATTCGACTTCGCCGGAAGGTTGCCGCTGGCCGACGGGCGCTATCTGGCCGGCACGGGGGAACCAGGCGCGAGCGACGAGGTTCCCGAGGGCGACTACGTCCTGGTCCTGAAGACGATCGGGACGCCGCCCGCACCAGGGCGCAGGCGGCGGCGCGGGCGCGGCGGCTCGGCCGAGCCGGAGCCTGCGCCATTGAGCCTGACCCGGGTCACCGCCATCCGTGCACACTCCCCCCACGCCGACCAGGCCGAGGCAGCGCGCTGGCTCGACGAGGCCTGCGAGGCCGAGGACACGATCGAGGTGCTGGCGGAGGAAGCCATCGCGCCGCTGAACCGGGCGCTGCACGCCCATGCGGTGGCTGCCGCCGACCCCCAGGGCCGCGAGCTCTCCGCCGAGGGAGCAGAGCGAGTGCTGATCGGCTACGGCAGCGGCGAGGAGACTGCGGACAGCCGCTTCACCGACGCGCGCCAGGTTGACCTCATCCCTCGCGCCTCATCCCGACGCCGTCGCCGCGAAGAGGAGCTGCGCCCGCTGGAACGGGTCGCGGGAGTCCTGCGCGGCCGCGAACGGCTCGACGCCTGCGAGACGCTGCTGCTGCGGGCGCGCACCGACCTCGACGCCGGCCGCGAGCGCGAGGCGGCACTGCAGCTGCGAGTCGGCCTGGAGGCGCTCCTAGTCGAGCTGAAGGGGGCGCTGACGGACGCGGGCCACGAAGACGACATGGCGACGCTAACGGCGCGGCGAGGGGAAGTCGGCGACGCCGCCAACGCCGCCTTGAGCGGCTATCTCAGCGAGGAGCAGCGGCGACAGGTGGAGGAGCTGCTGGAGATCAGCGAGCGCATCCTCCGCCGCCGCCGCGTGCTCAGAGGTTAAGTCCGAAGTCCCGGCCTTTGCTCATTCACCTTCCTTGAAGTAGAGCGGCGTGGGTTCTGTGAAGTCGTAGCTGGCTTCCCAGACGACGGTCGTAGGACACACGACGCTTCCTTCAAATTTTGAAACCACAGCCAATACAGAAAGTGTCGCCGGGGTTTCGGTAGTCCCTTTAGCCGTACCGATGTCGATCGCGGGTTCTCCGACACCATAGACACATGAACCGAATGCCGTGTTTATTGTCACTTTCGTTTTTTTGAGTGTAAATGTTCCGCGTGTTTCGGGACCGATGTAGTTGATTTCCAACGGACCGAGTTCGCGGACAAGAGTGGCAAAGGTGCATTCAAAGAAGGAGAATTGCGCAAGGTTGATTTTGACTGCTTCTCCTTTTTTGCCGACGTTTTCGGTTTCTCCTTCGATTCTCCCCCCTGAGCATGTATCGAGGGTACTTCCGCCTGTAGATTTGAAGACCATCGAGGTTTTCGCCTCCACGGTTGCGGTGACATTGGTTTTGGCTTTGTAGATTTTTGCTTCAGGACACGGGATGGCATTTTCTTTACAGAGCACGGTCGCCGAGGCTGAGCCGGCTCCGAGCAACGCCATGGCCATGACCGCCACAGCAGCAAGGCCGAACATCTTCAGGTACTTCATTTGACTCTCCCTTTTGGTTTCTAAGAAACTGCTAGAGTTTACTTAGAAATACCTGAGTATTTTAGGGTGAACGCTGCCCTAAAGGGAGAGCTGCCTAGCCACTACTTCGTCCAGCAACGACTCGGCGAGGTGATCGGCCTCGTCCAGCAAGACCCCTTTGACCGAAGGGATCCCGATCACGGTGAGGCCGGCCGCGCGTGCCGCGGCGACTCCGGTCGGCGAGTCCTCAAGCGCGACGACCTCAGGCCCCGCCTTCACTCCCAGCCGCCGGCAGGCCTCCAGGTAAGGATCCGGCGCCGGCTTCGGCGCCGCCACCTCGTGGGCGCTGAGGACGACGTCGAAGTGGTGCTCGAACCCGGCCAGCTCGATCGAGCGGCGGACGAACCGCAGCGGCGAGTTCGAGACCAGCCCGAGCGGGACGCCGCGCTCGCCGAGGCGCTCGAGCAGCTCTCGGGCGCCGACCATTGCCTCCACCCCGTGCTCGAGCTCGGCGACCACGAGCTCGTTCAGCTCCTCGATCAGATCCACGGCACGGCCCGGCTCGCCCAGCCGCCGCTCGAGGATGCCGCCGGCGATCTGCGCCGAGGTACCGACCAGCTCGAGCTTGTCGGCGGGGGTGAACTCCAGCTCACGGAGCTCGAAGAGGTCTTCCTCGGCCCGCGTCCAGACCGACTCGGTGTCGAGCAGGAGGCCGTCGTTGTCGAAGACGACGGCGGCTGGCAGCGAGGGCGGCATCGCGCGGATCATCCCAACTCTCGCGCGCGGAAACCGCTAGCGTCGCGCCATGGCTTTCCACGTAGAAGTCAGCACGGGCCTGCGCCACGCCCGCGCCTTCAACCTCAGCGCCGAGGAGGTGCGGCAGGCGGTGCTCAATCCGTGGCTATCCCGCCGGCAGGTCAACTTGGGCGACCGCAGGTGGGACCCCGAAGAGAGCGAGCTGCGGGTGCTGGAGGGACCGGAGCTGAGCAACCCCGAGCTCTCCTTCGGCCAGGGCTGGGCGAACGCCGAGCGCGCCTCGGAGGACGTCACCGCGCGGGTGCTCGGCGCCGCCCAGGAGGCGCGCGGCGCAAGCGCCGGCCCCGCGGCGCTGGTGATCGAGACGGACTCGGCCGTGAAGACGGTGGCGGATCTCGCCGCGACCCACGGCGCCCGCACCGTCGAGCTGGGGGAGATGCGCGAGCGGATCGACGGCCGCGACCCGGAGGTCGCGGCCGTGATCGTGGTCGTCCAGCGGCAGCGCTGAGCGCCGCTCAGGCCGTCGCCGGCGCCGGAGCGCCGAAGTCGATCGAGACCCCGCGCGGGATCACCAGCACCGGGTAGCGCGCGTCCTCGACCGCGTAGTCGCTTTTGGCGCTGAGGACGACCCGGCCGTCGGGCGCCTCCGGCCGAGAGCCGACGACGAGGAGGTCGAGCGACCCGGAGCCGTACTCGGCGCACGTGGCCCCGAGCGCCCCGGCGAGGCTCTCGGCCGTCTGGCGCGCACTCGGGTCGCCCTCGTCGATGACGCCGACGGTGGCGACGCTGACGATGGGGTTCTCGTGCAGCCCGGCGGGGGCCACGGCGATCGCCGAGGGGCCGCCGAGGAGCAGTTTGTGGGCCGAGATCCCCGGCTTGACCAGGCCGCGAGCGGTCCGGTATTCGGAGCCGAAGGCGATCACGTCCGCCTGCTCTTTCTCCGCCAGCTCGGTGAGGCCGACGCTGGTCGCCGGGTTGACGACCACGTGCTGGGGCATCTCGGGCCTGCCGATCGAGGCCGCCCCCCGCGCCAACAGCTCCTCGGCCTGCTGCTGTTCGAGCGATTCGCCGAAGGAATGGCGGACGTAGGCGAGCGCGAGCTCGCCCCCCGCGGCGGCGAGGAGACGACCAACGGCCAGCGCATCGCGGTCCATGTCGGTGTCGTCGTAGGAAACGATGATCTTCAGTGACATTCAGGTTCCTCCGGAAGGAAGGTCAAGTGGGTGGTCCGAGGTTAGAGCCAGAGCCGGAACCGCCCCCGGAGAGGTAGGGGCGGTTCCGGCCTGGTTTCGTCCTCCTGTCGCCAGGGCGACGCTTTAGGCGGTGCCTCCGGCAGGTGCCGGTCGCGCCGCGGGCTGCTGCGCCGGGACGCCGTCCGGGTATCCCAGGGACGGCACGTCCGACGGGTACACCTCGTGGCCGTGGACGGCGATGTCGCCCGCCTCCATTTCCTCCTCGGTCATCCGCAAAGGCACGACGAGGCCGACCAGCTTGAGCAGGATGAAGGTGCCGATCGCCGAGAAGACGATCACCCACAGGGCGGTGTAGGCCTGGACGCCGAGCAGGTGCAGCCCGCCGCCGGAGATCAGGCCTTCGTGTTCGCCGGCCATCAGCTTGTTGGCGAAGATGCCGACAAGAAGGCCGCCGGCGACGCCCGCGAACCCATGCGTGTAGACCACGCCGAGGGTGTCGTCGACGTTGCGGAACGGCCGCACCCGGCTGAGGTAGTTCAGCGCCAGGTAGACCAGCGCCGAGGCGACGACGCCGATGATGATCGCGCCCCAGCCGTTGACGAAGCCGGCGCCGGGGGTGATCGCGACGAGGCCGACGATCATTCCGTTGACGCTGCCGATCAAGCTCGGCTTGCGGCCGGTCATGTAGTCGAGGGCGACCCAGACCAGGAAGGCGACCGCGGTGCAGAGGTTGGTGTTGAGCAGTGAGGCGGAGGCGATTTCGCCGGCGCTGTACCAGTCACCGCCGTTGAACCCGTTCCAGCCCATCCACAGCAAGCCGGCGCCGACGGCGACCATCGCCAGGTTGTTCGGCGCGTCGACCTCGCGGTCGCGCTGGAGGCGTGGCCCGATCACCGCGGCGGCGACGAAGCCGGAGACCCCGGCCGCGAGGTGGATCACGTACCCACCCGAGTAGTCGAGCGCGCCCTGCTGGGCGAAGAAGCCACCGCCCCAGATCAGGAAGGCGTTGACCGTGTAGACCAGGAGCGTCCAGAGGGCGACGAACGGGATCCAGGCTTTGAAGTTGAACCGGCCCAGAACCGAGCCCAGCATCAGGATCGGGGTGATCGCCGCGAAGACGATCTGGAAGTAGGCGAGCGTCGATTGCGGGAAGAGGAATTCTTCTTCGGCCAGCTCCGGTATGTGCGCCTGTTTCAGCAGTTCGTTGCTGTTCAGGATCGACCCGGGCTTGCCTATGAAGTTCCCGAAGAAACCGCTATCGCTGATTGCGTGGACCGGCTCCCCGAACCCCATCTTGAAGCCGACCAGGACCCAGAGGATCAACACGATCGCGAAGGCGACGAACGCCATCATCATCGAGTTCACCGACCAGCGTTTCTGCATCACGCCGCCGTAGAGAACCACCAACCCGGGCACGCTCATCAAGCCGACCAGGGTCGCGGCGGTGAGCTGCCATGAATTGGCGCCTTCGCTCAACCATTCCATTTACAAGGACTCCCTTTCTCAAAGTAGGTACTTCTGGACCCGGCTAACCCTGCCGCCGGCGGCGCCTCGCCACTACATACGAGTGTCTAAAGATCGGCGCCGAATGTTCGCCCCGGTGGCGATGACGTCCGCGTGGAGGCTTGATTTACTGCCGCCATGCCACTGGAAGGTCATTACGAGCGGCAGACGACGCCGCTCTACAAACTGAGCCCGCGCGAGATCAAGGCCGCCTCCGCGGTCCTCGCGGTCACCCTCGTCGCGCTCCTCGCGGTGGTCCTCGCCACCGCCGGGGACAGCAGCCCGCCCACCCCCCAGGGCTGCATCAAGGCCACGGTCGCCGGGGTCGTCGGAGCCGAAACGATCAGCGGCTGCGGCGCCGAAGCGGAAGCGAAGTGCGCCCACGCCTCTCACTTCGACAGCCCGCGCTCAGACACGGTCGTCGCCGAGTGCGAAGCGCAGGGCGTGCCGCTGACCGGCAGCACCGGCGACCCGTCTCAGACGCGGCGCAAGGGATAGCGCCGCGCTCAGCCGAGCGCGGCGACCAGGGCGGCTAACTCAGCGTCGATCTCGCCGTCCAGCTTCAGCTCGGCCTCGCGGTCATATGGCGTCTCGCCCTTGGTGACGATCGCCAGCGCCCCGCCGGCCTCCAGCGTCAGCTGCGGCAGGCCCGCGACCGGGTGGACCGCCAGCGAGGAGCCGACGCAGAGCATCAGGTCGGCGCCTTCGGCCAGCTCGGTCGCCCGCGCCATCGCCTCTTCGGGCAGGAGCTCGCCGAAGAGGACGACGTCGGGCTTGACCGCGCCGCCGCAGGCGGAACAGATCGCCACCCCGCGCTCGTCGAAGAGGTCGTCGACGGCGTCGAGCCCGTAGGCGGCGCCGCATTCCCGGCAGGACGAGGTCTTGATCGAGCCGTGCACCTCGATCACGTTCTCCGACCCCGCCGCCCGGTGCAAGCGGTCGACGTTCTGCGTGATGACGCCCTCGATCAGCCCGCGCCGCTCCAGCTCGGCCAGCGCCTCGTGCGCCGGGTTCGGCTCTTTATCCCCGAGCGCCTGGAAGCGCGGCCGGTAGTAGGACCAGAAGCGCTCCGGGTCGCGTTCGAAGACGCTGATGTGGGCGACCTCCATCGGGTCGACCTTCGCCCACTGCCCCGTCTCCGGCGTGCGGAAGTCGGGAATCCCCGACGGCACCGAGACCCCGGCGCCGGTCAGGGCGACGGCGCGGCGCGACCGGCCGAGCAGCTCGGCCAGTCGCTCCACCTCACGCGTCGCTACTTGCCGCTCCACTTCGGGGTGCGCTTGCCGAGGAAGGCGCTGATGCCCTCTTTGGCGTCCTCGCTGAAGAAGGCGGTGGCGAAGCCGACCTTCTCGGCCTCGATGCCCTGGTCGATGTCGCCCTGGTGGGAGACGGTCTTGATCTGCTCGACCGCGAGCGGCGCCTGGACGGCGAGCTTGCGGCCCCACATCAGCGCCGTCTCGAACAGCTCGTGGTCGGGGACGACGCGGCTGGCAAGACCGAGCTCGAGCGCCTCGCCGGAGAGGATCGCGTCGCCGATGAGGTTCATCTCCAGGGCCTTGCTCGGCCCGACCAGGCGGGGCAGACGCTGGGTACCGCCGAAGCCGGGGATGATCCCCAGCTTCACCTCGGGCTGGCCGAAGACGGCGGCCTCGGCGGCGATGCGGAAGTCGCAGGCCATCGCCAGCTCGCAGCCGCCGCCGAAGGCGATCGAGTTGACCGCGGCGATCGTCACCACGCCGGCCTTGCCGAAGTCACGGAAGAGCGCGTGGGCACGGCTGATCAGCTCCGCCCCGCTCTCCTGGTCGAGGGTCGTGAACGCCTTGATGTCGGCGCCGGCCGAGAAGACGATCGGGACCGAGGAGGCGATCACCATCGCCCCGATCCCGTCGTTCCCCTTGACCCGGTTCCAGACCGTCTCCAGGTCCTCGACCACCTGCGGCGAGAGCGAGTTCATCGGCAGGTTGGCGAGCCAGGCGATGGCGACGTTGCCGCGGGTCTCGAGCTTGACCGTCTCGGCCTGCTCGCCCTCGTCGGCCTGCGGGTAGGGGTAGAAGCCCTGGCCGGTGGAGAGGCCGTAGCGGCGCTGGGCGACCAGCCGCTTCAGGGTCACCGGCGGGCTGAAGCGCTCGCCGTATTTCTCCTCCAGCCGCTCCATCGTCTCCAGCGCCTGGTCGAGGCCGGTGACGTCGGCTTTCCAAAACGGTGGCAAGAGGCCTTTGCGCGGGTCGAGCCCGGCCCCGGCCATCATCCCGAGGTCGATGTCGCGGACCCAGCAGATCCCCTCCTCGACCAACAGGCAGGCCTCGATCAGGGCGCGGCTGGAAAACATCGCCACCAGCTCCTCGGCGTCCGGCGCGGCATCGCCGGGAACATTCTGCTCGCCGTCTTTGAAGAAGCCCTCGCCGCCGGTCTTGGCGCCGAGCTTGCCTTCGCCGACGAGCCCCTGCAGGCCCTTGTGGACGTAGAAGTGCTCGCCGTAGGACTCGTTCAGGTGTTCGGCGACGTGGAGGACGGTGTCAAGCCCGAGCAGGTCGGTGAGGAAGAACGGGCCCATCGGCGCCAGCTGGGCGCCGGCGATCGCCTCGTCGATCGCCTTCAACGAGAGGCCATGCTCCTCCTGGGCGCGCCAGATCTCCCCCATCGTTGCCATCAGGATCCGGTTGACGACGAAGCCGGGGACCTCGCCGCAGACGATCGGCTGCTTCTTGATCGCCTGGGCGAAGTTGTAGGCGGCGGTCGCGGTTTCCAGCGAGGTGTCCTCGCCGGCGATCACCTCGACCAGCGGCATGATCGAGGCCGGGTAGAAGAAGTGGAAGCCGACGACCTTGTCGGGGCGCAGCGTCGCCTCGCCGATCTCGGTGATCGAGAGCGAGGAGGTGTTGGAGGAGAGGATCGCGTGGCCGGGCGTCGCCGCATCGAGCTCGCGGAAGACGGCCTGCTTGATCTCCATCTTCTCCGGCACCGCCTCGATCACGAAGTCGACGTCGCCGAACTCCTCGTAGCTGGTGGTGCCGATGACGTTCCCCATCACTTCGGCGAGGCGGGCGTCGGCCTGCTCCTGGGTCAGCTTCTCCTTCTTGACCAGGCGGGCGAGCTGGCCCTCGGTGACGCCGCGGGCCTTCTCGAGGGCCGCGTCGACGAACTTCTGGTCGATGTCCTTGACGACGACCGGGATGTCGGCGGCGGCGATCGCCTGCGCGATCTCGCCCCCCATGGTGCCGCCGCCGACGACGGCGGCCTTCGAGACGAACATTGCTGAGGTTCCTCCGTTTTCGGCTTGACAGTGCGGCGCGGGCCGCGGGAGACCGCAGGCTATACAGATGCCTGCGGCTCCCGCTGATCGGCCCTACAGAGAGGCCTGTGGCTCCCCCTCCTCCACCTCTTCGACCCGCTCGCCTTCCTCCTCCGGCTTGAACCGCTGGTAGGCGAAGGCACCGGCCAGCAGCAGCAGGCCGAGGGCGACGAAGGAGAGTGCCCGGGCGAGCTCTTCCAGCTCGGAGAGGTCGTAGGTCCAGACCTTGGCGATCGCGACCATCAGCAGGGCGAGGCCGCCAAGGCGGGCTTTCGGCGAGTGCCGCACCATGCCCCAGACGACTGCGCCGAGCCCCGTCGCCGTCCAGAACGCCGAGAGCCAGGACTGACCGATCTGGCGAGCTTCGCCGCCGGCGTTGTCGCCGATCACGTCGATGATCGAAACCGAGCCGAGGTAGACGAACCCGGTCGCACCGACGAAGCCGGCCACCGTCGCGGCCTTCGGCTCGATCTCGCGACCCCAGTGCCAGCAGGCGAGCGCGGCGCCCGCGCAGCAAGTGATCGCCACCAGCGAGCTGCCGAGGTCTTCGACACCTTCGGCGATCGCGTTCGGCGGCGCCTCGACCGCCAGCATGTGCAGGATCGCGAGACCGAGGAATCCGAACGCCCCGATCAGCAGCCGCTGCGCGTCGGAGAGCGCGGGCGCAGGACCGCGGTCCACCCGCGTAGCCATGAAGGCCAGCGCCGCGGCCATGGCCGACCAGACAGCCACCAAGGTGGGCCCGTCGAAGGCGTTGGCCAGCCCGAAGCTGCCGAGTCCGATCCCGCCGCCGATCAGGAGCGAGCCGATTTCGCGGTGGACGCCGAAGCGGATCGCGGCGGCGCCGAGCAATAGGTGGGCGAGCGCGAAGCCGAAGAGCCAGGCGTTGAGGGAAAGGGACGAATCGAAACCGACGACGATGCAACCGGCGTAGGCCACCAGCACGCTGCTGCTGAACAGGAGCAGCCAGGAGGAAACCGGAAGCCTCTCCTCATCTCGATTTCGCAGCTCGTAGCCGAAGGCCGCGGCTGCGTAGAGGACCCAGAACCCGACCAGAACCGCAAGGACGAGCAGGACGGGCTCGCTCGGCTGGGTGTCGCCCTCGAACGAGATGAAACCGCTGTTGTAGATCCAGGCGATCAACTGGGGCGCGGAAACGGCAAAAGCGCCCAGCGCCAGCCAGTTCCATCGCTGCCAGAGAAGGACGCCGACGCTTGCCGCCAAGGCCAGAGCGACGAAGGCGATCGAGCCGCCGTCGATTTCACCTCCGACGAGCATCGGCGCGGCCAGGGCACCAAGCATCCCGACGCTGGCGACCAACATCGAGGACCAGCGCACGGCGATGAAGACGCCGAGGACGCCGATCAGCGCCGCCGCCTCGAGTCCGAGGACCGGCGAGATCAAGTCGTATGCCTGGCTGGCGACGACGGTCGTCGCATATAACCCCGGAATTGCGATGGCCACCGCGATGCGAGCCACCTCGAGATGTCCTCTCCGTTCGTGCAGCCAAACGCCGAGGCCGAGCAGCGACAGTGAGCCGAACGCGGCCATCAGCACGCGGACCTCCTCCGTGAACCAGCTGCTGTCGACCGCGCTGCGCATCAAGAAGATGACGCCGAGCAGGGTCGCCAGGCCGCCGATCCAGGCCAGCACGCGACCGCCGAATATCCGCTCGAACTCGATCCGCGAGATCGGGTTCATCGGCGGTGGCGGCGGCGGTGCCTGTCGGGGGGGCTGCTCGGAACTGTCACGGAAGGCGGGCGGTACGTAGTCGTCATTCATGGTTTTCTCCTCCTCTTGCTTGCTTATTGACCGCTGTTCAACAACCGTAGCAGGCTTATCGACCAAAGGTCAACAAAGCGCTAGAATCTGTGACATGAGCGCGCCCTCCTACCGCCGCATGGACGTCGACGAGCGCCGTGCGCAGTTGCTGGAGCGTGGTGCCGAGCTCTTCACCAGCCATCCCTACGAGGAGCTCTCGATGAGCAAAATCGCGGCCGAGGTCGGGATCTCGAAATCCCTGCTCTACCACTACTTTCCGAGCAAGCAGGCGTTCTTCGAGGCGACCCTGAGCGCCTGGGCCGAGGAGCTGCAGGAACGGACGGCGGTCGACCCCGAGCTGCCTCCGGTCGAGCAGCTGACCCGCAGCCTCGACGGCTTCCTCGCGATGGTCGAGGAGAACGCGGTCGCCTACCGCAACCTGATGGAAAGCGCCGCCGGCGTGCCGGAGATCCGCGACCTGATCGCCGAGGTGCGCCGGGTCACGGCCGAGCGCATCCTCGACGGCCTCTACGGCGAAGGCGCCCCGCCGAAAGCGCGGATCGCGGTCAGCGGCTGGCTCTGGTTCATGGACGGCGCCTGCCTCGACTGGACCCGGCACCGCGATGTCAAACACGAGGAATTGCGCGACCTCCTGCTCGGGGTGCTGATGGGGTCGCTGATGGCTGCGGGCGCGGTGCCGGACCTCCCTCAAGCTTCCTAGCCGCCCGCCGATGCGCGGGCCGTGTCACCCGAAAGGGGTCAAGGGACGGCCGGTGAGCGTCGATGCAGAGCCTCGTGCGCAAGCCAGGGAAGCTCCTCGTCTGTCTCGTAGCGCTGCTCGTCTGCGGCGGCCTCGCCGGCTCGGCGAACGCCGCCGTGCCGACGGCGCATCTGCTCCCTGACGGCCGCGCGGTCGCGCCGCCCTCCGCCCCACCCGCGGTGAAGGCGATGATCGAAGCGGCGAACCGGATCCGCCACCGGCCCTACGTCTGGGGCGGCGGCCACCGCCACTGGAACTCGCGCGGCTACGACTGCTCGGGCTCGGTCAGCTACGTGATGCACGCCGCCGGCCTGCTCGAATGGCCGCTCGACTCGACCGGCTTCATGCGCTGGGGCGGCGGCGGAGCCGGCAGCTGGGTGCGGATCTACGCCAACCACGAACACGTCTTCGCGATCATCGCCGGCCTGCGCTGGGACACCTCCTTCAGCGAAGACGGCGACCGCAGCGGTCCCGGCTGGTCGGAACAGATGCGCCCCACCGGCGGCTTCCGGGTGCGCCACCCCCTCGGCCTGTTCCAGGCCACCCCGCTCGCTTGACGCCCTTTCCGGTTTTCGGCACACCCTGGTGTGCTCGAAATCGGGAGCGACACCAGGGATAACGCCCTCCTCGCCAGATTTATACGGCGGTACAAAGGCGTCGTCGAGCCGCCCCCATTAGGCTCTGTGCTGCTCTTTTCGAGGGACTGAGACTTCAATCAATACCGCGCTCGGGCGATCCGGAGCGCGCGCCTATGGGGGGACACCCGAACCGATGACTCGCATTCGCCAGCAAAACGTGACCGCAGCGCAGTGGAGCTCCAACGGAGGGGCTCTCGGCGCGCAGGACCTGACCCTTCCGGAGAACAACCCGTTCGGTCAGAACGTCTTCTCGGTCGCCGTCCAGAAGGAACGGCTGCCGAAGGACGTCTTCGAGAAGCTGCAGACGACGCTGGCCGGGGGCGAGGCCCTCGACCCCAGCCTCGCCGACGCCGTTGCGGAGGCGATGAAGGAGTGGGCGCTGGAGAACGGCGCCACCCACTACACCCACATGTTCCAGCCGCTGACCGGCTCGACCGCGGAGAAGCACGACTCCTTCTTCGAGCCCGCCGGCGAAGGCCAGGCGCTCGCCGGCTTCTCCGGCAAGGAGCTGATCCAGGGCGAGCCCGACGCCTCCTCCTTCCCCACCGGCGGCGTCCGCGCCACCTTCGAGGCCCGCGGCTACACCGCCTGGGACCCGACCAGCCCCGCCTTCGTCCTCGAGAACCCGAACGGGGCACTGCTCTGCATCCCGACCGCGTTCGCCTCATGGACCGGCGAGGCGCTCGACGCGAAGATCCCGCTGCTGCGCTCGATGGACGCGCTCAGCCGCTCGGCGATCAAGGCGCTGCGGCTCCTCGGCGACGAAGAGAGCCAGCGCGTCTTCACCACCGTCGGCCCCGAGCAGGAGTACTTCCTGATCGACGAGCAGTACTACTTCGAGCGGCCCGACCTGATCGCGACCGGCCGCACCCTCTTCGGCGCCAAGCCGCCGAAGGGCCACGAGCTCGACGACCACTACTTCGGCTCGATCCCCGAGCGCGTGCTCGCCTGCATGCTCGAGGCGGAGCTGGAGATGCGCAAGCTCGCAATCCCGGTCAAGACCCGCCACAACGAGGTGGCGCCGGCCCAGTACGAGATCGCACCGATCTTCGAGAATTCGAACGTCGGCTCCGACCACCAGCAGCTGCTGATGCAGACGCTGGAAAGCGTCGCCCGCCGCTACGGCCTCGTCTGCCTCCTGCACGAGAAGCCGTTTGCGGGGGTCAACGGGTCCGGCAAGCACAACAACTGGTCGATGGGGACCGACACCGGCGCCAACCTGCTCAACCCGGGCGACACGCCGGCCGACAACATCCACTTCCTCTTCTTCTGCACGGCGGTGATCCAGGCGGTCAACAAGCACCAAGGCCTGCTGCGGGCCTCGGTCGCCAACATCGGCCAGGACCACCGCCTCGGGGCGAACGAGGCGCCGCCGGCGATCATCTCGATCTTCCTCGGCGGCGAGCTCGACAAAGTGTTCGAGGCGATCTCGACCGGCGAAGGGGACCCGAACACGCCGGCTTCGTTCCTCGACCTCGGGGCGCAGGTGCTGCCGCCGCTGCCGATGCACGGCGGCGACCGCAACCGGACCTCGCCGTTCGCCTTCACCGGCAACAAATTCGAGTTCCGGGCGCTCGGTTCGAGCATGTCGCTCGCCTTCCCCAACACGGTCCTGAACACGATCGCCGCCGAGGCGATCGACGAGCTCGCCGGCAAGCTGGAGGCGAAGCTGGACGGCGGCGAGCAGATGCCGAAAGCCGTGATGGAGCTCGTCAAAGAGAGCTACCTGGCCAACAAGGTGGTCTGCTTCAGCGGCGACAACTACTCGGAGGAGTGGCACCAGGAAGCCGAGCAACGCGGGCTGAAGAACCTGAAGACCACCCCCGACGCGTTGCCGGAAGTCCTCGCAGACAGCACCGTCGAGGCGTTCGAGCACTACAACGTGCTCTCCAAGCGCGAGCTCGAGTCCCGCTACGAGGTCTGGGTCGAGCAGTACTGGCTGCGGGCCAACATCGAGGCGGAGACCGCCTTCTCGATCGCCAAGACGATGATCCTGCCGGCGGCGCTGCGCCACCTCGCCCTGATCGGCGAGTCCGGCGTCTCCGCGGTCGAGGGCGAGGTCCGCGGCCTGGTCGACGAGCTGGTCGCCGGCCTCGGCGAGCTGGAAGCGGCCAACGCCGACCCCGGCCTCGAGGGGATGGAGATGGCGATCCACGCCCGCGACAAGCAGCTGGCGGCGATGGCCAACGTCCGCGAGGCCGCCGACAAGCTCGAGAAGGTCGTCGCCGACGACCTCTGGCCGCTGCCCAAGTACGAGGAGATGCTCTTCATCAAGTAAGGCCGGTCAGCAGACCACCGGAGAGGGGCGCCCGCGGGCGCCCCTTTCATTTCTCCCCGTCTTCGTCGTCGCCAGTGTTCTTCACAGCTCGGTAGATGACGTAACCGATGGCGGCGAGGCCGATGATCGGGATCAGGCCGCCGAAGATCGCGGGCCAGGCCTCAGTGGCGACGGGGAGCACGGCGGCGAATCATGACGCCCGCTCCTTAACGCGCATCCGCAAACCTCCCTGCGGCGAGAGCGTCGGCATCTGGCGAATCGTCACCGTGCGGCCGGGAAGTGCCTCCATCCGCAGGCGCTGCAGCAGCTTCGTCGCCACCAGCTTCACCTCGGTCTGGCCGAAGCGCTTGCCGATGCAGATGCGGGAGCCGCCGCCGAAGGGGACGTAGGCGCCACGGGGCAGCGCCGCCTTGCGCTCGCGGGCGAAGCGCTCGGGGATGAAGGCCTCCGGCTCGGGGAAGACCTCGGGCAGGCGGTGGCTGGCCCAGGAGCAGTAGTTGACGTAGGCGCCGCGGGGGACGGTGCAGCCGCCGAACTCGAACTCGCGGACCGCCCGGCGCGGGCCGATCCAGGCGGGCGGGTAGAGGCGCAGCACCTCGTCGAGGACCATCTCGAGGTAGGGCATCTCCTTTTCCAGCTGCTGCGGGGTAGGGCCGGCGCCGCCGAGCACCCGGTCCTGCTCCTCGTGCAGGCGGCGGAGCACCTCCGGGTGGCGGGCGAGCTCGTGGAGCATGAAGGTGAGGGTCGAGGTCGAGGTGTCGTGGCCGGCGAACATCAGCGTCATCACCTGGTCGCGGATCTCCTGGTCGCTGAATTCCTCGCCGCCGGCGCCGCGGGCGGTGACCAGGAGGCTGAGGATGTCGCGGCGGTCGGAGTCGGGCCGGGCGCGGCGGCGGGCGATCTCGCCGAAGACGATCTCGTCGAGGATCGCGCGGGAGCGGTTCATCTTCTGCCAGGGCGAGCCGGGGCCGCGCAGCAGCCGCAGGTGGAAGTCGATCCCGTAGTAGCCGAGGGCGCGCTCGAAGTGCTCGGCCGCGGCGGCGCCCTTGCCGGCCTCGTCGGGATCGAGCCCGAGCAGGGCCCGCATCGCGATCCGCATCGCCAGGTTGCGCATCCACTCGTAGACGTCGACCACCTCACCGGCCGGGAGGGCGGCGATCGCCAGGTCGGCCTCGATCGTCATCGCCTCGGTCGCGGCTTCGATCTGCTCGCGGTGGAAGGCGGGCATCATGATCGCCCGGGCGCGGTCGTGATAGTCCTCGTCGATCGTCAGCAGGCCGTCGCCGAGCAGCGGGATCAGGTCGCCGAAGCTCGACTCGCGCCAGTGGAAGTTCTCCGGGTGGGCGACGGTGACGAAGTGGTTCGCCTCCGGCCCGAGCATGAAGACGACCGGCGAGTGGAGCAGGCGCATGGTGAAGATCGGCCCGAACTCTTCGTAGGCACCGAGCAGCAATGGCAGAGGATCGCCGTTGACCTGAAGCGTCCGCGACCAGCTGAAGTCCGTCCAGCCGGGCGGGAACTTCCCTCTCCCCCGCCACTCGGCAAGCGCGTCTTCGGCGATCCGCCGCAGCGGGTTCGCCGACATCTGCGGGGGCCGCGCGACCGGCGCGGTGTCGAGCGTGGCCATCCCCTGGATCGTAACTGGCTGCCTGGCCAGTTTCGTCTTCCCCGATGAGTTCGACTAGAAGCCCTGCAGCCCGGCAAGCGCGAGGAAGAGGGTCACCATGATCCCGCCGAGGGCGAAAAAGCCGCGCATCATCGTCCGGTGCATCGCGTCGAACCGGGTATCGACCGATTCGAAGCGAGCGTCGACCGCCGCGAAACGTTCATTCATCTCGCCGCGCAGTCCCTTGATGTCGCCTCGAAGTTCGCGAATGTCCCCGTCGAGACGGTTGATTTCACCGGCGACGCTCTTGAAGCCTTCCGCCGTCCGCGCGTCGAGGGCGTCGATCTCTCGGTGGACGCGCCCGAAGCCTTCGGACATGCGGCTGTTCAGGTCGTCGAGCCTCTTTTCGGTCGAGAGGATCTCCATCGTCTGCATGATCCTACCGTAAGTTTTTGTCTGTAACAGAACAAGGCTCTATCGCCAAATTTCTGCACCAACTCTGTGACGGAAGAGTGAATTAACCAGCAGCCGCTGCGAGCTGGCCGCAGGCGGCGTCGATGTCGCGGCCGCGGGTGAGGCGGACGGTGGTGGTGATGCGGTGCTCGGCGAGGATCGCGCGGAAGCGCTCGATCCGCTCCGGCGAGGAACCGTCGTAGGCGCCGGTCGGGTTGTAGGGGATGAGGTTGACCTTGTAGGCGCGCGGGTCGAGCAGCTCGGCCAGCTCGCGGGCGTGCTCGGAAAGGTCGTTGACGCCGTCGAGCATCACGTACTCGACGAAGACCTTCTGGCGGCGGGCGGCGCGGTAGCGCTCGCAGGCGGCGAGCACCTCGGCGATCGGGTAGCGCTCGTTCACCGGCATCAGCTGCGAGCGCAGGCCGTCGTTGGGCGCGTGCAGGGAGAGCGCCAGGCTGATCGGCATCTCGCACCCGGCGAGGCGGTCGATCCCCGGCACCCAGCCGACGGTGGAGATCGCGGTGCGGCGGTGGGTGACGCCGAGGTCAGGCAGCAGCTCGCAGGCGGCGAGGACGTTGTCGATGTTCATCGTCGGCTCGCCCATCCCCATGAAGACGACGTGGTCGATCTCCTCCAGCCGGCGGAAGTGGAGCGCCTGGTCGAGGATCTCGTCGACGCCGAGGTTGCGGCCGAACTTCATCTGGCCGGTGGCACAGAAGGTGCAGGTCAGCGGGCAGCCCGACTGCGAGGAGAGGCAGACCGAGCGGCGCCCGTCGCGGTAGCGCATCAGCACCGCCTCGAGCGGCCGCCCGTCGGTGGTGTGGAAAAGGGTCTTGACGGTGCCGTCGTCGGATTTGGCCTCCGCCTCGACAGTCAGGGTCGAGAGCGAAACCTCCGCCCCCAGCCGCTCGCGCAGCGCCGCCGGCAGGTTCGTCATCTCTTCGTAGGAGCGGGCGCCGCGCGCGACCCACTCCCACACCTGCTTGGCGCGGTAGCTGGGCTCACCGGCAGTGGCCAGCATCGATGCGAGGCGCTCGCGGTCCATGGGTGCCGAGTGTACGGACGCACTTCTTCCCGCATACCGGGAAGAAGTGCGTTTTCACCGTCGTTAGCCGTGGATCTTCTCGCCGCGCTCCAACATCGCGACGAATTTCCGTAGCCGCCGCTCGCGCGTCTCCGGCTTCTTCGCCTCGTCGAGGCGGTAGACGATCGCGTAGCGGTTGGCGCTGTCGAGGGAGGCGAAGAACTCGGCCGCGGCGGGATTGGCGTCTAGTTCGCGCCGCAGGTCAGGTGGCACCTTGGCGGTGCGCTGGCCCTCGTAGGCGGCCTCCCAGCGGCCGTCGGCTTTGGCCGCCTCGACCTCGGCGAGGCCGGTGGGCCGGATCTTCCCGGCCTCGATCAGCGCTTCGGCCTTCTCGCGGTTGATCTTCGACCAGCGCCCGCGCGGGCGGCGCGGCGTGAAGCGCTGCAGGAAGTGCGTCTCGTCGAAGCCTCGCTTCTGGCTGTCGATCCAGCCGAAGCAGAGCGCCAGCTCGAGCGCCTCGCCGTAGGTGACGCTCGTCTCGGGCGCTCCCTTCTTGGCGATCTTCAGCCAAAGGCCCTCGGAGTAGGCGTGGTTCTCCTCCAGCCAAGCCTCCAGCTCGGCCGGCCCGGCGAAGAGGTGGATCGGCAGCTCGTCGGCCATCGACGTCGCGGCGGCGAGCCGGCGCTACATCCCCAGCGCGTCGGCCAGCAGGTCGACCTGCCGCGGGTCGCTCGAGCTCGGGAAGAGGAAGAGCTCCTGGCAGCCCGCGGCGTCGAAGGCGGCGACGGCCTGCTGCGCGGCCTCCGGATCCTTGGCGGCTGCACCGACGATGAAGTTGGCGATGTCCTCGCCGAGCCAGGCGTAGTAGTCGGCCAGGTACTCCCGCGCGTCCTCCTCGGCGCGGTCGCCGAGGGCGTAGTAGGCAAGCGCGGCGTTCCGCGGCGTCTCGCTGCGTCCTGCCTCCGACCAGGCCGCCTCGAACCCCTGGCGCCACTCGGCGAACTGCTCCGGCGGCGCCCCCGCCGCGATCCAGCCGTCGCCGAAGCGGGCCGCCCGTTTGAACGAAGCCTCAACCGACCCGCCGACCAGAACCCGTGGCGGCGCCTCGTGATCCGGACCCACCTCATCGCCCTCCCAGACCTCCTTCATCCGCTCGAGCATCGCGTCGAGGTCCTTGCCGCGCGTACTCGTGTCGACGCCGGCGACCTCGTAGTCGTCCTCGCGGCCACCGAGGCCGATCCCGAGCGTCATCCGCCCGCCGGAGATCTTGTGGATGCTCGCGACCTGCTTCGCCAGCGCCACCGGGTTCACCCGCAGCGGCCCGAGCAGCACCGTGGTCGCGAGGCCGATCCGATCGGTCACCGCCGCCGCGGCCGCCAGCGAGGCCAGCGGCTCGAGGTTGGGATAGGCGACGCGGTCGATCGTCCCGAGACTGGAGAAGCCGCGCGCCTCGGCCCGCCGCGCCCACTCGGTGAGCTGGTCGCCGCTGGTGCCTGGCACAGCGTTGGGAAGACCGATCGCAAGGTCCATCTGAAGCTCCTTCCGGGCGGGGTTCGGGGGTTCGGAAACCCTAGCTACCCGCTTTCGCCGCCCAGCTACGGCAGCAGCTGCTCGATCGCCTCCCGCGCGTAACCGAAGACGCGCTTGTCGCCGGTCAGCCGGTAGCGCGAGTTGGCCCCCATCACCAGCGAGTACATCTCGAAGGCGAGGCGCTTCGGGTGCTCGGCGCCGGCCTTGCGCGCTTCCTGCTCCAGCGCCGCCAGCCAGGCGTCAAGCGAGGCGGCGATCGCGTCGCGAACCGGGCCGGGGCGGTCGTCGTACTCGGCCGAGGTCGCGGCCCAGAAGCAGCCGCCCGAGTAGGTGTCGACCTCGTCGAGGTAGCGCCCGACCAGCGCCCGCAACCGCGCCGCCCCCTCCGGCCGCTCCCGCGCCGGCTCGACGACGGTCGCCCGGAACCGCGCGGCGGCGGCCTCGATCGTCGCCAGCTGCAGCTCCTGCTTGGAGCCGAAGTGGGCGAAGAGGCCGCTCTTGCTCATCCGCAGCTCGGAGGCGAGCCGGCCGATCGTCAACCCCTCCAGCCCCTCGACCGAGGCGAGGTCGACGGCGCGGTCGAGGATCGCCTCACGCGTTTGGGTTCCCTTCTCGGTGACGGGAGTCACAGACATGCATTATAAAAAAGCACGAACGTTCGTTTTAGCCGGTGCAGAGGAAGCCGGCGAGGAGCCGGTCAATGGCAATACAGAGGAGGCGCAGATGAGCGAGTACGCGGTGAAGAAGATCGACGAGATGGAGGCTGTCTACCTGGGGGCTTTCAAGCGGGCGCGGGCGGAACTGGGGGTCGAGTCCTTCGGGCTGCAGGTGATCGACATGCCGCCGAACTTCGACAACTACCCCGAACACGACCACGCCGAAGACGGCCAGGAGGAGGTCTTCATGGCGCTCCGCGGCGGCGGCGAGATCGAGATCGAGGGCGAGCGCTACCCGCTCGACCCCGACCACATGGTCCGCGTCGCCTCCGGCACCAAGCGCAAGGTCTGGCCCGGCCCGGAGGGGATCCGGATGGTGATCGTCGGCGGCGTCCCCGGCGCGGTCTACGAGGCACCGGCGATCAGCCACCTGGGCGAGCCGGATCCGATGGCGAACTAGCTTCCGGGGCGGTTAGGGTTGGAAGCGTCTTGCGTCGCTTCTCGTCCCTCCTCGTCCTGATCGCGCTGGGCGCCGCCGGCGTCCTGCCAGCCGCACCGCCCGCCGCGACCGCGGCGGGCGCCCAGAGCGATGGCGGGGACGCCGTCGTCGTCATCCGCGGCGACGTCGACGTCCGTCGCGGCGAAGTCGTCGACGGCGTCTACGTCGTCAGCGGCGACGTCCGCATCGCCGGACGCTCGACCGGCGACGTCGTCGTCCTCGCCGGCGACGCATCGATCAGCGGCAGGATCGAAGGCGATCTGCTGATCGCGAGCGGCCAGGCCCGACTGCTGCCGCGCGCCTACGTCAGCGGCGACGTCAACTATGGCGACGAGCGCCCGATCGTCGCCGCCCAGGCGATCGTCCGGGGCGACGTCAGCAAGGAGAACTGGAGCGACTGGAGCGGCTTCCTGCCCGTCGTCGGCTTCCTCTTCTGGCTGGCGATCGGCATCTCGGCGGCGATTCTCGGCGCCCTGCTCCTGCTGATCGCCCCTCGCGCCGCGGATGCGCTCGACGCGCGCTCCCGGGAGCGGATCGGGCCGCTGATCGCGATCGGCGTCGCGGTCGCGATCTGCCTCCCGGTGGCGGCGGTGATCGCCGCGGTGACCCTGGTCGGGCTGCCGCTGGCGCTCGGCATCCTCCTCGCCCTGCTGCCGCTCGCCGCCGTCGCGTATGTCTGCTCGGCCTGGGTGCTGGGAAGGCGGCTCGTGAAGCCGCCGCGAGGCCGGATCCTCTCCTTCCTCGCCGGCCTCGGAATCCTGCGGGCGATCGCGCTGATTCCGATCCTCGGCGGCATCGTCGATCTGGCGGCGATCGTCTTCGGCCTCGGCCTGATCGGCGCCGCTATCGGGGCGGCTCGGGAGCCGCGCCAGGCGCAGCCGTCTCCGGCTCAAAGCCCGGGCAGCTGAGCACCGGCAGCCGCGGGTAGCGCGGGAAATCCGGTTCGGTCCGCGAGCGCTCGCAGAGCGAGAAGACCGAGCCGCGGGTGTTCGGCACCAGCTGCTGGTGGAGGCACTGGTCGCAGAGGCCGGCGGCGGGTCGAGGGGCCATGGCTCGAAACTAGATCATCGCCCGTCGCGAGGCCCGCAAACTGCGGCCCGGAAGATGTGGAGTCCCGCCTTGCGGAGCCCTAGCCTTGGGGCGTGACCCGAGCGGCAACCCTCTTTGACGCCGACGCGGCCTCCTACAGCGGAACGGTCGAGGTGCTGGGCGTGATCTACCGCGCCGAGGACGACGGCTACGCGGTGCTCGAGGTGCAGGAGGTCGAGTCCGGCGAAGGCTTCGCCCTGGTCGGCCCGGTCGCCCACCTCGATCCCGGTTCCCGGGCCGAGGTCAGCGGCGAGTGGCAGACCCACAACCGCTACGGCCGCCAGTTGCGGGCGCAGGGGGCGGTGCCGCTCGACCCGGCCGACCGCGACGGGCAAGTCGCCTACCTGAGCTCGCTGCGCCACATCGGCCTCAAACGGGCCGAGAAGCTCTGCGACGAGTACGGCGAGGGCGTCCTGCAGAAGATCGCCGCCAACCCGGAAAGCGTCTTCGGCTCGCTGCGCGGGGTCAGCGCCGACCAGGCCGCCGCGGCCGCCCAGTCCTGGTACGCGAGCCGGGCGATCCGCGACCTGCACGTGCAGCTGGCGCCACACGGGCTCGCCCACCTGGCGGTGCCGATCCACGCCCGCTACGGCGAGCAGGCGATGACGATTCTGCACGAGGACCCCTACCGGCTGACCGAGGTGCCCGGCGTCGGCTTCGCCCGCGCCGACAAGATCGCGATCGCCGCCGACGTGCCGCCGGAGTCGCCCCGCCGCGCCCAGGCCGCCGCGCTCTACGCGCTGATCGAGGCCGAGGGGCAGGGCAACAGCTACCTGCCGCTGCCGGAGCTGGCGCGGCGGACCGCGCGCCTGATCGGGATCGCCCCCGAGCCCGACGTGCTCCTGCAGGCGCCGGGCCTGGTCGAGGAAGAGGGGAAGATCTACCGCGAGCCGACGCGGGAGAGCGAGCTCGCGGTCGCCGCCACCCTCGCCGCCCGCGCCGCCGCTCCCCCCCACCTCGACCACGAGCCCGACGAAGAACCGCGCGGCAAACTGACCGACGAGCAGTGGGCGGCGGTGCGCGGCGCCTTCGGCGCCCGCGTCTCGGTACTGACCGGCGGCCCCGGTGTCGGCAAGACCGAAACCACGCGCGAGATCGTCACCGAGGCCGAGGCGGCGAACGCGACGATCGCGCTCTGCGCCCCGACCGGGCGGGCGGCGCGGCGGCTGGAGGAGACGACCGGCCACGAGGCGAAGACGATCCACCGCCTGCTCGAGTGGATGCCGGGGCGCGAGCCGGCGTTCCGGCCGGGGCGACCGCTCCCCGTCGACCTGGTGATCGTCGACGAGTCCTCGATGCTGAACCTGCGCCTGGCCCAGGTGCTGCTCGAGGGCCTGGCGGAGACCACCCACGTCGTCTTCGTCGGTGACGCCGACCAGCTGCCGCCGATCGGGGCGGGGAAGCCCTTCGAGGACCTGATCGACTCGGGCGCGGTGCCGGTGGTGCGGCTGACCCAGATCTTCCGCCAGGCGGCGCGCTCGATGATCACCACCGCCGCCCACGAGATCAACCAGGGGCGCCCGCCCCACCTCGAGCCCGGCCCCGACCAGGACCACGACTTCTTCTTCATCGAGCGGGCGACGCCGGAGCGGGCGCTGGAGACGGTGGTCGAGGTGGTCTCCGAAAGAGCGCCGGCGAAATTCTCGGTCGACCCGATCCGCGAGGTCCAGGTGCTGGCGCCGATGTACCGGGGGCCGGTCGGGATCGACGCGCTGAACGAGCGGCTGCAGGCCGAGCTCAACCCCGACGGCAAGGCCGCCCTCGACAACCGCTTCCGGATCGGCGACCGGCTGATCCAGACCCGCAACTCACACGAGCTGGGGCTGATGAACGGCTCGATCGTCTTCCTCCGCGACGACGACCCGGCGGAGGAAGAGATCGCGGTCGACACCGACGACGGCGGCAGCCTCGTCATCCCCTACGGCGAAACGAGCACGCTGCGCCTCGCCTACGCGATCTCGGTCCACAAGGCGCAGGGATGCGAGGTGCCGGTGGTGGTCGGCGTCTGCCACCGTTCGCACTCGCGGATGCTCAACCGACCCCTCCTCTACACGGCGATCACCCGCGCCCGCAACAGCTGCGTGCTGATCGGCGACCGGGCCGTGCTCGCCGCCGCCGTCCACCGCGACGACAGCGGCGGCCGCCACTCGGGACTGGCCGAGCGGCTGCGCGGTTAGTCGTCCCCCGGAGGCGACTCGAAGCCCGCCAGTCCGACCGTGGCGACGAGCCCCTCCTCTCCGGACTCCTCCATCCGCGCCCGCGCCCGCGCTTCCGCCTCGTCGACCGCCACATAGGCAGAGCCGAGGATCTCGGTCATCTCCTTCCAGCCCTGCTCGTCGAGCTTGACCGCTTTCCAGGTGACGTGGGCGTCGGTGCGGGCCGTGAGGGTGCCGGTGCGAAGCGCCCTCGCCACCCGGCCGAGGAAACCGCGGACGATCGTGCTCAGGAGGAGCCGGCTCACCTCCTCCGGCATCTCCAGCAGGTCCTCGTCCCGCACGAGGATGGTTTCGGAGCGACGGTAGAAGTGCTCTGTGGACCCTCGCACCGGCCGCGTGTGGATCACCTCGATGCACCCGAGCTTCTCGAGGCTGCGGAAGTGGTGGGCAACCTTGGAGACCGGTTCGCCCCGTTCGCGGGCGAATTCGGCCGGGCTGACGTGCCGGTAGCTGAGAATGCCCAGCAGGTGCATACGGACCGGGTGCGCCATCGCCTTGAGCAGGTGGTGATGACGCGGTTCGTGTTCTTCCGCCAGACGGGTCTTCCAGGAGTCGGTCTTCACTGCCACTGTTGCCCCCCATTCATCGAACTGACCAAAGCGCTAGAGCAAGCTCAGGCTAATAGCTATGCGCAGCTGCCGTTGGGCTGCATCTAGCCTAGGCAGGTGGAAAAGGGTCGCCTTCCCTGGGCAGAGATCGGGGTCACGCTCGCCGGAATCGCCTTGATGGCGGTGATCGTCCTCACCGTCGACCCGCTCCGGGAGTCGGTCTCCGCCGCCATCGAAGGCAACCATGACGAGGTTCGCCGTCAGATCGACCGGCTCGGCGCCGCCGGGCCGCTGCTGATCCTCGCCCTCACCCTCCTGCACACGGTCGTCTTCTACCCGGCCGAGATCGTCGACGCGGCGGCCGGCTTCGCCTACGGCTTCTTCCCCGCGCTGGCGCTGATGACGGTCGGCTGGGTGCTCTCCGGCCTGATCTGCTGGGCGATCGGCCGTCGCGTCGCCCGGCCCCTGCTCGACCGCTGGTTCGGCAAGGAGCGCTTCGAGCGGGTCGAGCGGGCGATCGAGCGCGGCGGGCCCTCGCTGCTGCTGGCGATGCGCCTGATCCCGATCCTCCCCTTCAGCATCGTCTCCTACGCTGCGGGGGCGGCGCGGGTGGCGCTCTGGCGCTTCGTCTGGACGACCGCGCTCGGCTACCTGCCGATCACCGCCATCGCCGTCTACTTCGGCACCAGGCTCGAGGGCCTCTCGCTGACCGACCCGCTGGTGCTGGGCAGCGCCCTGGCGCTGCTGGCGCTGCTCGGCATCGGCCACTGGGCCGCGCGCCGTCAGGCCCGCCGCACCGCCGCGCCCTCAGGAGACGTGCTTGACCCGGAAGCGAAAGACGGCCGCAGTCGCGTCGGTGAGGCCGGCTGAGCTCACAGCCACCACCTTGACGGTGTGTGGGCCGAGCCCGAATCGACGGACGGTACGGCTGCCACAGGCCCGGAAAGTCCCCTTGTCGATCTTGCAGCGGAACGTCGCCCCCGCCTGGTCGGAGCCGAAGCGGAAGACGACGCGGGCGGTGTTGCCGTGGGTGCGGACGACCTTGCCGGGGTGCTTGAGGAAGGAGGTGCCCGGCGCGATCGGGGGAGGCGGAGACGATGGCGGCGTGGGGTTGCTCGGCGTCGGAGGCGTCGGCGTGACAGGTTGTTCCAGCGGCGGCACGACGGTGCTCGGACCGTCTTCGGTCGCCGTCAGTTCGGGCAGGTCTTCGATCGCCGAGCGGGCGTCGACCAGGCCGCTGCCGACGGCGGTGGGCGGGAAGGCCCCGATCGGGGTTGCCGTGCTGACGAGGCTTTCGCGGACTTCCTGGGCGGTCGCGTTGGCGTCGCCCTGTCGCAGGAGCGCAGCGACGGCCGCGGCGTGCGGAGCCGCCGCCGAGGTGCCGCAGAAGCGCCAGACCCCGCCGACGTTGGATGCGAAGAAGGTGGTGGCACCGCAGTCGGTGGCGGTGACGTCGGGCTTCGCCAGTTCTTCGGGCGTCAAGAGCGGCGCGGCCGGAAGGGGGCCTTCCACCGGTGCGAAGTAATGCGTCACCGGCCCGCGCGAGGAGAATTTCTCCGGTTCGGTGGTGGAGTTGAACCGGATCGCGGCAACCGAGATCGCGCTGGCAGCGCCGGCGTGGCCGTAGATCGTCGGCCCGACGACGTCGCCGCCGTTCGATTGCGGGTACTCCGTTTCGCCGAGTCCAGGCCCGTCGAGCATCAGGAGGAACTTGAGTCGCGGGGTGCCTGCCCCGAGGCGGTGGTTGACGACAAGCTGGAATTTCGTCGGCGTGGACGATTTGTTTTTCTGGCTGACGATCTCGACCGGCGTCTGGGTTCCGGTCACGTTTTCTTCCACCGAGCCGCTGAGGAGTTCGCCGGATTCCGACAACAGGAAAGCGTCGAGGTCGTCGGAGACACCGTTCCAAGGCTCCGCCCACTGCAGGTCGACGGTCAGCGTTTCGCCGGGGTCGACCTCGATTTCAAAGGTGGTGTCGGTTTCGGGAAGCCCGCCGGCGGGATTGAAATCCATGCAGTGGCTCGGGTTGAAGACGAGCGGCAACGACGCCACTGCCGTCGGGCAGGAGCCCGCATCGCGGTAGGCCGGGGCTTCCCACGAGGCGATTTCGTTGCCCGCTTCGTCGAAGATGTTTTCGTTGCCGGCGGCCGTCAGGTAAGTGACGCCTTCCGAGGTCACCTTGTTGATCGCCGCGGCGATCGGGCCGTCCTGGAAGAACGGCTCTTCGAAGTAGCCGACGTCGTCGACGATCACATCGGCACCAGCCCCACCCGCTGAGACCGGTTGAGCCAGTCGTTCGATGTTTTCAGCGAAGGCGAGTTCGCCGCTGAAGGCGGTGGCGAAGGCGAGCGAAGCATGAGGTGCGAGGTCGTGGACGATCTGGAGCATCGCCCTGCCCTCGTCCTCGGATTCGCCTGACGGCCCCTCTTCGAGGACGCGGACGGGCAGCTGCTGGTCGCTGCAGGTCCCGGCCGGCCCCGGGATGTCATTGCTGATGATGTCCTGTTTCGCGTGGGTGGCGATCGTGCCGCCCGAGACCGCTTGCGTGGCGACGTTGAACGAGTCCGAGAGCACGCCGACGGTGAGGCCCTTGCCCCGGAGCGGGAATGCTTCGCGGGCTTCGTCGACCAGGAGCTGCGTAACCCCCTCGGAGATCACCGAGCCACCTTCGCACCCAGCCGCGTAGAGCTTCGGGGTCCGTTCCGGCGTCACCGCGGCCACGGTCGGCACCGCGGCCAGGGATTCGAGCTCGGCGGGCGTCACCGCCACGGTCGCCAGCTGGTAGCGGCGGCTGTCGTTCAGCACCTCCGCCCCGGTTGCGGCGATCGCGCTGCGGCTGGCGATCGCGCCGTGGTCGAATCGCACCTTCACCAGCAGGCGATCCCCGCGCCTGAGCAGGCTGGCCGCCCCGTCGGTCGGGAAGCCGAGGATCCTTGCCTGCTGCGCCGGCGGCTTCGCGGCGACCGCCGGCTCCGCCAGGGTCGCAAGGGGCGGCGCCAGGGGGCCATGCCCCACCGAGTCGATCATCGCGGCCGCCGTCGCCGGAAAGAGGCAGGTGAGGGCGAACGCGACGGCCAGTGGCCGACCGAGAAGATGGGTGAGGCGTGACCCCTGAAGCATCGTCTCCATTCTTATCGACGGGTACAGCGTTTACCTAAGACTTTCGGCTTCAGGCGATAACCGCCGGGTGATCCTGCTACGGTGCCGTCCGTTGGGCCGGTAGGTACCGGCGAAAGTTGTGCGTAGCGCTCGCAGTCGTTGCTTTTTGCATCCTCCGCGTTCGCAGCACATGAAGTGGAGGCAATGCATGCCCACTGGAACTGTTAAGTGGTTCAGCGACGACAAGGGCTACGGGTTCATTACGCCCGACGACGGCTCGAAGGATGTCTTCGTCCATCACACCGCGATTCTCGGCGAGGGCTTCAAGTCCCTGACCGAGGGCGCCAAAGTGAGCTACGAGTCCGAAGAAGGCCCCAAAGGCCCGGCCGCCGCGAGCGTTCAGCAGCAGTAGTCACGCTGAAAGCTCTTCGCAGTCCGAAGCCCGCCGTCAGGCGGGCTTCGTCTTGCTGGGAGCCCGCCGCGCCAGTTCCCCTACTCTCCCAACTCGTTATGAGCACCACTCGAGACAACCTGCGCAACGTCGCGATCATCGCCCACGTCGACCACGGGAAGACCACCCTGGTCGACGCGATGCTGTGGCAGACCGGCACCTTCCGCAAGGGCCAGGACGTCGCCGAGCGGGTGATGGACTCGATGGACCTCGAGCGCGAGAAGGGGATCACGATCCTCGCCAAGAACACCGCGGTCACCTACGGCAACACGAAGCTGAACATCGTCGACACGCCGGGCCACGCCGACTTCGGCGGCGAGGTCGAGCGGGCGCTGACGATGGTCGACGGGGCGCTGCTCCTGGTCGACGCCTCCGAGGGGCCGCTGCCGCAGACGCGGTTCGTCCTGCGCAAGGCACTGGAGCGGAAGCTGCCGATCATCCTCGTCGTCAACAAGGTCGACCGGCCCGACGCCCGGATCAGCGAGGTCGTCGACGAGGTCTACGAGCTCTTCATCGACCTCGACGCCGACTCCGACCAGATCGACTTCCCGATCGTCTACACCAACGCCAAAGCGGGCTGGGCAGCGCTCGAGGAGGGCGTCGAGGGGAGCGACCTGATGCCGCTGCTCGGCCTGATGCTGGAGAAGATCCCGGCGCCGCGCTACGACGAGGAGGCGCCGCTGCAGGCGCACGTGACCAACCTCGACGCCTCGCCTTACGTCGGCCGGCTGGCGATCTGCCGCGTCCGCCAGGGGTCGATCCGCTCCGGGCAGCAGATCGCCTGGTGCCGGGCCGACGGCAGCGTCCAGCGGGCGGCGGTGAGCGAGCTCTACGTGACCCAGGGGCTGGAGCGGATCCCGGCCGAGGAGGCGGGGCCGGGCGAAATCATCGCCGTCGCCGGGATCGAAGAGGTGACGATCGGCGAGACCCTGGCCGACCCGGAGAACCCGCGGCCGCTGCCGGTGATCACCGTCGACGAGCCCTCGCTCTCGGTCGTGATCGGGATCAACACCTCGCCCCTGGCCGGGACGCAGGGGGGCAACAAGCTGACCGCGCGGCAGATCCGCTCCCGCCTCGACGCCGAGCTGGTCGGGAACGTCTCGCTGCGGGTCAAGGACACGGAGCGGCCGGACGCCTGGGAGGTCCAGGGGCGCGGCGAGCTGCAGCTGGTGGTGCTGCTGGAGATCATGCGCCGCGAGGGCTACGAGCTGACCGCCGGCCAGCCGCAGGTGGTGACGCGGGAGATCGAAGGGCAGATCCACGAGCCGGTCGAGCGGCTGGCGATCGACGTGCCCGAGGAGCACGTCGGCGACGTCACCCAGATGCTGGCGGCGCGCAAAGGCCGGCTCGAGCAGATGGTCAACCACTCGACCGGCTGGGTGCGGATGGACTACCTGGTGCCGGCGCGCGGGCTGATCGGCTTCCGCACCGAGTTCCTCACCGCGACCCGCGGCAGTGGCCTGATGCACCACGTCTTCGATCGCTGGGAGCCCTGGGCGGGCGAGCTGCGCACGCGTCAGACCGGCTCGCTGGTCGCCGACCGCCGCGGCCAGACCGCCGGCTACTCGCTGATGAGCCTGCAGGACCGCGGCCGGCTCTTCGTCGGCTCCGGCGAGGAGGCCTACGAAGGGATGATCGTCGGCGAGAACTCGCGCTCCGAGGACCTCGACGTCAACCCGACCAAGGCCAAACAGCAGACCAACATGCGGGCCGCGAGCGCCGACGTGCTGGAGCGGCTGGCGCCGCCGGTGCGGCTCTCGCTGGAAGCCTCGGTGGAGTTCGTCCGCGAGGACGAGTGCGTGGAAATCACCCCCGACGCGATCCGCCTGCGCAAGGTCGAGCTCGACAAAATCACCCGCCTGAAGGCATCGAAGAAACGCGACACGGCGCCCGCGCGCTGAGCAGCCGCCCCACCCGCTCGATCACCTCGTCAGGTTCCCGTTCCAGCCGCGGGCCGGTGACGCGGGTCATCCCGATCCCGGCCAGCAAGAGGTCCTCCTGGCGCTTGCGGTCGCGCTCGAATGCCGCCCGCGTCCCGTGCGTCTCGAAGAGGTCGAGTTCCACCGCGAAGCAGAACTCGGGCCAGTAGCAGTCGAGCTCGAACCCCTCCTCGACGTAGTTGGTCCGCGGCTGCGGCAGGCCGGCTTCGAGGCATAGCTCCAAAAACCGCCTCTCCAGGCTGGAGCGGGTGAAGCTGGTCGGCTTGTAGAGCGCAATCGACTTGCGTAACCGCCCGTGGCCGTGATGGCCCACCGTCCGCGCCAACAGCTCTTCGACCGCCCGCAAATCGAAGAGCTCCAGGTCTTCCGCCCGCTCGACCATCTTCTCCAGCCACTCGAAGCGAACGGTCGCGGCGAGATCCAGAAGAGTGCGGGGTAGGGCGGTCATCGGGATGCCTTTTTGCAGCGCCCGGTCGTCGGGTGCAAGAGAACGAGCCTCGTGAAGTCGGAGGGGCGGTCGGCGCTTACGGTAGAGCGGAGTGCTTACAGAAGCAGGTAGAGGAGGGGTTTTCGTGAGGCCCCAGAGCCAAGCCGCCGACACATGGCTCAGAAGGGCACCAGGTCCGCAAGTAAGAACAGCGGCCAAGCATTGACCATGCGGGGAGAGGTTGGTGTGGCCAACGGCGTAGACACCCGGATAGAGCCGATGCAGACGACCAGCGTCAACAGCCCGACGGGAATAACCCAACGGCCCCGTCAACTGACGGATCGATACCACTCCATGCTGCCGATCCCGAGCCCCGCCAGCGCGCTATGCCTCCCATCCTGAAGGTGCCCCCTTCCTTTGTGTCGCATAGCGGAACAAAGGAAGGGGGCACTCAGGTCTCTCCCCCACCCAGCCTGTTTTTCGTCCCACAACCGCGCTCAGAGCGCAAAAAAAGCCGCCGGTCCTCGGACCGGCGGCATTGTAGGGGCTCTACGCCCGGTGCGGCTTAGACCGTTGCGGCGGCCTGCTCGGACTGGCTCTGCTCGGAGGCCTGAGCCTTCGCGTCCGGCGCCGGCGTGTTTTCGGGCTGGCGCGGGAGCAGCACTTCTTTGGCGATGACCAGGCGCTGGATCTGGCTGGTCCCCTCGTAGAGCTGCATGATCTTCGCGTCGCGCATCAGTTTCTCGACGGGGTACTCCTTGATGAAGCCGTAGCCACCGTAGACCTGGACGGCGTCGGTGGTGACCTCCATCGCCGAGTCGGCGGCGAAGCGCTTGGCCATCGAGGAGACCTTGCTGTTGCGGACGCCCTGGTCGAGCAGGAACGCGGAGTTCCAGACCAGCAGGCGGGCGGCCTCGACCTTGGTCGCCATGTCGGCGATCATGAACTGGATCGCCTGGTGCATCGCGATCGGGACGCCGAACTGGACCCGTTCCTTCGAGTAGTCCGTCGCGTACTCGAGGGCGGCGCGGGCGATGCCGACGGCCATCGCCGAGACACCGGGACGGGTGCGGTCGAGGGTCATCATCGCCAGTTTGAAGCCCTTGTTTTCCTCGGCCAGGAGGTTCTCGGCCGGGATCTCGACTTCGTCGAAGGAGATGGTCGCGGTGTTGGAGGCCCGCTGACCCATCTTGTCCTCCTTCTTGTCGACGGAGACCCCGGGGAGGTCGGCGTCGACGACGAAGGCGCTGATGCCGCGGTGACCGGCCTCAGGGTCGGTCTTGGCGAAGACGGTGAAGTAGTCGGCATAGGTGCCGTTGGTGATGAAGCACTTGGAGCCGCTGATGACGTACTTGTCGCCCTTCTTCACGGCCTTGGTCTTCATGCCGGAGACGTCGGAGCCGGCGTCGGGCTCGGTGAGGCCGAAGGAGGCGAGCTTGGGGGCTTCGGTCAGCATCCCCAGGTACTTCTTCTTCGTCTCCTCGGAGCCGCCGAGGGTGATCGGGGCCGAGGCGAGGCCGTTGGCGGCCAGCGAGGTGCCGATGCCGGAACAGCCCCAGCCGAACTCCTCCTCGATCAGGCAGCCGGAGAGGTAGTCGAGGCCGGGACCGCCGTAGGCCTCGGGGATGTGGGTGTTCATCAACCCGACCTCCCAGGCCTTCTCGATCACGTCCTGAGGCCAGGTGCCGTCAACGTCGTACTCCCAGGCGACGTTGCGCATGTCTTTCTCAGCGAAGCTGTGGGCCAGCTCGCGCAGGTCTTTCTGCTCGTCAGTGAGGGTGAAGTCGACCACCGGTCGGGGCTCCTTTTCTTCGCGTTTCTCTGAAGTCTGCGGGAGCGCCGCCGGAAGGCTGGCGTTCCACCGATTGACTGGTCAGTCAACCGGTCCCACAGGGTAGCGGACGGGGCGGGATAAAAGGGAAACCCGTGGCTCCTGCCGAGCGGGAAGAAGCGCTCTACCCTTTACCCGTGGACCCCTTGCTGGCCCTGACGGCGCTCCAGAAGGGCGGCGCGCTGCTCGTCTTCACCGGCGTCGCCGCGCCGGTGATCGGCCTGCTGCTGAAGCGGGTCGGCGGCGGCTGGGAGACGATGGGCGGCGGACCGTTCGCGATCCTCAACGAGCGGCTGAGTCAGAAGGGGGCTTCGCCGCCCACGGTCGACCCCGCGATCCAGGCGGCTGAAGTGCGCCAGATGCTGGAGGCGAAATCGGAGCGCCGGCGCCAACGCGGCGAGGAGCCCCTGGACGTCGAGGCGGAAACGGAGCGCCTGCTCGCCGCCGAGCGGCCCCGCGGAGAGGAGGCGATGGACGCGGAGCTGCGGGCCGAGGTGCGCCAGCTCGTCGTCGTCCGCAACGAGCGGCGCCTGCGCGAAGGGCTGGAGCCGCTCGACGTCGAGGCCGAGACCGATCGGCAACTGGCCGATTTCATAGGATCGAATTGATGCCCGCCGCCGAGGAAAACCTCTACGAGGTCGAGGAGATGCTCAACCAGCCGGGGACCTACTTCAACCCCCAGAGCGAGGTCGTCGTGATCGTCGACGACTCCGCCTCCCCCGACCAGGAGGTCTTCAACAACCTCGAGGGTTACGAAGGCGCCGAGTGGGTCCGGGTCTCCGACGACGTCCCCGTCGACGAAGACGGCCGCGACCGCGCCCTCGAGAGCTTCGAGACGCGAAGCCAGACCGATGCGTTGGCCCCGGACGCGCTCGAAGAGAGCGATGACGACTTCGAAGAAGAGGAAGAGCGGCCGGAGGGAACCCCGCTCGACGAGGACGAGGAGTAGCCGGTGCTCTCCGAGGGCGACAAGGCGCCGGACTTCAGCCTGGCCGACCAAAACGGGGAGCAGGTCAAGCTCTCGGGCCTCAAGGGCGAAACGGTCGTCCTCTACTTCTACCCGCGTGCTGACACGCCGGGCTGCACGACCCAGGCCTGTGGCGTCCGTGACCGCCGCGCCGACTACGCGAAGGCCGGGGCGCGGGTGATCGGGATCTCGCCGGACGAGGTGAAGGCGATCGACAAGTTCGCCGGCAAGTACGCCCTCGACTTCACCCTGCTCGCCGACGCCGACCACGCGGTCGCCGAGAAGTACGGCACCTGGGTCGAGAAGTCGATGTACGGCAAGAAGTACATGGGCGTGCAGCGGGCGACCTTCATCATCGGCCCCGACGGCAAGATCGCCAAGGTCTTCCCGAAGGTTTCGCCGAAACAGCACGACGACTTGGTGCTGAAGGCTCTCGGCGAGCTCGCCGCCGCTTAAAGCGACCTTCGGTCAGGCGCTGGCGATCACGGCCACTATGAACGCGCTGTAGAGCGCGAACCAGCCGATCACCGCGGGCAGTTTGAAGCGGCGCCCCAGGTGCAGGCTCTCGTAGGCGAGCAGGCCGCCGGCGAGGCCGAGGCCGATCGAGAGGACCGCGTGCCAGTTCAGCTCCCAGTCGGTGAAGATCAGGCCGATCCCGACCGGGATCATCGACTGGAAGACCATCGCCCCGGTGATGTTGCCGAGGGCCAGCGCGTCCTTTCCTTCCCGCACCCAGAAGTAGCTGTTGACCTTCTCCGGCAACTCGGTCGCCAGCGGCGCCAGGATCAGCGCCAGCACCAGCGGCTCGGCGCCGATGCTCTCGGCCAGGTTGAGCAGCTCTTCGACGAAGAGGTGGGCACCGCCGACCATCGCCCCCAGCCCGACCAGGAGCTGGAGCACGCAGAGGGCCATCGAGGGGTCTTCGCGGTATTCGCTGCGCCGCTCGAAGATCAGCGGGTTGAGCGACTCTTCGCTCTGCACCTCTCCCCCGCCCTTCAGCGTCAGCGAGATGTAGGCCACGTAGGCGACGAGGAAGGTGATGCCGACGCCGATCCGCAGCGGTGCAGGCGGGCCCCAGGACAGCGCCCCGCCGATCGCGAAGAGGACGAGGAAGAAGAGCAGGTCGCGCTCGAGGGTCGGCCGGTGGACGTTCAGCTGCAGCCCCTGGTCGCGTTTGTCCCGGTAGAGGTAGGCGAAGAGACCGACGAGCCCCATCGCCAGCGTCGCCAGTAGGAACGGCGCCCCGACGATCGCCCCGACCGCGACGTCTTCGGACCCCTGCTTAGCCCCGAGCAGGGCGACGATCGCGATCAGCGTCTCCGGCATCGCCGTGCCGACGGCGGCAAGGATGCTGCCGACCGCCCCCACCCCGACTTCAAGCTTGTGGCCGATCCACTCGACCGCGTTGGTGAACAACAGGGCGCCGGCAAGGACGACCGCAAAAGCCAGAAGCAGAAGGACCGCGTCCATCGAGGCAGGCTACCCGCCTATGCGAAGTAGAAAGCCAGCCCGAAGACGAAGTAGAGGGCGAGAAGCTGCACGCCCTCGAACCAGGTCGACTCGCCGTCGCTGGTGACGTGGTTGCCGACCAGGATCGCCAGCAGGATCGCCCCCAGCTCGAAGCCGTTGAAGACCAGGGCCAGCGGATAGGGGCCGATGAAGAAGGAGGTCAGGACGAGGACCGGGGCGACGAAGAGGGCGATCTGGGCGCTCGAGCCGACGGCGATGTTCACCGCCAGGTCCATCTTGTCCTTCATCGCCACCAGCACCGCCACCCAGTGCTCGGCGGCGTTGCCGACGATCGCGACGACGATCACGCCGATGAAGAACTCCGAGAGGCCGATCGAGTGCGAGGCCTCGGTGATCGAGCCGACCAGGACCTCGGACATCACGCCGACCAGGACGCCGGCGATCGCCAGCGCGGTCACCGAGGTCCGCGTCGACCAGCCCCAGGTGTCTTCCTCCTCGTACTCGGGGTTGAAGAGGTCGCGGTGCGTCTTCAGCGAGAAGAAGAGCCCGATCACGTAGGTGACGATGAGGACGATCGCCACCGCCAGCGAGAGGTGCTCGACGGTGCCGCCGTAGTTGGTCGCCTCCGCCCCCGGCTGCGGCAGCCCCTTGCCCTCGACCAGCTCGAAGATCGCCGGCATGATCAGCGCCCCGCCCGCCAGCATCAGCATCGTCGTCTGGATGCCGGCGCTGGTGCGGCTGAACTGCTGTTTCTGGCGCCCGATCCCGCCGGCCAGCATCGCCGCCCCGAGCACCAGCAGCATGTTGCCGATGATCGAGCCGACGATCGAGGCCTTGACCACCTCCTGCAGGCCCTTGCTGAGGGCGAAGAGGGCGATGATCAGCTCCGGCGCGTTGCCGAAGGTGACGTTGAGGAGGCCGCCGATGCCGGGGCCCGAGCGCGCCGCCAGCTCCTCGGTCGCCCGGCCCATCAGCGCCGCCGTCGGAACGATCCCCAGCGCCGAGGCGGCGAAGACGGCCGTCGCCGGCGCCCCCAGCAGCTCCAGCACTACCGCGACCGGGATCAGCGGCGTCAGCAGGTAGGGCCAGCCCATCGGCGTCCTCAAGAAGGATGCGTCAAGGCGAGGCCCTGCCTGGTTCACGATTGCGCGGCCTGCTCGGCTATTCGAGCAGGCTCGTGCACTTCTGCAGGTCGGCCGCGTTCTGGGCCTTCTGCAGGCACTGCGCGTATTCCTTCTGAGCCTGGGCCGACCCCGCTTCGGAGCCGCCGCCACCCGTCGAGGCGCCGGTAATGCCTTCCAGCAAGCCGCCCAGCCCGCCGCTGCTGCCGGCTTCCAGCAGTTCGAGCGGGTTGACGCCGAGCTTCTTGAACAGCGCTTCCAGCGGCTTCGCGTTCGAGGGCTTGGAAAAGCTCTGCTGCTCGTTGACGCCGCTGAGCTCCAGTTCGAGTTCCAGTTCGACCTTTTCGCCCTTGGCACCCGGCGGTTCGATCGTCAGTTCAGCGGCGAACTTGCGGACGATGTGGTCGTCGCCGACGGCGATTTCGACGTGCGACTTCGTGATCGCCTTCGTCAGTTCGTCCTTGGCTTCTTCGAGTTCGTCCAGCGGCAGCGGGCCGGCTGCTTCCAGCTGGGCGCTGCAGGCCGGGTCTTCGGTCAGCTGGATCAGCGCGTCGATCGCGCCGGAGACCTTGAGGTCGCCGCTGATCTTGGTGGTCGAGGTGCCACCGACGTCTTCTGAGCCTTCGTCTTCGAGGTTCTGGACGAACTGGCTGAACTTGATCCCTTCCGCTGCCTTCTGGCAGGCGGTCACGTCGGTTTCGGAGCCGCCCTGCTGCTGGGCCTGTTCGAAGGCTGATTTGAGGAAGCCGAAGCTGGTCGGGTCGACTTCGTAGGAGGTGCCTTCGTATTCGACGAAGCCGCGATCGGTGAGGAGCGTCAGCTTGCCTTCGAAGTTGAGGTCTTCGCCCTGGGCCGTACCTTCGGCTTCCGCGGTCATTTCCAGCTGCGGCAGTTCGCCTTCCGTGCCGGCTTCGAACGGCCCCGAGAGGTTGACGTCGACTTCGCCGCCTTCTTCACCTTCGGCGTTGACGTGCAACGACAGGTCGAGTTCGCCGCTCTTCACTCCTTCGAGGCTGGCTTCTTCGACGACCTTCTGCGGGTCTTCGCTGCTGCTGTCGCTGCCGCCGCCGCAAGCGGCGAAGACGACCGTCAGGGCAGCCAGGGTCGCGAACAGCGCGAGAATTCGGATACGGCTCAAGAGATGGGGCTCCTCGTGATCGGAGAACAGGGCCGAGCAGGATTCTAGGGAGGGGAGCGGGTTGCCGCCGACCAGCCGCTCAGCCGGTTTCGCGTCCGAACAGGCGGTCGGAGAGCACTTCGAGCATGCCGATGACGATTTCGTTCCCATCGGCCTGTTCGACGTCTTCCGAAGTGAGGCCGAATTGCTTCAGAAGCGCCGGGAAGGGGCTGTATCCATGGGCTTCTGCAAGCTCCGTCACTTCATTGACCTTGTTCAAGCGGACGACCAGTTCCACTTCGAGTTCTTCCTCGTGTCGAAGTTCGACGTTGACGAGAACCTTGAGGTAACGGACAACGCCGTTCTTGTCGACGCCGAGGGTCACCGGCGCGGAGAGAACGGAGTGTTTCAGCTGCTTCTTCAGTTCTTCGAGCTGCGTCGCCGGGGGCAGGCCGACCGCTTCCAGCTGCGCGCTGCAGGCGGGCTCTTCGCTCATCTCGATCAGCTCATCGATCGCCGCCGGCAGGTCCAAGTCGGCGGTGACCATCTTGATCGGCTCGCCATCTAGCGTTTCGCCCTTACCTTCGAGGGTGACGTTACGGAGGATTCCGGTCACGTTGAAGTCCCCGGCTGCTTCGAGGCACGCACCGGCATTCCCCGCCCCTTCTTCGTCCTGAGCGTCTTCAAGCTTCGATTTCAGTTCTTCGAACGTCCCCTCGGGGGGTTCGTACACCTTCCCGTCGAAGTTGAGTACGAGTTTGCCCGGCAGCCAGAGGGGGCCGCTGAGGAAGTCGACGCTTCGCCCGCCGAGGTCTCCCCGCGATTCAATCGCCATATCGAGCGGGGGTGGGTTTTCTTCTCCAGCTCCCATGAAGCTCCCCAGAATCCGCATGTTGATTTCTTCAGGTCTGGGTTTCTTGTAGCGATCGATCTCGAGCGCGACTTCGAGTTCCCCGCTTTCGACACCATGGAAGCCGGCGAACTCCGCCAGTTCCTGTGGGCTCGCCGCGGCAGAGACGGTGGACTCTTCGCCCCCACCACCGCCGCCACAGGCCCCCAAGGCGGCCGCAACGGACAGGAACAGCGCAAACACGACCAACCCTCGAAAAACCCTCATCGCACTCTCCACTGCTTTGGACAATAAAAGCGCGAGTATTTTAAGCAGTACTGGGCGGGTTTTGTCCCCAGCGCCTCATCCCGGCTTCGATTTCCGCGATCACCAAGCGCATCGCCTCCACCCGGGCGTGGCGCTTCGACTCGGCGGAGACGACGTGCCAACGGGCGTGCGGGCGGTCGGTCTGCTCCAGCATCTCCTCGACCGCCGCCTCGTACCGGGGCCGTTTCTCGCGGTTGCGCCAGTCCTCGTCCGTCAGCTTCCACGATTTCAGCGGGTCCTCGGCGCGGGCTTCGAAGCGCTTCAGCTGCTCCTTCGCGGAGATGTGGAGCCAGAGCTTGACGACGATCGCCCCCTCGTCGGCGAGCGTGCGCTCGAAGGCGTCGATCTCGCCGTAGGCACGCCGCCATTGCTCCTCGTCGGCAAAGCCCTCGACCCGCTCGACCAGCACCCGCCCATACCAGGAGCGGTCGAAGACGGCCATCCCGCCCCAGCCCGGCAGCGCCGGCCAGAAGCGGTGGAGGAAGTGGTGGCGCTTCTCATCAGGGGTGGGGGCGGCGAACTGGGCGACGCGGACGTGACGCGGGTCCAGCGGCGCCACCAGCCGCTTGATCGCGCCGCCCTTGCCCGATGCGTCCCAGCCCTCGAAGACGACGACCAGCGGCGGCCCGAGCCGACACTCGCCGATCAGCCCGCCGAGCGTCAGCCGCAACTGCGCCAGGCGATCGCCCTCCCGCCTCAGCCCCTCCGCTTCCTCCTCGCGGCTGAGCTTGAGGCTCAGATCGACTTCGCCGAGACGTCCCATCGCTATCGCCTACCCGTTCATTCGCCCGAGTCGCCGCGCGATTCTTCGATCGGCGGCGGGCGGTTGTCGGTGGTGATGTTGGCGGCCAAGGGCAGGAGCAGGGCGCCGAGGGCGATCAGGGCGACACCGGCGGCAACGAGCCAACGGGCGCCGCTGAGGTGGCCGAGAATGCCCACGCCGAAGCCGATCAGCATCAGGGCGATGTAGGGGCCGGGGCTTTGGGGAAACAGCGCGGCGAGGGGCAGGGCCAGGTCGAGCACGTGCGCGTGATTATCATCGGCCCGTGGCCAACGAGTCAGTCGCAGAGGTCAAAGAGGCGCTCGCCGGGGTCGGCTACCTCGCCGACGAGCCCGCCGCGCTGGTCTCCTTCCTCGCCCAGAAACTGGGCAAGCCGGTCCTGGTCGAGGGCCCGGCGGGGGTCGGCAAGACCGAGCTGGCGAAGGCGCTCTCCCGCGCCGGCGGCCGCGAACTGGTGCGGCTGCAGTGCTACGAGGGCCTCGACGAGGCGAAGGCGATGTACGAGTGGAACTACCGCAAGCAGCTGCTGCGAATCCAGGCCGGCGGCTCCCAGGGCGAGTGGGAAGACGTCCAGGACGACATCTTCAGCTCCGACTTCCTGCTCGAGCGGCCACTGATGCAGGCGATCGCCAGCCCCGAGCCGGTGGTGCTGTTGATCGACGAGATCGACAAGACCGACCAGGAGTTCGAGGCGATGCTGCTCGAGCTGCTCTCCGACTTCCAGATCACGATCCCCGAGCTGGGCCGGATCGAGGCGACGACGATGCCGATCGTCGTCCTCACCTCGAACGACTCGCGCGAGCTGACCGAGGCGCTGAAGCGGCGCTGCCTCTACCTCTGGCTCGACTACCCGGAGCTGGAGCGGGAGATGGAGATCGTCCGCCTGCACGCGCCCGACCTGCCGGAGACGCTGGCGCGGCGCCTGGTCGAGGTGATCCGGATGGTCCGCGACCTCGACCTGAAAAAGCCGCCCTCGATCGCCGAGTCGATCGACTGGGCGCGGACGCTCCTGCTGATGGGCGCCGAGGACATCGACCAGGAGACCTTCAGGCAGTCGATGTCGATCATCGTCAAGCACCGCACCGACATCGACCTCGTCGCCGAGCGGGTCGGGGTGAAACTTGCCGACCCCCTACGGGCCGAAAGCTGACGCCGGGCCGCCGGGGATGGCGGCGAAGCTGCTCGGCTTCTGCGAGGAGCTGCGCGGCGAGGGGGTCGCGGTCGGCACCTCGGAGCTGCTCGACGCCTTCGCGGCGCTGAGCGAGGTCGACTGGACCAAGCGGGAGGACTTCCGCGAGGCGCTGGCGGCGACGATCGCCAAGTCCCAGGACGACCGCCGCGTCTTCGAGCTGCTCTTCGAGCGCTACTTCTTCCGCAGCACCGAGGCGGAGGCGGTGCAGCGCGGGGTGACCGAGAACCAGGAGGGGGCGCCGCCGGCCGGCGAAGGCGAGCGCTTCGACATGAGCGAGCTGAGCGAGGCGATCCGCGAGGCGATGGAGGCCGGCGACGACGACCGCATGCGCGACCTGGCGCGGCTGGCGATCGCCGCCTTCGGCCGCGCCGAGGGCTCGGGCGTGGTCGGCGTCGACGTGCAGCGGATCCGCCGCACGCTCGGCCTCACCGCCGGGCAGCAGCCGCCGAACGAGGACGGCAGCGAGCGGCCGGCGATCGACCGCGAGCAGCTGACCGGGTTCGAGCGCCACCTGCGGCGCGAGCTCGAGCGCGACCTGATCGAGCGGACCGAGACCCTGCCCCCCTCCCGGCCGCTGGCCGAGCTCGACCGGGCGCTGCCGACCAGCCCGACCCAGGACCTGGCCGCGGTCCACCGCGCCGTCTCGCAGATGAAG
>Ga0157372_10000409_pt1 | contig 47021 bp, 47 predicted proteins | sample C55metaG_FD_115307 | JGI IMG/M metagenome (GOLD analysis project Ga0157372, IMG submission 115307) | Corn rhizosphere microbial communities from Kellogg Biological Station, Michigan, USA - C5-5 metaG | ecosystem: Host-associated > Plants > Roots > Rhizosphere > Soil | place: USA: Michigan...
CCAGACGAGATCTCGAGCATCCTGCGGCAGCGGATCGAGGGCCTCGACGCCGACAGCACCGACCTCGCAGAGGTCGGCACGGTCCTATCGATCGCCGACGGGATCGCCCGTATCCACGGCCTCGACAACTGCATGGCGCTCGAGATGCTCGAGCTTCCGCACGGGGTGACGGGCCTCGCCCTCAACCTCGAGGCGGACAACGTCGGCGCCGTGCTCTTCGGCGAGTGGGACAAGATCGTCGAGGGCGACACGGTCAAACGTACCGGCCACCTGCTGGAGATCCCGGTCGGCGAGCAGCTGCTCGGTCGCATGGTCGACCCGCTCGGCCGCCCGCTCGACAACCGCGGCGAGGTCGCCACGACCGAGACCCGCCCGGCCGAGTTCAAAGCTCCCGGCGTGGTCGAGCGCCAGCCGGTCGAGGAACCGGTGCAGACCGGCCTGATGGCGATCGACGGGATGATCCCGATCGGTCGTGGCCAGCGCGAGCTGATCATCGGCGACCGCCAGACCGGCAAGACCGCGATCGCGATCGACACGATCATCAACAACAAGGACAAGGACCTGATCTGCATCTACGTCGCGATCGGGCAGCGGATGTCGACCGTCGTCCAGCTGAAAGAGACGCTGGAGGAAAACGGCGCGATGGAGAACACGATCATCGTCGCCGCCCCCGCCGACGAGGCGGCGCCGATCAAGTACATCGCCCCCTATGCCGGTTGCGCGATGGGCGAGTACTTCCTCTACAACGGCAAAGCCGCGCTCTGCGTCTACGACGACCTCACCAAACACGCTTCCGCCTACCGGCAGATGTCGCTGCTGCTGCGGCGCCCGCCCGGTCGCGAGGCCTACCCGGGCGACGTCTTCTACCTGCACTCGCGGCTGCTGGAGCGGGCGGTGAAGCTCAACGACGAGCTCGGTGGCGGCTCACTGACGGCGCTGCCGATCATCGAGACCCAGGCTTCCGACGTCTCCGCCTACATCCCGACCAACGTGATCTCGATCACCGACGGCCAGATCTTCCTCGAGTCCGACCTCTTCTTCTCAGGGGTGCGGCCGGCGATCAACGTCGGCATCTCGGTCTCGCGGGTCGGCGGCAACGCGCAGACCAAGGCGATGAAGAAAGTCGCCGGAAAACTGCGCCTCGACCTCTCCCAGTACCGCGACCTCGAGGCCTTCGCCCAGTTCGGCTCCGAGCTCGACGCCGAGACCCAGAAAGCCCTCACCCGCGGCGAGCGGCTGGTCGAGCTGCTGAAACAGAAAGAGCGCGAACCGCTCTCGGTCGGCGACCAGGTCGCTTCGATCTACTCGGGCACCGGCGGCTACCTCGACCGGATCAAAGTCGAGCGCGTCGGCGAGTTCCTCGCCGACCTGCGGGTCCGCCTGCACTCCGAGCAGTCCGAGCTGCTGAGCCGGATCGAAGAGAGCGGAAAGCTCTCCGACGAGGACGAGGAGGCGCTCGGCAAGGCGATCGCCGACTTCGTCGACGACTTCGGCCCCGACTTCGACGAGCACGGCGACCCGCTCGAGGAGGGCGAGTCCGACCGCATCCACTCCAAAGAGGAGCGCGAGGCGCCGGGCCGTACCGCCGAGAACGAGGAGTCGACCGAGGACGAGGAGGCGGCGACCCCGGCTTAACCGCCTGGGCCCGAGCTCCTCATGGCAACGCAGAAGGAAGTCAAGAACCGCATCGCGTCGGTCAAGAACATCAACAAGATCACGCGGGCGATGGAGATGGTCGCGGCGGCGCGCCTGCGGCGGGCCGAACAGCGGATCGCCGACATGCGCCCCTACGCCGAGGGGATGCGCAAGCTGACCCGCCGCGCCGCCGCCCAGGCGGGCGGGATCCCGCGGGTGCCGGTCCTGGAAGAGCGGGAGAACGTCAACCGCGTCGGCATCGTCCTCGTCACCGGCGACCGCGGGCTCGCGGGCGCCTTCAACTCGAACATCATCCGCGAGGGGATGAGGATGGCGGCAAAAGTCCGCGAGGAAGGCACCCAGCCTGCCTTTGCCGTCGTCGGCCGCAAGGGCGTCTCGGCCCTCACCTTCCGCAAGCAGGAGGTGACCGACTCCTACGTCGGCTTCACCGACCGCCCGGCCTTCGCCAACGCTCGCGAGATCGGCGAGGCGCTGACCGCCCGCTACGTCGATCAAGACCTCGACCGGGTCGAGCTGATCTACAACCGCTTCGTCTCACCCCTCACCCAGCACGTCTGGCGCCAGACCCTGCTGCCGTTGCAGCAGGCCGAGGTGACCGGTGAGGGGGCCGGCGAGGAGGCCGCGGCCGAAGAGGAGGAAACCGAGGCGGAGAAAGCCCAGAGCCGCTCGGAGTGGGTCTACGAGCCCGACCCCGAGGAGCTGCTGGCACGGCTGATCCCCGAGTACGTGACGATCTCGGTCTACCGGGCGCTGCTCGAGTCGGCCGCCTCGGAGCTGGGCGCGCGGATGACGGCGATGCGCAACGCGGCGGAGAACGCCGAAGACATGATCGGGAACCTGACGCTGGAAATGAACCGGGTCCGTCAGGCGGAGATCACGCAGGAGATCTTGGAGGTCGTCGCCGGCGCCGAGGCGCTCGGCTAGGCGACGAATCGAATTTTGGAGACGAGAAAAGGAACCCATGGCTGAGAGCAACGGAACTAACGGAACCAACCAGGGGCGGGTCGAGCAGGTGACCGGCGTGGTCATCGACGCCGTCTTCCCCGACCATCTACCGGAAATCTTCTCGGCGGTGACGATCGAGACCAACGCCGGCGACGGCGACGGCGAATCGGCGGTCCTGGTCTGCGAGGTGCAGCAGCACCTCGGCGACGACCGCGTCCGCGCGGTCGCGATGGACGCCACCGACGGCATCGAGCGCGGCGCCATCGTCACCGACACCGGCGGCCCGATCACGGTTCCGGTCGGCGACGTGACCCTTGGCCGCATCTTCAACCTGCTCGGCGAGCCGATCGACAACGGCGAGGAGATCGGGGACGTGGAGCGCTGGCCGATCCACCGGCCGGCCCCGAAGGCCTCCGACCTGACCCCGACCCAGGAGATCCTCGAGACCGGGATCAAGGTCATCGACCTCCTGGCGCCCTACGCCAAAGGCGGCAAGGTCGGGCTGTTCGGCGGCGCCGGCGTCGGCAAGACGGTGCTGATCCAGGAGCTCATCCGCAACATCGCCGAGGAGCACTCCGGCCTCTCCGCCTTCGTCGGCGTCGGCGAGCGCTCGCGCGAGGGCAACGACCTCTGGCTCGAGATGAAAGAGTCGGGCGTGCTCGAGAAGACGATGCTCGTCTTCGGCCAGATGAACGAGCCTCCGGGCGCGCGTCTGCGCGTCGCCCTCTCCGGGCTGACGATGGCCGAGTACTACCGCGAGCAGGGCGGCCAGGACGTGCTGCTGTTCATCGACAACATCTTCCGCTTCATCCAGGCGGGCTCCGAGGTCTCGGCGCTGCTCGGGCGGATGCCCTCAGCGGTCGGCTACCAGCCGACGCTGGAGACCGAGATGGGCGGGCTGCAGGAGCGGATCACCTCGACCGACCGCGGTTCCGTGACCTCGATCCAGGCGGTCTACGTTCCCGCCGACGACTACACCGATCCGGCCCCGGCCTCGGTGTTCGCCCACCTCAACGCGACCACCGCGCTTTCGCGGTCGATCTCCGAGAAAGGGATCTACCCGGCGGTCGACCCGCTCGACTCGACCTCGACGATCCTCAAGCCGGACGTCGTCGGCGACGAGCACTACCGGACGGCGACCGAGGTGCAGCAGGTGCTGCAGCGCTACAAGGAGCTGCAGGACATCATCGCCATCCTCGGCATCGACGAGCTCTCCGACGAGGACCGCCAGACGGTCTCCCGGGCCCGCAAGATCGAGCGCTTCCTCTCGCAGCCGTTCTTCGTCGCCGAACAGTTCACCGGCCGCTCCGGCGAGTACGTGCCGGTGGCCGAGACGGTGCGCGGCTTCCGCGAGATTCTCGACGGCGAGCACGACGACCTCTCCGAGGGCGCCTTCTACATGCAGGGCTCGATCGACCAGGTCCTCGAGAACGCCAAGTCCGGCGCCGCCGCCTAGGGCACGCAGATGGCCGCGGAGCACATGGTCGACGTCGAGGTCCTGACCCCGGAGGGCGAGGTCTGGAGCGGTGAAGCGCGCCAGGTCTCGACCCGGACCGAGGTCGGCGAAATCGGCATCCTCGCCAACCACGCGCCCGTCCTCGCGGCGCTGCGGCCGACCGAGCTCCGCCTCCACGTCTCCGACTCGGAGACCAAGACCTATGCCCAGGCCCACGGCTGGCTGCAGGTCTACGGCAACCGCGCCCGGCTCCTGCTCGAGGAGGCGATCCCGCCGGAGGACCTCGACAGCGGCACCCTCAAAGAGCAGCTCTCTGACGCCGAACAGCGTCTTTCCGAGAGCGATGAGGGGAGCGCCGAGCACAACCGGGCGCAGAAAGACAAAGACCGGGCCGAAGCATTTCTCTCGATTGCGGGTCGGTGAGGGGAGCCGGTACCCCTCCTCCGGAATTGACCTCCCCTCCGCTTCGCTTCGGGGAGAACATGCAGCGCGGCTATCGCCGCGCAAGAACGAGATTGCATATCGCCGAACATTCCTGCGGAGGGGTACCGGCTCCCCCTCGACACGCCGGGACTCCCCAGAGCAGCTGCTCCAAAAGTTGTGGTTCCTTTTGCACCTATGCGGTTAAAAAGGAACCGCGGAACCATTCCCAGGCGTCAAGTGCTCATTCCGTGGTTCCTTTTGCACGTAAGGGGTGCAAAAGGAACCACGGAACTCTGCATGTGGAGCCGTGCGCCCCGTCGCGCGGCTTCGGGGAGGGGATCCGGTCATGCTCCGGGCGAATGTCCGCGAAGCGCGCGAAATGCAATCTGATTCCTGCACCCCTATGGGGTGCAGCATCTCCGGGAGCTGCCCCGATAGGGGCGCGACGAATTCGCCCGGAGCATGACCGGATCCCCCGTCTCGCCTCCGGGAGAAGCTGTACGCGATGAACGATGAGCTGGTGATTTTGGCGCGCAGGTTGATCGCTTACGAGACGTGTGAGCCGGAAGCGATCGTGGAGGCGGCTGGATTTGTCGAGGGGTGGCTGGAAGCTCGGGGGATCGAGGCGACCCGGGACGAGGTGCGGGGGCTGCCGGTCCTCAAGGCCGAGGTCGGACCGGAGGGGGCGCCGACGGTGGTGCTGCACGGGCACCTCGACGTGGTGCCGGGGCACGCGGGGCAGTTCGAGCCGAAGGTCGAGGGGGACAGGCTCTTCGGGCGCGGCGCCTACGACATGAAGGGCGCGATCGCGGCGATGATGCTGGTGACCGCGGCGATGCGCGAGCAGGACCGGGTGCGGGTGCGGCTGGGGATCGTCGGCGACGAGGAGTCCGAGGAGGGCGCCGAGCGCGGCTCCGACCACCTCGTCGACAGCGGCTTCACCGGCGACTTCGCGATCACCGGCGAGCCGACCGACCTCCACATCGGGATCGAGGCCAAGGGCGTGCTGGCCCTGCGCCTGGAGGTGGGGGGGACGGCCGCGCACGGCGCCACCCCCTGGCTCGGCGACAACGCCGTCCTCAACGCGATCGACGTTTTCCGCAGTATCGAGTCGCTACCTTTTGCCAGGCACAGCTCGGAGCTGTTCGACCGACCCTCGATCAACCTCGGCAGGATCGTCGGCGGCGACGCTCTCAACAAGGTTCCCGACCGATGCGTGATCGACGTCGACATCCGCTACCTGCCCGACCAGGACCCGGGGGAGATCCTCGACGAGGTGCGGGAAATTCCCGGCAGCGAGGTGAAGGCGCTGCTGACGCGGCCACCGGCCACGGTCGACCGCGACTCCGCCTACGTGCGGGCGCTGCGCGCCTCGGCGACCGCGCACCACGATGGCGAGCCGATGAGCGTCGGCCGCGATGGCGCCTCCGACGCGGTCTCCTTCCTGCGGGTGGGGGTGCCGGCGGTCGAGTTCGGGCCGGTCGGGGCGGGCCATCACGGCCCGGGCGAGTGGGTTTCCGTCTCCTCGCTCGAGACCTACCGCCAGGCGCTCGAGTCGTTCCTGCTGGCCATACCGGATCGACTGAATGACTGAGCCGATGCCGGGCTGGGCCCCGAAGAAGCCGCCCCCGAGCGGGGACGGCGAGCCGGCGCCGAAGCCGAAGCGCTTCTGGTGGCGCTTCGTGCTCGCCTCGGTCCTGATCGTCGCCGTCTCGGCCTCGGCGACCGCGACCGGCGTCCTCCTCTACATCGACAGCATCGCCCAGGCGCTCGGCCACAACGACCGCCTCCACAACAAACTGAACCGGGCGCTCGCCAACGTCCACCCCGGCGAACCGGAGAACATCCTCATCCTCGGCTCCGACAAACGCGCCGGCGAAGAATTCGAAGAAGACCCCGGTCGCTCCGACACGACGATCCTGCTCCGGCTCAACCCCGAGAAGGACACGATCGCGGTGATGTCGATCCCCCGCGACCTCAAGGTCGAAATCCCCGAATACGGCACCGGCAAGTTCAACGAAGCGTATTCCTACGGCGGTCCGAGGATGACGCTGCGGGTGGTCAAGGAACTGACCGGCCTGCGGATCAACCACGTCGTCAACGTCGACTTCCTCGGCTTCGTCCGCGCCGTCGACGCGATCGGCTGCGTCTACACCGACGTCGACCGCCGCTACTACCACTCCAACGTCGGCCTGCCCCCCTCCGAACAGTATTCGGAAATCAACATCCAGCCCGGCTACCAGCTGCTCTGCGGCGTAAAAGCCCTGCAGTACGTGCGGTTCCGCCACACCGACACCGACATCGTCCGCTCCGCCCGCCAGCAGGCCTTCATCAGCGACGCTCGCCAGCGGATCTCGGTCCAGGACCTCGTCTTCGACCAGAGCGAACTGATCGACATCTTCACCGAATACACCACCTCCGACATCAGCGACGGCAAGACGATGCTGGAAGTGCTGAAACTCTTCATCGCAGCTCGCAATGCGCCGATCAAGCAGGTCCACTTTCCTGCCGAATTGGGACCCAGCTATGTCTATGCCACCTCAAGCGCGATCGAAGGCGCCGTGAAGGAATTCCTCAGCGGCGAACCGAGCCCCGAAGGTTCGGAAAACTCGGAAAGCTCGTCGAGCGCCAAGCACAGCTCGGCCAAGAAGCAGTCCGGGGGCAAGGCCAAGCACGGCAAGAAGCAGAAGAAGCACAAGCCGAAGCCCAAGGTCGAAGTGGCGAAGCCGGGCGAGGACGGACTCGTGCCCGCTCGCGAAGCCGGCGAAGCCGAGGCCGAAGCGGCGGCCCGCAAGGTCGGCGGCGGCTTCCCGGTCTTCTACCCGACCCGCCTGCCGCCGGAAGCCCACTACGTCGAAACCGACCCCTACGAACACGTCGTCGACCCCCGCGTCTACCGCTTCAAGGACGACGGCGGCGACCGCCATGTCGCCTACAAAATGGTCGCGGTGATGGAAGAGCCCGACGGCTACCACTACTTCGGCGTGCAGGGGATCCGCGGCTGGGAAGACCCGCCGATCCTCGACAACCCGAGCGTGAGCGAGGAAATCCACGGGCGCGAGTACGAGATCTTCGTCGACAGCGGCCGGATCAAACTGATCGCCTGGCACCGCGGCGAGAACACCTACTGGATCGCCAACGACCTCGAACAGTCGCTGAGCAACGAGCAGATGGTGGGGATGGCGCGCTCCGCAGACGTCCTCGTGCCGAAGAAAAAGCCGAAGAAAAAGGGTAGGAGGCACCCATGAGTGAGCAGCTGCAGCCGGTCGGCGTCATCGGAGTCGGCTGGGTCGGCCTCGTGACCGCGGCCTGCTTCGCCGAGCTCGGCCACCGCGTGATCGCCCGCGACATCGTCCCCGAGAAGGTGGAGGCGCTCTCGCGCGGCGAGGTGGCGATCCACGAGCCCGGGCTGGAGGATCTGCTGCGGCGCAACGCCGAGCGGATCACCTTCACGACCGAGATGAGCGAGCTGCTGGAGGGCGCGCGCCTGCTCTTCGTCTGCGTCGACACGCCGCCGACCTACTCCGGCGACGCCGACCTCTCGCGGGTGCGGGCCGTGGTCGAGGAGATGCCGAGCGAGAGCGAGCACGTGCTGGTGATGAAGAGCACCGTGCCCGCCGGCACCGGCGACTCGATCCGGCGCGACATGCCGGAGCGCTCCTACGTCTCCTGCCCCGAGTTCCTCAAGGAGGGGACGGCGGTCGAGGACTTCATGCACCCCGACCGGGTGGTGATCGGCGCCGACCCCGGCGACGAGGGTGCGGCCGACGCGGTCGAAGAGCTCTACAAACCGCTCGGCGGCGAGATCCTCCGCACCGACGTCTCCAGCGCCGAGATGATCAAGCTCGCCTCCAACGCCTTCCTGGCGACCAAGATCTCCTTCATCAACGAGATCGCCAACGTCTGCGAGGAGGTCGGCGCCGACGTCGGCCAGGTCGCGAAGGGGATGGGCCTCGACGAGCGGATCGGCAGCTCCTTCCTGCGCGCCGGCATCGGCTACGGCGGCAGCTGCTTCCCCAAGGACGTCAGCGCGCTGAAGATGCTGGCCGGGAACACCGGCTACCACTTCCAGCTGTTGACTGCGGTGATCGAGGTCAACGAGCTGCAGAAGCGCCGCGTCGTCAACAAGCTGGAGAAGCACCTCGGCTCGCTGATCGGCAAGCGGATCGCCCTGCTCGGCCTTGCCTTCAAGCCCGACACCGACGACATGCGCGAGGCCTCCAGCCTGGTCCTCTCGGCGCGGCTGCAGGGCGAGGGGGCGGAGGTCGTCGCCTACGACCCGGTCGCGAGCGAGCGCGCCGCCGACCTGCTCGCCAGCGTCGAGATGGCGAGCTCGGCGATGGAGGCGCTCGACGGCGCCGACGCCGTGGTGCTGGTCACCGAGTGGCGCGAGTTCGCCGAGCTCGACTGGGCCGCCGCCGCCGCGCGGATGGCGCGGCCGCTGCTCGTCGATGGTCGCAACTTCCTCGACCCCAAGGTTCTCACCGGCGCAGGCTTCGAGTACGAGGGCATCGGTCGCCAGAGCGCGGGTGACCGGCGCATTTCGGCGTCCTCGGTCGCTCGCGTGCAGAGCACGCCACACTCCCTGCGTCCTTGAACTGCTTGGTCACCCACGCTCTGGCATGCAGGCAATCGTTCTAGTCGGCGGTGAGGGGACCAGGCTCCGCCCGCTGACTAGCGACGTGCCGAAGCCGGCGGTGACGTTGGTCGACCGGCCGTTCCTCGCCTACGCGATCGAGTGGCTCGCCGCCCACGGCGTCACCGAGATCGTCCTCGCCTGCGGCTTCCTCCCCGAGGTGCTGCGCGAAGCGCTCGGCGACGAGGAGGAGCGGGCCGGCGTCAGGATCACCTACGTCGCCGAGCCCGAGCCGCTCGGCACCGCCGGGGCGATCCGCTTCGCCGCCGAGGCGATCGGCGATCGCCTCGAAGACCGCTTCTTCGCCCTCAACGGCGACGTCCTCGCCGACCTCGACCTCAGCGCCCTGATGCGGACGCATCGAGAGCGGGGCGCCCGCGCCACGATCGGCCTGCATCCGGTCGACGACTCCTCGGCCTACGGCCTGGTCCGCTGCGACGAAGAGGGGAAGGTGCTCGAGTTCCTCGAGAAGATCGGCGAAGCGGTGCCGGGCGAGATCAACGCTGGCGCCTACGTGCTGGAGCGCTCGGTCCTCGACCTCGTCCCGGCCGGCCGCGCCTGCTCGATCGAGCGCGAAGTCTTCCCCCGCCTGGTCGACGACGGCCTCTGCGGCCTCCTGCTCGACGGCTACTGGATGGACATCGGGACGCCGGAGCGCTACCTGCAGGCGAGCTGGGACATCCTCGAGCGGACGGTCCACACCCGGGTCGAGCCGACGGCGCCGGGCCTGCTCGTCGCCGCCGACGCGACGATCGACGAGGAGGCCCAGGTCGGTCCGCGGGCGGTCGTCTCCGCCGGCTGCAGAGTCGAGCGCGGCGCCGAGGTGAGCGACTCGGTTCTGCTCGAGGGCTGCACCGTCGCCAGGGACGCTCTCGTGCAGGACTCGATCCTCGCTCCTGGAGCCGAAGTCGAGCCCGGGGCGGTATTGAGGAACGCGGTCGTAGGGCGAGATGAAAGAGTCCCCACCTGATGAGCGCGATGCGCGACGACGTCCTCGGCCTTCCCGACCAGCTGCGCGACGCGCTCTGGCGGATCGAAACGGCGCGGCTCGAGCCGGCGGAGTCGGCCGGGCTGATGGTCTGCGGGATGGGCGGCTCGGCGATCGGCGGCGACCTCGCCGCCGCGGCGCTCGGCGACCGCCTGACCAAACCGCTGCTCTCGATCCGCGACTACGAGCTGCCGAGCTGGGCGACCCCGGAGTGGACCGTCCTCTGCTCCAGCTACTCAGGTAGGACCGAGGAGACCCTTGCCTGCTTCGAGGCGGCGGAAGTCCTGGGGGCGCTGCGGCTCGTCCTCAGCACCGGCGGTCCGCTGGTCGAGCGGGCGCGCGAGGCGGGAGTGCCGGTGGTGGCGCCGCCGGGCATCTACCAGCCGCGGGTCGCGGTCGCCTACATGTTCGTCGCCGCCGCCGAGGCAGCGGCGCTGGCCGGAGCGGCGCCGCGCGTCCATACCGAGATCGACGCCGCCGCGGCCTTCCTCGAGCGCGAACGGGAGGCGCTGCAGGCGCGGGCGAAGGAGATCGCGGGGGAGCTCGACGGTGCGGCCCCGACGGTGATCTACGGTGCTGACCTGACCGCGCCGATCGCCCACCGCTGGAAGACCCAGTTGAACGAGAACGCGAAGCTGCCCGCCTTCTACTCGGAGCTGCCGGAGGCCGACCACAACGAGGTCTGCGGCTGGACCGGCGAGGCGGCGTCGCGGATGGCCGCGATCTTCCTTGAGGACTGCGACCAGCACCCGCGCGAGCGCCGCCGCTTCGACCTCACCGCTGAGATCGTGGCTGAGGGTGCCGCATCCGTGGTGCGGGTAGAGACGGAGGGAGAAACGCGCGTGGAACGCCTGCTCTGGGCGACGCTGCTCGGCGACCTCGTCTCGCTCGAGGTCGCGGAGGAGCTCGGCGTCGACCCGGAGCGGATCGACGCGCTCGACCGGATCAAGGAGGGGATGGCGCAGTGAGAGCGATGGTCTTGGCGGCGGGATTGGGGACGCGGTTACGCCCGATCACCTACGCGATGCCGAAGCCGATGGTGCCGGTGATCAACAAGCCGGTGATGGAGCACATCCTGCGCCTGCTCGCCCGCCACGGCTTCACCGAGACGATCGCCAACCTGCACTGGTTCCCGGACGTGATCGAGGGCTACTTCGGCGACGGCTCCGCTCAGGGCGTCTCGCTCACCTACAGCCATGAGGAGCAGCTGCTCGGGACCTCGGGCGGGGTCCGCAACGCCGCTGACTTCCTCGGCGACTCCTTCCTCGTGATCAGCGGCGACGCGCTCACCGACATCGACCTGACGGCGATGCGCGAGTTCCACGAATCCCACGACGGGATCGCGACGCTGGCGATGAAGCGGGTGCAGGACACCAGTCAGTTCGGGGTCGCGATCGTCGGCTCCGACGGGCGCGTCCAGGGCTTCCAGGAGAAGCCGGACCCCTCCGAAGCGCTCTCCGACCTCGCCAACTGCGGCATCTACATGTTCCGCAAGGAGATCTTCGACTTCTTCCCCGAGCCGGGGACGAGCAAAGCGGCCGGCGAGGGCGACCCGGACGGCTTCGCCGACTGGGCGATGGACGTCTTCCCGCGCCTGCTCGAGGGCGACGTGCCCTTCTACTCGCACGAGATCGAGGCCTACTGGAACGACATCGGCAACCTCGAGGAGCTGCGCGACGGCAACGTCGACGCGCTCACCGGTGCCGTCCAGGTGGAAAAGGAGGGCGAGCTGGTCGACGGCTACCGCAGCGGCGAGGACCCGGGCGACGAGGGCGAGCTGGTCGGCCCCGTCCTGCTCGGCCCCGGCTGCGAGATCGGCGACGACGTCCGCATCGACGGCCCCTCGATCATCGGCGACGGCGTCCGCGTCGGTGACGGCTCCCGCCTCAAAGAAGTGATCGCCTTGCCGGGATCCGAAATCTCCGAGCGCTCGGTCCTGATCGGCGCCATCCTCGCCGCCCGCGGCTGACGGCTAGGGACCAAGCGAGAAGGGGTCGGTACCCCCCCTCCGGAATTGAAGACGAGGGCCGCATCCGATTTCTGACACAGCCGGCTGTGCTCAAAGTCGGAAGCGCTTCGACTTTGGTGTCCGGTGCCCCTCCCACAAAGGCTCATGGGACCACGGTGGCGCCCAAGACCGCGACCAGCTGCGCGACGGTCTTTGGGGGAGGGGCACCGGACACCTTTCCCGTAGGTCCCTCTTTCGTGACAGAGGCGCGCGGGAAAATTTGCTTTGTGCGCGCCATGCGTGCGTTGTTGCTGGGCAGGGTGGCGACATGGAGATTGCGAATGCTGTTGCCGTTGCTCTGGTGCCGCCGTTGTGTGCCGCTTGTGGGAAGTCTTGCCGGGCGGAGGCGATCGTGTGTACGCGGTGTGGGCGGCGGCTTGCAGATGCCGAGCCGCTGCTGGGGAGCGGGCCGGCGGGGTTGGACCGGGCTTGGTCGTCGGCGCCGCATGAGGGCGTCGCACGCGACCTCGTCGCGGCGCTGAAGTTCCGTCGCCTGCTGCCGGTCGCCGACCTGATGGCGGAACGGATCGAATGGCTGGCGCCGGCGCACATGCTCAGTGGCACGATCGTGCCGGTGCCGCCGGCACCGCCGCGGCTGCGCCACCGCGGTTTCGACCCCGCCGGCGAGCTGGCGGCGGCGCTGGCAGAGCGGCTCGATGCGCCGCTGGAGACCTGCCTGGAGCGGCGCGGCAGCGGCAGGCAGGTCGGGCGCCGACGGGCCGAGCGGGTGGGGCACCCACCGCGCATCCATGCCCGCGGCGTCGCCCCCCGCAGCGCCCTGCTCGTCGACGACGTGCTCACCACCGGGGCGACCCTCACGGCCTGCGCTCGTGCGCTGAGGGCCGCGGGGTCGTCTCGGGTGGTGGCGGTGACCTTTGCCCGGCGTCTCTAGTTGGCTCTCCGCGGCCCTACGGCCGCGCCTCTGCCGGGCGGCCACGCAGCTGGTCGACCATCCGCCGCGTGCGGCGGCGCTTGCGTCGCAATTCCCGATGTTTCTTTACCTGTCGGCCCATGTCCTCGGCCAGCTCATGCACCGAGTGACCCATGGTCGGCGAGCACTCCCGCGCCCGCAACGTCACTCCCTTCACGTAGAGGGTTGCCTCGGCGACCTGGCTGTCAGCGACCCGAGGATTGCGCTCTTCCGAGAGCACCACCTCCAGGGTCGCCAGCGGCGAGACCTGGCGTCCCATCCGCTGGAAGCGTTTCCGCACCATCTCACGCAGCTCTTCCGTCATCTCGACGTTCCGGCCCCGAATCTCAATCCGCATGAGTGCCTCCTTGTGGGTTCTGGCACGAGATTAGCCCCATACCCGGAGGGCGGCAAGGGCAAATCGCCACAGGCGGCGATGGGGATTTGCCGCCACACCGCTACCCTTGAGCAATGCCAGCGATGGACCTCGTAACGAAGGCGCTGCGCGCGGGAGAGGGAAGGAAGTTCAAGACCTACCAGAAGCGCGCGGAGGCGATCAACCGCTTCGAGCCGGAGATGGAAGCCCTCTCCGACGAGGAGATCCGCGAGGAGGCGGACAAGCTGCGCGAGCGCGCTCGCGGCGGCGAGTCGCTGGAGGATCTGCTGCCGGAGGCCTTCGCGCTGACCCGCGAGGCCTCGAAGCGCAGCACCGGGCAGCGCCACTACGACGTCCAGCTGATCGGCGGCATGGTCCTGCACGACGGGGCGATCGCCGAGATGAGGACCGGCGAGGGCAAGACCTTGACCGCGACCCTGGCCGTCTTCCTCAACACGCTCGCCGGCGACAGCGTCCACGTCGTCACCGTCAACGACTACCTCGCCCGCCGCGACTCCGAATGGATGAAACCGATCTACGACGCCCTCGGCGTCACCGTCGCCGCCGTCCAGGACTACGACGACCACGCGGCGCGCCAGCACAAATACGCGCAGGACGTCGTCTACGGGACCAACTCCGAGTTCGGCTTCGATTATCTGCGCGACAACATGGCGGACCAGCTCGAGCATTGCGTCCAGCCGGGCCACCCCTTCGCGATCGTCGACGAGGTGGACAACATCCTCATCGACGAGGCGCGGACGCCGCTGATCATCTCCGGTCAGCCCGAACAGGCGGCGCAGACCTACTACACCTTCGCCCGCCTGGCCAAACAGATGGTCGGGGTGCCGGCGAAACAGAAACTGAAATCGCTCGGCGAAAGCAAGGACACCGGGGACGCCGACTACGACTACGAGTACGACGAGAAGCACAAGACCGTCGCTCCGACCGAGCGCGGCGTCAAGAAAGCCGAGGACTTCGTCGGCGTCGACAACCTCTACCTCGGCGAGCACGGCACCCTCGTCAACCACCTCGTCCAGTCGCTGAAGGCAGAGTCCCTCTACAAAAAGGACACCGACTACGCGGTGATCGACGGCGAGGTGATGATCATCGACGAGTTCACCGGCCGCATCCTCGAGGGCCGGCGCTGGTCGGAGGGCCTGCACCAGGCGGTCGAGGCGAAGGAGGGCGTGGCGATCCGCGAGGAGAACCAGACCCTGGCGACGATCACCCTCCAGAACTACTTCCGCCTCTACGACAAGCTCTCGGGCATGACCGGCACCGCCCTCACCGAGGCGACCGAGTTCATGAAGATCTACGAGATGCCGGTGGTCGAGATCCCGACCAACAAAGAGATGGTCCGCAAGGACGAAAACGACCAGATCTTCAAAACCAAGGACGGCAAGTGGGAGGCAGTGCTGGCGGAGATCGTCAGCCGCCACGAAAAGGGCCAGCCGATCCTGGTCGGGACCGTCTCGGTCGAGGTCTCGGAGATGATCTCCGAGGCGTTGAAACGGGAAGGGATCAAACACGCTGTCCTCAACGCCAAGCCCGAGCACGCCGAACGAGAGGGCGAGCTGATCGCCCAGGCGGGCCGCAAAGGCGCGGTGATGATCGCGACCAACATGGCCGGCCGCGGCGTCGACATCAAGCTCGGCGGCGACCCCGAGCACCTTGCGATCACGGAGCTGAAGAAACAGGGGATCACGCACGAGAGCGAGGGCTACGAGGAGGCGCTGGCCGCGAAGGCGACCGAGTTGGAGCCGCGGTGCAAGGCCGAAGGAGAAGAGGTCCGCGAGCTCGGCGGCCTCTACATCTGCGGCACCGAGCGCCACGAGTCCCGCCGCATCGACAACCAGCTGCGCGGCCGCTCCGGCCGTCAGGGCGACCCCGGCGAGTCCCGCTTCTTCCTCTCGGCCGAAGACGACGTGATCCGCCTCTTCGCCGGCGACCGCATCTACAAAATCCTCGACAAACTCGGCCCCGTCGGCGACGAAGGCGAGGAAGTGCCGCTGGAAGCGAAGATGCTGACGAAAACCGTCGAGAACGCCCAGAAGAAGGTCGAGGAACAGAACTTCCTGATCCGCAAACGGGTGCTCGAGTACGACGACGTGATGAACGAGCAGCGCCGCGTCGTCTACAAATACCGCCGCGAGATCCTCGAAGGACGTGACATCTCCGAGAACGCCCGCGACGAGATCGAGGGCGTGATCGAGCGCCTCGTCGACGAGTACACCGCCAGCGACATCCTCGAGGATTGGGACCTGGACGAGCTGGAGACGCAGCTGCGCCAGATCTGGCCGGTGAGCGTCGAGGTGGCGAGCCTGGCGCCGGAGACGGTCGATCGCGAGCAGCTGAAAGAAGCCCTCGACGACGATGCGATGAGCGCCTACGACGAGCGCGAGGAGCAGCTCGGCGAGGAGCTGATGCGCTTCCTCGAGCGCTCGATCCTGCTGCAGGTGATCGACAACCGCTGGCGCGAACACCTCTTCGACATGGACTACCTGCGCGAAGGCATCCACCTCCGCGGCTTCGCCCAGGTCGACCCCCTCGTCGCCTACAAAAACGAGGGCTACACGATGTTCCAAGAGCTGATGCACTCGATCTGGGACGAGTTCTCGAAGCTGGTCTTCCGGGCGGAGATCGAAGTCCAGCCCGAGCAGGCCGGTGCCGTCGCCGCCGGCAACGGCGGCGGGGCGGCCGCTCTCGCCTACTCAGGCGGAACCATGGAGAACCAGCCTTCGGCGCTGCGGGAAGTCGTCGCCGCCAGCGGCGCCGCCCCGTCCGACGTCGCCGCCGCGGGGGCGACGGCCCCCGACAACGGCGGCTCCGAGGTGGTCGAGACGGTCGTCAAAGACGAGCACGACAAAATCGGCCGCAACGACCCCTGCTGGTGTGGCTCGGGCAAGAAGTACAAGAAGTGCCACGGCGCCTGAGGGCGCGCTGTGACCGATCCCGTTCGCGAGTTCATCCGGGCCTTCAACGAGCGTGACCTGGACGCGTTCGTCGCCGTGCTCGACCCGGAGGTGGAGCTGCACGCCAGCCGCGGGCTGCGGAAGGGGCGCGAGGCGGCGCGGCTGTGGGCGACGCGGGAGCCGGGCGGCGTCCAGCAGACGATCGAGCTGGAGGAACTCTACGAGGAAGGGCTCGAGGGCGGCGGCGGTCGTGCGGTGGCGCTGATCCGGCGGCGCTGGCGTTGGGCCGAGGACGGCAGCGAGGCCAGCGTCGACGAGATGGCCTGGGCCTTCGAGCTGCGCGACCACAGGGTCCTCAGCTGGCGCCCCTACGACGACCGCGAAGAGGCGCTGCGGCAGTGGAACTTTGCGCCTCCACTTGGCTGAACGGGCCGGCCCGCTTACGATGGGCAGATGTCGTCGGTAGCCCCCGACAACACCGAGGCGACGGAGGCCTGGAGCGGACCGCTCTTCGAGATCTTCCTCGAGTACCGCGAGCTGACGACCGGCGGTCTCGGCGCCCACGGCGAGGTCGCGATGCAGGCGAGCCCACCGCGGCCCGGGGATCGCGTGCTCGACATCGGCTGCGGCTTCGGCGACACGACCCAGCGCCTGGCCGAGCTGGTCGGGCCGGAGGGCTCAGCTCTCGGCATCGACGTCTCCGCGCCCTTCATCGAGACCGCCCGCAAGGAGACCGAGGAAGCAGGCGCCGACAACGTCTCCTACCTGCTCGCCGACGTGCAGACGTTGGAGCTGCCGCAGGAGTTCGACTACGCCTACTCGCGGATGGGGATCATGTTCTTCGCCAACCCGGTCGCCGCCCTGCGCAACGTCCGTGCGGCGCTCGTCCCCGGCGGCCGCTTCGCCGCCGTCGTCTGGCGCCGCAAGCTCGACAACGAGTGGGTCCACCGCGCCGAGCAGATCGTCGACGAGTACCTCGATCACCCCGAGGAGACCGACGAACCGACCTGTGGCCCCGGGCCCTTCTCGATGGCCAACGCCGACACGGTCAGCGAGCAGCTGAAGATCGCCGGCTTCGAGGAGATCGCGCTGCGCCGTTGCGACCTGCCGATGAAGGTCGGCGCCGACCTCGACCAGGCGGTCGAGTTCGGGATGGCCCTCGGCCCCGCCGGTGAGATCCTGCGGCTCTGGGGGGATCGGGTCGACGAGATCCGCCCCGAGATCGCCGCCAAGATCCGCGCCGCGATCGCCGACTTCGAGCGGCCCGACGGGGTCTACGCCCCGGCGTCCACCTGGATCATCACCGCTCGGGTTCCTGAGGATTAGGGGCCGACCGCTTCCAATGGGGGAGGGGTGGGTGTCCCTCTCGCCTCCTGGGTTCCTCGCCTTTAACTGGCCTTCTCTCGCTAAGTGATCTGTGCGAGGAACAGGACGCCGGGCGCGAGAGGGACACCCACCCCCCAGCAATCGAGCTCCGGCAGACGCCCAAGGTTCGTAGCTCTCGCGAGAACAGCTGGATTTGAGCTGGGCCGTCCTGAATTGCGTGTCGGGAGGGGTCCGGTCGTCCTCCGCGGGAATGTTCGCGAAGCGGCGATATGCAATCTGTCTCCTGCCCTCCATAGGAGGGCAGCATCTTCAGGGAGCAAGCCCCGATAGGGGCGCGACAAATTCCCGCGGAGGACGACCGGACCCCCTCACCGCCACTGCCCAATAACCTGTGCCTATGGCCGAGACTCAGAGCGAACCTGTCGCGCCGCGCCTGGCCGCCGTCCGGGAGCAGTTGTCCCTGCTCGCGGACTACCTTTGACCCGGCTGGGCTAGAGAAGGAAGCCGCCGGGTTGGAGGAGGAGATGGGTCGGCCCGGCTTCTGGGACGACCAGGAGAGCGCGGCTCGCACCTCGGCCGCACATGCCCGGGCGCAGCGGCGGCTGGAGATGTTCCGGGGGCTCGAGTCGGACATTGCCGACCTCGGCGACCTGGCGGAGATGGCCGACGAGGACGAGGAGATGGCGGCTGAGCTCGACACCCAGCTGCGCTCGGTCGAGGGGCGCCTTGCCCAGCTGGAAGAGGCGCGGCTGTTCAGCGGCGAGTACGACGCCGGCGACGCGGTCGTCACCGTCCACGCCGGCGCCGGCGGCACCGACTCCCAGGACTGGGCCGAGATCCTCCTGCGCATGTACCTGCGCTGGGCTGAGAGGCGCGGCTTCGAGGTCGAGATGCTGGAGGCCTCGGCGGGGGAGGAGGCCGGGCTCAAGTCCGCCACCTTCATCGCCCGCGGCGAGAACGCCTACGGCCTCTTCGCCGCCGAGCGCGGCGTCCACCGGCTGGTCCGGATCTCGCCCTTCGACTCCTCCTCCCGCCGCCACACCAGCTTCGCCCAGGTCGAAGTCGGGCCCGTCGTCGACGAAACCGTCGAGGTCGAGATCGACGAGGGCGACCTGCGGATCGACACCTACCGCGCCTCCGGCGCCGGCGGCCAGCACGTCAACAAGACCGACTCGGCGGTGCGGATCACCCACATCCCGACCGGCGTCGTCGTCCAGTGCCAGAACGAGCGCTCGCAGACGCAGAACAAGGCGGTGGCGATGCAGCTGCTGCGCTCGAAGCTGATCGAGCTGGAGGAGCGCAAACGCTCCGAAGAGATGGCCAAGCAGCGCGGCGAGGTCAAAGACGTCGCCTGGGGGTCGCAGATCCGCAGCTATGTGATGCACCCCTACACGATGGTCAAGGACCACCGCACCGAGCACGAGGTCGGCGACGTGCAACGGGTGCTCGACGGCGACCTCGACGAGTTCGTCCGCGACTACCTGAACAAGACCGCGGCCGCCTCGGCGAGCTAGGGCCGCCGATGGAGCTCTTCCAACTCGAACGCGCCGCCGCCGGCGAGGCGGAGGGGCTGCTGGTCCTCCACCACGGCCGCGGCACCGACGAGCGCGACCTGATCGCCCTCGCCGACTTCCTCGACCCCGAGCGGCGGCTGCGGGTGGTGACTCCGCGGGCGCCGCTGCAGCTGCCGGGCAGCCCCGGCTACCACTGGTACCTGGTGCCGCGGGTCGGCTACCCGGACCCGGAGACCTTCGAGGCGGCGCGCGCGGCCCTGGGCGAACTGCACGACCGGCTCTGGGAGGAGACCGGGATCGGGCCAGGGCGGACCGTGCTCGGCGGCTTCTCGATGGGGGCGGTGATGAGCTACGCGACCGCGCTCAGCGCCGAGCGGCCCTCGGTCGCCGGGATCCTCGCCTTCAGCGGCTTCGTGCCGACGGTCGAGGGCTGGGAGCCCTCGTTGGCCGACCGCACCGACACCCGCGCCTTCATCAGCCACGGGCAGCGCGACCCCGTGATCGGGGTCGAGTTCGCCGAACGGGCGCGGGCGCTGCTCGAGGAAGGCGGACTCGACGTCACCTACCGCGAGTCCGAGCTGGGCCACCAGATCGACCCGGCGCACCTGCGCGAAGCCGCTACTTGGCTCGGCGAGACCCTCGGGTAGCGAGGTCCATCTCGCACTCGGCGGGGGTGCCGACGGCGCGTAGGCCGACCTCGAACTCCTTGGCGGCGACCGCCTTCGCCATCTGCTTGGTCCCCAGGCTGAAGCTGTCGCGGTAGACGCCGGCGCGGCGGAAGCGGGTGCGATCGGTGCCGAGTTGCAGCTTTCCCTTGGCGCCACTGAGCCTGAGGTCGATCGCGACCGTGGCCGGCGTGAAGGCCTGGTAGCGGATCGTGATGCGGACGGTGTCGTTGCCGGAATTCGCGGAGACCTTGGCGGTCGCATCTTCGATCACGCAACGCTCGATTTCTGCTTCTTCCTTTTCTTCCTGGGCGATTTCGGCACAGAGCTGCACGTCTTCTTCGTCTTCGATCGTGCACTCATCCGATTCGTCTTCCATTTCGTCGTCTTCGGCTTCGCCTTCTTCGTCCGCTTCGGTTTCTTCGTCGACCGGGGTGGCGAACGGCGTCGCTCCGGTTGCCGCGGTGGGCAGCGTCAGCGCGTGGGCCGAGGCGGCCGCGGCCAGCAACAGCAGGGAGAGGAGCAGCAGGACGAGCAGGTAGGGCAGTTTCCTCATCGCTCCTTGATCGGAGCTTTGTCGAGTGACCCTTTAGGAGCCTGGACTTTCGTCCAGTACGCCCTCCAGCTCCAGCAGGGCGCGCTTCATCGGCAGCCCGCCTCCGTAGCCGCCGAGGGCGCCGCCGGTGCGCAGGACGCGGTGGCAGGGGACGACGAGCGGGATCGGGTTGCTGCCGCAGGCGGTGCCGGCGGCGCGGACCGCGCGCTCGTTGCCGGCCTTGCGCGCCATCTCGGTGTAGCTGCGGGTCTGGCCGTAGGGGATGCGGGCGATCGCCCGCAGCACCCGCTGCCGGAAGCCGCCGCTGAGGCGCCAGTCGAGCGGCAGCTCGAAGCGGTCGAGCTTGCCATCGAAGTAGAGGTCGAGCTCGCGGCGCGCCTCGTCGAGCTCGGCCGGGGCCTCCAGCACCCGCGGCGAGACCCGCTCGGAGATGTCGACGAGCAGCTCCTCGGCGTTCTGGTTGGGCAGCCCGACCCGGACCAGCCCGCGCCGCGTCTGCGCCAGCAGCAACGGCCCGAAGGGGGAGTCGGCGGTCGCGTAGGCGACGTCGAGCAGGCCCTCCTCGGCGGCGCGCGCGGTGAATTCGTCGATCGTGGTCTCCAGCGTCTTCATGCCAGCTCCTTCCTCAGTCGTTTCAGTCCCTCGTGCAGGCTGCGCCGGGCCGCCTCGGGCGAGCAGCCCAGGGCGGCGGCGATCTCGCGGTGGGGGAGGTCGCTGCCGTAGCGCAGCGCCACCGCCGCCCGCTGTTTCGGCGGCAGCGCCCCGACCGCCGCCCAGAGCCCCTCGTCGGGCTCCGGCATGCCGTCGGGGGCGGCAAGCTCGGCCGGCTCGGCCACCGGCACCGGCTTGCGGCCGGTGGCGCGGTGGTGGTCGATCGCCTTGCGGTGGGCGATCGTCAGCAGCCAGCCGCGCAGGTTGCGGTCGTACTCGAGCTTCGGGTAGGCGCGCAGGGCCGCCAGGAAGGTCTCCTGGAAGCAGTCCTCAGCCCCGTCGTGGCCGACGGCACCGCGCAAGATCGCCATCACGGCGGCGGAATGCTCGTCCAGGACGGTTTGAAACGGCGGCAGCGCGGTCACTCTGTGGGATTAAACGTGGATGACGGGCGAAACGTGAGATTCGACGAATCGAGCCTGCGATCCGACACCTCCAGGGTGCCCGATCGCAAGCTCGTTAGGGTGGCGGGGTGACCGAGCTGACGACTGAAATCGAGGATCTGGTCGCGCGGGCGCTGGCCGAGGACCTGGGGGAGGGGGACGTCACCTCCGAGGCCACGGTCCCCGAGGAGGCGACGGCGCGGGCGCGGATCGTGCAGAAAGAGCCGGGGGTCGTCTTCGGTCTCGCGCTCGTCGCCGAGGCGATGCGCCGGTGCGGGGTCGAGCACGTCGACAACCTCGTCGTCGAGGGGCAGTGGCGCGAGGAGGTGCCGGCCGAGGTGCTGCTGGCGAGCGGCTCGGCCCGGGCGCTGCTGGCGGCCGAGCGGACCGCGATCAACTTCCTCGGCCATCTCTCCGGGATCGCGACCTTGACCGCCCGCTACGCCGAAGCGGTTGTCGGCACCGGCGCCACGATCCTCGACACCCGCAAGACGACGCCGGGGCTGCGGCACCTGGAGAAGGCGGCGGTCGCCGTCGCCGGCGGGATCAACCACCGGATGGGGCTCTACGACGCGATCCTGATCAAGGAGAACCACATCGCCGCCGCCGGCGGCCTGGCGAAGGCGGTCCACGCGGCGCGCACGGCGCAGCCGGAGATGGCAATCGAGGTCGAGGTCCGCAACCTCGACGAGGCCGCCTACGCGCTGGGGATGGGCGTCGACCGGCTCCTGCTCGACAACATGAGCCCCGAAGCGATGAGGGAAGCGGTCGCCCTGCGCGACCACGAGACCGGCGAGAGCGGCGTCTCGCTCGAGGCTTCGGGTGGGGCCACCTTGGAGAACGTGCGCGAGGTCGCCGAGACCGGCGTCGAGTTCATCTCGGTCGGGGCGCTCACCCATTCCGCGCCCACGCTCGACTTCTCGATGCTGCTCGAAGTCGCCGGCTGACCCGGTTGACGCACGCCGGGCCAAATCTCGGAGGGAAGGGTCCGTTGCTCAATCCGGCGCGCGTGAGCCGGGTGGTCGCTATGACCAGGGAGTCAGCCGACCTTCGTGGTCTGGCAAACCGGGATGGCCTGATTGACCTTGGTGATGACCATCTTCCTCACCTCCTTGCGCAGGGTGTCGTCGGCTCCAGCGCAGCCGCCGGCGGCAACGACGGATAGGAATCTTTGACTAGTGCGGAAGAGCTTACCGATCAGCGAACACTTTCGTATTAGGCTCCCGCGGTTGGGTACTGTCGATTGGTGCCTAACTCCTGCACTAATCGGAGAAGAAAGAAGGAGAGCTGCCGCTATGCACACGCAATTCAGCAAGACAAAGGTGACGGATGCCGAGCAAAGGCTTTTGATGGCGTTGCGACACCCTGTGCGGGCGGAAGCGCTGAGCATCCTCAACGTTCGCGTCGCGAGCCCGGCCGAAATCGCGCGGGAGCTGGGGCTGGACGTGTCGAAAGTCGCCTACCACGTCAGCCAGCTCCTCGCCTACGAATGCGTCGAGCTGGTGGAGACCCGCCCGGTGCGGGGTGCCACCGAGCACTTCTATCGGGGGGTGGGGCAGAAGTACCTGGACGAAGACTTCTGGAAGAAGCTCAGCCTCAACGTCCGCAGCGCGATCAGCCTGACCGGGCTGAGGGTGATCTTCGGCGCGATCCGGGACTCGGTCAGCGCCGGCATCTTCGACCGCCAGAAAGACCGGCACCTTGCCGTCGTCACCTATGACCTGGACGGACAGGCATGGGAGGAAATCGGCGACCTCTACAACGACACCCTGGACCGGACGATGGAGATCGCGACGGAGGCAGCCGAGCGGCTCAGCCAGGGCAAGCCGAGAGGGAAAGGCATCCGTGCGACCTTCGTCCAGCTCGCCTTCGAGTCGCCCTCCGACTCACCCCATCTGCACGACTCACTTGAGTAGTTTCGACAGCCGCCGGTCCTTGAACACGCGGCCGCCGGTCTGCTCCCGCGGGCAGTAGTTGGTCTGGTGCTCGGAGAAGAAGACCGCCTCGATCGTGGTGCCGCAGCGGGGGCAAGGCTCGCCCTCGCGCTTGTGGACCTTGAGCGGCAGCGGGATCTTCTCCGGCACCTCCGGGCCGATCGTCTCCTCGTAGTGGTCGATCGCGTCGCCGAGGACGTGGAGCGCCGCGTGCAGGCGCTCGACCTCCTCGGGCTCGAGCTCGGAGCCTTTCTTGAAAGGCGAGAGGTGCGCCTCCCAGAGGATCTCGTCGACCCAGGAGCGGCCGATCCCGGCGACGTCTTTCTGATGGCGGAGGAGGGGGTGGAGGTGGCGCGGCTTGTCGATCGCCGCCGCGAAGACCGCCGGCGGCGGCGCCGGCCAGGCCTCCGGCCCCAGCGTCGCCACCATCTCGTCCGCGGCGACGGCATCCGTCGGCAGCAGCTTCGTCCAGGCCCGCTGCTTGGTCCCGACCTCGCGCAGGCGCAACTCGCGCCCGTCCCCCAACCTCACCAGCACCCGCGAGGCTTTGTCGCGCAGCGAGGCGCGTTTGTCGAAGACCCGCAGCCGTCCCGCCGACATCAGGTGGATCAGCAGCGCCAGGTCACCGAACTCGACCACCGGCATCTTGCCGATCCGCCGCACCCCGGTCACTTCGCGCCCGGCCAGCGCTTCCAGCGGCGGATCGAACGTCTTCATCACGTTCATCCCCGGCGCCAGCGCCGATTCGACCTCGCTCCCGGCCAGGGCGCGGTCGAGGCGGCGGGCGACGATCTCGACCTCGGGCAGCTCGGGCATCCCGGAAAGGCTAGACGGACGCTTCTGTCGTCTAGACTTCAGGAACGTTCATTCGACCGGTCCGGACTCCGTCCCGCCGGCGAACATCAGGAAGGAAGGGCTCATGCAGGAGCTCCCGACTATCCAACCTACTTTCGCCCCGGAGCTCGGCCCGGGGGAGATCGCTGAGATCAGCGAGGAAGTCCGCGCGCTCGCCGAGCAGCGCAACGCCGTCATCCTCGCCCACAACTACCAGCTGCCCGAGATCCAGGACGTCGCCCACTACCTCGGCGACTCGCTCGGCCTCTCGCGCCAGGCGGCGGCGACCGACGCCGAGGCGATCGCCTTCTGCGGCGTCCACTTCATGGCCGAGACCGCCTCGATCCTCTCGCCCCAGAAGACGGTGCTGATCCCCGACCTCGACGCCGGTTGCTCGCTCGCCGACTCGATCACCGCCGACCAGCTGCGCGCCTGGAAGGCCGAACACCCGGGCGCGCTGGTCGTCATGTACGTCAACACCTCGGCCGAGGTGAAGGCGGAGACCGACTACTGCGTCACCTCCTCCAACGCGGTCGACGTGGTCCGCCACATCTGGCGGGAGCACGGCCCGGAGACGGAGATCCTCTTCGGCCCCGACATGTGGCTCGGCGCCTTCGTCGAGCGCGAGACCGGGTTGGTCGAAGAACCCGAGCGCCGCGGCCGCTTCCACATCTGGGACGGCGAGTGCCACGTCCACGCGGGGATCAAACCGCTCGACATCGTCCGCACCCGGGAAGAACACCCGGACGCCGAGTTCCTGATCCACCCCGAGTGCGGCTGCTCGACGCAGGCGATGGAGTACGTCGCCGCCGGCGACATCGACCCCGAGGGCGTCCACATGCTCTCCACCTCCGGTATGCAGCGACACGTCGAAGAGCACCCCGACGGCGAGTTCATCGTCGCCACCGAGAACGGGATGCTCTACCCGCTGCAGCAGGCCGCGCCCCGCGCGAACCTGATCGAGGCCAACCGGATGGCCGTCTGCAAGTACATGAAGATGATCACCCTGCCGAAGCTGCGCGACGCCTTGCAGGAGATGAAGTTCGAGGTCAGCGTGCCGCCGGCGATCGCCGAGCGCGCCCGCGTCCCGATCGAGCGCATGGTCGCGATCGGCTAGCGCTTCGTCGGTCACTTGGGCACACCATCCTGTGCTCAAGTGGCCGGCCGAGCTTTCACGCAGCTTTTAGGTTGCTTTTCGCTTCCTTTGCCGAACCCGGAGCAAGCTGTCTCCGTACCCCTCGGAAAGGACAGTGAGATGACCAACCGCAAAGCCAAGATCGCAGCCGGCGCCACCGTCGTCGGGTTGGCAGCGCTCGGAGGAGTGGCACTCGGGTCCAACCGGGGGATGCCGACTTCTTCGCAGCAGGTGGCGAGTTCATCGGGTTCGCCGATCGTGACCAGCGCCAGCGGCGCGGCCACGGTGCCGGTGGCCCAGGACGCGCCGCGGCACTCGACCCGGCCGCCGATCGTCACCCGTGGCAGCGGAATCAACATCACCGAGGAGGACTGAACGTGACTTCGACCAAGCAGAAGATCCTGGTGGTCGCCAACCGGACCGCCGACTCGCCCGACCTGATCGCGGCGCTGCGGCAGAGGGCCGACCGCACCGCGGCCGGCTTCACCCTGCTGGTGCCGGCGGTCCCGCACGGGCTCGCCTGGGCGGCCGACATGAAGGCCGGCTGGACGGAGGCGGTCGGGCGCGCCGAGCGCGCCGCGGCCCGCATCCGCGAGGAGGGCCTGGAGCTCGACGAGGTGATCGTCGGCGACCCCGACCCCTTCGCCGCGGTCGGCGACGCCCTCCACTCGCGCGAGTTCGACGAGGTGGTGGTCTCGGTGCTGCCGATGCGCGTCTCCCGCTGGCTGGCGATCGGCCTGCCGGCGCGGTTGCGGCGGACGATCGACCTGCCCGTCACCCAGGTGACGGCGCACGCGCAGCCCCAGCCGCTGCCGGTCGGCTCCCGGGAGACGGCGCTCGCCGCTTAAGTCGTCCCTAGCTCAGTCGTCGCCGTCCGAGCCGTGCCCGCCGTAGTCGTCACTCCCGCCTTCGCTCCGGGGTTCGACGGCTTCTTCGCCGAGGGGCGCAAGTTCTTCTTCGGGTGCGGTGGTGGTCGGCGGTTTCTCCGGGCCCCCGTGGTCGCGGCCTTCGCTCTGCGGCTTTCCTTTCGCCGGCAAATGCAGGGACGGCGCCAGCGAGTCGCCGGCCGAGACCGATTCGGAGGCGATTCCGATCTGCTGGCTGGTGAGGTTGGCGGCGGCGACCGCGACCCCGATCGCGATCGCCAGGCCGACCAGCGCCAGCAGCACCCACTTGAGGGTGGGCGAGAGGGTCATGAGCGAACCTCCACCCGGGCCAGCTCGATCGTCGCCGCCAGCCCGCCGCCGTCGCGGTTGCGCAGGCGCACGTCGCCGCCCCACTGCCGGGTCAGCTCGCGGGCGATCGCCAGCCCGAGGCCGGTCCCCTTCGCCCCGCGCCGCCCGGCGCTGCCGCGGCTGAAGCGCTCGAAGACCGCCTCTTCCTCGCCGGGCGCGAGCCCCGGACCTTCGTCGAGGACGGCGATGCGGCCGGGGGCGGCTTCGAGCTTCACCGTGGTGCCCGCCGGCGAGTAGGTGAGCGCGTTCTCGACCAGGGAGTCGAGCGAGCGCTCGAGATCGGGCACCGCGCACCAACCCTCGGCGCCCTGCCCCCCGGCGGCGACCTCGATCGCGATGCCGCGGTCGGCGGCCGCGTCCCGCCAGCGCGCCGCCGCCCGCGCGACCGCCGCGCCCAGGTCGATCCGCTCGCCCGGGAGTTCGTGCTCGCCGGCGCGGCTGAGGACCAGCAGCTCGTCGACGATCAATGAGAGGCGGTCGATCTCGCCGATCGCCGCGCCGAGCTCGCGCTCGACCGGCGCATCGCCGCGGAAGCGTTCGGCCAGGTTCTCCAGCCGCAGGCGCATTCCCGTCAGCGGCGTCCGCAGCTGGTGGGAGGCGTCGGCGACGAAGTCCTGCTGCACCCGCAGCAGCCGCTTGATCCGCTGCGTCATCTCGTTGAAGGTGCGGGCGAGCGAGCGCTGCTCGGTGCTGCCCTCGACCGCGACGGCGGTGTCGAGCTCGCCCTCGGCGACGCGGCGGGCGGCGCCGTCGAGGCGGCGGATCGGCCGCGCGATCTGCTGGGCGATCAGGCCGCCGGCGACGAGCCCGAGCAGGAGCACGACGCCGGCCAGGGCGGCAATGTCGAGGATCGAGGTCTTCACTGCCTTGTGGACCGCGTCGATGCTTTGGGTGATCCGGACCGCGCCCTTGGGGCGGCCGCGGTTGAGGATCGGCACCGAGGTGGCGAGGATTTCTTCCCCGAGGGTTTCGCTGTCGCGGGTGATCTGCTCGCCGTGCCCTTCCAGCGCCGCTTCGACCTCGGGCCGATCGTCGTAGCTGCGCTCCAGCTGCGTACCCGCCGAGTCGGCGAGCAGGCGGCCCTGGGCGTCGACGACGATCACCCGGCCGCGCACGCTCTCGGCCGATTTCTCGGCGATCCGCCGCAGTGGCACCGGTTGCGGCGGGTCGACGAACTCGGTGGCGCTGGTCGCCACCACCTCCGCCTGGCTGCGCGCCTGGCCCTTCACCTCGCTGTCGACGCGGTCGCGCAGGCTCAGCGCCAGCGGCACGCCGAAGGCGATCAGCGCCAGCAGCAGGACGTAGGCCAGCGCCAGCAGGAGGGTCGCCCGGAGGCTTACGGTCCCTCGTCCTCCGGCGCGGCGAAGCGGAAGCCGACGCCGCGGACCGTCTCGATGTAGGTCGGGTCGGCGGGGTCGTCGTCGAGCTTGCGCCGCAGCCAGCCGATGTGGACGTCGAGCGTCTTGGTCGAGCCGAACCAGTTGGTGTCCCAGACCTCCGACATCAGGTCCTCGCGCTTGACGACGCGGCCGGCGTTGCGCATCAGCATCGCCAGCAGGTCGAACTCCTTGCGCGAGAGCTCCAGCTCGGTGCCGTGGAAGCGGGCGATCCGCGCCGCCGGGTCGAGCTCGAGCTCGCCGACCAGCACCGGCTTGCGCGCCTCGGCCCCGGCGCCGTTCTCGCGCGGGCCGCTGCGCCGCAGGACGGCGCGGATGCGCGAGATCACCTCGGCGGCGCTGAAGGGCTTGACCACGTAGTCGTCGGCGCCGAGCTCGAGGCCGACGATCTTGTCCAGCTCGGTCCCGCGCGCGGTGAGCATCACGATCGGCACGTCGGAGCGGCGGCGCAGCTCGCGGCAGACGTCGCGGCCGTCGCCGTCGGGAAGGGCGAGGTCGAGCATCACCAGGTCGGGTTCCTCGGAGTCGGCGAGCTCGATCGCGCCGGCGGCGGTGGCGGTGACGAGGGCTTCGAAGCCAGCCCGTCGCAGCGCCTCGGCGAACGGCTGGGAGATCGATTCCTCGTCCTCGACGACGAGGATGCGACCCCCTGGCGATTGCGTGGCCATAAGGCCACTGTACGGCCTGTCGTGGGCGTTTCCGATTGTCCGGCGCAGGTTTTGCCAGGGCTTTACCCGCCGCTTTCCGGGCCTTGACGGGGGCCGGCGCAGACTGCGATCGCAAGCTGCCAACCAGGGGGAACGCGATGAAGAACGTCAAAGCCAAAGTTGCAGCCGGGGTCACCGTCGTCGCCCTCGGCGGCCTGACCGGGCTGGCCTTGAGCCAGGGAGGGAAGGCGCCGAGCAAGCCGGTGGCGGACAAACCCGTCGTCCACACCAAGGTGATCCGGCGCACCGTCCACGTCACCAAGCACGCGAAGCCGAAACACCCGGTGGCGGCCGCGCCGGTCGAACCCGCGAGCTCCAGCGCCCCGGTCGCCACCGGCAGCAGCGGCGCGAGCGGAAGCGCGCCAGTGACCACGGGGTCGAGCAGCACTGGCACCGAACCCGCGCCCGTCTCGACCGGCTCCAGCAGCACCGGGACCGAAACCGCGCCTGTGACCACGGGCTCCAGCGGCGGTGGCGAAACCACGCCCGTCGTGACTGGCTCCAGCGGATCCGGCGGTGGCGGCGGTGGCGAGGTCGAGAGCGAGGGCGGCGGTGGAGGTGGCGGCGATGACTGAGTCGAGCCGCTCTCGCCGCCCGCGGGCGAGCCTGGTCTTCTGGGGCTCGATCCTCCTCTTCGCGGCGCTCTTCGCCCTCCTCGTCTACCGCTTCTCGGCCGAACAGACGGCGACTCAGCCGACGGCCCGGGCGGTGCAGGTCCGCAAGGTGATCAAGCGCCGGGTGGTGACGACGATCGTCCCGTCCCCGGGGCAGAACACCGTCAGCAGCGGTCCCGTCAGCAGCTCCTCCTACTCCTCCGGTGCCGAACCGGTGGTGACCGGGGCCTCCTGATGGGCGAACACGACCTCACCTTCGATGTGATGGGCAGTCACGTGCGCCTGCTGATCGGCGAGCCCGGCCCGGGGATGCCCCCGGCGGAGGCCGCGGCCAAGCAGGGCCGGCGCTTCGTCGAAGACTTCGACGCGACGCTCTCCCGCTTCAAGCCCGAGAGCGAGCTCTGCCGGCTGAACGCCGACCCGCGCGAGCGGGTGCCGGCGTCAGAGCTGATGCGGCGCGCGGTCGAGGCCGGCGTCTTCGCCGCCGAGCGCAGCGAGGGGCTCGTCGACCCGACCCTGGTCGACGAGATCGAGGACGCCGGCTACGTCGCCTCGCGGGCGGGGATGTCCGGCCTGCCGCTCGGCGAGGCCCTGGCCGACGCGCCCGCGCGACACCCGGCCGCCCCGCGGCCCGAGCAGCGCTGGCGCGGTATTCACGTCGACGACGAGGCGAGGGAGATCGTCCGGCCGCCCGGCCTGCGCTTCGACACCGGCGGCACCGGCAAGGGCCTCGCCGCCGACATGCTCGCCGCCAACCTGCGCGGCTACTCGCGCTTCATCGTCGACTGCGGCGGCGACATCAGGATCGGCGGCGCCGACGCGCTCGTCCATCCCTACGAGGTCTTCGTCGAACACCCGATCACCGGCGACCGTGCCCACGTCCTGCGGCTCGGCTCCGGCGGCGTCGCCACCTCCGGCATCAACGTGCGGATCTGGCGCGACGAAGACGGGCGCTACGCGCATCACCTGCTCGACCCGGCGACGGGGGAGCCCGCTTGGACGGGCCTCGTCGGCGCCACCGCGCTCGGCGACACCGCCGTCGAAGCGGAGACGCTCTCGAAGTCGGCGCTGCTCGCCGGACCCGAGCGCGGGCGCGAGCTGCTCTCCGATCGCGGCGGCCTCCTGGTCCACGACAGCGGCCGGGTCGAGCTGGTCGGGCCGCTCGCCGTGGCACCCCGGATCCGCCTGCCGCAGGTGACGCAGTGACCGCCGTCGTCGTCACCTCCTCCAGCGGCGCCGCCACCGCGACTGAAGTGATCCAGAGCCACGGCTGGTGGCTCGCCAGCCGCGCCTCCGGCCTCGTCGCCCTGGTCCTGGTCACCGTCTCGGTCTTCCTCGGCCTGATGATGGCCGGCAAGGTGATGCGCCGCCCGGGCCTCTCGAAGATGCTGATGGGGCTGCACGAGCAGACCGCGCTCGCCGGCCTGGTCGCGATCGCCGTCCACGGCATCGCCCTGCTCGGCGACCCCTGGTTGCACCCGGGCGTCGCCGGGGTTGCCGTCCCCTTCGCGCTCGGCTTCAAAACCGCCTTCACCGGTCTCGGCGTCATCGCCGGCTACCTCGCCGCGCTGCTCGGGCTCAGCTACTACGTCCGCAGGCGGATCGGCGCCAAGCTCTGGCGCAAGGCGCACCGCGCGACCGTGGTCGTCTACCTGCTCGGCCTGGTGCACGCGCTCGGCGCCGGCACCGACGCCTCCGCCGTCTGGTTCCGCTGGTGGGTGATCGTGACCACGCCGATCGTCGGCGGTCTGTTCGTCTATCGCGTGCTCTCGGCCCGGGCGAAGAAACAGGCTCGACAGAAGGCCTCGCGGCCGCAGCGGGCGCTGCCCGCCGACCGCAGGCGGAACCACCCGACCCCGATCTTGGAGGAGGCGTGATGAACGGATCAGAAAAAGATCCAGGAGTCGTGATCGTCGGTGGCGGCCTCGCCGGTCAGCGCTGCGCCGAGACCCTGCGCCGGCGCGGCTACGACGGGCCGGTGCGGATCCTCTGCGCCGAGAGCGAGCCGCCCTACGACCGCCCGCCGCTCTCGAAGGGCGTCCTCGCCGGGACGGCCGGAGAGGTGACCACCGCCTTCCGTCCCGCTGCCTGGTACGAGGAGCACAGCGTCGAGCTGCTGCTCGGGAGCCGAGCGGAGTGGCTGGAGGCAGGGTCGCGCCGGGTGCTCCTCGCCGACGGCGATGCCCTGCCCTACGGCAAGCTCCTCATTGCCAGCGGCGGCTCGCCGCGGCGACTGCCGTTCCTCGAGGGCTTCGAAAACGTCCACTACCTCCGGACCCTCGCCGACGCCCGCCGGCTCAGAGCCGATCTGGCACCGGGGGTGAGGCTGGCGCTCGTCGGCGCCGGGTTCATCGGGCAGGAGGTGGCGGCGACGGCGCTCGGGCTCGGCGCCGAGGTGACCATCGTCGAGGCGATGGAGGTGCCGCTGGCGCCGATCCTCGGTGCCGAGCTCGGCCGCTGGTTCGCGGACCTGCACCTGGAAGAGGGCGCGCGCCTGCTGACCGGAGCCCTGATCGAGGGCGCGCGCGGCCACAGTCGCGTCGAGGAGCTGCTGCTCGCCGACGGGACGAAGGTCGAGTGCGACGTCGTCGTGGCCGGCATCGGCACCGTCCCGGCGATCGGGTGGCTGCGCGGCAGCGGGCTGGGGGAGCGGGGAGTCGAGGTCGACCCGCACGGGCGGACCGCGCTGCCGGACGTCTTCGCCGCCGGAGACGCTTCGATTCCCTTCGACCCGCGCTTCCGCGCCCACGCCAGGACCGAGCACTGGGACGCGGCGGCCTGGCAAGGGGCCGCCGCGGCGAAGGCGATGCTCGGCGAGGACGCCGGGACGCCGCCGCTGCCGAGCTTCTGGAGCGACCAGTACGGCGTCCGCATCCAGTCGGTCGGCCACCCGCACCTCGCCGACTCGGTCTTGGTCGAGGGCGACCCGAAGGCCCGCGACTTCGAGGCCGTCTTCGTCCGCGAGGGGGTGCCGGTCGCCGGCCTCGCGGTCGATCGCCCGCGGGCGATCCCAGCTCTTCGCAAGCGAATCGAGGCCGGTCACCAGGCCGCCCACGAACAGGAGGAGGTACCGGCATGACCTACGTGGCAGTAGTGGACCCCGACGAGTGCAGCGCCCACGGCGACTGCGTCGAGATCGCGCCGCAGGTGTTCCGCCTCGACGACACCGCCGTCGTCATCGGCACCGGCCCCGACGAACTGATCATGGAGGCCGCCGAGGCCTGCCCGGCAGTCGCGATCTCCATCGTCGACCAGGAGACCGGCGAGACGGTATTCCCCTAGGTAAAGCCTTGGCAAAATCTCGCTGCAATTCAGGTGGGATTTAGGGAACCGTCACACCCTCGAATCCATGACCACTCCGCGTCCCCGGGCAGTCTTCATCGGCTCGCTGTCCCTGTTCGTCGTCCTCTTCGTCGTCCTCACCTTCGAGCTCAGCGCCGGCGCGAGCAGCTCGACGGGAAAGGCGCAGAAGACCGCGAAGGCACGGCCGGCACCGGCTGAAACGAAGACCGACTCGACTCCCGAAATCGAAGAAGAAGCGCCGAGCGAATATGCAGAACCGGAAGAACCGGCGGCCGAATACGTCGAACCGGAATACGAAGAAGTCCCGCCGGTCGTCACCACCAGCTCGTGATCGAAGCGATCCCGCACACGCTGTCGACCCAGGGCTGGTGGATCGTCAGCCGCTCCTCGGCGGTCGTCGCCTTCGTCCTGGTGACGGCCTCGGTCTTCCTCGGGCTGACGATGGCAGGCAAGCCCGTGCGCAAACCTGGCTTCGCCAAGACGATGCGGGCGCTGCACGAGCAGACCGCGCTCGCCGCCCTGGTCGCGATCGGCATCCACGTGTTCGCCGTCCTCGCCGACCCCTGGCTGAAACCGGGCGTGGCCGGGGTGGCGATTCCCTTCGTCCTCAGCCTCAACCGCTTCTGGAACGGCATCGGCGTGATCGCCGCCTACCTGGCGTTCCTGCTCGGCCTCAGCTTCTACCTGCGCAAGCAGATCGGCGCCCGGCTCTGGCGCCAGGCCCACCGGGCGACGATCGCCGTCTACGTCCTCGGCCTCTTCCACGCCCTCGGCGCCGGCAGCGACACCGGCTCCCTGCTCTTCCTCGCCTTCGCCGGCGTCACCGCGATCCCGATCGCGGTTCTCTTCGTCTATCGCCTCGGCGCCGCCCGTCGCAACAGCGAACGCCAGCGGCTCGCCGCTCGCGCCGGCCGCCGCGCCGGCGCCCGCGCGCCGCTCGCCGACACCCTCTACGACACCGTCTGAAAGATCGCCTGCGTGGGCGGGATCTTGCGGGGCCGAGGAGCCGCAGGAGTCACCCTATCTTCGCAGAAGGCACCCCCGAATGCGCAGATCGAAGAAGAGAGACAGCGGCAACCCCGAGCCGCGACGCCCCCGCGGCCGTCGCGCGCCGATCATCGAGCTGAACGACGTCACCAAGGTCTACCCGGGTGGCCACATGGCGCTCGACCGGATCTCGTTGGGGATCGGCCGCGGCGAGTTCGTCTTCCTCGTCGGCCCGACCGGCTGCGGCAAGTCGACCCTGATCAAGATGCTGATCCGCGAGCTGACCGCGACCGAAGGCTCGGTCAAGATCGCCGGACGGGACATCGGCCAGCTGTCGGAGAAGAAAATCCCGCAGCTGCGGCGCAACATCGGCACCGTCTTCCAGGACTTCAAGCTCCTGCCCAACCGCACCGTCTACGACAACGTCGCCTACGCGCTGCAGGTGATCGGCGCCAGCCGCGCCGAAATCCGCGAGCAGGTGCCGGCGACGCTGCGCCTGGTCGGCCTCTCGACCAAGCTCCACAGCTACCCCGACCAGCTCTCCGGCGGCGAGCAGCAGCGCGTCTCCGTCGCCCGGGCCTTCGTCAACCACCCGCCGCTGCTGCTGGCCGACGAGCCGAGCGGAAACCTCGACCCGGTCACCTCGATCGGGATCATGCAGCTGCTCTACCGGATCAACAAGACCGGCACCACCGTCGTCGTCGTCACCCATGACCGCGAGATGGTGGACAACATGCAGCGCCGCGTCGTCGAGCTCTACGAGGGCCGCGTCGTCCGCGACGAGGTCAGCGGCGGTTACACCGAGGAGTCGACGACCGAATTCGGCCTGCGGATGCGGGCCGAGATGGGCGTCGGCGCCGGGGGCGAGCCACTCACCAACGGGCACTCGGAGCACTGATGGGCCGCGTCGTCTTCTTCTTCCAGGAGGCTCTGCGTGCGCTGAAGCGCAACGGCGCCCCGTCGCTGGCGGCGATCGTGACCACGGTCGTCACCGTCGTCCTGCTCGGGATGCTGATCCCGATCTTCCAGACCGCCCAGGGCAAGAGCGAAGAAGTCCGCGACCAGCTCAACGTCCAGTACGCGCTCTACGACGACGCGACCAAAGGCGAAATCGCCAAGCTGCGCGGCGAACTCGAAGGCATCCCGCACGTCGCCTCGGTCGCCTTCATCAGCAAGTCGCAGGCGCTGAAAACGCTGGAAGGCGAACTGAAGGACAAGACGATCGTCGAAGAGCTGCACTCCAACCCGCTCCCCAACAGCTTCGAAGTCAAAGCCGACGACGCCGCCAACCTGCCGGCGATCGAAGAAGCGGTCTTCCCGGAAGGGACCAAGGGCAAGGCGATCTCGCCGATCATCAGCAACCCGTTCGACCGCCAGCAGTCATCGGAAAGGATCGAGCAGGTGACGAGCGCGCTGAAGATCGTCCTCACCGTGATCACGGCGCTGCTGGTGCTCGCCTCGCTGATGCTGATCGGCAACACGATCCGGCTCTCGATCTTCACCCGCCGCCGCGAGGTCGAGGTGATGCGCCTGGTCGGCGCCACCCGCTGGTTCATCCGCTGGCCGTTCATGATCGAGGGCGTAGTCGTCGGCTTCGCGGGAGGCCTCATAGCCATACTGATCCTGTGGCTCGGCAAGATCACGGTCGTCGACCCGCTCAGCGACCAGATCGGCGTCCTCGCGGCGCAGAACAACTCGACGTTGGCCTTTCCGGCGCTGATCGCGATCCTCTTCGCCGCCTCGATCGTCGTCTCGACGATCGGCTCCGGCATCACCCTGCGCCGCTTCCTCAAGGTCTGAGGCGGGCGTGAGCGCGCGCGGGGCCGTGGCCTTCGCCGCCGCGCTGGTGGCTTTCCTCGCCGCCGGGCTCTACCTGGGCGGGCACCCGCGTGACCTGCCGGAACCGCTGCGCGAAGTCTTCGTCGACGAAACGGGCGGGCTGACGGCCGAAGCGGCGGAAGCGATCGAAGACAGCTACTACCGCTCGGTCGGCGGGCACGAACTCAGCAACGGCTCGCTGCAGGGGATGGTCAAGCAACTGCGCAAGAGCAACGCGGAGGACCGCTACTCCGAATACTTCTCCCCGGAAGCCCTCGCCGGCTTCAACCAGCAGATCGAAGGGCACTTCTCGGGGATCGGGACGACGGTGGCACCGGCGAAGAAGGGCCTGCGGGTGATGACCGTCTTCCCCCGCTCGCCCGCCGACAAGGCCGGGATCGAACCGGGGGACGTGGTCGTCTCGGTCGAAGGCGAATCGCTCGCCGGGCAGAGCCTCACCGAAGCGACGAAGAAGATCAAAGGGCCGGAACGGACGCAGGTGACGCTCGGCGTCCGCGACGGCAAGAGCGGCAAGACGAATGAACTGACGATCACCCGGGCGGAGGTGGAACTGCCCAACGTCAGCGGCAGCGTCAAGAAGCTCGACGGCAAGGAGCTCGGCTACGTCCGCATGCTCAGCTTCAGCGAAGCCGCCCACGCCCAGCTCGCCAAGGGGGTCGAGAAGGTCGAAAAGGAAGGCGCGGAAGGCGTCGTCCTCGACCTTCGCCACAACCCCGGCGGGCTGCTCGAAGAGGCCGTGCTCAGCGCCAACGTCTTCCTGCCGAAGGACGAAGTCGTCGTCCGGACCAAATCGCGGACCCAGGGCGACAGCGTCCACAAGACCCTTGGCGATGCGATCTCCGACCTGCCGGTCGTGGTCCTGGTCGACGGCGGCACCGCCTCGGCGGCGGAGATCCTCGCCGCGGCGCTGGCCGACGACGCCGGCTCCACCGTGGTCGGCACCCGCACCTACGGCAAGGGGCTCTTCCAGGAGGAGCGCGACCTCTCCAACGGCGGCGCCCTGAAGCTCTCGGTCGGTGAGTTCTTCACGCCGAAGGGGGTAAACCTGGCGAAGAGCCATGGCATCCACCCGGACGTGAAAGCGCAGGACGACCCGGCGACGCCCGTTGACGAGGCGAAGCAGCGCGCGCTCGGCGTCCTCGCCGGCCAGGTCGGCTGATGTCCGGGCGGGGGAGGGGGCGACGCGCCGAGGCTCCGCGACGGCGCGCTCGCCGCGGCGGGGCACCCCCCGCCGAGCGGCGCTCGCGCGAACGCGAGGCGCAACGGCCGGCGCGGGAGGCGGTCGAAGAGCTGCTGAAGGACGAGCTCGGCTTTCGCGGCTTCCGGCCGACGATCGAGGGCGAAGCGCGGGAAGCGGCGGCCTGGGCAGAGCGCGAAAGCGGCCCGCGGCGCGACCTCACCGCGCTGGCGACCTTCACCGTCGACCCGGCGACCGCGCGCGACTTCGACGATGCCGTCTCCGCCCAGCGCGAGGGCGACGGCGCCCGGGTCTGGATCCACATCGCCGACGTTGCCGCCCACGTCAAACCCGGCTCCCTGCTCGACGAAGAGGCGCGGCGGCGCGGCAACAGCACCTACGTGCCCGGCGCCGTCGAGCCGATGCTGCCGCATGCGCTCAGCTCCGAGGCCTGCAGCCTGGCGCCTGGGGTCGAGCGGCTGGCGGTGACGACCGAGGTCGAGCTGGGGCCGGGGATGGAGCCACGGGGCGCGCGCTTCTACCGCAGCCGGATCCGCTCCGACGCGCGTTTCAACTACGACGAGCTGGACGAGATCTTCGCCGGCAGGCGGCGGCCGCCGAGCGAGGTGGCCGAACCGCTCGCCGCCGCGCGCGAGGTCGCCGCCGGCCTCGGCGAGCACCGCGGCGCCGGCAGCCTCGACGTCGAATCCTTCGAGCCCGAGTTCGAGTTCGACGCCGAGGGCAACGTCCTGCGCGCCCACGGCGTCGCCCAGACCGAGGCCCACCGCCTGATCGAGCGGCTGATGATCCTCAACAACGAGCAGGTCGCCGAGCTGCTGGAGCGCGAGCGGGCGCCGGCGATCTACCGGGTCCACGCCCAGCCCGACGCGGCGCGGATCGAGCGCCTGCTCGAGCAGCTGGCGGCGCTGGGGGTGCCGACGCCGCCGCTGAAAGGCGGCCTGGCGCCGCGCGAGGCGGGGCGGGTCGCGGCGGAAGCGAGCCGCCTGGTCCGGAAGGAGGCCGAACGACGCGGGCACGGCCGCGACGCGTATACCTCGCTCGTGCTGCGATCCCTCAAGCAGGCCTATTACAGCGAGCGGAACATCGGCCACGCCGGCCTCGGCTCCGCCGCCTACTGCCACTTCACCTCGCCGATCCGCCGCTACCCGGACCTCGTCTGCCACCGGGCGCTGCTGGCGCTGCTGGGCGAGGGGGAGGAGGCACCGACCCTGGCCGAAGCGCGCGACGCCGCCGCCGACGCCTCGGCGCGGGAGCGCACCTCGGCCCAGATCGAGCGCAGCGCCGACGACGTCTGCGCCGCCTACCTGCTGGAACGCGAGCTGGGCGAGCGGGGGCTCGACGCGGTCTTCGAGGGGGAGGTATCCGGCGTCATCCGCTCCGCCGCCTTCGTCTCCTTCCGCGGCGAGCTCGGCGACGTCTACGAGGGGATGCTGCCGGCGCGGCGGCTGCCCGGCGACCGCTATGAGCTCGACCGGGCCGAGGTGGCGCTGGTCGGGCGCGGCTCGGGGGGCCGCGTCAACCTCGGCGATCCGATATCCGTCCGGGTGGCGGGAGTGGACTCGCCTCGCGGCCGCGCCGAGCTTGAGCCTGTGGGAGAACCGTCCGAATGAGCAAGAAGCAAAAGAAGAAACGAGAGCCCGCTTCGGGCGATGTCGTCACCAACCGCCGTGCTCGCCACAAATTCGAGCTGGTGGAGAAAATGGAGGCGGGGATCGTCCTGCGGGGTTCGGAGGTGAAGGCGCTGCGTGGAGGAAAAGCCCAGATGACCGATGCCTACGCCGTCGTCGAGGAAGGCGAGGTTTGGCTTCGCAAGCTGCATATCCCGCCGTACGAGTTCGCGAACGTCGACGCCCACGCGGCCGAGCGGCCGCGGAAGCTGCTCTTGCACAAGGAGGAGATCGAGCGCCTGATCGGTAAAACCGCTCAAAAAGGTCTAACTCTGGTCCCGACCAGGATTTATTTCAAAGGCCCGCGTGCAAAGGTGGAGCTTGCTTTGGCGCGAAACAAGGAGGGTCGCGACCGGCGCCGTGAGATCGCCGACCGCGACGTCCGGCGAGAGGTCGAGCGCGAGTTCAAGGGAAGGATGCGTTGAGGTTGAAACTGCAGAACCAGATGGGAGGATTCACGTCAATGCGGACCAGGAAGATCTTGCCCGCCGCCTGCGCTGGGATCATCGCGGTCGTGATGGCCGCTCCGGCGGAGGCCCACGCCGAATCGTTCCCCGACAAGGCGAGCAACTACGTCAGCGACCACACCGCCTATTTCGTCGGCGCGCTGCTGGTCGCGATCCTGGTCCTGCTGCTGGTCGTCCGCATCACCCAGCGGCGGGCGAAGGAGAAGCAGGCGAAGCAGGGAGCGCCGGGAGCGCAGCCCGCGCAGGCCGGAGCGCCGACTCCGCCGCCCGGGGCTCCGCCGGTCGCCGCGGCGCCCGCGCCCGGTGCCCAGCCTCCTGTCGCCCAGCAGCCTCCGGTCGCCGCGGCGCCCGCCGCTCCCCAGACCGCCGAGCTGGCGGCTGTGCCGCCGGCCGCGCCGGGGCAGTCGGCCCCGCCTCCAGGCCAGTCGGTTCCTCCGCCGGGCGCCTCGACGCCGCCGCCCGTCCCTGGCGTCGCCCCCGCTCCCGCTGGCGAGTCGCCGAAACAGCGCAAGCAGCGCCAGCGCGACGAACAGCGTGCGAAACGGGCGCAGATGCGCGATGCGCGCAAAGCCGAGCTGCAGCGTCGCAAGGAAGAGAAAGCGCGGCGCAAGGCGGCGAAGAAGGGAGAACCGGTGCCGGCGGCAGGTGCGGCCGCGCCCGGGGCTGCCCCCGCAGGGACTGAACATCCCGCGGCCAAGGCGGGATTCACCGAGATGAGCCTCTTCGGCCTCAAGCTCGGCGGCAAGAAGAAGCGCGACGCGGCCCAGGCCGAGCAGCGTTTGGCCGAGGCCCGCGCCGCCAACGAACGCGCGCTCGCCGAGGCGCAGACGGGCGGCCCGGTGCCGCCCTCGGGTCAGATGGCCCCTTGGGAGGAGCAGGCGACCACCACCCAGCAGCCGACCGGCGAGCTTGCCGCCGTGCCCCCGGTGCCGCCGCCCCCGATGCCCGGCGCGACGCCGGCGCCCGGCGACTACGACCCGGCCGCGGCCGAACAGCGCGTGCGCGACAAGGTCGCCGAAGTGCGCTCCGAGCAGCAGCGGATCGGCGCCGAGGCCGATCGCCGGCTGCAGGCGGCCGAGCAGCTGCAGCAGCAGGGCGGTGCGCCACCGGTCGGTGAGCCGCAGCCGATCCAGGACATGCAGCCCCCCGCACCGCACGCGATGCCCTCGCCGTCGGTCGACCTGCACAGCGCCGAGCAGAGGCTGGAGAAAGAACGCGCCGCCCGCGAGCGCGAGATGAAAGAAGCCGAGGAGCGCCTGCGCCAGATCGAAGAGCGGACCAAAGCCGCCGAAGAGCGCGCGGTCGAAGCGAAACGGCTGGAGCAGCGGCGGGCCGAAGAGGCGGCCAAAGACAAGCGCCTCGAGGAGATGCGCCGCAGCGTCGCCGAAGCCGAAGAGCGTGCCCAGGAGGCCGAGCGCCGCGCCGTCGAAGCCGAGCAGGCCGCGGTGCAGTCGGTGCAGGGTGGGGGAGCGCCCCCGCCGCCTTCACCGGCGGACACGCAGTCCTTCCAGGCGCCCCCGGCCGAGCCTTACGCGCCGCCGACGCCACCCCCGGCGCCGCCCGAGCCGCCGCAACCCTACGAGCCGCCGACGCCGCCACCCGCTCCGGCCGAGCCGTACCCCTCGACCCCGCCGCCCCCGGCCGAGTCGTTCTCGCCGCCGACCCCGCCACCGCCTCCGGCCGAACCGGCGAGCACGCCGCCTCCGCCTCCGCCGGCCCCGGCGGCCGAGCCTCCCGCGCCCACCCCGGCACCCGGCTTCGGCGAAGCCGGCATACCGCAAGCCGGCACCCCTCAGGGCGACGGCAGCCAGATCAACCTCAACACCGTCACCTTCGAGCAACTGCGCGAAGAGAACCTCTCGGTCACGCAGGCGACCCGTCTGCTCGCCCATCGCGAGCGCCTCGGCGGCTTCCAGTCGGTCGACGACCTCGACCAGGTCGCCGGGTTCCCGGTGGAGATGCTGGAAGACATCAAGGGTCGTTCGACCGTCTAGCTCGACCGTCTAAGTAGGGAGCCGGGGGAGGAGTTCGGCGGGCAACAGCGGGGAGGGCCCGGCGAACTCCTCCCCCGGCTCCTCCTCAGGCGTTTGAGTTGGCTCTTTCTTCGTATTTCTCCAGCAGCTTGAGCCAGATCTCGCTGCGGCTCGGATAGGGAGCGACTGCGTGCCTTAGCTTGGAGATTGGTACTTCGGCCGCTATTGCGATCGTCGCGGCTTGGAGGAAGTCGGCGGTCTCGAAGCCGGTGAAGGTGGCGCCGACGATCGTTTGCTTCGCCTGGTCGACGACGATGCGGGAGGTGCCGCCGGTGTTCTTGCCTTGGAAGCTGGCGCCGGGGGTGCCGTCGGTGGGGACGTCGACGGCGCGGGCGTCGATGCCCGCTTCCCGCGCCTGGTCGAAGGTCTTGCCGGCGGCGGCGACCTGGGGGTCGGTGAAGGTGACGCGGGGCGCGCCGAGTCCTTCGGCGACTGCCTCGACGGGCCGCCCCAGCAGGTTCTCGGCCGCGATCCAGGCGTGGTACTTGCCCATGTGGGTGAAGAGGGCGCGGCCGTTGACGTCGCTGATCGCGAAGAGCCAGTCGCGGCCGCCGACCCGCATCTTCTCGTCGGTGTCGAGGAAGCCGTGCTCGTTCGGCTCGACTCCGGCCGCTTCCAGGCCGAGGTCGTCGGTATGGGGGACGCGGCCGACCGCGACCAGGATCTCCGCCGCCGCGACCTCGCTGCCGTCGCTCAACTTCGCCACCACGCCGGGGTCGCCCGACCGCACGGATTCGACTTTGGTCCCGGTGCGGACGTCGACGCCGAAGTGCTTTCGCAGCGACTCGGCCACTTCCTCTCCGGCGAACTGCTCCTCGCGCGAGAGCAGGTGCTCGCCGCCCTCGACCAGGGTCACCTCCGTGCCGAGGCTCGCCCAGGCCTGCGAGAGCTCGCTGCCGACCGGCCCGCCGCCGAGGACGATCATGCTCTCGGGGACGTGCTTGGCGGTGGTCGCATCGCGGTTGTTCCAGGCCTCGACCTGGTCGAGCCCCTCGATCGGCGGCATCGCGGCCTTGCTGCCGGTTGCGACGACGATCGCCCGCTCGGCCACCAGGATCTCCTCGCTGACCGCGATCCGGCGCTCGCCGTCGAAGCGGGCCGCGCCGCGGAAAAGGTCGATCTTGCGTTCTTCCAGCCAGGGCAGCTGCCCCGAGTCGTCGCGGTCGTGGATCACCTCGTCGCGCCGGTCCAGCACCGCCTGCGCCTCCAGCTTCCCGTGCCCGGTCGGCACGCCCGGGATGCGCTTCGCCTCGCCGAGGACGTCGGCCGGGCGCAGCAGCGCCTTCGAGGGCATGCAGGCGTAGTAGGAGCATTCGCCGCCGATCAGGTCGCGCTCGACGATCGCCACCCGCAGCCCGCCGTCGGCGAGCCGGCCTGCGCAGACCTCGCCGGAAGGCCCGGCGCCGAGGACGATCGCGTCGTAGCTGCGCTCGCTCACTAGAGCCACTATGCCCTACCGCGTACAATTCGATGCGTATCCCAAGCACGGGGGCGACAGGCTTCGACGTGGTCGACTCGTGCGGACGGTTGCAGGTCGAGGTTGCTGGAGGCCTCGTTAAACCCCAGCACAAACCAATACGTGCGGACCATGAGTTCGCCCTCGCCGCTTAGTCGATAGCTAAGCGCTGTGAGAGTCGGTCCTTCCTCGCCCGCGGGAAGGGGCACCGGCTTCAGAAGCGGGCTTACCCAGGCGGATCGCCCCGTCCGTCAGGGGAAATCAAAGAGGGCTCTATCTCCCGCAGTGCCCGCCGGCGCGGACCCCGGGAGACGAGAATCAAGCGCCGGCTAAACCTGTAGACACCCTCGCACCGCGTCCGCGGATCCGAGTTCGAATCTCGGCGCCTCCATCGCTCGCAGCCGGCCCCGCCGGTTGCGAGTTGCTGCCGCGCCGTCGCGGGTCATTGCTCCGAGCCGCAGGCGAGCCTGGCAACGCGGGGGGAGACGCCGGCGATCTGGTTGTGAACTTCGGCGCCTCGATGCCAGATCAGGCGCGAGGGCAGGGATCGTCCGAAGGGGAGGTCGAGGACCATGAGGTTCTGCTCGACCTGCGCCGGTCGGCGTCGCCCGTCTTCCATGACCACCCAGGCCCTTCGCACGCCGTCGGGAAGAAGGCCGACCATCTGCATCGTCCGAGCCGGCAGGTTCGGGGGGCAGAAGCTGGTGCTGACCGCCATCCCTCTCGCCACCGTGGCCGGGGGCCAGCAGGTCGAACTCGCGCCCAGCGTGTCGAAGAGGCAGACGGCGCGGCCGCCCGGGACGGCATAGATCCGGTTGATCGCGCCGCCGTAGGTCAGCTTCGCCGCCTCCAGGTCGAGCGCCAGGCGGTGTACGGCTTCCGGTGGCGGAACGAGGCGCGGCGGCAGGCGATCCCGGGGGGTCGCCGCGCGGCGGAAGAGGGCGAAGTCCTCTCGCAGGAGAGTCACGATCCGTCGAGCGCCGTCCTCGATCCCGACGCCGGTCTGGCCGGGTCCGAAGGCAGCTCGTCCGGATACCGATCCGTCGCTTCCACACCCGAGGAGGACGGCAGCAGCCACGACCAAGGTCGTGGCTGCTGCCGTGGAGAGCGGATTCCGAAGCCCTGGCCTTAGATGCCGCATGGGGATTCGCGAGCTGCCGCCTCCTGGGAGTGCTTCAGGGTGAGATCCAGCGACCGTTGACGGTGTGCCAGTTTTCATTGCTCCCGTTCTGCACATACGGGGTGAGGCTGTGGCCGAGGTAGGCGATCGCGTTGTCCGCCGCTCCCGTTCCGTTCACGCCACATGACGCCGCGACATATTTGGCCAGCGTGTTGTCGTAGACCTGCTGGCACACCAGGAGGGTCGTTTCCGTGCCTGGGTACAAGGCAAAGTTCCCCTGCAGGTTGGTGTGTGCGCCGCCCGAGCAGATGCCGGTCGGCGGGAGCAGGGTCCCGCAGTATGCGTGAGGAGTGGTCGCCTGCGCACCGCTGACGTTGACCGAGAAGAGGGCGACGAGGAGCGCCGCCGGCAGCAATATCGCCAGCATCCTTCGGCCTGCTGATCTGTGTGGTTTAGAAGTCATCGCTTCCTTTCCTGTGTTGTTTCGATTTCGTAATCACGCATGAGCTCATGATCAGCGACGGTAGGAGCAATCCGGCGAGGGGTCTACGGTTTTGCCCAAAGATGAGCTAAACGATCAGAGATTCGCGCTCCGGTCTGCCTGGTCTGGCCGCAACTTTCACCCGAGGCCGGGGTTTGGTCTGTGTGGATCGCGGCGGGGCGGTCCCGTTTACCGATGCGTACTCCCTCATCCTCGAACCCGCTTCTGCACTGGGACCCGGCTGCGGCCGACCCCGCCCAACGCCGCATCCACCCGATGCTGCGTGGTGCTGTGCTGCACCGGGACGACTGGACCTGCCGGTACTGCGGCAAGGACGCGACCGAGGTCGACCACGTCGCGCCCCGCGCCCGGGGCGGGCCGACCACGCCGGCGAATCTCGTCGCCGCCTGTCGGCACTGCAACAAGACCAAGGCCCTCCGCACGCCATGCGAGTGGAGACGGGACCTGGCGCTCGAGCGGCTGCTCGCCAATGCAGCGCGAGCGCGAGCGGTTCGTAACTCGCGACAGAGAGCACAACAAGGCAGCAGCCGCAGTCGCAGGCAGCGGTCCTTGCGGCGTTGATTGCTTAAGGTCCCGGCATGAGTCGCTACGTCGCCTTCCTGCGTGGGATGAACCTCGGCGGTCGTCGGATCAAGAACGAGGAGCTGCGGCGGCACTTCGAGGGGATGGAGTTCGAGGAGGTGGCGACGTTCCGGGCCAGCGGCAACGTGATCTTCTCGACCTCGGGGCGCGAGGCGGAGAGCAAGCTGGCCCACCGGGTCGAAGCGGAGTTGGACGAGCGGCTCGGCTACGACGTGCCGGTGTTCCTGCGCAGCATCGAGGAGGTGGCGGCGATCGCGGCACAGGAGCCGTTCGACCCCAAGCGGGTCGAGAAGTCGAAGGGGAAACTGCAGGTCTCGCTGCTGGCGAAGAAGCCGAGCGTGGCGGCAAAGAAGAAGGTGCTCGCGCTCGCGGGCGACGAGGACCTGCTGGCGGTCGAGGGGCGCGAGCTCTACTGGCTCCCAAGCGGTGGCCTGCTCGAGTCCGACCTCGACCTGAAGGCGATCGAGGGGCTGGTGGGCGCCGACACCCGCCGCACGATGGGCACGGTCGAGCAGATCGCCGCCAAGTACTGCGGTTAGCTCTGGGCTTCGCCCGCGGCCCGACGGTCCGACCGCGGCAGCGCCGCCACCTCGAAGTCGCGGCTGACAGCGGCGATCTCCTCCGGCAGCTCCGAGAGCTGGACGTTGGCGACGAACTCCATCTCCGCCCCGAGCGGGCGGAAGAAGTTGTCGTAGTGGGTCGGGACCACCGCCCGCGGTTCCAGCAGCGGCAGGATCCGCAGCCAATAGTCGCGGGTGAAGCTGCGGCCGGCGACGCCGGCGAGGAAGACGTCGACGCCGCGCTCCCGTACCGCCTCGTCGACGAGGTTGGCGCTGCCCTGGTGGTAGAAGCGCAGCCCCGCGACCGCGATCGTGATGCCCCAGACCTGGCCGCAGCGGTACGCGCCCGGCGCCAGCGAGTCGAGGTGCTCGCAGCTGAGTTCGCCGTCGTAGGGGACGGCGAGGCCGAGCAGCAGCTTCGAGTGGACGCTGGGGGTGAAGGAGACCTCGAACGGCCCCAGCTCGTAGGTGCGGTACGGCTCGACCTCTACGGCGCGGTCGGCCAGTCCGTGCAGCGCCATCAGGTTGACCAGGGAGGCGGAGCCGTAAGCCGGGCAGCCGGTGCGGCGGGCGATCGCCGGCGCGTCGACGGCGTGGTCGAAGTGGGTGTGGCCGACCAGCACGCCGACGGTCTCGCCCGGGGCGTGGAGGAAGCGGTCGAGGGCGTCGTCGCTGGGCAACGCCGGCCGCCGCGAGACGAGGCTGCGGAAGGGGACCCGGGAGAAGTAAGGATCGATGAAGAGCGTCCGCCCCTCATAGGTGAGTCGGTAGCCGGAGACGCCGAGCCATTCGACCTCCAGCCCCGCGGGCAGCTGCAGCGTTCGCGCCTCCAGCTCGGCCAGCTGCTGCCGGTCGGCGGCTTCCGAGGAGCTGCGGGTCGCTCGCGCCCGCGCCAGTTCGCCGAGGTGCCGGATCGGTCCCGTCATGGTTGAAGGGTACGGCCGCCCGCGGGTCATTACCTTGGTTCTGCCATGGCGATAGCGACCGCAACCTCGCTCGACGTCTACGTCGGCGGCAAGCTGCTCTTCGAAGACGTCGGCTTCAAGCTGGAGCCGCGCGAACGGATGACGCTCTCCGGCCGCAACGGCGCCGGCAAGTCGACGCTGCTGCGGGTGCTGGCGGGTGAGCTGGCGCCCGACTCGGGCTCGCTGACCGTGCAGCGGGGCGCCCGGGTCGCTCTGCACGACCAGCGGCCGCCGCGGGAATCGCAGGCGACACTCGGCGAGTACGTCTTCTCCGGCCGCAACGACATGCTGGAAACCGAGGCCGAGCTGGCGCGGCTGGAGGCGACGATGGGCGACGGCGACGAGGAGACGATGCGCCGCTACGCCGCCGCCCAGCAGCGGCTCGAAGCCGGCGGCGGCTACCGCTGGCGCGACGACGTGCTCGCCGTTCTGCGCGGGCTCGGCTTCGACGACGAGCAGACCGGGCGCTCGCTCTCGACCTTCTCCGGCGGCGAGCTGACCCGCGCCTCTCTCGCCCGCGCCCTCGCCACCCGCCCCGACCTGCTGCTCCTCGACGAGCCGACGAACCATCTCGACATCCCCTCGCTGGAGTGGCTGGAGGGCTACCTGGTCGAGCTCGACGCGGCGGTCGTCCTCGTCGCCCACGACCGCTGGTTCCTCGAGGCGGTCGGGACCTCGGTGCTGGAGCTGGAGGCGCAGCGCGCCCGCTTCTTCGCCGGCCCCTGGCACGCCTGGCGCCAGGAACAGGCGAAACGGCAGATCGCCCTCGGCAAAGCGATCGAGCGCCAGCAGGCGGAGATCGAGCGGATGGAGCGCTTCGTCGAGCGCTTCCGCTACAAGGCGACGAAGGCGCGCCAGGCGCAGTCGCGGGTGAAGATGATCGAGAAAGCGAAGCGCGAAGGGCCGGTGGCCGAAAAGCGCGACAACCGCCACCTGCGCTTCCACTTCAAGCCGCCGTCGCGGCCGGGGCGTGTGGTGCTGAAACTGGTCAACGGCAGGCTCGAGGTGCCGGGGCGGGTGC